>PPYE01432637.1_pt1 | contig 85010 bp, 94 predicted proteins | sample 1559881 | NCBI WGS metagenome assembly PPYE01 (sample SAMN08240022, study PRJNA423297) | Human gut metagenome, whole genome shotgun sequencing project.
CCAGGAGGTTCCTGGCGTATCTTTGCCTACTTTCTCTACGCGAGAAAGTAGGCCGGGGCGCGGGGCGGAGCGCCCGCTCATGGGGAGGAGTGCAGAGGACGGGGCGCAGCCCCTCCTCGCATGGGGCGATGGGCCCCAACCCTCGGGAGAGAAGCCCCGCGCAGCGCACCCCCTGCGAAAAAGCAGGAGTTTTATCAAAATTTACAATTTGTTTATCAGCCTCCTCCATTTGTGTTATATAATGAAAAGGACAAAAGAGCTCTCCTGCCCTGTGTGGGAGAGCCTTTTGGAACTCAAAGCAGTGAGGCGGTGAACAGAATGATGAAAAATTTATCGTGTGCGGTGGTGGGAGCCTGCCTGATGCTCTCCATGACGGCCTGCGCATCGCCGGGACAGGGAATCAAAATTTTTGATCAGAGTAAGATCGTTCTGCTGCAGACAGAAGAGATGGTGGAAGGCGAGGATATCGCCGTGGTGGAGACCTCCGAGGGCAGCTTTAAAATGCGCTTTTTCCCCAGTGAGGCTCCCAAAACCGTAGAGAACTTTATCGAGCTTGCCAACGCGGGCTATTTTGACGGGCAGAAGGTTTCCCGAGTCGAGCGCGTTGAGGAGGAAAGTGACACCAAGGGAAGGCTGATTGCGGGCAGCGGAAAGCCGGTTGAGCAGGAAGGCGCCTCGATCTATGAGGAGCCGATAGAGCCGGAGCTTTCCTATAACCTGGGGACCATCCCCGGCGCGGTGCTCGCATACGCCCCGGATGGGGTGGTGGACAGCCGGTTTTATATCGTCGGCTCCCGCGAAGTGTGTGAGGAAGAAATAGAGGAAATTGTCAACAGCAACTACCCGGAAAAGCTGGTGGAGATGTTCTGTGAAAAGGGCGGCTACCCGGAGGAATGGCTCAACCAGTCGGTGTTTGCGCAGGTGATTGAGGGGATGGAGGTAGTCGATCAGATTATCGACATGACCCCCGAGACCGGCCCGGATGAGGTGACCGGTGTGGAGATCATCCAGGTGCGCATCGAAAAATATGGCGGCCAGACCGATTCCCAGGACGAAGAAAATGAGGAGCAGGCGGCCCTGACCGAAAGCAGCGAGACCACAGACCAGTCCAAGGTTGTGCAGCTGACGGTCGGTCAGTCGGACAGCTAGGAATTTTGTCCAAACCAAAGGCGGAAAAGACTTGATTTTTCCGCCTTTTTTCGTTACAATGACAGAGCATCCCATTTACAAAGAGAGGTTATTCAAAATGATAAGAAAAAACACAAGGAGAATGCTGTCGGTGCTGCTGGCAGCCGTGCTGTCGGCGGCCATGCTGAGCAGCTGCTCCAACATCCAGACCACCGAGGAGCAGCCGTCCGCGGAAACCACCGAGCAGACCACCGAGGAGGCAACGGTCGGCGAGAGCACCCCATCGGTCGAGAAGATCACCCTCTCGGACGAGAGCGGCTTGCCGCAGTTTAACAACCCATCCGAGGACAGCGAGGTCGCCATCATCCACACCACCCTGGGCGACATCAAGGTGATGTTTTTTCCGGAATATGCACCGAAGGCTGTGGAAAACTTTTTGACCCACGCCAAAGAAGGCTACTATGACGGCATCAGCTTCCACCGCGTCATGGAAGATTTTATGATTCAGGGCGGCGACCCGAACGGCGACGGCACCGGCGGCGAGAGCATCTGGGGCGAAGAGTTTGAGGACGAGTTTGACACGCAGCTGCACAATTTCCGCGGCGCGCTGTCGATGGCAAATCCAGGTGTTGCAGACTCTAATGGCAGCCAGTTCTTCATCGTGCAGGCGACCAGCTGCCCGGAGCAGTTCATCAGCTCAATGGAGCAGGTGAGCGCACAGGATGGCGGCGTCAGCTACCCGGAGGCGGTCATCGAGAAATATCAGGAGATCGGCGGTACGCCGTGGCTCGATTATCAGCACACCGTCTTCGGACAGGTGTTTGACGGCATGGACGTTGTGGACGAGATTGTAGCGCAGACCGCGACCGAGGAGAATAACGGCCTGGTCCCGGAGGACGAGCGGGTCATCATCGAGTCGATCACCGTCGCCCCGGCCACCGACTACTTTAACTACGACTAATTTTTCTGAGGAGGAAATGAATATGTACCAGTTTGAAAAACCGGCCAGGGACGCCGAGGTCATCGTGATGAAGACCTCCAAGGGCACCATCAAGATGAGACTGTTCCCGGAGAAGGCGCCCAAGACCGTCGAGAACTTTGTCACCCACGCCAAGGAGGGCTACTATGACGGCCTGACCTTCCACCGTGTCATCAACGGCTTTATGATTCAGGGCGGCGACCCGCTGGGCAACGGCACCGGCGGCGAGAGCATCTGGGGCAAGCCATTCGAGGACGAGTTTGACGTCGAGCTGCGCAACTTCCGCGGCGCGCTGTCGATGGCAAACGCGGGCCCGAGCACCAACGGCAGCCAGTTCTTCATCGTGCAGGCCAACGACTGTGACCCGGGCCTGATCTCCCAGATGAAGGAGATCGGCGTCAACGCGCGCGGACAGGGCTTCCCGGAGGAGGTCATCGAGAAGTATCAGGAGATCGGCGGCACCCCCTGGCTGGACTACAAGCACAGCGTCTTTGGACAGGTGTTTGAGGGGATGGACGTTGTAGACGCCATCGCCGCGACCGACGTGACCGGCGAGAAGGTTATCATGGAGAAGGTTTCTGTCGAGCCGGCGTCGGCGCATTTTTCTTATTAACAGGAACGGGGTTCCTGCAACCTCCGTTTGTGGGGGCGCTCCGCCCCCACACCCCTTCTATGCAGGCGCTCCGCCCTGCACCCGGGTGACTTTCTCCCCGATGAGAAAGTCACCAAAGAATCTCCAAGGGCTGCGCCCTTAGGGCAGGGGGGATCAAAGGGGGCTACGCCCCCTTCGCCGGAGGTCCAGGAACCAGGCGGTTCCTGGCGAATCTTTGGTGACTTTCTTTTCGCAAGAAAGTCACCCGGGGTGCGGGGCGGAGCGCCCGCTCTCTGAGGGTGTGGGAGCTGTGCTCCCACCTTGGGGAGCGCAGAGGGGACGCAGTCCCCTCGCATTGAGAGAAGGGATGCAGAGAGGCGGCGCCCCTCGCAAAAGAAAGCCCTGTCAGATGCTAAATCTGACGCTGAATAAACCCGCCCCCCAGCACCGCGGCGTCGCGGTAAATGACGCAGGACTGCCCCGGCGCGGGCGCGCGCTGCGGCGCATCAAAGACCACCTGCGCCCGCCCGTCGCCCAGCAGGGTGACCGTCGCGGGGGCGTCCTGCGCGCGGGAGCGCACCTTCACCAGCACGGGAGCGGATGTCTGTTCGGCGTTAAGCCAGGGGTTGGGCTGGATGACGCAGTCAGACAGCAGCACCCCGCCGGCGTACTCCTCCCCGGTGCGGGCAAGGTAGATGCGGTTTTGCTCCGGGTCGATCTCCTTGATAAAGACCGGATACCCCAGCGCTACCCCCAGATGCTTGCGCTGCCCGACAGTGTAGTGCAGAAGGCCCTTGTGCCGGCCGCAGACCTGCCCGTCCGGTGAGACAAAGTCTCCCGGCTCGCTCTTGCCGAGCGTCTGCTCGATGAAGGCCGCGTAGTCCCCGTCCGGCAGCCAGCAGATTTCCTGGCTGTCCGGCGCGTCGGCGCAGACAAGCCCCAGCTGCCGCGCAATCTCACGCACCTGCGGCTTCTCCAGGCCCTCCAGCGGCAGCAGCAGCATCGCCAGCTGCTCCTGGCTTAAGCGGTAAAGCATGTAGGACTGGTCCCGCTCCAGGCAGGAGGATTTTTGCAGCACTGCCGTGCCGTCGGCCTGGTGGTCGATGCGGGCATAGTGGCCGGTGGCGATGAAGTCAAAGCCCATCTCCTTGGCGGCCTGACAGATGAGGCCAAACTTGGTGGAGGGGTTGCAGAGGATGCAGGGGTTGGGGGTGCGCCCGGCCTTGTATTCCCGGCAGAAGGGCAGGATGACGTTCTGCTCGAACTCCCTGTGGCACTCGCGGATGTGCAGGCGGATGCCCAGCTGTTCGGCCACCACCTTGGCCTGCTCGACCGCCGCCTTGTGTGCGGGGGAAAATTCGAGGATGATGCCCTCGACTTCATATCCCTGCTGGCGCAGCAGGTGGACGGCGACCGCCGAATCCACCCCGCCGCTGACCGCAACCAATACCCGCTTAGTGGACATGGCAGGCCTCCGGGTCGGGCAGCTCGCCGACCAGTGGGGTGGGGTCGATGCCGTTGCGGCGGTAGTAGTCGGCCAGCGCCTGCTTGATGGCCTGTTCCGCCAGCACCGAGCAGTGCACCTTGACCGGCGGCAGGCCGTCCAGCGCCTCCACAACTGCCTTGTTGGTCAGCTTGAGCGCCTCGCTGACCGGCTTGCCCTTAATCATCTCGGTGGCCATCGAGCTGGTGGCGATGGCGGCGCCGCAGCCGAAGGTCTTGAACTTGACGTCGGTGATGACGTCGTGGTCGATCTTCAGATAGATTTTCATGATGTCGCCGCAGGTGGCGTTGCCGACCTCGCCGACACCGTCCGCGTCCGCAATCTCGCCGACGTTGCGCGGGTTGGAAAAGTGGTCCCAAACTTTATCAGAATACATCATAGTCAAAAACGTCCTTTCTATTAGAACACGTCCGGCCTGTCCGGAAACGGTGGATGGTTAAATGTCGTAGTGGATCTGGCCCTTTTGAATCTGCTCCCACAGCGGGCTCATCGAGCGCAGGGTGGAGACAATCTCCGGCAGCTTTTCGAGGATGTAGTCGACGTCCTCCTCGGTGTTGTAGTCGGACAGCGACAGCCGCACCGAGCCGTGGGCGACCTCGTGCGGCAGGCCGATGGCCAGCAGCACATGGCTGGGGTCCAGCGAGCTGGAGGCGCAGGCCGAGCCGGAGGAGGCGGCGATGCCCGCCAGATCCAGCCGCAGCAGCAGCGACTCGCCCTCAATACCCAGGAAGGAGATATTGCAGTTGCCGGGCAGGCGGTTGTGGCGCGGGCCGTTTAAGCGGCACATCGGGACGGTCTGCAGGATGCCGTCGATCAGCCGGTCGCGCATCGCGCTCACCCGGGCGCTGGTTTCGGACATCTCCTCGTTTGCCAGGCGCAGCGCGGCGCCCAGACCGACGATGCCCGCCACGTTTTCGGTGCCGGCGCGCTTGCCGCGCTCCTGTGCGCCGCCGTCGATCAGGCTGGGCAGCGGGATTCCGCGCCGGCAGTAGAAGGCGCCGACGCCCTTGGGACCGTGGAATTTATGGGCCGACAGCGAGAGCAGGTCGATGTTCATCTCTTTGACGTTGATGGGCAGATGGCCCGCGGCCTGCACCGCGTCGGCGTGGAACAGCACCCCTGCCTGGCGGCAGATGGCGCCGATTTCTTGGATGGGATAGATGGTGCCGATCTCGTTGTTGGCAAACATGATCGAGACAAGGCCGGTCTCCGGCCGGATGGCCGCTCGGACCTGCTCCGGGTCGATCTGACCTTCGCGGTCCACCGGGATGAAGGTGACCTCAAAGCCTTCCTTCTGCAGCCGCTGTGCCGAGTGCAGCAGGGCGTGGTGCTCCACCGCCGAGGTGATGAAGTGGTTTTTGCCCCTGGCCTTTAAGGAGCGCATGATCTCCTTGACCCAGTTGTCGGCCTCGGTGCCGCCGCCGGTAAAGAGAATCTCAAACGGTTCGGCCCCCAGCACATCCGCAACCTCCTTGCGGGCCTGCTCGATGGCGCGTTTGGCGTGGTTGCCAAAGCGGTACAGGCTGGATGGGTTGCCGTACTCCTCGGTGAGGTAGGGCATCATCGCCTCCAATACCGCAGGGGAGAGCTTGGTGGTCGCCGCGTTGTCGGCGTAAACAAATTGTTCCATACAGACATCGTCCTTTCAGATTGGTGTAAAAAATAGGTTGTCACCGGTTGAAAGTCGGTGGAAACGACAGGAATCTGGTTTCACCTCAATTATATACCAGAAAAGTATGATTTTCAAGGGCTTGACCAAATTTCTTCCATAGTCTTTCCCAAACCCTCACAGAATAAAAGGGGAGAGGGCTCAGGCTTTGAATTTTAGCGACTCCTGCACGGCCAGCTGGTCGCAGCGCTCGTTTTCCGGGTGGCCGGCGTGGCCCTTGACCCAGATGAAGGTAACCTCATGCTTCTCCAGCAGGTCGAGCAGCTTTTCCCACAGGTCGGGGTTGAGGGCGGGGTCCTTGGCGTTGCGCATCCAGCCGTTGGCGCGCCACTTTTTGGCCCAGCCCTTCTGGATGGCGTCGATGATGTATTTGGAATCGGAATAGAGGGTCACCGCGCACGGCTCCTTGAGGGCGGAAAGGCCGGTGATGACGGCGGTCAGCTCCATGCGGTTGTTGGTGGTCCGCTCCTCCCCGCCGGAAAGCTCCTTGCTGACCCCTTTGTAGCGCAGAATGACCCCGTAGCCGCCCGGCCCGGGATTGCCCGAGCAGGCGCCGTCGGTGAAGATCTCTACCTGTTTTTTGGCAGCCATGTAAAAACTCCTTTTTTTAATAATCAGATTTGCCCAAAGTCTGCCGGAGGCAGTAAGCGGGCACGTCATGCTCCCATTATAGCCGATTGTGCGCGCCCGGACAAGGGGAAAAGCTTTTTGCCGGGCAGGAATAGAGACAGAGCGCCGCTCCCATACTTTTGCTGTAGCGGAAAAAAAGAAAATTTGGGCGTATTTCCCAGTAAGCGCCCGCGAAAACTTGACATCTTGGCCATAGAAAGGTACAATGAAAAAGAATAGTTTATGATGGGCGCAGTGTGCGGCTGTGAAAAAAGACCCGAACCGGGCGCGGCGAGCGCAGCAGCTTATCGACTTTCTCTATAGCAGCTGACAGGAAATTTTCCTGTTTTGTTTGATAAATGGATTCCATGTTTTCGCGGAAAAAGATCCGCGCGCCTTTTCTGACAGGCTGGTTTCTGCAGGACCGTTAATGTACAGAACAGCAGACGAAAAGAAAAAAGCACGGGAATCCGGACGGGCAAAAAGCCGTCCAAGAAAATTTCTTCCCATCCGCGGCAGGAAGAAGAACGGAATAAACATTTTGATTGTAACAGGAGGAATCACCAGTATGAGTGAAAAAAACATCAGCCCACAGCCGGCTGAGCCCAAGAAAGGGCAGAAGAATACAAGACGCTACACCCGCAAGCCAAAACAGAACAAAGGGACCGATGCGCTGTCCCAGGCGGTGCAGAGCGCAATCGAATTTGTCAAGGAGCCGCTGGGCCCGCGCGGAAAGAAGGCGCAGGCCGAGGAGAAAAAGCCGCAGAGGAAAAATAACCAGAAGCAGGCGGAAAAGCCGGAGCGCAAAAACGAGGGCGGCGCGCAGCAGACCCAGCGCCGCCGCAGAAGCAGCGGCAAAAAACAGACGGTCCGCATCGTCCCCTTAGGCGGCTTAAACGAGATCGGAAAAAACATGACCGTCTACGAGTGCGGCAACGATATGTTCATCGTCGACTGCGGCCTGGCCTTCCCGGATGAGACCATGCTGGGCGTCGACATCGTCATCCCGGACTTCACCTATGTGGTGGAGAACCGCGACCGCATCCGCGGCGTCTTTATCACCCATGGACACGAGGACCACATTGGCGGTATCCCTTACCTGATGAAGGAGATTAACGCCCCCATCTACGCCACCAAGCTGACGGTGGGGCTTATCAAGAATAAACTCAAGGAGCACGGCCTGGTCAACCAGGTGCGGATGGTGGAGGTAAAGCCGGGAGACGTCATCAAGGCCGGCTGCATGTCGGTCGAGTTTATCCGCGTCAACCACTCCATCCCGGACGCCTGCGCGCTGGCCATCCACACCCCGGCGGGCGTCATTGTCCAGACCGGCGACTTTAAGGTCGACTTCACCCCCATCGAGGGCGGCGTCATCGACCTCGGGCGCTTCGGCGAGCTGGGCAGCCAGGGAGTACTGGCGCTGCTGCCGGACTCCACCAACATCGAGATGCCGGGCAGCACCCCGAGCGAGCGGACGGTTGGCGAATCGTTCAACAAGCTGTTCCAGATGGCGGGCGACCGCAGAATCATCATCGCCACCTTCTCCTCCAACATCCACCGCATCCAGCAGATCATCGACTACGCGGCCAAGTACGACAAGAAGGTTTCGGTTTCCGGCCGCAGCATGGTCAACGTGGTGGCGACCGCCATCGAGCTGGGCTACCTCAAGGTGCCAAACGACATCCTGGTCGACATCGACGTAGCCAACCGCCTGCCGTTTAACCAGGTGGTGCTGATCACCACCGGCAGCCAGGGCGAACCGATGTCCGCTTTAAGCCGCATGGCGATGAGCGAGCACCGCAAGGTCAAGGTCACGCCAAACGACTTTATCATCATCTCGGCGCGCCCCATCCCGGGCAACGAGAAGTTTGTCAACCGCGTTGTCAACGAGCTGATGCAGCTGGGCGCGGAGGTTATTTACGAAAAGATGTATGAGGTCCATGTTTCCGGCCACGCCTGCCAGGACGAGCAGAAGCTGATGATGGCGCTGACCAAGCCCAAATTCATCCTGCCGGTGCACGGCGAATATAAGCACCTGCGCAAATATTCCCTCGTCGCCAAACAGATGGGCATCGACGAGGACCACGTCATCATCCCTTCCATCGGACAGGTGATGGAGACCGACGGCGAAAACTTCCGCTTTGGCGGGGAGGTCCCGTCCGGTGCGGTCATGGTGGACGGCCTGGGCGTGGGCGACGTTGGCAGCATCGTGCTGCGGGACCGCAAACACCTGGCCGAGGACGGCCTGATCGTAGTGGTGGCGACCATCAACGCCCGCACCCGCAAGCTGGTCTCCGGACCGGACATCATCTCCCGCGGCTTTGTCTATGTGCGGGAGGCTGAGGACATGATCAACGGCGCGCGCGACGCTGCGAAGGGCGCGCTGGAGGATTCGATCAGCAACGGCGTGCGCGACTGGACCACCCTGAAAAACAGAATGAAGGACGAGGTCAGCCGGTACGTCTACAATAAGACCAAGCGCAGCCCGATGATCCTGACGGTGATCCAGGAGGCATAGAACCTATGCCTGACCGGAAGCCGGGGAATCGGGCTTCGGGAGGGAGGCACAAAACATGAAAGCAAAGACGGCCATCAAAGCCAAGAACAAAAAGAAGCTGTACCTGTTTATCCCTGCCATCGTTGTGTTGCTGCTGCTGGATGCGGCGGCCTTCACGCTGGCGGTGCAGGCGCAGAACGTCTGGCTGTTTGGAGGGAGCTTTGTGCTGCTGGCCCTGACGCTGATTGCGGTCTGGCAGCTGGCTTCGCTGAGCAAGAGCATCAATAAGTTCTACCAGACGATGGAAAAGCAGCTTTCTCCCTACAGCAACAAGGCCCTGCGCGACTTTCCGCTGCCGGTGCTGGTGACGCGCCGGCGCGGCGGGGAGATTATCTGGTACAACAACCAGATGCGCGAAAAGGTGTTTGGCGGAAACGACTGCTTCGGCCACAGCCTGGCGGAATATTTTCCCACGGTAAACCTGCAGGCGGACTGCCCGGTGCAGGGTTACGGCGTGGAGTATGGCGGCCACCAGTACACCGCCTACCACGCGCCGACCGGCGAGGAGGACAACCGCCTGAACGTGCTGTACCTGGTGGACGACGACAAATTAAAGCGCATCGCCAAGGAGTACTTTTCCTCCCGTCCGGTGGTGGCGATCATCCTCATCGACAACTATGAGGAGCTCTTGCAGAGCGCGCGTGAAAACGAGCGCTCCCAGATCATGGGCGAGATCGAGTACCAGATCGAGTGCTATGTCGAAAACTACAACGGCGTCATCAAGAAGCTGGAGAAGGACCGCTATTTTGTCGCCTTTGAGGAGCGGTATATGCGCTCCATCGTCGAGGAGCGGTTCACCATCCTGGACACCGTGCGCAAGATCAACGCCAACGACAAGATGCCCGCAACCCTCTCGATCGGCGTCGGACGGGACGCGCAGAGCCTGCTGCAGGCGGAGAAGTTTGCAAGCCAGGCGCTGGACATGGCGCTGGGCCGCGGCGGCGACCAGGCTGCGGTCAAAAACAAAAACGGCTACGAGTTTTACGGCGGCGTTTCCAAGGGTATCGAGAAGCGCACCAAGGTCAAGACCAGAATCGTGGCGGCCGCTTTGCTCGAGCTACTGGATTCCTGTTCTAACGTCCTGCTGATGGGCCACCGCTTTGCCGACCTGGACGCCCTGGGCGCCGCGGTCGGCCTGTATCAGCCGATCCAGCAGATGGGCAAGCCGGTCAAGATTATCCTCAACAGCCGCGCCAACATGGTCAAACAGATGCACGCCCACCTGCTGGAGCAGGGCTTTGAGACGGCGTTCATCGAGCCGGAGGTCGCGCCGGAGTATGTGCAGGAGGACACTTTGCTGATTATCGTCGACGTACATACCCCGCACTTTATCGAGGCTCCGGAGGTTTATAAAAAATGCAAGAACGTGGTGGTCATCGACCACCACCGCAAGATGGTGGACTACATCGACAATGCGGTGATCTTCCACCACGAGCCGTACGCTTCCAGCGCCTCCGAGATGGTGGCCGAGCTGGTACAGTACTTCGGCGACAAATACAAGCCGAACAGCGCCGCCGCCGAGGCGATGCTGGCCGGCATGATGCTGGACACCAAAAACTTTATCCAGCGCACCGGCGTGCGCACCTTTGAGGCGGCGGCCTACCTGCGCAAGATGGGCGCGGACACGGTGGAGGTCAAACGGATGTTTGCCACCAGCATGAGCGCCTATCAGGAGCGGTGCAAGGTGGTGGCGGCGGCACAGATCTACCGCCACTGCGCCATCTGCGGCGTGAAGGAGAAGATTCAGGAGATCAAGATGGTTTCGGCGCAGGCGGCCGACGAGCTGCTGGGCATCGAGGACGTCGACGCCTCCTTTGTCTTTTACTATGAGTCGGACGACGTGGTCGCCTACTCGGCGCGCAGCATGGGCCGCATCAATGTCCAGATCATCATGGAGAAGCTGGGCGGAGGCGGCCATCTGACCATGGCCGGCGCGCAGACCAAGGGCATCACCCTCGAGGAGGGCGGCCGCCGGTTAAAGCAGGCGATCGACGAATACTACAGCGACCTCACCGACAAGGATGAGCAGAAGGCGCTCTCCACCGCGGATGCGGGGCCGGTGCAGCTGCCGCCGCCGTCGGTCAGCTGATTTTTTAAAAAGCACATAACGGACGAAAGGAAGATGATAGAGATGAAGGTTATTCTGACACAGGACGTAAAGGGAAGCGGCAAGAAGGGTGAACTGATCAACGCCGCGGACGGATATGCAAGAAACTTTCTGCTCCCGAAGGGCCTTGCCATCGAGGCGAACAACCAGGCCATCGGCGAGCTGAAGGCCAAGGAGGCCTCCAAGCAGCACAAGATCCAGGTGGAGCGCGAGGCCGCGATGGAAGCCGCCAAAAAGCTGGAGGGCAAGACCGTTAAAATTACCGCCAAGGCGGGCGCGGGCGGTAAGCTGTTCGGCGCGGTGACCAACAAGGAAATCGCCGAGGCGATCGAAAAGCAGTACGGTGTGGCCGTCGACAAAAAGAAGGTCAACGCCGGCGAGATCAAGGCATTTGGCAGCTACACCGCAGAGGTGAAGCTCTACACCGGCATCAGCGCCAAGATGGGCGTCGAGGTCGGGGAATAATCGCAGGGGAAAGCCGTCTGGGAAGGAAAATTCCGCAGGCGGCTGCCTGTCTGTCTAAAAGGAGAAAGGCAAAGGGGGGAATGAGGCGTGCCGGAAGAGCTGGAACTGAATATTGATCAGCTGCCCTTCAGCATGGAGGCGGAGCAGTCGGTGCTGGGCGCCATCCTGGTGGAGCCGGAGTGCATCGCCAAGGTGCTGGAGCTGCTGACGCCGGAGAGCTTCTACCGCCCGCAGCACCGGCAGCTGTTTTCGATCATGCTGGCGATGTTCACCTCCGCGCAGCCGATCGACTTTGTCACCGTTTTGGAGAAGGCAAAGTCGGAGCGGGTCTTTGCCAGCGACGCGGACGCCAAGGTCTACCTGACCCAGCTGGTGCAGGTGGTGCCCAGCGCCGCCAATGTCGAGGCCTACGCGAAGCTTGTGCAGGAAAAGTACTACATGCGTACCCTCATCGGCGTGGCCAAAAGCATCATCTCCAACTCCGAGAAGAGCGACGCCGACGCCCGTGGGCTGATGGAATTTGCCGAGCAGAAGCTCTATGAGATTCGCCAGGGCAAGGACGCGACGGGACTGGTCAAGGTCGACCGCGCCATCTTTGAGCTGTACGACAAGCTGCAGCGCATCTCCGGCGACGACCGCAACCAGTATGTCGGCATCCCCACCGGATTTTCGGCGCTGGACACCATCACCACCGGCCTAAACCGCACCGACCTGATTTTGCTGGCGGCCCGTCCGGCGATGGGAAAATCCACCTTCGTGATGAACATCGCCACCAACGTGGCAAAGCAGGGGCACGCGGTGGCCGTCTTCTCGCTGGAGATGAGCCGCGAGCAGCTGATCTCCCGCATGCTGTCGGCCGACGCGCTGATTCAGGGTTCCCAGCTGCGCACCGGAAACCTGAGCGTGGAGGAGTGGACCAAGGTGGCGGTCTCGGCACAGAACATTGCGCGGATGCCGATGTACATCGACGACAGCGCCGGCATCACCGTGGCCGAGATGAAGGCCAAGCTCAGAAGGGTGCCCAACCTGGGGCTGGTCATCATCGACTACCTGCAGCTGATGTCCTCGGGCCGCCGGATTGAAAACCGCGTGCAGGAGGTCTCGGAGATCACCCGAAACCTGAAGGTCATGGCCAAGGAGCTGGACGTGCCGGTCATCACCCTCTCCCAGCTTTCCCGAAGCCCGGACAAGCGAACCGGAGACCACCGCCCGGTGCTCTCCGACCTGCGTGAGTCCGGTTCGATCGAGCAGGACGCCGACCTGGTACTGTTTTTGTACCGGGACGAATACTATAACGACGATACCGAGGATAAGGGGGTGGCGGAGGTCATCGTGGCAAAGAACCGTCACGGCGCCACCGACACCGTCAAGCTGGCCTTCGACGGCCAGCACACCAGATTCTTGAGCAGGGAGCTGTTCCGCGATGTGCCGTAAGGTGTTGCAGACAATTCGGGACTATGAGATGCTCCGCCCCGGTGACCGGGTGACGGTCGGCTTTTCCGGCGGGGCGGATTCCACCGCGCTGCTTTATCTGCTCTGGCAGCTACGGGAGCAATTGCAGATTGCAGTCGCCGCCTGCCACATCAACCACCAGCTGCGCGGACAGGAGTCGCAGCGGGACGAGGACTTTGTCCGCGCGTTTTGCGGGCAGCACGGCATCCCCCTCACCGTCGAGCGCATCGACGCGGCGCAGGGGGCGCAGCGGGCGGGGGAGTCGGTCGAGACCTATTCCCGCGCGGCGCGCTACCACCTTCTGGAGCAGGCGGCGGGGCCGCAGGGCAAAATCGCCACCGCCCACACGATGGATGACAACGCCGAGACGGTTTTATTTTATCTTGCAAGAGGGACGGGCCTCAATGGCCTGGGCGGCATCCCGCCAGTGCGCGGGCAGATTGTCCGCCCGCTGATCGGCTGCACCCGCAGGGAGGTGGAGGCCTTCTGCGCGCAGGAGGGACTCCCCTTTGTCACCGACAGCACCAACCTCGACGACGGCTACACCCGCAACCGCATCCGGCGCCACATCGTGCCGCTGATGGAGCAGGTGAACGCGGGCTTTGTCAAAAACGCCGCTGTGCTCAGCGCCACCGCCCGGCAGGACAACGACCTGCTCGACCAGCTTGCGCGGCAGGAACTTGCCCGCATCCGGGAGAGCGAAAGCCCGCTGATTTTAAACCGCCCGGCGTTTTGCAGCCTGCACCCGGCGCTGCAGACCCGCATCCTGCTTTTGCTGCAGCAAAAGGCGGGGGCAGCGGTGGATTTTATGCGCACCCAGCGGATGCTGGAAAAAATCAGGGCAGGCGGGCGTGTCGAGCTAAAAAGGGGCGTCATGCTCTGCTGCACAGCGGACAGCATCCTGCTGGATGAGCATGTTTTCTATAAGGAGGAGCGCCAGCCCTACTTTGAAAAGCCGTTTGCTCAAGGGAAAATTTCCCTCTTTGACGGCAAATCGGTGGAGGTTGTGATCTGTTCGGGAGAAGATTATAAACTTTTCTTTAAAAAAGACGCAACCATCTTAAAAAACGGGATTGATTGTGATAAAATGAAGGATATTGCGGTGTTCCGTCAGCGCAAGGATGGGGACCGCATTCATTTAAGCGGCAGGCAGGGGGCGGCAGGGTCCAGGACACTCAAGAAACTCTGGAACGACCGCAAGACTCCGCAGCCGCAGCGATGGCGGGCCGCAGTGCTCGCCGACAGAGAGGGCGTGCTCTGGGCAGAGGGTCTGGGAACAGACCGCAGGGCAGCGCCGGGTCCGCACAGCCGCAGGGTCGCGCTGATTCGGATAGAGGAGGATTTGGGATGAAAAGGATGCAGGATGACATTTTAAAGGTGCTGCTTTCCGAGGAGCAGATTGCGGAAAAGGTGGCACAGATTGGCAGACAGATTACAGAGGATTATCAGGACAAAAACCTATTGATGGTCAGCGTGCTCAAGGGCTCGGTGGTCTTTATGGCTGACCTGATGCGCGCGGTGGACTGCCCGGCCAGGATCGACTTCATGTCGGTCTCCAGCTACGGCAGCGGCACCAAGACCTCCGGTGTGGTCAAGATCGTCAAGGATCTGGACCTCAACCTGGAAGGATACGACCTGCTGCTGGTCGAGGACATTCTGGACAGCGGCAGAACCCTGTATTATCTCAGGGAGATTTTGGAAAAGAGAAACCCGGCAAGCATCCGCATTGCCACACTGCTCAACAAGCCCGCCCGGCGGGAAGCGGATATTGCGCCTGACTATTCCTGTTTTGAAGTACCGGACGAATTCGTCGTCGGATATGGGTTGGACTACGCGGAGAAATACCGCAACCTGCCCTATATCGGGGTGCTCAAACCAGAAGTATATACAAAATAACGCAACCTCAATTGTAAAAAGCTTTAAGATAGGAGTGAATATTTGGTGCCGCGAAAATCAAAAGGAATTATCATGTACCTGGCGATGTTTGGACTGCTCATCGTGCTGCTGTTTGCCATGATGTCGATGGATCAGCCCGTCTCCAATCTGAAATATTACCAGGTGCTGGACTATTTTAGAAACGGAGAGGTGGAGGAGTACCAGATCGACTACAACGATGGTACCCTGACCCTGAAGCTGGAAGGACAGGATCAGCTGGTCGATTACCAGTTGGCCAGCATCACCCAGTTCAATCAGGACATCCAGCCCTACATCGACCAGTACGAACAGACCAACGACACCACCTTCAAGCGCAACTACCTGCCCGCGCAGGAGACCTCGCTGCTGGTAAGCCTGCTGCCGACCCTGCTGCTGCTGGGCGGCATGGCGCTGCTGTGGGTGTTCATGATGCGGCAGGCCGGGGGCGGCAGCGGCAAGATGAACACCTTTGGCAAGGCAAAGCCGAAGCCGCTGGACGACGGCAGAAGGGTGACCTTTGCCGACGTGGCCGGAGCCGACGAGGAGAAGGAGGAGCTGGTCGAGGTCGTCGAATTTTTGAAGGACCCCAAAAAGTTTAACTCGCTGGGTGCGCGCATCCCGAAGGGCGTCTTGCTGATGGGCCCTCCCGGAACCGGTAAGACGCTGCTTGCCCGCGCGGTAGCGGGGGAGGCGGGCGTGCCGTTCTACTCCATTTCCGGTTCGGACTTTGTGGAGATGTTTGTCGGCGTCGGCGCTTCCCGCGTGCGCGACCTGTTTGACCAGGCCAAAAAGAGCGCGCCGAGCATCGTCTTTATCGACGAGATCGACGCGGTGGGCCGCCAGAGAGGCGCCGGACTTGGCGGCGGACACGACGAGCGGGAGCAGACTTTAAACCAGCTGCTGGTGGAAATGGACGGCTTTGGCGCCAACACCGGCGTCATCGTCATCGCCGCAACCAACCGCCGCGACATCCTCGACCCCGCGCTGCTGCGTCCGGGACGCTTTGACCGCCAGATCGTGGTCGGCTATCCGGATGTCAAGGGCAGGGAGGAAATCCTGAAGGTTCACACCAAGAATAAACCGCTGGGCCCGGACGTCGACCTGCGGGTCATCGCCCAGACCACCGTCGGCTTCACCGGCGCTGACCTGGAAAACCTGGTCAACGAGGCGGCCCTGCTGGCTGCCAGACGCGGCCGAAAGGCCATCACCATGGTGGACATCGAGGAGGCGACCATCAAGGTGGTTGCCGGCCCGGAGAAGAAGAGCCACATCGTGCCGGATAAGGATAAGCGCCTGACCTGCTTCCACGAGGCGGGCCACGCCGTCGCCACCTACTACTGCGAGACGCAGGACAAGGTGCACGAGATTTCCATCATCCCGCGCGGCATGGCGGGCGGCTACACCATGAGCCTGCCGGAGGAGGACCGAAGCTACGAGACCAGGAAGGGCATGCAGGAGAACATCGTCACCCTGCTGGGCGGCCGCATCGCCGAAAAGCTGGTGCTGGACGACATCTCCACCGGCGCTTCCAACGACCTGGAGCGCGCCACCAAGATTGCCCGTGCGATGGTCACCCGCTATGGCTTCAGCGACCGCCTGGGCCCGATTGTCTACGGCCAGAACGAGAACGAGGTCTTTTTGGGCCGCGACCTGGGCCACACCCGGGACTACTCCGAGACGGTTGCGGCGCAGATCGACGAGGAGATTCGTTCGGTTATCGACAGCGCCTACGACCAGTGCGAGGCCACTTTGGCCGAGCACATGGACCAGCTGCACAAGGTGGCGGAGTTTCTGTACGAGTTTGAGAAGATCAACGGCGCCGACTTTGACCGCCTGATGAAGGGCGATATGAGCGTCTTTGAGGAGCACCGCGCCAAAGCGGGCGGCAAGACCACCCCGATGAATCCGGTGGAGCAGCCGGAGCAGATCGCCTCCAACGACCGCCAGCTGCCAGACGATTCCGGCGCGGAGACTGCCGCTGATGAGGCGCAGGACGGTGCAGATAGGCCGGAACCGGCCGCGGAACCGGCAGCGAAGCCGGAGGCCAACTTCCCGTCGGATCAGTCCCAGACGGACGACGAGCAGGGCCCCGCACAGCAATGAGATGAGCGAAAGAAAAGGTGACGCAGGATTGCGTCACCTTTTTTGGTAGGGTAGTGAAGTGGGCGCTGGGTCTTGCGAGGTAGAGGGTGTGGCTTTGCACCCAACCGATACGCGAATTGGGTGCAGGCTCAGCCCACACGCTTGAACAAGGCTAACGAAAACTTCGATTTGCAAAAACGAGCGCAGCCAAAGGCAAGCGACCTGCGCGAGAGCGTGCTCAGCCTGCCTGGGCATCACGACGGTGGTGGATTTGCGCAGTGCGGAGGAAATCGAAAGGAAACCCGACCCGCTGGCGCAGGAGCCGGGCATCCGGTATCTGCACTGTCCGCTGGCGGGGGATGGCAGGGTGCCCGCCCCCGACGAGGTGCCGCTCAGCTATATGGAGATGGCAGACGGCACCGGACAGATGGCAGGGGCGCTGCAGGCCATCGCAGAGGCGCCGCAGGCGGTGCTGTTCCACTGCACGGCGGGCAAGGACCGCACCGGCGTGGTGGCCGCTCTGCTGCTCTGGCTGGCGGGGGTGAGCGAGGAGGACATCCTCGCCGACTATATTGTAAGCGGGCCGTATCTGCAGCAGATGCTCCGCGCGTACTGCGAGGCGCACCCCGGCGCCGTCGTCTGCCCGCCGCAGAGCGCGTACATGAGCAGCTTCCTGCGCCTGTTCGCACAGCGCTACGGCACGCCGCGGCAGTATCTGGAGATGCTGGGTGTGGACGCCGGGAAGCTGGCCGAAAAGCTGCGGACGAAAGAGCTGTAAGGGGGCGGAAAAATTTATTTTTTTCGTCCACCGGTTGCACAAAAGGGTGCAACTTTTGGGGCTTTTCGGGGTATAGGTGAGGGGTACAGACTTCAGGGGAAAGCAGAGCTAATAAAATGTAACGATAGATACAAAATGTGTTACCCGGACGTGATACCAGGGGGTGTAACGGAGGGGCAGAATGGAAGAACAGAACTTTTATTCATAGTTTATTCATCTTTTGCAAGCAAAACCCCCACCTGGTATCAGGTGAGTATCAGGCTGGTATCACCCCCAGTATCAGCAACAAACCGCATAGATAAGCCATTTGTTGGGATACTGTAACGAAAGATACTCTCTTTATATAAAAGAGATAATATAATAATATAGAGAGGGAGAGAGAGTTTGATCGTTCGTTACAGTGAATGTATCATAACGATGTGAGCAAATTGTGATTACAACTCCCGCTAATCGCCAATTCGTCCACCCGCCGCGCCACGGCTTGAAAGCAGAAGGTGTGCCCTCAGCTATTCCCCCGGGAGAAAAAAGACCGATTCGCCCACCCATCTCAAAGTGGCAAATCGGTCTGGGTTGGTGGTAGAAGGTAGCCCGGCGCGAGCCGAAGCGCAGCGCAGCGAGCGCGAAAAGGGCGGCGACTACGCACTGGGGGTCCAGGGGCGCAGCCCCGGCACGCCTTTGGTTCCTTTCGTCGTGAAACGAAAGGAACCCCGGGTGTGGGCCGGGCTCCCGAGGGGCAGCGCCCCTCGCATCGGGCCGCAGCGCCCATCCCGCAAGGGGGACAAAAAGAAAGACGCCTCCATCGCTGGAAGCGCCCTTCTTTTGTGGGAAACAGGTAATTAGTAGTTGTCAGATTCATGTGCCAGCAAACGCGACCATGGTTTGTCAGCAGTTTTAGTATAATGCAGAGAAGATAGACTAGTCAATCGTTTCCTGTAAAATTTGGATCAATGCCTAAAAGAATCTTCTTTTTTGCAGCAGATTTGACTAGAATCATCATGTAATGTTCCATGATTAGTGAGATTGACTATTCCTCCACAAACTTGACCGCAGTGCCGTAGGCGATGATCTCCGCAGCGCCCTGCATGATGGCGGAGGAGGCATAGCGCACATTGATGACCGCGTCGGCGTCCAGCTTCTGCGCGTCCTCCACCATCCGCTGGGTGGCGATGGCGCGCGCCTCGTTCATCATGTTGGTGTAGTCGACAATCTCCCCGCCGACAATGGTCTTTAAGCTGGAGAGGATGTCCCGCCCCAGATTTTTGGAGTGGACGGTGCTGCCGCGCACAAGCGAGAGAGTCTGCAGTTTTTTGCCGGAAATAAAATCGGTGTTGACAACGATCATGGTGGATGCCTCCTTTAAAATGTTGCTATCGAATGTTTGCGATGAAATGCTCCACATCGGAAAAGAACCGGCACAGATGGAAGCCGTCCGCCGCCGCGTGGTGGATATTCAGCGAGAGGGGAAGGGTGAATCTTCCACTGCTGTCCTCGGTGTATCGTCCCCACATGATGACTGGAGCCAAATAGCGACCCTCGTCAAAAACATGCATGTCGAAGGAACGGTAGTGAATCCAGGGCAGACAGGAAAGGTCGAAGGTGTTGGGCGGAAGATCCCTAAGCTCAAATCCGCGCAGCGTTCGGCAGCGCTCCCGGTCCAGCATCAATTGCCGGTAAAAGGTGTCAAAATCCGGATGATAGGCAGTCACCAGCTTGACAAAGCGCTGGTCCTCCGGGTAGAAGTGGGCGTAGTAAGGGGAGACAAAGTCCCAGATGCCGGGGTTTCCGTCCTTGTCAAAGCCCATGCGCAGCTCCTGACGGCAGTTGACTGCCGCACTGACCGCCCAGATCATGGTTGGATAAAAGTGCAGCGACCGTTCGTGGACGGTTTTGACCAGGTTGGTGACGTCGATGTCTGCTGTCATGCTCATCACGCAGCGCATGTTGTCGATGAAGTGCCGGAAGATGTCTGCACGCTCCCATGTGTCCATATTCAGTTTGTGAAAGTTCATTTTACAAAGCCTCCTAAAATATTGTTTTATTTTAGAAGGCTGCATCCAGTCCGATCTTCATCTGCGACCATCCTTTCCTGTGGATCACCTTGATGATACCACGCATCTTGTAAAAAGTCAACCCTTTTTAGAAAAAACAAAAGCCGCCACTTTCGTGACGGCTCGCTTGTTTTGTGTAAACTAGATAGCGCGGGTTACTTTACCAGAACGCAGGCAACGGGTGCAGGCGTGGATGTGGCACGGAGTACCATTAACAATTGCCTTCACACGTCTTACATTTGGTTTCCAGGTTCTGTTGGATCTTCTGTGAGAGTGAGAAACCTTGATACCGAAAGTAACACCTTTTCCGCAGATATCGCATTTAGCCATTAGTCTGCACCTCCTTCTAACTTTTAACAAGTCAACATTCGTATTTTATCAGATTTCGATTCAAAATTCAAGCCTTTTTGCGGGAATATTTTAAAAAAAGGAAAATTCACAGTTTTGGCGGCTCTCAACAACTTGTTTTTTACTATTTTAGAAGGTATAATGAAGAGTACAGGAAGAAAGAGACACTTTTTCTTCCCCTGTTTTTCCATAGAGAGAAAGGATATCATCCCCTTTTGGGGGAACAAAAGGAGTAGATGAATTGTTCACACTTGACCCGATTACCATTTTGATCCGCGCGCTGGTGCTGGTGACGGCAATGCCGGTCCACGAGTGCGCGCACGGCCTTGTGGCAGACAAGCTGGGCGACCACACGGCGCGCTCGGCCGGCAGATTGACCCTCAATCCCTTTCATCATCTGGATCTGACGGGCAGCCTGCTGCTCTTGCTGGCCGGATTTGGCTGGGCAAAGCCGGTGCCGGTCAACCCCTATTACTTCACCAAAATCCGCAACCGCAAGGCGGGCATCGCGCTGACCGCTCTGGCCGGCCCGGTCTCCAACCTGCTGATGGCGCTGGTGGCGATGCTCATCGCCAAGGGATTGCTGCTGCTGCCGGTTTCCGGAACGGCGGTGTCGTTTTTGTTCACCATCTTTCTGGTGGTCTGCCAGACCAATCTGGGCCTGGCGGTGTTTAACCTGATCCCCATCCACCCGCTGGACGGCTCGCGCGTGCTGGAATACTTCCTGCCGGCCAGGGCGGTGGACTGGATTGAGGAGCACGAGCAGGTGATTTACGTTGTGTTCATGGTGGTGATTCTGTTCACCCCCATTCTGGACCGGCCGCTTTCGATCGCCAGCAGCTGGATGTACAGTCTGCTCAACTGGCTGACCTCGCTGGTCGTGGGATTTTAAGGAGGAAGAATTTTGGCCGAGCAGCTTTCCTTTAAGGTGGCGCAGGTGGAGGGCCCGCTGGACCTGATCCTGCAGCTGATCTCCAAGCACAAGCTGAACATCTATGATATTGAGATCACAAAGCTGCTGGAGCAGTACATGGACTACATCCAGCAGGTGCAGAGCCAGCAGATGGAGATTGCCAGCGAGTTTCTGGAGATGGCCTCGCGCCTGGTCTACATCAAGTCGGTGTCGCTGCTGCCCAAGCACGAGGAGCTGGAGGAGCAGCTCAAGCAGGAGCTGACCGGCCAGCTGATCGAATACACCCTCTGCCGCCAGGTGGCGCAGCTGCTCAAAAAGCGGTATGTCGGGGACGAGCTGTTTTACCGGCAGCCCCAGCAGCTGGACCGGCAGACTCAGTATGCGCTGACCCACGACGCGCACATCCTGCTGGAGGCCTACCTGTCGGCGGTGGGCCGCAGGAGGATGCCGCAGGAGGAGCGCAAGGCCTTTGAGCCGATGATGGCCCGCAGGGTGGTCTCGGTGCAGTCGCGGATTGTGGTGGTGATGAAGATCCTCTACCGCCAGCAGCGCGCGCCGTTTCTGTCGCTGTTCGAGGGCAGCACCGACCGCTCGGAGGTGGTCGCGACCTTTTTGGCGGTGCTGGAACTGATGAAAAATAAGCGGGTGATGCTGGAGGAGGATGGCAGCACCATCCGATTGCTGTAAGTTTGGGAAGGAGCGTGCGGGTTGGCAACAATCTCGGAACTGGAAAAAAGTGTACAGGCAATCCTGTTTGCGGCGGGGGACCCCTATGAAAAGGAGCGCCTGACAAAGCTGCTGGGCATCAACCGCGAGACATTGGACCAGGTGGTGCAGCGGGTCAACGACCTGTATCAGCAGACCGCCTTTGTGATTTTGAACCTGGACCAGAGCTACCAGATGGTCACCCGGGAGGAGTACGCCGCGGTGATCCGGGAGGCGCTGGAGGTGAAGAACAACACCCCCCTCAGCCAGGCGGCGCTGGAGGTGCTGGCCATCATCGCCTACAACCAGCCGGTCACCAAGTCCTTTGTCGAGCAGATTCGCGGTGTAGACAGCAGCTCGGTGGTCAATTCTCTGGTTGCAAAGGGGCTGGTGCAGGAGATGGGACGGCTGGAAATCCCCGGCAGGCCGATCTCCTACGGGACGACCGAGCACTTCCTGCGCTGCTTTGGGATGCAGAGCATCGAGACGCTGCCCAAGATCCCCCAGCCGCAGGAGCAGCCTGCAGCACAGGAAGAAGTCTAGGGAGAACCAAAGGCAACACAAAGGGAAGGAGGAAGGCCGGATGACGGTGCTGTGGATACTGCTGGGTGTGCTGGCGGCGCTGCTTTTGCTGCTGTGCTGCCCGGTGACGCTGCGGCTGTCCTGGTGGCCCGCGGCGGCCAGTAAGCGGGACGAGCCCTCCGGCTACCTGACAGAGCAGGTGGAGCGGGACCTGGAGCAGCTCGGCCTTGCCCCGGAGGATGAGCAGCAGCTGCGCCGGTTGATACAGGGCCTTCCTGACCCGCCGCCGCAACAGCCGCAGAAGGAACTGCGGCTCACGCTGCACTGCCTCTTTTTGCGCCTGACCCTTTACCCGCAAAAGCCAAAGCCTCCCAAAGAGCCAAAGCAGCCTGCCAGGAAAAAGAAGCCGCGGCGGGAGAAGCAGGTGGAGGAGAAGAAGGAAAAGCCGGACACTGCGGCAATTCTCAGGATGATACCGGAGATTGTAAACTGCGCCAAAAAGCCGCTGGAGATGGCGCTGGGCGACCTGTGCCTGCATCACCTGCAGCTGTACGCCGCGGTGGCCCGGCCGGACAGCGCGCAGGCGGCGCTGGACACGCAAAAACTGGTGTCGGCGGTGTATACCGCGCTGGCAGCGGCGCAGAATTGGATCAGGGTCAGGCACGCGGACATCCGCCTGCGGCCGGACTTTTCCGGCGGCGAGGAGAGCAGCTGGGCGGTACGTCTGCGGCTGAGCTTTCACCCCATCGTGATGCTGGCGGCGGCGCTGCGGTTTGCGTTCTGCCTGCTACGGTTGTTGCTGGCGCAGAAGAAAAAGGAACAGCCGGAAGAACAGAAAAAACAGACAGCCTGAGATACGGCTTTATCAAAATACAGAAAGGAATGGTAGTATGAGCCAACATATTCATAATCTGATGGGGGAGTCGATGAAGGGCCTGCGCGACCTGGTCGATGTGGACTGCATCGTCGGCAAGCCGATTGTGACCGCAAGCGGCACCACCATCATCCCCATCTCCAAGGTGACCTTCGGCTTTGGTTCGGGCGGCAGCGACATCGCCAAATCCCAGAAGGACGACTTTGGCGGCGCGGCGGGGGCCGGCGTCACCATCCAGCCGCTCTGCTTTTTGATCGAGCGGGAGGGTGACGTGCGCATCCTCAACGTCAATCAGAACCGAACCACCGCCGACGCCATCGTCAACATGGTGCCGGAGGCCATCGACCGCATCTCGGCGGCGGTGTCCAAGGCAAAAGCCGAGCCTTCTGCAGAGCCGCCGGTGGAGCCTTCTGTCGAGCAACTCTAAAGGTTTGCAAGGAAATCAAAAGAAGCTCCCAAAAGGCGTCTGCCGAGCAGCGGAGAAAAACATAGCTCAAGAGAAAAACAGACCGGTTTGCCCGCCCCAATCAGAGCGGCAAATCGGTCTGTTTTTGTGGTTGAAAGTTTTTGCGGCAGCTCAAAGCAGAAATTCCATCTGGCAGTCGCAGGGCTCGAGGGCGACCAGCTCCGGGTGGTACCAGGCCGCCTCCACGCAGCCCATCGCGCGGTAGAACGCCTGCGTTTCCTCGGCGGAGTGCACGGAAAGATAGAGCTTTTGCGCGCCGCGTGTCCTTGCCTGCTCGCAGGCAAGCCGGAACAGCTCCCGGCCGATGCCCTGCCCGCGCAGGGGCTGTGAGACGTTGAGCTCCGAGAGCTGGAGATATTCCTCCGCTGGGCCAAACGGCTCGTTTGTAACGGCGGCAAAGCCCGCCAGGATTTTGCCGTCAAATGCCGCCAGCACCGCGCCGCCGGAAAGGAGGATGGCGCGCAGCTTTTGCAGCAGGTGGGTATAGTCGGCGGGGGACCAGTCATCGAGAAAGGCGATGTCCTTTAAGACCCAGCGCCCGCTTTCCTTGCGCCAGCAGCGTTTGACCTGCTGGCGGCGGACAAAGCCCACAAACAAAGCCGGCGTAATCTGGCTGACGGTGAGGGATTGGATGGACAGGTTCATCAAATGGCTTCCTTACTTTTTATGGAAATGTCCGAACAGCCGTTCGCGCAGCGACGCCTTTTTGGGTGGCAGCTCGAGCGGGCGCTCGAAGTATTCGTGCAGATAGGTGTGGGAATCCAGCGGCTCCTTGTGCTCGTCGGTGGCGCGGTAGTAACTGCCGTCCGGCAGCATCTCCCAGGAGTTCTGGTTGTCCATGCGGATGGCCTCGACCAGATGCAGGATGTCCTGGCGGGCAGCGGCGGATTTGACCTCGGCAAAGACCTCGACGCGGCGGCGGGTATTGCGGTTGAGCAGGTCGCCCGAACCCATGAAGATGCGGCGGTCGTCGCCGGTGCCAAAGATGAAGATGCGCGAGTGCTCCAGATACCGTCCGACGATGCTCTTGATGCGGATGTTGTCGGTGTAGCCCTCGATGCCCGGGCACAGGCAGCAGATGCCGCGGATGACCATCTCGACCTTGACGCCGGCCTGGGAGGCCTCGATCAGCTTTTCCATGACCTCCATGTCGTTGAGGGAGTTGACCTTGATGAAGATGTAGCCCTCTCTGCCGGCGCGGCAGGCGTCGATCTGCTCCTGGATGTAGCGCAGGACGTTCTGCTCAAAGCAGTTCGGCGCCACCCACAGGCTCTGGGTGGAGTCCACCACCTCGCCCACGCACAGCGCCTGAAAGACGCGGGTGGCGTCCTCGCCCATCAGTGGGTCGGAGGAGATGAAGGAGAGGTCGGTGTACTGCTCGGAGGTCTTTTCGTTGTAGTTGCCGGTGCCCACCTGGGTGATGTAGTGGATCTGGTTATGCTCCTTGCGGGTGATCAGGCAGAGCTTGGCGTGAATCTTGTAGTCGCTCAGGCCATAGATGACGGTGCAGCCGGCCTCCTCCAGCATGGTGGCATAGTCGATGTTGCTCTGCTCGTCAAAGCGGGCGCGCAGCTCCAGCACGCACAGCACGTCCTTGCCCTTTTCGGCGGCGTGGGCCAGCGCGGAGGCAATCTTGCTGTGGTTGGCCAGGCGGTAGAGCGAGATCTTGATCGAGAGGACGCTCGGGTCGTCGCCCGCCTCATACAATAGGTCGACAAAGGGCTTGGTGCTCTGGAACGGGAAGCTGAGCAGCATGTCGTGATTTTTCAGGTAATTGATGGCGCCGCCGGCGTCCCCTTTGGCAAAGTCGACCGGGACAAAGGGCTTGGCCTCGCGGTAGTACCAGTTTTTCTGTTCCTTGTGCGGGTCCAGCGCGGAGGGCAGCGCAAAGCCGAACGAGAAGTCCAGCGGGATGGACTGGATGCTGAAGCAGTCGTCCTCGACCTTGAGCTTTTTGCACAGAAAGGCGGACAGCCGGTCGCCGGGGCGGGAGGAGAACTGCAGGCGCACCACATCCAGGCGGCGGCGCTTTTTGAGCATCTCCTCCATCACGCCGCGGAAGTCGATGTCAAAGTCGAACAGTCCCTCGTCCACCGTGATGTCGGCGTTGCGGGTGACGCGCATGACGTGCTTTTCCAGCACCTTCTGCTTGTTGTACAATTTCTGCACAAAGTGCAGGATGACGTCGGCGGTGAAGATGATCTTGCGCCGCTGGTTGATGTTGAAGGTGTAGTAGGTGGGCAGCTGGGAGAAGGGGACGATGCCGATGCGGATATTTTCCTCCCGCTCCTTGTCGGCGGCCTTGTTCTTGTCCTGGCTCTTGGACTTTTCGCCGCCCTTGTCCTTCTCTTTGTCCTTCTCTTTGTCCTTCTCCTTTTCCTTGTCGGTCAATTCGGTGACGATGAACTGCTCCTTGTTTTTCAGGAAGGGGAAGGGGTGCTGGCGGTCGATCAGCTGCGGGGAGAGCAGGGGTCGGATCTCGTTGTTGAAATAGTTCTGCACGATCTGTTCGTCGATCTTGCTCATGTGGTGGATGTCCAGCACCTCGATGTCCTGGGTGCTCAGCAGCTGCCTCAGTGAGGACCAGGCGCGCTCGGCGATGGGGTTGATGGCCTCGACCTTTCTGCGGATGGCCGCGATCTGTCCGGCGGCGTTCAGGCCGGTCTTGTCGTCCAGCTTATCCGGCTCCAGAATGCTCTGGTCGTGCAGCGAGCCGACCCGCACCATGAAGAATTCGTCCAGGTTGGAAAAGTAGATGGACAAAAACTTCAGGCGCTCCATCAGCGGGATGTTGGGGTTGAGCGATTCGCTCAGGACCCGGTGGTTAAATTCCAGCCAGCTCAGCTCGCGGTTGACAAAGATGTCGGGACGGACTGGCTGCGGCGCGGCGATCGCTTCGGTATTGGGGAGATGGTCTGTATGATTTGTCTGTTCCATAATTGTTCACCTTGCAAAGTTGATGGTGTGGGGCTTAATCGTTGAGCTGCATTTCGCTCAGCAGAACCTGGGAGAGGATCTTCATGCCGTCGCGGGTGGATTCGATGTCGACCCACTCCTCGCGGGTGTGGGCGCCGTGTCCCTCATAGACGCCAAAGCACACCGCCGGGATGCCCATCGACAGCGGAATGTTGCAGTCGGTGGAGCCGCACTCCTCGGTGCGGTGGTAGCCAAACTGCTCGGAGGCCTCCATGACGATGCGGGTCAGCTCGGACGGGTCGGCGTCGCCCTTGCAGGGGCGGTCGCCGATCAGCTCGGTCTCGACGCCGATGCCGTAGCCCCGGAACATCTGGATGACCGAATCGAAGAAGCGGTCCATGCAGGCCAGCCCCTCCCGCTTGTTGGAGCGGTATTCATAGAGCATTTCGCAGTGCTGGGCGATGGTGTTGACCGAGGTGCCGCCCTCGATGGTGCCGACATTGTAGGTGGTCTTGCCGATGTCCGGAACCTTGAGGGTGTAGAAGGTGTCGATCATCTTGGCGGCGTAGTGGATGGCGTTGCGGTTGCCAAAGGAGCCGAACGAGTGGCCGCCCTCGGTGGTGACGGTGATGCGCCAGCGCTTGGAGCCAACCGCGTCGTTGACCACCGTCTTTAAGCCGCCGTCGATGGCGTACAGCCGGGAGATGCGCCCGTCAAAGTCCTGCATCAGCCGGCGCACACCCTTGAGGTTGCCCAATCCCTCCTCGCCGGAATTGAGCACAAAGAGGATGCCGGTTTTCGGTTTGAGTTTGAGGTCGATGGCCATGGCCGCCATCTCCATGACAGCGACGGCGTTGGTGGTGTCGTCACCGATGCCGGGCGCGTAGAAGCGGCCGTTTTCCTCATGGAAGGGCAGCGGCTCGGTGTCCGGAAAGACCACGTCGGTGTGGCCCAGGATGGCGCACAGGTCGTTCGCGCCTTCCTCCACGCCGTAGGGGAAGATGACGTTGAGCGCGTCGTCGATGTAGACGCCGGTGGCGCCCAGCTCCTCCAGGTGCTGCTTGCACCACTGCGCCCGCAGCTCCTCGTGGTTGGAGGGGGCCGGGATGCGGGCCAGGGTGCGGATGGCATCCAGGTAGCGGTCCCGGTGCGCTTCCAGATAGCTGAGGATTTCCTGTTGTATTTGCAGTGCTTCTGACATAAAGACACTCCTTTTGTAAAGCCATTTCTGGCATAATTTTTCCTTTGCTTTAATCATAGCACAAGTTGAAGCCGTGTTCAATTTTTATACGAAGATTTTACATGGATTATACTTGTTATTGAAAAAACAGGGGAAAAAGGACGAAAAAGGGGTTCGGCAGTTTGTCGGAAAAGAGAATGAAAAGATGAACAGCTTTTACAAAAACTGCTCATTTTGTAAAAAGAGGATTGACAAGGCATGGAGAATGGTGTATCCTTAAAACAATCAATTGATTGTGAAACAAATAATTGATTGCTTTACAATCAATTGCATGCAGAAAGGAGGAAGGCAGGATGCCAGAATGGAAACGTTTGCCCGATTCGGAGCTGGAAATTATGCTGATTATCTGGGAGGCCAGAGGGCAGATCAGCACCAGCGACATCATGCAGCGGCTGAAAAAGAAAAAGAGCCTGCAGCTGGTGCAGAATTCGCTCAACCGCCTGGAGGGCAAGGGCTTTGTCCGGTGTGAGAAGATCGGACGGCTCAACCACTACACGGCGCTGGTGCCGCTGGAGGACTACCGCGCCCAGGAGACCAGCAACTTTCTCAGCAAGCTCTACCAGAATTCCGGCAGCAAGCTGTTTGCCGCACTGATTGAAAGCCACTCGCTGAGCGACCGGGACATCCAGGACATCAAGTCGTTGCTGGAAAAGGAGGAGGATTGAGGTGGAGCAGATCTTTTCGTGGGTGCTGGAGCGGTCGCTGGGCATCTCGGTCGTGCTGCTGGTGGTGATGCTGTTGCAGCCTTTTCTGCACAGGCGTTACCGGCCGCAGCTCAACTGCCTTGTCTGGATGGCGCTGGCGCTGTGCCTGCTGATTCCCTTTTCGTTGCCAAGGACAAAACAGGCAGTCGTCACCATCGATTGGGAGGGATTGATTGCCCGGCAGGAGGAGCAGATGAATGGCGCAGCCGGGACGGAGCCGGAACAGCTTTCCCAGGCAGAGGGCTTGCCGGTGCAGTCCGCGCAGCGCAGGCCGGTCCAATGGCTGCCGGCAATCTGGCTTGCGGGGGCGGCAACGGTGCTGGTCGGGCAGGGAGGAATCTATCTTGCTACCCGCAAAAAGCTGCTGCGCTGGAGCACCGCGGTGGAGGAGCCGCGGACAAAGCAGCTGCTCTCTCGCTGCCAGCAGGAGCTGGGGATGCAGGAGCAGGTGCGGCTGATGCGCTGCTGCCTGCTTGATACGCCGATGCTGATGGGCCTGTGGAGGCCGTGTATTCTGCTGCCGGAGGTGGAGCTGGAGGAGCAGCAGCTGCGCTATGTGCTGCTGCATGAGCTGTCTCATCGCCGCCGCAGGGACCTGTGGCTCAAATTTCTTTTGTTGGTAGCTAAGGCGGTGCACTGGTTTAACCCGCTGGTCTGGTGGATGGCAAGGCGCGCCTCGGCGGACATCGAGGTGGCTTGCGACGCCGACGTGCTGCGCCTGCACGACACCAAGGAGGAACGGCGGGAATACGGCGCGCTGATTTTATACTTTATCCAGCTCAGCCGGGGGCGGGCAATTCCGCTCACCACCAATTTTAGCGAGAAAGGACAAATCATGAGGAGGTTTCAGGAGATGATGAACACGAGCAAAAAACGCGTAGGGCTGCTGCTGTTTGCCCTGATCTGTGCAGCGGCGGTGGGGAGTACCGCCTTTGTTAACCTGCACGCGCGGGCAGAGGAGGAGCCGGACCTGCAGCTCAGCGAACCGATGCAGCAGGAGATGGACATTCTTGCAGCCGAGAGGGCGCAGACCCAGCAGGCGCTTGACGGGCAGGAGGAAGATGAGGCTGCCCGCCGGGCCGGGGTCGAAAAGCAGTACGCGGTCTATGAGCCGTACGGCATGAGCTACGATGTGGAGAAGGACCGCTTTTTCTACGCCGGGCAGATGGTTCGCTACTTTAAGGACACGGTCAGCGCGGACGAGACCAACGGCTTTTACTTTGCGGATGGGGTGATCGATGTGGAGCCTGTGCGGGACACTGGCGGCGCATTGATTGGCTTAAAGCAGTCGTCAGAGGAGGAATTTGCCAACCGCACCCAGCAGCAACAGCAGATGGACGCGGAATTTGCAGCCTCCGGAGCCGGGGAGAGCGGCAGCGTGGAGCTGGGCGACCCGTCCCTGCCTGACGACAGCCTGAATGATTACCGCTCCTTTGGCGTTTCTTATCAGGCAAGCACCGGGCATTGGATGTACGAGGGCCAGCCCATCCACATCCTCTACGATGAGGACCACTATACCTTCAGCGACAATGGCGTCAGCAATGGAGTCAGCTTGACCGTTTTCCGCAATGCGGGCGGAAATATCGAGCGGCTTGTCCCCGCAGAGGGGAAGGAGCTGGAAGCATACATCAATAGCTATCAACCGATCCAGGTACAGTACGACCTGGGGCCGGGCGCAGAATGGGTCTGGCCGGTCCCCAGCACCCACGAGGTCAGCTGGCCCTACGGTTCGCGCTATGACGATACCGACTTCCACACCGGCCTGGACATCGGCGACTACAGCCAGGAGATCTACGGCGAGCCGGTGGTAGCGGCGGCGGACGGAACGGTCGCGATGGTCTCCGAGGACTGGACGCCGGGGAGAGGGTACGGCATGTATCTGGTGATCGAGCACGAGAACGGGTTCGCGACCCTCTACGGCCACCTGAGCGCCATCGACGTCGAGGAGGGCGACACGGTCAAGGCCGGGGAGCAGATCGGCCAGATCGGCGCAACCGGCTTTGCCACCGGCCCGCACCTGCACTTTGAGGTGCGGGTGAACGGCCAGCATACCGACCCGGCGGAGTATTTGCCGGTGGGGGAAGAATAAAAAGCAAGCAAAAAGAGGTGAGCACGACCGCTCACCTCTTTTTTTAGTCATTCGGAACTTTGTCTGCTGCTGTTGACATTTCCTACAATGACTGTTAGGATAATAGATAGAATCTCTGCGACACGCTTACATCAAAAAGGACAAAGTTTCAGATGGGAGGGGAACAATGAAGCGGATTTTTTGTATCTGTTTATCCGTTTTCTTCCTCTTGACTGGGTGCCAGTCATCGGATGAGGAAGTTTATCAGAATCTGATAGAACAGACAACCGCCGGACAACAGGAGCAAACGGAACAGCCAGAACCAAACAGTGCACTCTCTGGAACGCTGCGGGTCAGCACCTATTATGATGAGGAGATCAAAAAGAGGGCGCAGGAGTTTGAACAGCTGCATCCGGGGGTGCAGATTGAGGTCTCGGTTGCGCAGCAGAACGGTTCGGTCGGGGAGAGCTGGGAAGAGTATCTGCAGCGCACCTCGGTGGAGATGATGAGCGGGCAATCAGCTGACATCGTCGATCTGGCGCAGATGTCGGTCAGTCGTTATGCAAAAAGCGGCCTGCTGTGCAACCTCTATGACTTTATGGAGATGGACAGCGATTTTCACAAAGAGGACTATTACACCAATATTTTTAAGGCCAAGGAGTACGGCGGGGGATTGTACTCGCTGCCGTTTTATTTTGTATACGACATGACCTATCTCAGCCGCCCGCTGCTCGAGGAAGTGGGACTGGACGCGCCCGATGCGCTGGACTATGAGAAGATGTTCGATCTGTACAGCCAGGTGAGCGACAGCACAGGAAAGGATTTTTCTATCATGCCCGGCATCACCGGCGGATGGTTTTTCAAATATGAGTTCCCTGCTTACTATGACATTGAGACAGCAACGGCAAATTTTGACAGCCCGGAATTTATCCGCTATTTAAAGAGGACCAAGGAAGAGATTCCCAAATTGGAGGACACGGCTGACTGGGACATGACCCGTGTTGCGAACGGAGTGGATGGCTTTATGCGGGAGGACTATCTGTTCTGCAACTATGATGTCACCTCGATAGATACCTACAATGCCCTGATCGACTATCCGAACATCCTGCCGCCGGTGCCGATGCGCAGCCACGATGGGCAGTTCGGTTTTTCCACCCTGCAGGCCGACTACGGCATTGTCCGCAGCTGCAAAAACAAGGAGCTTGCCTGGGAATTTCTAAAGTATTGTGTCTCTGAGAAACAGCCGCCCGAAACGCTGGAGCACGAGGCGGTGATGGACTACACCGCTCAGTTTCATGCCTGGGTACCGATCAATATCCGGAATTTTTATCATTCCTTTACTTTGGAATGCAACTACTACCGCAACACCCTGACCGATGTTACCAACTGGAAACAGGGAGACCCACAGCAGCTGACCGAGCAGGCGGTGGAGCAGATTCATGGGTGGAATCTGCAGCGCAATTTTGCCTGCTCCGAGACAGAAATTTTTGGACTTTTGAAGGAAGAACTGGACAACTATTATCAGTACGACCTTTCCACCGCCGAGGAGACGGCAAAGTCAATCCAGACCAAAATGAACATCTTTTTAAACGAGTGATGCAAAATGAGCAAAGTGAAATTATATGGAGCGATATTGGCGCTGTTTTTTGCACTGATGGGAGTGGCGACCATCTATTCCTGCATCACCAGCCGCAACGACCTGCCGCTGGTGACCCTTGCTCTACCCGAAGCGATGGAGGAAGGAAGCTATCGCGTGCCCAACCAGGCGGTGCAGCAGCAAGGTTACCGCCACCTGTTTGTGGTGGAGGAGCAGGATGGAGCGTGGGGCAAGGAATATGTCTGTCGGGAAATCCTGTTGCCCAATATGAGTGTGGAGGGGGAAACCACACTGGTCTATGCTGACCTGGGAAAACTTCCGGTGGTGGTCAGCAGCACCGAGCCACTGCATGATGGGGCTGTGGTTCGCTTGTCCTGAGAGGAGGGAAAACCGAATGAACGAAAAGCGATTGTGGCGGCTTTTTTTGCTTCCTTCTCTGAGCGGTGTGCTGGTGTTTTACCTGCTTCCCTTTGTGCTGTCGCTTTACTATGGCGTGATCGATAACATGGGCAGCCGGCAGTTTGTAGGATTTGCAAATATCGTTGATACATTGACAAACCTCATGTTTTTGCAGGCAGCAAAAAATACTGCGATCTACCTTGGCGTTTCCATCCCGCTGATTTTGCTGCTCTCGCTGGGGCTTGCACTTTTGCTGCGGCGCGGTGGGAGGGGCTTGCTGTTTGCGCTGCTGGTGCCGCTGGTGCTGCCGTCGGGCGTAACCGCTTTTTTCTGGAATGCCATTTTCAGCGCCGGAGGATTGATCAACAAGATCCTGTATCTGCTGGGGCAGCCGCTTATTAACTGGAAAACCTCGGCGGCGGCCATGGTGATTCCGATAATTCTGTTTTTGTGGAAAAATACCGGATTGATTACCGCCATTATGCTCATCGGATGTGATCGCATCCCGCAGGAATACTATGAGATTGCTGCAGGGGAGGGCGCGACGCCGAGAGTTTGTTTTTATAAAGTGACGCTGCCCTATCTTGCGCCGACGGTTTTCCTCGCTGGTTTGATTGCGGTGATCCAGTCCTTTAAAGTGTTTCGGGAACTGTACATCCTGTTTGGGGCCTACCCTAACCCTTATCTTTACCAGCTGCAGCACTATATGAACAACCAGTTTTCCAGCATGAACCTGCAAAAGCTGTCTGCAGCTTCGCACATTTTGTTTGTACTGATGGCGGCAGTGATTTTGCTGACCTATTTTATGCAGAAACGGCTGAGCGATCGCTTCACCAGTGTGGAACTTTCACCGGCAAAGGTCGTTTCTATCAGAAAAAAGCCGAGCGATTTCGTGGAAAGGCTGGCGCTTTGGACAGCGGCTGCAGTGGCACTCCTGCCGCTTTTGTTTACAGTGGCCAACTCCTTTTTGTCGCCGCAGGAGGTAATCAACCGCTATTCCAGTCAGGTGTTGCCCGGCAACGCAGGCAGCCTTGCGCGAGATGGTCTGCACTTTGTGCAGATGACTCTGTTGCCGACAGAGCCGACCCTTGCGCAATATGAAGAATTTTTATTGCAGAGCCCGGAACAGCTGCGCTTGTTTTGGAATTCGGCCCTGTTGATTGTTCCGATTTTGCTTGGACAGCTAGTGGTATCGGTGCTGGCGGCCTACGCCTTTGAGCGCTCGCGCTGGAAGTATAAGGAGATCGCCTTTGCGGTCTATTTGGTGATTCTGCTGATGCCGATGCAGGTGACGCTGGTGCCCAACTATATTACAGCCGACCTGTTGGGGTTGCTTGACAGCTACTGGGCCATTATCCTGCCGGCGGTGTTTCACCCCCTGGGTGTTTTTTTGCTGCGGTTGCAGATGAAGGGTTTTGACAGGGCTTGGGTCGAAGCGGCGCAGGATTGCGGTGCCAGCGAGTGGCAGATCTTCCGGCGAGTGATCCTGCCAAATTTGCGACCGGGAATTCTGGTGCTGCTGGTTCTGACAGTAGCCGAATATTGGAATATCATCGACCAGGCAATCATTTTTATTGACGATGCAGTCAGACAGCCTCTGTCGGTAGCGCTTTCCCAAATGTTGTCGACGGAGAACGGCAGTTTCTTTGCAGCCTCCTGCCTGTATGTGCTGCCGGTGCTGCTTGTATTTATAATGGGAAAGGATGCTTTTCAAAAAAAGAAACAAGAGGGGAGCAAAAGAACATAGTTCCCCCTTGACACCCCCGCCCATCTCCGCTATACTAGAAACATACCAAAAGAATGTATAGGAAGGAGGAGGGAGAATGGCGCGCAACAAATACCCCGAGGTGACGGTGGAGCGGATTCTGGACGTCTCGCAGCGGCTGTTTTTGGAAAAGGGGTATGAGAACACCACCATCCAGGACATTGTCGACGAGCTGGGCGGGCTGACCAAGGGGGCGGTCTACCACCACTTCAAGTCCAAGGAGGAGATCATGGACGCGGTGGGCGACCGGATGTTTTTCTCCAACAACCCCTTTGAGGCGGTGCGGGGCCGCACCGATTTAAACGGCCTGCAGAAGCTGCAGGAGGCGGTCCGGCTCAACCAGTCGGATGAGGAGCGGGTGCGCCTGACCGCCCAGTCGATTCCCATCGCCAAAAGCCCCCGGCTGCTGCAGGAGATGATCATCTCCAACCGCAAGGTGCTGACGCCGTACTTTCTGGAGCTGATCGAGGAGGGCAACCGGGACGGCTCGATGCACACCAACTATCCCCGGGAGATCGCCGAGCTGCTGCCGCTGCTCACCAGCCTCTGGCTGCTGCCGTCTGTCTATCCGGCCAGCCGCGAGCAGATGAAGCGTAAGTTTCTTTTCCTCGGCGAGATGCTGGAGAAGATGGGCGTTCCGCTGATGGATGACAGCATTCGTGCCCTGGTGGACGACTTCTTCGATCAGATTCCGGAGGAGCTGCCGGAAAAATAAGATTGCCTGCGGGCAATTTTATTTTGGGATTATACATTCGTTTGGTTGGTATGTAAATTGAGAAAAGGAGGCAAGGTTGCATGACAGAACGGGAATTTGACCGGAAGGTAGAGGAACTGGCCGGGCGGTTTGAACGGTGCGTCGAGGCGTCGGCGGACCGGCTGGAGGAGAGCCTGACGCAAAGGTGGAACGGGAGCAGGTGGTTTCGCCTGACGGCGAGGGCAGGCTCGGCGGCGATGGGAATGGGGCTGCTGCTGGGCGCGGCGTCCCTGCGGCGAAAGGGTTTTTTGACAACGGCGCGGTGGTGCGCAGCCGTTGGGCTTGTGGGGCTTGTGTGCGAGATGGCGTGCAGCGTTTTATGGAGGAGGTCAGAATGAAAGCGATGAAAAAGGAAAAGCTGTTTACCCGCAATTTTACCCTGTTGATTCTGGGGCAGGTGAGCTCCCTCACCGGCAACTACACCCTCAAGTTTGCCCTGTCGATGTATGTGCTGGAGCAGACCGGTTCGGCCTCCATCTTTGCGGGGATGCTGTCGGCGGCGCTGCTGCCCACCGTTCTGCTCTCGCCCTTCGGCGGAATCCTTGCAGACAGGGCCAACCGCAAACACATCATGGTGGCGCTGGATGCCCTGTCCGGCTTATCGGTACTGGCGGCGGGGTTGCTGCTGCCGCTGGGGAGGGAGCTTTGGGTGATCGGCGCGCTGCTGGTGCTGCTGTCGGTGCTGGCAGCCTTCGAGTCGCCGACGGTGCAGGCCTGCGTGCCGCAGATGGTCTCCCCGCAAAACCTCGTCCAGGGCAACGCGGTGGTCAGTCAGGTCTCCGCTGTCACCTCGCTGGTGACGCCATTTTTGGGGAGCCTGTTCTACACCGCCTTCGGCATCGGGCCGGTGTTTGCCGCGGCGGTGGTTTGCTTCTGGCTGACGGCGCTGCTGGAGTGCATGATCCACCTGGAGTACCAAAAACCACCCCGCACGGCGGGAATCGGCGCCATTGTCCGGGAGGACCTTGCGGTCAGCGCGCACTTTCTGCGCCGGGAGCAGCCGGATATTTTAAAGCTGCTGCTATTGGCGGCGCTGGCCGGCATGTTTGTGTCCGGCACGGCGGTGGTCGGCTTCCCCTATCTGGTGCGGACGGTGCTGGGACTTTCCGCCACCTATTACGGGGCAGCGGAGAGCGCGATGGGCGCGGCGGCCATCCTGGGCAGCCTGTGCGCCGGGCTGCTGGGGAAAAAGCTGCGTGTCCGCGACATGGCTGCCATCTTTCTCAGCTTTGGCCTGAGTCTGTTTCCGATCGGGCTGAGTTTTCTGCTGCCGGTGGGGAGGATGGCGCGCTACGGGGTGCTGCTGTTCTTTTTCTGTGTCTGCCAGCTGGGCGTCTGCATCTTTTCGACCTACGCCATCACCCTCATCCAGCAGCGCACCCCCAAGCAACTGATGGGCAAGGTGATGTCCTGCGTCTTTACCCTCTCGATGTGCGCGCAGCCGGTGGGGCAGGTGGTCTACGGAGCGCTGTTCGATTGCTTTTCCGACAGGGTCTATTGGGTGCTCATCCCCACCGGTATGCTCATCTGCCTGATAGCGGTGGTGTCGCGGGGATTTTTGAAAAGGATGGAGGCGGCAGAGTAAAACAAAAAGGACATCTGCAAAAGCAGATGTCCTTTTTCTGATGGTGGAGACGATCGGGATCGAACCGACGACCTTTTGAATGCCATTCAAACGCGCTCCCAACTGCGCTACGCCCCCGTTGGAACTGTTACTCCAATATTATAGCGAAGCGAAAGAAAAAAGTCAAGCCCTTTTTTCAATTTTTTTCCGGAAGCGTTTTTGCAAAAGAAAATTTTTCCGCTGAGAAAGGGAAAGGGTTTGAGCGGCGGCGCGGTTTATGCTATAATCTTCTTTGGAAAAAGGAGGGCGGCAGGATGCTCGATTGGATTTTGGAACAACAGGATGTGTGGCAGCGGCTGCAAAGCTGCCGGAAACCGGTGGTGCTCTATGGCATGGGGGACGGCGCGGTCAAGATTTTGCGGGTGATGGAACAGTACGGCATCCGCCCGGCGGCGCTGTTTGCCAGCGACGATTTTGCGCGCGGCAACCTCTTTATGGGGTACAAAGTGGAAAAACTGCGGGACATCCAGGCGCGCTACGACGATTTTATCATCGTCATGGCCTTTGCGGTGCGGGACCTGCCGACCGTCCAGCGTATCCGCTCCCTCTCCCAACAGATAGAGCTGGTGGCGCCGGATGTGCCGGTGGCGGGAATCAACCTCTTTACCCTCGATTTTGTTCGCCAGCACGAGCAGGAATTTGCCAGGGTCGAGTCGATGCTGGCCGACGAGCAGTCCAAAAAGGTGCTGCACAACATCGTCAACTTTAAGCTCAGCGGCAAGCTCGACTACCTCTTTGACTGCGAGACGCCGGTGGAGGAGGCCTATCAGAACATCCTGCGGCCCACAGACCACGAACATTTTGCCGATCTTGGCGCCTACCGCGGCGACACCATCGCCGAGCTGCTGTATTTTGCGGGCGGCTGTGAGCGGGTGTTTGCCTTTGAGCCGGACGAAAAGACCCACAAAAAGCTCTGCCTTGCCGTCGAGCAGATGGGCCTTGCCGGGCGGGCTACCTGTGTGCAGATGGCGGCCTATTCCCAGCAGCAGACGCTGGAATTTGACAGCCGGGGCGGCAGGCAGTCCGCCCTGCGGGAGGAGTCGCTGGTCACCGGCGCTGCGGGCGCGGCAAAGCCGAAGATCAAGCTGGTGCAGGGCCAGTCGCTGGACAATGTGGCGGGGGAGGAGACGGTCACCCTCATCAACATGGACGTCGAGGGAGCGGAGCGGCAGGCGCTGGAGGGCTGCGCAAAGATCATCGCCCGCGACCGCCCCAAGATGCTCATAGCCGCCTACCACCGCAGCGAGGACCTGTTTGCCATCCCGCTGCAGATTGCTGCCATGCGCTCGGACTACCGTTTTTATCTGCGGCACTATCCTTACATCCCCGCCTGGGACACCAACCTTTATTGTGTATAGTAACCGGAACGGGCGCGCGGCGGGGGCGCATTTCAGAGCATAGCGAAGAAAAACGACAAAAGAAGGAGCGAAAGCCTCCGCCTTTATTGACAGGGGATTGCAAAATATAGTAAAATAATAAGATAGGAAAACAGGCCCGGACAGTGGGGCCTGCAAAAGAAGAATCTGTTATCAGAGAAAAAGAGAATATCCCCCAAAAGGGGAGAGGAGCGTGAAAGCATGCAGCCAAATTTGGAAGAACCTCAGCAGCCAAAGACTGGGGCAGTGCGCAGCATGACGGGATATGGCAGGGCGCGCCAGCTGATCGGCAACAAGGAGATCACCGTGGAGATCCGCTCGGTCAACCATCGTTTTCTGGAATATTCGTCCCGTGTGCCGCGGGCTTATGCTTATCTGGAAGAAAAGCTGAAAAATCTGATCAAGGGATCGGTCTCCCGCGGCAAGGTGGATGTCTCGCTGAGCATCCAGACCGTCGGCGGCACCGACACCCAGGTGGTCATCAACCACGACCTGGCCCGTTCCTATCTGCGGGCGCTGCGCAGTCTGGCGGAGGATCTGCAGATTAAAAACGACATCACCGTCTCGCAGATGGCGCGCTTTTCGGACATCTTCAGCGTGATCCGGGTGGAGGAAAACGAGGAGGAGATCTGGCAGGCCGTCGAGCAGGTGGCCAGAGAAGCGGTGGACAACTTTGTCGCCATGCGCCTGACCGAGGGAGAAAAGATGAAGCAGGACCTGCTCTACCGCCTGGAGCTGATCGAGCAGATGGTGGCAAAGGTTGAGGAGCTTTCCCCAAAAACGGTGGAGACTTACCGCAACCGCCTCTATGCCCGCCTGCAGGAGGTGCTGCAGAACAACACTGTGGACCAGCAGCGCGTCCTGACCGAGGCTGCCATCTTTGCCGAAAAGATCGCGGTGGCCGAGGAGACGGTTCGTCTGGGCAGCCACGTCCACCAGTTCCGCCAGATTCTCTCCTCCAGCGAGCCGGTGGGCAGAAAGCTGGACTTTCTGGTGCAGGAATTTAACCGCGAGGCCAACACCATCGGCTCCAAGGCGCAGGACCTGGAGGTCGCCCGGATTGTGGTCGACCTGAAGGCGGAGATCGAAAAGATCCGCGAGCAGATTCAGAACATCGAGTAGCGGCCGGACGCTTTTTTGGAGAGGAAAGGAAGAAATCACAACATGAAACTGATCAACATCGGCTTTGGGAATATGGTTTCCGCCAATCGTCTGGTGGCGATCGTCAGCCCGGAATCGGCGCCGATCAAACGCATCATCGCTGACGCCAGGGAGCGCGGCAGCTTAATCGACGCGACCTATGGCAGAAGGACCCGCGCGGTCATCATCACCGATAGCGACCACGTCATTCTGTCAGCGGTGCAGCCGGAGACGGTGGCCAACCGTCTGGACGACGATGATGAGGAGGAACTGGAAGAGGATGAGTAAAAAAGGACAGCTGATCGTGGTGTCCGGCCCAAGCGGCGTCGGCAAGGGCACGGTGCTGGGAGCATATCTGGCAGGCAGGGAGAATGTCGCCTACTCGGTCTCGGCTACCACACGCGCCCCGCGCCCGGGGGAACAGGACGGCGTACATTACTTCTTTTTAAGCCGGGAAGAATTTGAAAGCACCGCCCAGAACGGCGGCATGCTGGAGTATGCAAGCTATAACGGCAACTACTACGGAACCCCCAAGGCCCCGGTGGAGCAAAAGCGCGCCCAGGGCATCGACGTGATTTTGGAGATCGAGGTGCAGGGCGCCCTGCAGGTCAAAAAGGCCTGCCCGGACGCGCTGATGATCTTTGTGGCGCCGCCGGGCTTTGACGAGCTGCAAAGCCGACTGACCGGCCGCCACACCGAGGACGAAGAGACGGTGCAAAAGCGCCTTGCCATCGCCCGCCAGGAGCTAAAGCAGGCGTACCACTACGACTATGTCGTCGTCAACGATACCGTTTCGCAGGCAGTCGACCGGCTCAGCCTCATCGTCGAGGCCAACCGTTTGAATATCCACAATATGAAAGAATTTCTTGATGAGGTGAATCATAATGCTTAGGCCAGCAATGTCACAGATTATTCGTGAAGGAGAAAGCTACTACGCGTTTGTTGTCGCAGTGGCTAGACGCGCAAGGGAGATCGCCGACTATTGGGCAGACAACAACATGCCGATGGAGAAAAAGCCGGTCACCGCAGCGCTGGAGGACTTCGCTTCCGGCAAGGTGCGGGTAAGGGATCTGGTTAAAATCAAGGACGCGAACTAGGCAAAAAACCAATCGCGTCGTCGGTTAAGGAAATGGGGCGGCACGATCAAGACGCTGCGGCGGAGAAACGACGCAGGCCTGCAGGATTGCCGCCCGCTTTTTATCAGGGAGAAAACAGTCGGATGAAGGGGGAGAGCGCGGCGTGATCGCAAGAGTGGTGGTGGAAAATGCCGCCTATTCCTTTGACATTCCCTTTTCCTATCAGGTGCCTCAGCAGATGCAGCCGGACATCCGGCCGGGCTGCCGGGTGCTGGTGCCGTTCGGCAAGGCCAACCGTGCAAAGCAGGGCCTTGTGCTGGCGCTCGAGGAGGGCGGGGAGCAGGAAAACCTCAAGCCGCTCAAAACGCTGCTGGATTACCAGCCGCTGCTCGACAGCGAACAGCTGTGGCTGCTGGAGCTGCTGCACCGCCGCACCTTCTGCACCTACTATGAGGCGCTGCGGGCGCTGGTGCCCAGCGGCCTGACGGTGAAGGTGCGGGTGATGTGCTCGCTGGGAGAAAAAGCAAATCTGCAGGAATTGCAGCAACCGCTGCAGGAGCTGCAGCAGAAGGTGCTGGACTACCTGCGGGAAAAGAATAAGCCGGTCGCGGCCGAGAGGCTGCTGATGGACCTTGGCATCGCGCAGAACGCCCCGGCCTTTCAGGAGCTGATCCGGCAGGGGCTGGTGGTCCTCTCGGAGGACGTACGGGAAAAGAGCGCCGACAGCAAGATGATTATGGTGCGTCTGAGCGACGACTGCCAACAGCGGGTGCAGGCGGGGGGCGTGCGGATGACCGCCGTGCGCAAAAAGGTGCTGGAAATTTTAAGCCAGACCCCCAGCGCCTCGCTCAAGGAGCTGTGCTACTACGCCGGCACCACCCGCCAGACCTTGAACAAGATGGAGAAGGAGGGGCTGCTGACCTACTACGGCAGGCAGATCTTCCGATCCCCCTACGCCGAGCGGCGGGAGGAAGCGCCGGAGGGCACACCTTCCGACGTGCAGCTTTCTCCCTCCCAGCAGCAGGCGTTTGACAGCCTGTGGCAGTTGTGCAGCGAGGGCAAGGGGGGCGAGCAGACGCTGCTGTACGGGGTGACCGGCAGCGGCAAAAGCCAGGTCTATCTCAAACTGGCCGAGCGGGTGCGGGAGCAGGGACGCGGCGTCATCATTCTGGTGCCGGAGATTTCGCTCACCCCGCAGACCGTCGAGCTGTTCGGCAGGCGGTTTGGCAAACATGTGGCGGTGCTGCACAGCGGCCTGACCATGGCCGAACGCGCCGACGAATATAAGCGCATCAAGCAAGGTTTGGCGGATGTGGTGGTGGGGACCCGTTCGGCGGTGTTCGCGCCGGTTAAAAAGATCGGTCTGATCGTCATCGACGAGGAGCAGGAGGGCGCGTACGCCTCCCAGCAGGCCCCGCGCTACCACGCGCGGGAGATTGCAAAGCTGCGCTGCCGGCGGCATGGGGCGCTGCTGCTGATGGCGTCGGCCACCCCTTCGGTCGAGACCTTTTATCAGGCAAAGCGGGGGAAAATTCACCTCTTCACCCTCTCCCGCCGCTATCTGGGCAGCCAGCTGCCCAAGGTGCAGATTGTGGACATGAAGCAGAGCTTCGGCTTTGACATCAGCCAGGAGCTGACCGCCGAGCTGGCGGACAACCTGCAGGCCGGGCAGCAGAGCATTGTGCTGCTCAACCGCCGGGGCTACCACACGGCGGTGCGCTGCAACCAGTGCGGGGAGGTGCTCAAGTGCCCCAACTGCTCGGTGGCGCTGACCTATCACAGCGCAAACCACCGGCTGATGTGCCACTACTGCGGCTACTCCCGTCCGCTGGACCAGAGCTGCCCGAACTGCGGCAGCAACCTGATCAACTGCACCGGCAGCGGTACCCAGCGCATCGAGGATGAGCTGCACCGCATCTTTCCGCAGGCCAACATCCTGCGGATGGACATGGACACCACCATGTCCCGCATGGCGCACGAGACAAAATTTAACGACTTTGCACAGGGAAAATATCAGATCATGGTCGGCACCCAGATGGTGGCCAAGGGGCTAAACTTCCCCGAGGTGACGCTGGTGGGGGTGCTCAATGCGGATCAGTCGATCTTTTCGCAGGATTTCCGCGGGTGCGAGCGGGCCTTCTCGCTGCTCACCCAGGTGGTGGGGCGCTGCGGGCGCGGCAAGCTGCCGGGCCGGGCGCTCATCCAGACCTATTCGCCCGACCATCCGGTGATCCTGCAGGCGGCAAAGCAGGACTACGACAGTTTTTTTGCCGACGAGATCAAGTCCCGCAAGCTGGGGCTTTACCCGCCGTTCTGCACCCTGTGCCAGGTGGGATTTTCCGGGGAGAACGAGGACTTTGTGCGCGTCTCAGCGCAGTGGTTTGCCGCCCGCTTTCGGGAAAAGGCGGCAAAGGAGTACCCGGAACTGCCGCTGCGGATGATGAACCCCTGCGAGATGGCCATCGCGCGGGTGGCGGGAAAGTATCGCTACGGCCTTATCATCAAGTGCCGGATGAGCGACCGCTTCTGCGAGCTGATGTGGGGGATGCTGCGCGCCTTTGACAGCGAGCGCAAAAACAAGGGCGTGCATGTTTGGGTGGATTTAAACGCGAGCGACCTGTAGGAGCCGCGATCCCATAGAACCAATTGGAAAGGAAGATGCAATCATGGCAATCCGCAATATTGTCAAGGATACAGACGAATATAATATGCTGCATAAAAAGTGCCGGCCGGTCACAGACTTTAACCAGAAGCTCTGGGACCTGCTGGACGACATGGCCGAGACGATGTACAAGGCCGAGGGCGTCGGCCTTGCCGGGCCGCAGGTCGGCATGCTCAGAAGGGTGTTTGTCATCGACGTCGGCGACGGGATTCTGGAATTTATCAATCCTGAAATCCTGGAAACTGCCGGCGAGCAGAACGGCGCCGAAGGGTGCCTTTCCTTCCCGGGCGAATACGGCCTGGTGGAGCGGCCAAACTATGTCAAGGTCCGCGCGCAGAACCGCAGCGGCGAGTGGTTTGAGATGGAGGGCGAGGCGCTGTTTGCCCGCGCCGTCTGCCACGAAAACGACCACCTGGACGGCGTTGTCTTTAAGGACCGGATGTCCCGCCTGCTGCGCGAGGACGAGCTGGGCGAATAGGACAGGAAAGGAGCTTTTGGTATGAAAATAGTGTTTATGGGGACGCCGGAGTTTGCCGAAAGCTCGCTGGCGGCGCTCCTTTCCTCCCGCCATCAGGTGATCGGGGTTTTCACCCAGCCGGATAAGCCGAAGGGCAGGGGATACAAGCTGGTGCCGCCGCCGGTCAAGGAGCTGGCAATGGCGTACAGCATCCCGGTCTACCAGCCGCAGAAGATGCGGGACGGGGAAGCCCTTTCTATTCTGCAAGAGCTGCAGCCCGACCTCATCGCGGTGGTGGCCTACGGCAAGATTTTGCCGAAGGAGATTCTGGAGCTGCCAAAGTACGGCTGCGTCAACGTCCACGGCTCGCTGCTGCCCAAATACCGCGGCGCGGGCCCCATCCAGTGGAGCGTCATCAATGGGGAACCGGTTACCGGCGTCACCACCATGTATATGGGCGAGGGGCTGGACACCGGCGACATGATCCTCAAAAAGGAGACTCCGATTGGGGAGAACGAGACCTACGGCGAGCTGCACGACCGCCTAAAGGAGATCGGCGCGCAGGCGCTGCTGGAGACGCTCGACCTAATCGAGGAGGGCAAGGCGCCGCGCATCAAGCAGGACGATTCCCTCTCCTCCTACGCGCCAATGCTGGACAAAAAGATTGCAAAGCTCGACTTTACAAAACCGGCTGCTGAGCTTCACAACCTGATCCGCGGCCTCTCCCCCTGGCCGGTGGCGCACACCACCTGCAACGGCAAGCTGCTCAAGGTGCACCGCGCCATCCTCCACGACCGGGATGGCAGCAGCGGCAGAGGCAACAACCCCGGAGCAGTGATCGACCGCAAAAAGCTGATCGTCGCCTGCGGACAGGGTTCGCTGGAACTGCTGGAGGTGCAGCTGGAAGGCGGCAAGCGGATGAGCGGCGAGGACTTTCTGCGCGGCAGAAAGCCGGAGCAGCTGGGAGAATAATCCGCCCGCTGTTTTGGAACTATTTACCAATGCGGTATATACTCTTCATAATACATTCAAATTTGCCAAATATAATATTTGTATCCTGTTCATCGGACAGGACTTGCAATTTGGAGAGGAGTTCTGCCATGCAGGTCTGCATAGCGGTTCTGCATGACAGGATTTCGGAAGGGAAGGAAGAGTCTATGTTTTTCTATTACTTTGACCGCTACTATTGGATTTTGATTGTGCCGGCGCTGCTGTTCGCCATCTGGGCGCAGAGCCGCGTCAGCACCACCTATCGAAAATACAGCCAGGTGCGCAGCGCCAGAGGGATGACCGCGGCGCAGGTGTGCCGGCAGATTCTGGACGAGAACGGGCTGTTTCAGATCCGCGTCGAACATATCGCCGGCAGCCTGACCGACCACTACGACCCGCGGGCGAATGTCATCCGCCTGTCCGACACGGTGTACAACAGCACATCGGTGGCGGCCATCGGCGTAGCGGCGCACGAGGCGGGCCACGCAGTGCAGTACGCGGTGGGATATGTCCCCATCCGTATCCGCAGCGCGGTCATCCCGATCAGCCAGTTTGGCTCCTCGCTCTCGATGCCGGTGCTGCTGGTGGGCCTGCTGTTTAACTACGGCTTTCTGGTGCAGCTGGGCATCGTGCTCTTTTCGACGGTGGCGCTGTTCCAGCTGGTCACCCTGCCGGTCGAGTTTAACGCCAGCGCCAGGGCGCTGCACACGTTGGAAAGCTCCTACATCCTGGAATCCGACGAGGTCAAGATGGCCGGCAAGGTGCTGCGGGCAGCTGCACTGACCTATGTGGCGGCGCTGCTTTCCAGCCTGGCGCAGCTGCTGCGGCTGATTTTGCTGTTTGGCCGCCGCGACCGGGATTAACATTTGATTTTGACACAAGAAAGGATTGTCCGATATGCCACATATGACGGCGAGACAGGCGGCTGTGCAGGCCCTGCTGAAGGTTGACGGGGAGGGTGGTTACTCCAACCTTGTGCTCAACGAGCAGCTTAAAAAAGCCCAGCTTTCCCCGGAGGACACCGCCTTTGCCAGCCGCCTGTTTTACGGGACGCTGGAGCGCAAGCTGACCCTGGACCACATCATCGGCGCCTATTCCAAAAAGCCGGTGCACAAGCTGACCCCAGCGGTGGCGGAAATTCTGCGGATGAGTTTATATCAGCTGGCCTTTTTGGACAGCGTGCCCGATTCGGCCGCGGTCAATGAGGGCGTCAAGCTCACCCGCACGATGAAGGCCGCCAGCGCCTCCGGCTTTGTCAACGCGGTGTTGCGCGCCTTCCTGCGGGATGGCAAAGAGCTGCCGCCCATCAAGGGAGGCCAGCTGCGCCAGTGGGAGGTGCGCTATTCCTGCCCGCAGTGGATCATCCGATCGCTGCAGCAGTCCTATGGGGAGCAGGCGGCAATCGACTTTTTGGAATATTCGCTGGAGCGCCCGCCGCTCTACGCCCGGGTCAACACGGCTAGGGGGAGCGTTGAGGCGTGTGTAAAGCACCTGCAGGAGGAAGGGGTGCGGGTGCAGCTTGACCCGGACCTGCCGGGCTGCATCGCGCTGGAGCAGACCGCCTCGATCGAGCGGCTGAGCGCCTTTCAGGAGGGGCTGCTGCACATCCAGGACAAATCCTCCCAGCTGTGCGCGGCTGCCCTGGGCGCAAAACCGGGCGAGCGGGTGCTGGACTGCTGCGCCGCGCCCGGCTCCAAGTCCTTCACCGCCGCCGAGTGGATGGGCGATGAAGGGGAGATTATCAGCTGTGACATCTTTGCGGAGAAGATTAAAAAGATTGAACAGGGAGCAAAGCGGCTGGGACTCTCCTGCATCCGGGCAAGGCTGCAGGACGCGACGGCATTTGATCCGTCGCTGGGGCAGTTTGACCGGGTGCTGTGCGACGCGCCCTGTTCCGGAATCGGGATTATCGGGCGCAAGCCGGAGATTAAGTATAAAAAAGAGCAGGATTTGCAGGACCTGCCGCAAGTCCAGGCGAAGATACTGGACAACGTTTCCCGTTATGTAAAAAAGGGAGGGACGCTTCTCTACTCCACCTGCACGCTGCTGGAGCGGGAAAACGGCGCGGTGGTGCAGGCGTTTTTAAAGGAGCACCCCGAATTTGAGCCTGCCGCCCTGCCGGAAATGGTACAAAAGGCCTGCGGCATCGCGGACAAACAGGCGTGGAAGGTGACCCTGCTGCCCCACAAAGGACAGCGGGCACAGACAGACGGATTTTTTATTGCGACTATGAAAAAGGTGCGGTGATTGAGCGTGGAGCAACAGAGCCTGGAAGGAAAAATTGATATCAAGTCCCTGGAGCTGGAGGAGCTGACCGGACAGCTGGCCCAGATGGGGCAGCCCAAATTCCGCGGCGGGCAGGTCTATTCTTGGCTGCACGAGAAACGGGTGGATTCCTTTGAACAGATGAGCAACCTGCCGGCGGCGCTGCGGCAGAGCCTGGGGGAGCGGTACTACATAAACTCCCTGAGCGTCGTCAAAAAGCTCACCTCCAAAATTGACGGGACCCAGAAATATCTGCTGCGCCTGCGGGACAACAACTGCGTCGAGGCGGTGCTGATGCGCTATAAGTACGGCAATTCGGTCTGCATCTCCACCCAGGTGGGCTGCCGGATGGGCTGCAAGTTCTGCGCTTCCACCCTGGCAGGCCTGGTGCGCTCGCTGACCCCGGCTGAAATGCTCGACGAGATCTACACCCTCACCCACGAAAGCGGCCAGCGGGTCAGCAATGTGGTGCTGATGGGCATCGGCGAGCCGCTGGATAATTTTGAGAATGTGATGAAATTTATGCGCATCCTCTCCTCGCCGCAGGGCTATAATCTTAGCCTGCGGCACCTCTCGCTTTCCACCTGCGGGCTGGTCGACCGCATCTATGAGCTGGCCGAGCAGAAGCTGGGGCTGACCCTTTCCATCTCGCTGCACGCGCCAAACGACGCCATCCGCAGCCAGACCATGCCGATCAATAAGCGATACAATATCGAGGAGCTGCTGGGAGCCTGCCGGTATTATTTTGAAAAGACCGGCCGCCGCATCTCGTTTGAGTACGCCCTGATCGAGGGGGTCAACGACGAAATTGCCCACGCCAACGAACTGGCCGACCGATTAAAGGGAATGGCGGCGCATGTAAACCTGATTCCGGTCAATCCTGTAAAGGAGCGGGGATTTAAACGCGGTTCCCGCCAGCGCATCGAGGCTTTCCAGAAGGCGCTGGAGCAAAGAGGGGTCAACGCGACCGTCCGGCGGGAGCTGGGGGCGGACATCAACGCCGCCTGCGGACAGCTGCGCCGGGAGTATGACCAGCAGCGCAAGGAGGAGAAACAGTGATCAAATTGATGGGAGCGACCGACACCGGACGGCTGCGGGAACAGAATGAGGACGCCTTTATCTGCCGGCAGATTGGGGAACAGACAGGCTATGCCATCGTGTGCGACGGCATGGGCGGAGAAAATGCGGGCGATGTGGCCAGCGCCACCGCCTGCAGACTGATTGAAAAATTTTTCCACCGCGACATCCGCGAGGGGATGAGCGAGGGCAGCGCCAAGGCGGTCATCTTTTCGGCTATCAGCGCGGCCAACGCCAAGGTCTACTCGATGGCCAGGGAGAACCCGGCCTACCACGGCATGGGCACCACCCTGGTGCTGGCGGTGGTGGTGGGGGAGCAGATGCACATCGTCAACATCGGCGACAGCCGCATCTATATGGTGGAAAAGCGCGCGGTCAAACAGCTGACCCGCGACCACACCCTGGTGCAGAACATGATCGACCGCGGCGAGCTGAGCGTCGAGGAGGCCGAGCACCATCCCAAAAAGCACTATATCACCCGCGCCATCGGCGTCGGGGACACTTTGGACATCGACTATCAGATGTATGAGCTGAAAAAGGAGAGCGTCGTGCTGCTGTGCACCGATGGGCTTTCCAACTACCTGAAGCTGGAAAAGCTGCCGGAGCTGCTTAAAAGCTGCATCCGCAAGGGCAGCTTGCAGGAGCTGATCGATTATGCCAACAATCGGGGCGGATCGGACAACATCACAGCCGTTGTGCTGTACCGCCAATAAACGCCCGCTTTGCAGGAGGCAATAGTACATGGATAAATACATTGGAAAGAAACTGGATGGACGCTATGAGATCAGGGAGCTGATCGGCGTGGGCGGCATGGCAAACGTCTACAAGGCGTACGACGTGCTGGAAAACCGGGTCGTCGCGGTCAAGATCCTGCGCGAGGAATACATGAACAACGACGAGTTCATGCGCCGCTTCCGCAACGAGTCCAGGGCCATCTCCCTTCTGGATCACCCGAACATCGTCAAGGTGTACGACGTCATCTTCTCCAACCGCATCCAGTCGATCGTCATGGAGTATATCGACGGCATCACCTTAAAGGATTATATCGAACAGGAGCATGTGCTGCGCTGGAAGGAGGCGCTGCACTTCACCGTTCAGATTCTGCGGGCGCTGCAGCATGCGCACGACAAGGGCATCGTCCACCGGGACATCAAGCCCCAGAATATCATGCTGCTCTCCGACGGGACGATCAAGATCACCGATTTTGGCATCGCCCGCTTTTCCCGCAGCTCCACCAAGACCATCACCGACAAGGCCATCGGCTCGGTGCACTACATCAGCCCCGAGCAGGCCAGCGGCGCCTTTACCGACGCGCGTAGCGACATCTATTCGGTCGGCGTCATGATGTTCGAGATGCTCACCGGCAAGCTGCCCTTTGAGGCGGACACACTGGTATCGGTGGCGGTCAAGCAGATTCAGAGCCAGCCGGCCCTGCCGCGCTCGATCAATCCCGACATTCCGGAGGGACTGCAGGAGATTGTGATGCGCGCCATGCAGAAGGACGCGGACAAGCGCTACCAGTCGGCGGCGGAGATGCTGCACGACATCGACGAATTTAAGAAAAACCCATCCATTGTTTTTTCGTATAAATATGAACAGCCCCCGCAGGTGCACATCCAGAACGAGCTGCGCCATCAGCGTGAGGAGCAAAAAATGACGCGCAGGGAGCCAGGATCGATGAAAAAAGAGAAACATACTTCCAAACGCAAACCCACCGGAGACGAGGATGTCTACGAGAGAAAGCCGCTGCCGGTCATCCCGGTGATGGCGGGCATCGCATTTGCCTTCCTGCTGGCGGCCTGCGCCTTTATCGGCATGCTGTTTGTGGTCAATAAGCCGTTTGAGCAGGTGGAGAACACCACCGTGCCGGACCTGCTGGGCCAAAGCTACGAGAGCATCAAGACCCAGTACGCCGGCCAGTTCAATATCGTGGTGGAGGAGGAAGGCCCCAGCAGCGTGTATGAGGAGGGGGAAATCTATGACCAGAACCCCGACCCGGGCCTGACAGTAAAGGAACAGTCCACCATCAGCATCAAGGTCAGCACCGGCAAACAGACGGTCGTGCTGGAGGACTATGCGGGCAAAGATTCCACCGAAGTGTTCCGCGACCTCAACAGCAAGAACCTGAAGTGGGTGGAGACCGAAACCTACTCCAACGAGTACGCGGCGGGCACCGTCGTTATGACCGCGCCGGGCGCGGGCGAGGAGGTCGCTGAGGGCGATGAGATCAGCGTCTATGTCAGCCTGGGCTCCCAGGAGCAGAACCAGACCGTACCGCTGATTGTCGGCATGAACTATCACGAAGCCAGAACGCTGCTGACCACCCGCCGGCTGCGCATCGAGCTGGTCGAGGAGGTGCAGCCGGAGACCGACGAGGACGGCAATGTCATCGCCGGACAGCAGGCGGCGGGCACCATCCTCTCCCAGAGCCCGACCGAGGACACCCAGGTCCCGGCCGGAACGGTCATCAACGTCACCGTCATGGGCGGCGACGGATGGGAGGACCCGAACCAGCCGATCCAGATCGAGATTCCATTCGATCTGCCGGAGGGCGATGGAGTGGTGCACGTCCAGACCTTTGTGGACGGAACTGAGACCGGCTACGGCGACCCGGATCTGTCCAGACAGTCCACCTGGACCACCCGCCCGAGCGGCAGGGGCGACGCCAAGGTGGAGATCTATATCGACGGGGAGCTCTACAAGACCTTTGACGTCAACTTTGACAACGGCACTTATGTGGAAACCACCGACCTGCAGGCGCTGGGCGAGCAGCTTTCGCAGCAGGGCGGCTCCTACGGAGAAAATACCGACGAGGATTACCCGGAGCCGCAGGAGTAACCTTTAAACCGGCAAAAAACAGCCTTCAACGGTCGCTTGAAGGCTGTTTTTTCGCAGGCGGCTATCGCATTTTGGGACAGAATTTGCTATAATGAGAGCAATGCAAACAAGCAGGAAATGGAGGGACAACTCAATTTGACACAGCAGAATGTGACGGGAAGAATTATTAAATCGCTGGGCGGCTTTTACTATGTTGCTGCCGAGCAGGAGGACCGGGTCATCGAGTGCAGGGCGCGCGGCGTATTCCGCCAGCAGAACATCAAGCCCTGCGTCGGCGACTGGGTGGAAGTGGAGCTGACCGATGAGGGCAAGGGCTATGTGGTCAAGGTGCAGCCGCGAAAAAACAGCTTGGTGCGCCCGCCGCTGGCCAACCTCGACCAGCTGGTGCTGGTGGTCTCGATCGCCGACCCGGCGCCCAACGCCTTTGTGCTGGACCAGCTGATCGCTATCGCCGAGTACCAGGACATCGAGCCGGTCATCGTCGTCACCAAATGCGACCTGGCCGACCCGTCGGACTTTGCAAAGATTTACACCGATGCAGGCTTCACTGTCTGCCTGACCCGCACGCTGGAGCATCAGGGCATCGAGCAGGTGATGCAGGTGCTGCAGGGAAAAACCAGCGCCTTCTGCGGCAACTCCGGTGCGGGCAAATCGACGCTGCTCAACGCCATCGACCCGCGCCTTGCCCTGAGCACCGGCGACATCAGCCAGAAGCTGGGGCGCGGCCGCCATACCACCCGCCACGTCGAGCTTTTTGAGCTGCCGCAGGGCGGCTATGTGGCCGACACGCCGGGCTTTTCAGCGGTGGATCTGGAAAAGTTCCAGGTCATCCTCAAGGACGAGCTGGCAGGATGCTTCCGCGAGATGCGTCCGTACGAGGGCAAGTGCCGGTTCACCGGCTGCTCCCACACCAAGGAGAAGGGCTGCGCCGTGCTGGAGGCGGTGCAGGAGGGCAAGATTGCCCCCAGCCGCCACCAGAGCTATGTGGCACTGTATGAGCAGGCCAAAAATATCAAGGAATGGGAGATAGGCAGGGAGACAAGATGAGACGCTGTGTGATTTTTGGCGGAGGAGAGCTGAAGGATATCCGCTTTACCCAGAGCCTGCTGCGGGAGGACGACTACATCGTCTGCGCGGACCGCGGCTACGCCTACTGTGCGGCGATGGGGCGAAAGCCGGACCTGATTCTGGGCGACTTTGATTCCTACAGCGGCAAGCTGCCGCCCGGCTGCGAGGTGCTGCGCTATCCCATCGAGAAGGACGACACCGACACCATGCTGGCGGTCAAGGAGGCAATCCGGCGGGAATTTGCGGACATTTTGATGCTGGGGATGCTGGGAGGGCGGCTGGACCACACCTTGGCAAACATCCAGACAATCGTCTATGCGGTGCAGCATGGGGCCTCGGCCAGCATCGTCGAGAAGGACTGCCGCATCACCGCCCTGCGCGGCGGGCAGAGCGCGGCAATTCCCTATGCGCGGGGGTTTCACTTTTCGGTGTTCTGCCACAGCGACAGCGCCGAGGGGGTCAGCATCCGCCACGCTAAGTACGAGCTGGAGAATGCGCAGATCACAAACGGTTTCCCCATCGGGGTCAGCAACTCTTTCCTGCCGGGGGAGGATGCGGTGATCAGCGTGGAGAGCGGCATTTTGGTGATTGTGGCGAACATGGGAAAGTAAAACGAACAAAAACCTCCCTGCCGGCATAGGATACAGCAGATTGAACGCAAGGAGGCCAACACCATGAAAGTCGTCGTCATCAAAAGCCCCAAATTCCTCTCCGGCATTTTGCGCATGATCTTTAAAATTCATAAAGAGGACTAAAAGTAAAAGGGCAACAGCCGCAGGGGAGCGCCGGCGAAAGGCGTTCCCCTGCGGGAGAGAAACTCTCCTGTAGGAGAGTAAGAAAGGAATCGGAACATGAACTGGACAGAAGTGAAAATTTATACCACCACCGCGGGCATCGACCCGCTGACCGGCAGCATGCTGGACCTTGGCCTGCAGGGATTTATGATCGAGGACGCGCAGGACTTTGACGAATTTCTGCACGACACCACCCCGCACTGGGACTATGTGGACCAGGCGGTGATGGAGAAGATGAAGGACTGCGAGACCTGCGTCACCATCTATGTGGCGGACAACCCGCAGGGGATGGAGGAGCTTATGCAGGTGCGGCAGATTCTGGCGCGCTTAAAGGCGCAGGACCCGGACGGCAAGTACGGCAGACTGGAGCTGGAGATGAAGGACGTGGACGAGGAGGACTGGTCCAACGCCTGGAAAAAGTATTACCATCCGGTGCAGGTGGGAGAACATCTGGTGGTCTGCCCCTCCTGGGAGGCGTACGACCGCCAGCCGGATGACGTGGTGCTGACCTTAAATCCCGGCATGGCCTTTGGCACCGGTACCCACGACACCACCCGCTTGTGCATGGAGCTGCTGGAAAAATACATCACCCCGCAGGACACCGTGCTGGATGTCGGCTGCGGAAGCGGCATCCTGGCCATCACAGCGGCGCTGCTGGGCGCTAACAAGATCATCGGCTGCGACATTGACGAGGTAGCGGTCAAGGTGGCGGGAGAGAACGCCGCGCTCAACGGCGTGCAGGACCGCATCGCCTTCCATCAGGGCGACCTGACCAGCCAGGTGGAGGGCAGCTTCCAGATCATCTGCGCCAACATCGTGGCCGACGTCATCATCCGCCTGAGTGAGGATGCGGGCCGCTACCTTGCAAAGGACGGCATCTTTATTACCTCCGGCATCATCGACACCCGCGAACAGGACGTGCTGAATGCACTGGAACAAAACGGCTTCCAGGTGATCGAGCGCCGCACCTCCGGCGGGTGGGTCGCATTGGCCTGCAAGGCAAAGGTGCAGTAGGAGGAAGGTATGCCCAGATTTTTTACACAGGACATCACCGAAGCAGGCGGCTGCATCACCGGCGAGGACGCCAAGCACATTGCCAAGGTGCTCCGGATGAAAGTTGGGGACGAGCTGACCGTTTGTGACACAAAAGGCCGCGACTATGATTGTATGATAGAGGAGATCGGGGCGGGGGAGGTTCGTCTGAAAGTGCTGTCGGTTGCCCCCAGCCAGAGCGAACCGGATGTGCGCGTTCACCTGTATCAGGCGATGCCGAAGGCGGACAAGATGGAGACGATCATCCAGAAGGCGGTGGAGCTGGGCGCTGCCAGCATCACGCCGGTGATGACCCGCCGGTGTGTCTCCCGCCCGGACGCAAAGTCGATGGATAAAAAGCTGGTCCGTTACAACCGCATCGCCCTGGAGGCCGCCAAGCAGTGCGGCCGCGGCGTGGTGCCGCCGGTGCTTCCGCTGCTGGAGCTGCCGCAGGCGCTGGAACAGATGCAGCGGACCGGCTGCCCCATCCTCTTTTATGAAAACGCTACCGCCCCGGCAAAGCAGGTTATCGCAAAGGCAAGGGAAAGTGGCAAGGAGCCCGAGATCGCTGTCCTGATCGGCGCAGAGGGCGGCTTTGACGAGGACGAGGTGGCGCTTGCCAGGGAGCACGGCTGCCATATTCTCTCGCTGGGAAAGCGGATTTTGCGCTGTGAGACGGCACCCCTTGCCGCCCTGACCATTCTGATGTACGAGACAGGAAATATGGAATAAACAGTTTTACCAAAAAGGGAATGAAAAAGATGGAAAGAAATGGCAAAAGAACAGAAAGACCATTGCCTCAAAATGCCGGCGCACGGCCCAGAAATACGGCGAGAAATCGCAGCGCAGCCCCGCAGAACATGCGGGTGAGAGCGGGCGGCCGGAGAAGAAAACGGGGACCCAACAGAGGTTGTTTCGTTGTCGTGCTGCTCTGCCTGCTGGCGGCCATCACCCTGGCTGTGGTTTGGCTGACATGGGATCAGCAGCCGGAAGGCGACCCGGTCCTGCCGGCAGAGGAGCAGGAGCAGACAACACAGCCCTCCGAGGAGACGCCGCAGGAGCAGCCGTCTGACCAGCAGCAGACCGAGGAGCAGCCTGCCGACGAGGAACAAACTGGCGAACAGACCGAGGAGCAGTCGCAGTACGAACAGCTGGCGCAGCAGTTCGCGCAGGAAAAGCAGGAATATTACCTGCTGCTTGCCAATACCGACAACCCGCTGCCTGAGGACTGGACGGTGGAGACTGAGGAAGTGCAGAACGGCTATGAGATGGATGCCCGCGTCGCTCCGGCCATGCGGGAGATGATCGACGCAGCGGCAGCGGACGGGGTGGACCTGCTGGTCTGCTCGGCCTACCGCTCGATTGAAAAGCAGCAGAGCCTGTTCGACACCTCGGTGCAGAACTATATGGCGCAGGGAATGACCGAGGAGGAGGCCACCGCCAAGACCGCCACCGAGACAGCGATTCCCGGCACCAGCGAGCACCAGACCGGCCTTGCGGCGGACATTGTCACCCCGACCCACCAGACGCTGGACCCGGAATTTGCCGACACCGAGGCAGGCCAGTGGCTCAGCGAGCACGCCTACGAGTACGGATTTGTCCTGCGCTACCCGGCGGACAAGCAGGATGTCACCGGCATTATCTACGAGTCGTGGCACTACCGCTTTGTCGGCAAAACCCACGCCAAACTGATGAAGGAGAGCGGCCTGTGCCTGGAGGAGTATCTCCAGCAGGAGGTGCCGGAGGGCTACACCGGCATCGCCGACCCATACGCCGACCCACAGACCGATTTGGCCCAGTAGACCTGTTACAGGAAGGAGAGGACAGCATGGCAAAAAAGGACGGCAAAGCGCTGCGTCTGTTTGAGCGGATCTGCGTCCAGCTGATCTTTTTGCTGTCCGCCTTCCTGATTTTATTTTTGGGAATCCGGGCGGCAGGAAGCACCATCGACTTTGCCCAGTCCGAGCGGATTGAGATCATCAACAATCTGGTGGAGGGCCTGAGCGAAGGGGACCGGATCGCCAACCAGAGCAAAAAGCTGCAGACGGTGGTCTACCGTTACCTGGAAGCCTTCGTCCGGGCGGTGGCGGGCTTTGAGTTTGTCCCGCGCAACGACTTCACCGTCCTGACCCAGATCATCAACTCGCTGCCGGACCAGACCCAGGTGCTCTCCTTTGTCTATCACGGCAGGGACCTGACCATCCGCACCGCCCAGCCGTCGCCGTCGCAGGTGATGGAGATGGCAGAGCGGCTGGAGGAGAACCTGCGCATCCCGGAGGAGTTTGAGAATGTGGTCTACAGCTACTACATCGACGAGGACCAGCAGTGTATCGCCCAGATCACGCTGGTCGCACGCCGGTACGACGAGACCAATTTGGTGGAGGAGCTGCAGAAGGAATTTCTGCCGGAAGACATGCAGCCCGATGGGGCTTGACATTTTGGCGTATAACGATTATCATAAAAATAATTTTTATCCAGTCAAAAGCGATGAGCAGGAGAAGTAGGAGGAAAATTTGTCCGCAGAGAGCTGCCGGTGGGTGCAAGGCAGCGGCAGATTTCCTTTGAACTGGCCTGGGAGCTCTGCCCTGAACCAGCAGTAGGCGGCAGCGGATGGTCTGGCCGTTATACCGGACAAAAATTGAGGGCGCGCTCCTAAGAAAGGGCGCGAAACAGGGTGGTACCGCGGAAGTGACGGCCTTTCGTCTCTGGAATTGCAGGGGCGGAGGGCCGTTTGTATTTCTCCCCGAAAGGATGTTCCAGATGAAAAACGTTCAAAAATATGCACGCAACTACTTTGCGCCTCCTGCGCAGCAATACCATTGGAGCCAGCGGGAATACATCGCGCAGGCGCCCCGCTGGTGCAGCGTCGATCTGCGCGACGGCAACCAGGCGCTGGTGGTGCCGATGGACCTGGAGAAAAAGCGCAGCTTTTTCCAGTTTTTGTGCAGGCTGGGCTTTCGGGAGATTGAGGTGGGCTTTCCCGCCGCATCGGACACCGAGTACCAGTTTGTGCGCACCCTCATCGAGCACAACCTCATCCCCGACGATGTGACCATCCAGGTCATCACCCCCGCGCGGGAAGCGATCATCCGCCGCACCTTCGAGGCGCTGGCGGGGTGCAAAAAGGCCATCGTCCACCTGTACAACCCCACCTCGGCAGCCCAGCGCGAACAGGTGTTCCACAAAAGCCGCGGGCAGATCATCGACATCGCCCTGCAGGGGGTGCGCACCATCGCGGACTGCGCGGGCAGGATGAAGGGGCAGATTCAGCTGGAATACACTCCGGAGAGCTTTACCGGGACCGAGCCGGACTTTGCGCTGGCTATCTGCGACGCGGTGGTGCAGGAGTGGAAGCCGACGGCGGAGCTGCCGGTCATTCTCAACCTGGCCTCCACCATGTCGCTGTCGCTGCCGCACATCTATGCTAACCAGATCGAGTATATGGACACCCACCTGCGCGACCGGGACAAGGTGATCCTCTCGCTGCACCCCCACAACGACCGCGGCAGCGCCATCGCGGAGGCGGAATTGGGAATGCTGGCCGGCGGGCAGCGAGTGGAGGGGACGCTGTTCGGCAACGGGGAGCGGACCGGCAACGTCGACCTCATCACCCTGGCGCTCAACCTCTATTCCCACGGCGTCGATCCGGGGCTGGATCTCTCCAACCTGCCGCAGGTGGCGCAGATGTACGAGGAATCCACCGGGATGAGCGTCTCCCCGCGGCACCCTTACGGCGGGCAGCTGGTATTTGCGGCCTTTTCCGGCTCCCATCAGGACGCCATTGCCAAGGGCCTCACCTGGCGCACCCAGCATCCAAACGCTCACTGGAACGTGCCCTATCTGCCGCTGGACCCGGAGGATGTGGGCCGCAGCTATGAGAACGACGTCATCCGCATCAATTCCCAGTCGGGTAAGGGCGGCATCGGCTACCTGATGGAGCATCGGTACGGCATCAACATGCCCAAGGAGATGCGGGAGGAATTTGGCTACATCGTTAAGGGAATCTCCGATCACCAGAACCGGGAGCTTTCCTCCGACGAGGTGCACCAGATTTTTACCGACACCTACGTCAACCTCAGCGCGCCGATTCAGCTGGACGATTTTTACTTCATGCACAAAAAGGTCTACCACACTACCGTTTCGCTGACGGTGAACGGCGAGCAGTTTGAGCTGACCGGTCGCGGAAACGGCCGCTTTGACGCGGTGAGCAACGCGCTGCGCAAGGGCTTAAACATCCGCTTCCACGACATCGTTTATCAGGAGCATTCGCTGGAGCGCGGCTCCACCTCCCGCGCGATTGCCTATGTCGGCATCACGGCCGATTCCGGCAAGACCTTCTGGGGCAGCGGCGTCCACACCGACATCGCCTCCGCTTCCATCTACGCCCTCTTTAGCGCTGTCAACCGCTTACTTTCTTTTTAGTAAAAAAAGAAAGTAAGCAAAGAAAAAACGGTTTAGGCTGGCGTTAGTTTGCTGGGGAGACGCTCAAAGCTTTTGCAGAAAAAAGAAAATAAGACAAACTTTTGAGGGAAAAATGGACAGGAGGGTGAAGAGACGAGCTTATAGACGGAGCGGTGAGTCTTTAGATAAAATCGATTTAACCCTAACAACGATTTCCCTACTCTCTCAAAATCCTCTTCTTCAAAATACAATTAGGATAAATACTATAGTTTATTGCAAAATGTAAAGGGAGGCGCATCCAGCGGATGCGCCTCCCTTTTGCGAAAAAGTTAAAAGTCCTGATTTTGATATTCGTAGCTGAAGCGCTCGCGGCGGCGACGGCGGTTGCGCTTGAAGATGGTGATGCCGACCGACAGCGCCAGCGCGCCCAGCAAAAACAGCGGCATGCTCCAGTAGCTGTAACCGGCATCGGCACTCATGATCTCGGTCCAGAGCTGGTCGAGGAGGAGGTTGGTCTCGTCGGAGAGGTTGACATAGACCTCGGTGTTTTCCAAAATCTCATCGCTGGGGTAGATGATGGGATTGTTGCGGGTCTCCTCATCCAGCAGCGCCAGCGCGGCGTCGTTGGGGGTGGAGTACTGGATGTACTCAATGTTCGCCGCGGCGATTTCCGGCTCGTTGAGGAAGTTGATGTACATCTCGGCGGCCAGCTTTTTCAGGTGGCTCTCCTCAGTGTCCTCCTTGATTTTGGGGATGCACATCGCGTCAAAGAACAGATTGGTGCCCTCCTTGGGGATGACAAAGCGCAGGCTGTCGTTGACCGCCATCATGTTGACTGCGTCGCCCGCATAGTAGGGGGCGATGGCGGCCTCATTGCCCTGCATCTTATCAAAGATCTGGTCCATGACGTAGGCCTGTACCAGCGGCTTTTGCTCCTTGAGCTTGTCCGCGGTGCGCTCCAGCTCCTCCGGGTCCTGAGTGTTGATGCTGTAGCCTTCCAGCAGCTCGGCGATGGCAAAGGCGTCGCGGGAGTTGGAGAACTGCAGGATCTGCTTGGCGTAGTTGGGGTCCCACATGATGTCCCAGCTGTCCGGGTCAAAGCCCAGCATGTCGTAGTTGTAGATTAAGCCTACCGTGCCCCAGGTGTAGGGGACCGAGTAGAGGTTCTCCGGGTCGTAGGAGGGATTTTTAAAGCGGTCGGAGATGTACTGGAAGTTGGGGATGTTCTCAAAGTCGAGCGGCTCCAGCATGTCCTCCGCAATCATGCGCGAAACCATGTAGTCGGAGGGGAAGATGACGTCGTAGGTGGTGCCGCCGCTTTTTAACTTTGCGTATAAAGATTCATTTGTATCAAATTGCGTATAATTGACGCGGATACCGGTCAGTTTCTCAAACTCGGCGTTGACATCCAGCGAGTCATCGTCACCGTTGGAGATATATTCGCCCCAGTTGTAGACGTTGATGGTGACGTCCTTGCCCTGCAGCTGGGAGTAGTAGTCCATGTCGTAGCTGCTTTGTTCCTGCGCAAAGGCGCTGGTGGAGAGGCTGGACAGCAGCACCGACGACAAAAGCAGGGCGCTCAGGCGGGAAAGAAGTCCTTTTTTCATCCTAAAGCTCCTCCTTCTGTGCACGGATCATTGAGCGGTTTGCCGCCTTTGCCTTGCGGCTGCTGAGGATGTTGTAGACCAGCAGCACCAGCAGCACCACCGCGAACATGATGGTGGACAGGGCGTTGATCTTCGGGGAGACGCGGCGGCGGGTCATGCTGTAGATGGCCACCGGCAGCGTCTGAATGGAAGCGCCGGAAACAAAGTAGGAGATGACAAAGTCGTCCATCGAGTAGGTCAGCGCCATCAAAAAGCCGGAGACGATGCCCGGCATGATCTCCGGGATGACCACCTTGGTGAAGGCGGTGAAGGGATTGCATCCCAGGTCCAGCGCCGCGTCGTAGGTGTTCTGGTCCATCTGCCGCAGCTTGGGCAGGACGTTTAAAATGACGTAGGGGACGTTGAAGGTGATGTGCGAGATGATTAGGGTCTGCATCCCAAACTCCATCTTCAGGTAGATGAACAGCAGCATCAGCGCGACGCCGGTGATGATTTCGGGGTTGATCATCGGCAGGTAGGTGAAGGTCATGACGACCGACTTGAGCTTTTTGTTCATCTTGTTTAGTCCAATCGCAGCCAAGGTCCCCAGCAGGGTGGCGACCACCGACGAGGCGATGGCGACCACCAGCATGACCAAAAACGACTGGATGATGACCCGGTCGTGGAACAGCTCCTCATACCAGCGCAGGGTAAATCCGGTCCAGGTGTTGCGGCTCTTGCTGTCGTTGAAGGAAAAGACGATCAGCACCGCGATGGGCGCATACAAAAACAGCATGACCAGCCAGACATACAGCGAGGACAACCATCTGTTCTTTCTCATAGAATCCTTCCCTCCATTTCTTCGTCGTCAAAGTTGCTCATGATGCTCATGCACAGCAGCACCACCACCATCAGCACCAGCGAGATGGCCGAGCCGAGGTTGGGGTTGTAGGAGTTGCCCAGAAACTGCAGCTCGATGATGTCGCCGATGAGCTGGTTGGTGCCGCCACCCAGCATCTTCGAAATGATAAAGGTGGAGATGGCCGGCACAAACACCATGGTGATGCCGGTGCTGACGCCGGGCAGGCTTAAGGGGATGACCACCCGCGCCATCACCTGGAAGGTGTTTCCGCCCAGGTCCTGCGCGGCCTCGATGACGTCGTCGCCGATCTTACACATGGTGGTGTAGATGGGCAGAATCATGAAGGGGATGTAGTTGTAGACCATTCCCAAAATGACCGCGCCCTGGGTGTTGATCATCTGCAGCGGGCCGATGCCGAACAGGCCCAGGAATTTATTGATGAGGCCGTTGTTTTCCAAAATGGTCATCCACGCAAAGGTGCGCAGCAGAAAGTTCATCCACATCGGCAGCATCACCATGATGAACAGCGTCTGCTTCTGAAAGCCCTTTTTGCGGGAGAGAATGTAAGCCAGCGGGTAGGCGATCAGCACGCACAGAGCGGTGGCGATGGCCGCCAGCTTGATGGAGCGCAGCAGCACGCCCATGTGCTCGCCGCCGCGCGCGATATTTTCCAGCGTGAAATTTCCCTGAGGGTCGGTCAGCGCGAAAAAGACCACCATCCCCAGCGGGATGATGATGAACAGCGCCATCCACAGGATATATGGGGTGGCCGGCAGCGACTGCCAGAAGGCCTTTTTCTTTGCCTGCGTCATCTTCATCTTGCCTTCGCCTCCATCTTCTTCATGATGTGGATGTCCTCCGGGCGCACGTTCATGCCGATGTGCGCGCCGACCGGCTGGCTCTGGGTGGAGTGGATCAGCCACTTGTAGCCGTGGGCGTCGACGGTGATTTCATAGTGGACGCCCTTGAAGATGACCGACTCCACCTCGCCACTGATCGGGGAGGTCTCATAGTCGCCGACGATAATGTCCTCCGGTCGGATGACCACGTCGACACGCTCGTTTTCGGCAAAGCCCTTGTCCACGCACTTGAAGGCCTGGCCGGCAAATTCCACCTCAAAGTCCTCATACATGACGCCGTCGATGATGTTGCTCTCGCCGATGAAGTCGGCGACAAAGGCGTTCTTCGGCTCGTTGTAGATGTCCTGCGGAGTGCCGATCTGCTGGATCTCGCCGTCCTTCATGACGACCACCCGGTCGGACATGGTCAGCGCCTCCTCCTGGTCGTGGGTGACATAGATGAAGGTGATCTTCAGCGACTTCTGGATGCGCATCAGCTCCCCCTGCATCTCCTTGCGCAGCTTTAGGTCCAGAGCACCCAGCGGCTCGTCGAGCAGCAGAACCTTCGGCTCGTTGACCAGGGCGCGCGCGATGGCGACGCGCTGCTGCTGGCCGCCGGAAAGCTGGTTGATGTTGCGGTTTTCAAAGCCGACCAGACCCACCATCTTGAGCATCGATCGAACCTTCTGCTCGATGACTTTTTTGTCCATCTTTTTGATGTTCAGGCCGAAGGCCACGTTGTCGAACACATTCAGGTGCGGGAACAGCGCGTACCGCTGAAAGACGGTGTTGACGTTGCGCTTGTAGGGTGGGACGCCGTTGATTTTTTTGCCGTCGAAGTAGATTTCCCCCTGGTTTGGTTCCACAAAGCCGCCGATGATGCGCAGCGTGGTGGTTTTGCCGCAGCCGGAAGGGCCAAGAAAGGTGACAAATTCCTCGTCATGGATGTCCAGATTGATCCCTTTGAGGATGCGCTGGCCGTCAAATTCGACCACGATATTTTTTAAGCTGATTAAAATATTCTCCTTCATCCGTTTGCTCTCCCTTGTCGATTGTCTTTTTAAGCTCCCGTCGGTTTTACGGACGTTGGGCCGCATATCATATACACTATAGCACAAGCCGACAGGAAGTCAATGTTTTTTGCGATTTTTATTCAAAATTCTGCAATATTCACCATTTAACTGTCCTAATTTGCGTTTCTCTATGTGCAATCCCAAAATCCTCCGTTTTGCTCGATTTTTCATCGCCTTTTCAGGCTGTTTACCTCCGCTTAAAGAAAGCAGTTTTGGAGTTTTTACTTTCCGAAAGAGAAGGGGCAAATCCTTTGCTTTTGTGGAAGGGGAGAAGGGGAAAAGAGAGCGGGCCCCTTGCAATCGCTTGGGAAACTATGGTATCATAAAGCCAACAACAACCATACACGACAGCTTAAGAAAAAGGAGAATGGAGAGTTGAAAGTAACATTGTCCGCTCCCTGCCACTTTGGGCTGGAGAGCGTTTTGTCCTCCGAGATCCGCCGGATGGGCGGCGAAAACGTGCAGGTCACCGACGGCCGCGTCACCTTTGACGGGGACGAGAATCTGATTGCCCGCTCCAACATCGGCCTGCGCACCGCTGAGCGGGTGCAGCTGGTGCTGGGACGGTTTGAGGCGCGCTCCTTTGAGGAGCTGTTCCAGGGGGTACGCAAAATCCCCTTCGAGGACTACATCGGCCGCAAGGATGCCTTCCCGGTCAAGAGCGGCTGGGCGCTGAAATCCCAGCTGCACAGCATCCCCGACTGCCAGTCGATCATCAAAAAAGCGATCGTTACCCGCCTGCAGGAGGCCTACGGCGTTCACTGGTTTGAGGAGAGCGGACCGACCTGCGCCATCGAGTTTTCCATCCATCATGACCAGGTGATGATCTCGCTGGACACCACCGGCGTGGGCCTGCACAAGCGCGGCTATCGCAGAAGCTCGGTCATCGCGCCCATCAAGGAAACGCTGGCCGCCGGCATCATCGACATCGCCCACGTCTATCCCGACTCCCAGCTGTACGACCCGTTCTGCGGTTCGGGCACCCTGCTCATCGAGGCGGCCATGCACGCCATGCGCATCGCGCCGGGTCTGCGCAGGCGCTTCTCCGCCGAAAAATGGAGCTGGCTGCCGCAAAAGGTCTGGCAGCAGGAGCGTCACCGCGCCTTCGACCTGATCCAGCGGGACGCCACCTTCCACGCCTACGGCAGCGACATCGACCCGGAGGCGGTGGAGCTGGCCCAGCACAACGCCAAACAGGCGGGCGTCGACGCGCGCATCGATGTGGTGCAGCGGGACATCAAGGACTTTTTTATCCCCAAAGAAAAAGGTGTGGTGATCTGCAACCCGCCTTACGGCGAGCGCCTGCTGGACATCAAGGCTGCGCAGGAGATTTACCGCACCATGGGCAAGGTTTTTGGGCAGGGATTCCCGCACCGGTACTACATCATCAGCCCGGACATGGAGTTTGAGCGCTCCTTTGGCAGGAAGGCTGACAAGCGCCGCAAGCTCTACAACGGCATGATTCCCTGCCAGCTGTACATGTATTTTAAAGGGTAGCAGGGAATTTTTGTGAAAAGAGTTTGGAAAGAATGAAAAGATGTTGTTTTTTCTATTAAATGTCCCATTATTCCCTTGACCTTTAAAGAGGAAAGTAGTATAATAAACTCAACAAAATAAAAAGGACTCAACCTAAATATTTTGTATACTATCGCAAAAGGGGTTGAAACAATGAAGGTTAACATCACAGCCAGAAACACAGGCATCAAAGACTCTTTCCGCGCGAGGGCAGAAAAGAAGCTCGCCAAGTTTGACAAGTTCTTCGGCGGCAACGCGCAGGCGCAGGTCACCGTCATCCATTCGGGTGACCATGAGACCGTCGAGGTCACCATTAAATCGGAGGGACTTTTCTTCCGGGCAGAGAGGACCGCGGACGAGCGTGAGGATGCTCTGGAAGCCGTCATTGATTCCCTGTTCCGCCAGATCGTAAAAAATAAGAGCAAGCTGGAAAAACGGATGAAATCCGCTTCCTTCACACCGGAATTTGTGGAGGAGATGGACGAGCCCGAGGAGTACAGGGTCGTCAAGACCAAACGCTTCCCGGTAAAACCGATGGAAGTGGACGAAGCGATTCTGCAGATGAATATGCTGGATCACACATTCTTTGTTTTCCGCAGTGCGGAAAGCGGACAGATCAACGTTGTGTATAAACGCCACGACGGCAACTACGCGCTGATCGAGCCGGAAGAAGATTAAACAACACAAGGCACCCGACGGGGCCTGCCGCCTTGCAGATTGTAAGGCGGCAGGCCCCTCTTTTTTTGTTGGGGAAGGGAAAAGTTTGAGCGGTTTGGCAATGGATTTTTGCGGGCGGATGTGCTATAATATTTTTCCAATAATTTGATGGAATAACCGGAGATAGAAAGGCTTGATATACAATGTCACAAAATTTTGAACAAACCTATCTGCAGCTGCGCCGCGCGGTGCTGGAAAAGCGCTTTTCCAGGATGAACGACAAGCAGCGGGAAGCGGTCTTTCAGACCGAAGGGCCGGTGCTGATCCTGGCCGGAGCGGGCAGCGGCAAGACCACCGTGGTGGTCAACCGCATCGCCAACATGGTGCAGTTCGGCAACGCCTATCACAGCGACTATGTGCCGGCTTGGGTGGGCGAGGAGGATCTTGCCTTTTTGCAGGACTGGCTGGATGACAAGCTCGACGACGGGGACATCACCCGTGAGCGCCTGACCCGCATTGTGGCTGACCGCCCGGTGCGCCCCTGGAACATCCTGGCCATCACCTTCACCAACAAGGCCGCGGGAGAATTAAAGGAGCGGCTGGAGGCGATGCTGGGCGAGCAGGCTCTGGACATCCAGGCTTCCACCTTCCATTCGGCCTGCATGCGCATTCTCAGACGGGAGATCACCGCGCTGGGATATGAGCGCAGCTTCACCGTCTACGACACCGACGACTCGGTGCGCATCATCAAGGAGGCGCTCAAGGAGCTGGCCATCCAGGAAAAGGTGATGGCGCCAAAGGGAATTTTGGCCTCGATCAGCGCGGCCAAGGACCAGCTGCTCTCTCCGGAGGACGTGCTGCGGGAGGCCAGGGGCGACTACCGGCAGGAGGTTGTCGGCAAGGTCTACAGCTACTATCAGAAGCGGCTGAAAGCGGCAAACGCGCTGGACTTTGACGACATCATCATCTTTACCGTCAAAATTTTCCAGCAGTACCCCGACGTGCTGGAAAAATACCGCAACCGCTTCCGCTACATCATGGTGGACGAGTATCAGGACACCAACAACTCCCAGTTCCTGTTGGTCAGCCTGCTGGCGGGCGGACATCAGAACATCTGCGTGGTCGGCGACGACGACCAGAGCATCTACAAGTTCCGCGGCGCCACCATCGAGAACATCCTGAATTTTGAAAACCAGTACCGCGACACCAAGGTCATCCGCCTGGAGCAGAACTACCGCTGCACCCAGACCATCCTGGACGCGGCCAACGCCGTCATCGAAAACAACACCCAGCGCAAGGGCAAGACGCTGTGGACCCAGAACCCGAAGGGGACACCGGTCAAGGTCTACCGCGCACTCAACGAGCAGGACGAGGCGCGCTTTATCGCCGACACCATTTTGGACAACGTGGCAAAGGGACAGAAATTTGCCGACCACGCCATCCTCTACCGGATGAACGCCCAGTCCAACACCATCGAGAATGCGCTGATCCGCTCCGGCATCGCCTACCGCATCATCGGCGGCCAGCGCTTCTATGACCGCAAGGAGATCAAGGACCTCATCGCCTACATGAGCGTCATCGACAACCACTCCGATTCGGTCCGCCTGCGCCGCATCATCAACGAGCCAAAGCGCGGCATCGGCGACGCCACCGTCGACAAGGCGCAGGAGATCGCCGACATGCTGGGCCTGCCGCTGTTTGAGGTGCTGGCCCACGCCGACGAGTACCAGCCGCTTGCCAAGCGCAGCCATCAGCTGATGGAGTTTGCGCAGATGATCGAGCGCCTGGGAGAGATCGCGGACGGCGGCAACCTGGAGGAGCTGTTCGACGAGCTGCTGGAGGAGACCGGCTACATGATCTACCTGCAGTCGCTGGGGGAGGAAGGGGTCACCCGCATCGAGAACGTCGGTGAGCTCAAGACCAACATCCTCAAGTACATCGAGGAGACCGAGAAGATTCCACAGCCGTCCATCGACCCGGACAACCCCGACGAGCAGCCGGAGATTGTGCTGCCCACCCTGTCGGGATTCTTGGAGGAGGTCACCCTCTACACCGACCTCGACAACTACGACGAGAATGCCGACCGGGTCATTATGATGACCATGCACTCGGCAAAGGGTCTGGAGTTTAACAACGTCTTTTTCTGCGGCGCGGAGGAGGGCATCTTCCCCGGCGTGCAGGCGATCTACAACCCCGACCAGATTGAGGAGGAGCGGCGGCTCGCCTACGTCTGCATCACCCGCGCCAAAAAGCAGCTCTACATCACCAACGCCGCGCAGCGCATGATCTTTGGACAGACGGTGCGCAATCGCGTCTCCCGCTTTGTCACCGAGATCCCCGCTTCCTGCTGCGACGTGGAGGACAAGACGGTGCGCAAGGCCAGCGCCGCCGAGCTCAAAAGGGCCAATACGGTCAAAAAGACCCACGCCGACAACGCCATCGGCGTCGGTGGGCTGCGTCAAAAGACCACTTCCTACAGCTCGGACGCCCCAACCGGCGCCGCCTGTACCCTGAAGGCAGGGGACAGGGTCAGCCACAAAACCTTTGGGGAGGGCAGCATCGTGAAGGTTACCCCGATGGGCGGCGACTGCCTGCTGGAGGTTTTGTTCGACACGGTGGGCACCAAGAAGATCATGTACAAGTTTGCCAAGCTGACAAAGCTCAGCTGATGAACACCGGCAGGGACGCCGGTAGGCGGGAACGTTCACAGCCTCCTGCCGGATGGCATAGAATAAAAAAGGGCCGGCTTGCGCGCATGCTGCGTGCGGGCCGGCTCTTTTGGCTTTCGTAAAGCGTCGGGAAAAGGAGGAGCGGCTCTGTCAGAAGGCGGTTTGAGCTCGATTTGGTTCACAAAATCTGCGCGGTTTCATAAACTGGTATTGAATGTCGGCGCGGTATCCTGCCTGCGCTGATGTATCTCATAGCGGCGGCGGAAGCGTGGCGTTCGTTCCTGCTGCCGTCCTAAAATGGAGGGATATTATGCCAGAATCGAAGGTAGTCATTCGGCCAGGCGACACCAGCTGCTTTAAAGAGGCCGTCTGCATCGATGCTGAGAGGATTTACGACTCCTGTAGCGAATAAGATAGAGCACCATAGAGGACAAAAAAGGACCGCGTGATTGCGGTCCTTTTTATTTACATGTTGAGGAAAGTGACATCTAGGGCAAAGGGGGAAGTGCGGGTTTTGCGGAAATAGATGGCCTTTTCCACTACCGTTTTGAGCAGGCGGTTTTTCTCTTTTATGGAGGAGTATTCGTAGTTGGCGAGGACGTTCTCGATATTTTGGGCGAGACGTTCTTCTTTCCGGCTGCTAAGATCGTCGACCTGGTCTTGCATTATCCTCAGCTGCTCCTGGGCGTCGGTGAGCTTCTGGGATATGACCTGATTTCGCTCCTTAAATATCTCGAGGGAGTAGACCTCCTGCTCGAGCAGGGTGTACAGTTTATCCTGCTGCTTTTTGAGGATTTGGATATTTTTTTCGGCGGCGTGGACTGATTTCTGCAGGGCGGCGAGCGCTTTGTCCTGCTGCTTTTTTCCCTGGCCGGTGCGGATCTCCTCCAGCTTGTCGCGCAGGATATCCAGCATCGCAGCTTCGGCGCGGACAATATCGACGCCGGGCATACAGCCGGGGTGCGTGCAGAGTAGGGTCCTGGTGTCTTTGGTGGAGCTGTGCTGCATCTGCATCCGGCTGCCGCAGTTGCTGCAGATGACAATGCCGGACAAAGGGTTGCGGACAACGCCGTGCAATCCCTTTTTGACCGACGGAGCGGCTCGGCTCTTGCAGACGTTGACACATTTTTGATAGGCCTCCACCGATACCTGTGGTTGATGGACACCTTTGACCAGGATGACGTCCTCCGGTGGGTTTTCGATTTCGTAGCCGGTCGGAGAGCCGTTTTGCCCTTTGCGGATGTTTTTGTAGCGGTTCCATCGGATCAGGCCGGCGTTGACGGGATTGGTGGCAATGTGGCGGATACTCGAGCGGCAAAACGGTTGCCCCTTGCGATTGTACACGCCCATGGCGGCCAGGCGCTCCTGGATGGTGCTGATCGGCTCCTGGTTACCGTACATCTCGACGATCATCTGCATGATGGGGCCCTCGGTTTCGTGCGGCTCCAGGGATGGGAGGTTATTGATCTTGGCCCGCTTCCAGCCATAAGGAGGATCGGCCACAAATCCGCCGGCCCTGACGGTCTGTTCGCGGCCACGTTTGAGCCGCTTGGTGATCATCTTGTATTCGCGGCGAGCCATAAAGCCTTTAAATTCGGTCAGCTCCTCATCCATCTCATTGTTGAGATCGTAGACCTTTTCGGGGGTGACGATGAGGGTGTCTGCGGCCTTAAAGGTTTCCAGGATCAGGCCCTGGTCCCGCATATCGCCGCGGCCCAGACGGTCGATATCGACCACCAGGACCGACTGATATTTGCCTTTGGTGACATCTTCTAGCAGACGGATCATCTGCGGGCGGGAAAAAATATTTTCGCCGGAGACGACCTCCCGATAGATGCAATCCTCGTGGACCAGGTACTTGCCGCGCTTGGCGACGGCGCGCAGGATGCTCTCATGGCGGTGCAGCGTATCCATGACGTCCTCACCCGGATCATCAGCGCGCGATTTGCGGAGATACATAGCAGATAAAATCGATTTATTCATTTTGCGCCTCTTTTCGACGCACGGATATTGTGGTATAATATCCATGCAAGCTCTTGTATGTGGCAGTATGGGGGTTTTGCACGCCGCTCTTTGTGTTGACGCACGGAGGGCGGCTTTTTTTATATTTTAGTTGTTTTTTAATTGCTCCAAAAGTTGGGAAAAGCAGCCAACGTGGTGGGAGACAATGCGGTGATAGATTTCGGCTGCAGCTTTTTCATCATAGAGGTGAGCGGTCAGGTTTCGGTCATTGAGGAGGTGGATCCATTCCTGATCATCCTTGATCAGTCCATAGGAGTAGGCTTCCCGCATGACCGCTTTTGGGCTGTTGATCTCGGAGTATCCCTGATCCAGCAAAAACTCGCGCGTCGTTTTCCAGCTGAGCTCACAGGTAAATTCAAACCGCTGGATGACCCCGTCGCGCACCGTGTCGCTGTGGGTCTGGTTGTATTCCTCGATGGATTCCTGCAGGCGGGTGAGCGCCTTTTCAAAATTTTTCAGCTTTTCGGAGTAGGACTCCATGATGGTGACACCGTCCTTTCGGATATTATCCAGCAGCGCAAGGCTGGTGTTTGCAGTGATATGCACAATGTCAAATTTGAGGAGAGACTGCAGTTCCTCCTCAACGGCAAAGTAAAAGGGGGCCTGCTGCCTTTCGGGCATCCCGTAGATAGCAAGGTCAATGTCACTGCGGGGGTGGTTATCCCCACGCGCGCGGGAGCCAAACAGGACAATTTTTGTGGCGCCGTAGCGGGCGCCTAGCTGTGCGATCTGCGATTGCAGGGTGGGGGAAAGGTCCATAATAGCAACACCTCCTGTTTTTTCAGTACCATTTTGCCAACGTTGGCAAAACGATTACCCTATCTTTTCATCGGAAATATCCTGACATTTTTTATATTGCGGCTGCGAAGAAAGGAATTGAGCGTATTCTTCCATGCGGTCCTGGCCGTCATTATTCAGTTCGTCATAAATTTTTAGTAGCGGGTGTTTATGTGTATCGTCCCCCGAGTTTGCTTCGGTAAGCTCGGGGGATTTTTTTATAGTTTCATCCAAGTCATCTAGTGTATGCCCCAAACAGTGGACGACAGCTTTGATAGTACTTAACTGAGGATCTTTAGTTTGTCCGGCGAATAGTTTGTTGAGGGTTCCCTTTGGGATACCTGATTCTAAAGCAATTTCGTCGGAAGTTTTTTTGCTTTGTTTTTTCAATTCGCATAAACGAACATACCAAAAGTTATTATTTGGTTCCACGATTTTCACCTCGCTTTACCCTCATTATATAAATGTTTTTTGAGAAAGTCAATAATATTTTACCGTATAATATAAAATATTTCTGAAAAAGTATTGGCTTTTACCGTTAAAGGTTATATTATAAAGACGTGAATTATATTATTTGGTAATTTGGAGGGAATAAAATGAAAAATTTAAAAGCAGAAATGGTAAGAAGGGGGTTAGGAATATCAGATTTGCAACATGTATTAGGTTGCTCTGAAAAAACGGTCCGTAACAAACTGAATGGGGTAACAGAATTTACCATCCGTGAAGCTATTGAGGTAAGAAACAGGTACTTTGATGGGCTATCTTTGGAATATCTGTTTGCTACCGATGATGAAGAGGAGAGGGTGGGGTGATGGGGGTGGAAGAAATAGAAAAAATAGAGAGGAAAATACAGGAAATAAAAAGGTTAAGGGATTTACTAATTGATGAAACCAGTGAAGATTTTTTTCAAAAAATAACTGGTGATCTGAAGGAGGTTATCATAAAAAATAATCTCTGCAGATCACCAGCGGTTGTCGAAGATTTGTTTCAATTTGTGTTGAAAGTGCTTTTTTTTAGCCACTATTTGGATTTGCCAGACGATACAACACTTAAATAAAACAAATTTTCTTCTCTTTCACTGTGGTATTTCTGAAAATGATTGTTGACGTCATTGACAGCATATGTTGCATTTACAACCATGTTCCACATATCAGTGTCCATAATTGCTCCACAATTTGGGCAATGAATAGGAGAATCGTGCTGCAAAGATTGCAAGTAAACCTGATAATCAGAATTACACTGACAACAGTGAATTTTTGCTTGGATTTTCATTATATTCACCTCCTTCGTAGTAGAAACTCAGCCCTGGCAGGGGCTGGTTGTTTCATTATAGCACTGGAGAAGGGGAAAGAGAAGGGTGGGTGATGAAAGTGGAAGATAAAAGAATTGCTGCTCTTGAAGAACGAGTCCAGGAGCAGCAGGCAGTTATAGAACTACTACTTGAGTTTTGCAGGAGTGTGGCCAACAAGGAGAACTTGTCACTTTTGTCCTATCAGCAAATTTACAGCCCATCCGCCGACAGCTGCAATAAGGTTCTAAAACTTCTTAAAAATATTTAAGAAAAGGTGGTGAGAGCGTTGATATTAACAGACTGGTTATGGTCTTCGCTGATGGTGCTTGCCATTGTTTGTCTGATCGTCATGTGGATTAACTGCCGGAAATATGCTAAAGACGTGTTTGTCATCTATTTGATCTGGGTTCTTTTTGTATGTGCAATCGGAACATTTTTGTTTAAGATCGTTCCCGGCACGCTAAATGTCTAGAACTTAGTAGAATTGGACTGCAATTCCCTACAAACCAAAAAAAAGAGTGGTCGAGCCTCATGAAACTGGTGATCCAAAATCAGATCGTTTAATTGATCCAATTGTTCTTTTAATTGTAGGGACGCGAAAGCATAAACTTTTCCAAATGCAGCAGAGTAACGGTTATCGGGTTGACCAGAATCTATGGCATCACCTACCACGGATATAAATTCATCAATATCCTTTAGTTCAGATGAGACGAACAATTCAACACGTTTCATTTTTAGTTGGAATCGATTGTTTGAAATGCTGGTGGCAATAGGGGTAAGGATAGAAAGACCAAGAGCACACCAGGCAGCAATGTTGCCGGCATCCCAAAAGTTTGTCATGAAAATCTCCCTTTCTATAAAATTTTAGCCCTGACGGGGGCTGGTGGTTTCATTATAGCACGAGGGAAGGGGAAAGAGAAGGGCAGGTGATGAAAGTGGAAGAAAAAGAAAAGGTACAATCACCGTCCATGAAACAGGAAGAGATTGTACCCTATATTCTTTTGGAACAGCTCCTTTTGGCTCATAAGGTAGCGGCGGAGCAAGGACAAGCGGCAGCGACGATATTGCTTACTCGCTTTATCTTAAAGTTTTCCAAGAAACTCAAGAAGATGAGAAGTAAGAGTATCACGGTAAGATATTGCTATAGGAGTAAAAATCCAGTAGATTAACTGGAAAAGTTTACTGATGATACTCGTCTCATATGTCCTTGGGTGCTATGGGGATCGTGGAAATAAAAAGGGAGACTGCCACCGATCAGCAGAAGCCACAAAAAGAAGAAAGCGAATAGCACCTCATATCTCGGAGCCTGTATCGCATACATTGCACCAGGAAGGAGTGATCAAATCATGGCAAAATCGAAAAAGAAAGACCCGAGCGACATGATTACCGAAGTGGAAATTATGTACAAGGACTGTGTGCCTGGGCAGATCATGCCGGATGGCCGGGAATTTCTGGGAATCAAAAAATTTCCGGACGGGGTAGCGGTCGCGATGTTTAACTCGGCCAAACGGGACCCCGAAACAATCCGGCAGAACAGGCGAAACCTCGAGGAGGTATTTAACTCCATCTTGGCCGCGCATGGGTGCGATACATACTACCCGCTGATCTTCCCGCCGCGCGAGGGCGTGGACTTTTAACCGGCCCAACAGCCGGGAGTTAAAAATAAAGGATGTGCAAAAATAAGGATGAGAGCAATTTTGATTGTCAGTTGCCTGTGCCTGCTGCTGGCCAGCTGTGACCCGCGGGACGTGATCCGAGATGCGCCGCCGGAGGAGCCGGTCCTGACTCTGGCAGAGGAAGAACCCGAGGAAGCGGTGCAGCCGGTTGTCTGCCAGCTGCGGGTGGAGGTCAAGGCCCCGGAGGTGGACAAGTACCGGGACATCCCGCTTGACCACGAGCTGCAGGATGCGGCGCTGGCCGCCTGTGAGGAGTACGGCGTCCTGCCGGATGTCCTCTTTGCAGTGATGGAGGTCGAGAGCGGCTACCAGCTGGACGCCCAGAATGGTGAGTGCTACGGCCTGATGCAGATCCACAGCATCAACCTGCCGTGGCTATCAGAGCAGATCGGCGTGACCAACCTATCCGACCCCGCGCAAAATATCGAGGCTGGGGCCTATATCCTCGGCGGATACCTGGAGCGGTACAGCCTGACCGACAGCCTGATGGCCTACAACCTCGGAGAGGGCGGCGCCAAGGCACAATGGGCGCAGGGCATCCACGAGACAGCCTACACCCGCAAGGTGCTGGCGTGTTTGGCAGAAGGAAAGGAAGAGGTGTAAATGAAACTGGAAGACATCCCAAGAGAAGAACTGCAAGATGAGGCAAAATTTATCGCGGCAGTAGTAGCGGGCCTAAAACGGCAGCCGGAAGGCCGGATCGTGATGATCGATTGCCCCTGCGGCGGGAAGATCAAGGCCATCCGCAGCGAGTATAACGGCCACCGAACCACCATCGCGGTGTGCAATAAGTGCAAGAGCCGCATCACAGGCAGCAGCGGCGCGCTGGAATTGTACGAAAGGAGCGGCGGACGATGAGGCTGAAAAGTATTGCCTCCCTGTGCAAGGCCAGGAAAGCAGTGACCATCTGTTCCGGCGGCGGCTGCCAGTATGTTGGAAATGGATGGGCCTGCTACCTGGTGCCGGGGAAATTGGAACTGAACAAAGAGAATGTCCTCACCATCTTTGACATTCCGGAGGACAAGCAGCCGGACTGGATGGTTTGGGAAGAAAGCCTCCGGGACCTGATGGCAGATGTGCTGGAGGGCGAGGAACAGGCCGAGATCTATCCCTTTGACCTCAACTGCTACGACAGCACCTATCGGCTGCTCAAGGACGCGGACGGGATCGCGGTGATTGACACCCAGTATCTGGCGCCGCTTGCCGGCATCAAGCAGGGGCTGCAGTATTACATCCGCAGGACCAGGAGCGGCCAGGAGGTTGTTGCGGTCAAGACGGGGTTTGAGCTCCTGGCGCTTATCGCGGCCAGCAATGCGGAGATCATCAAGGATGCATTTTTGGACAACCTGCAGGACTTGCGCTGGGAGTGCGGCCGCTGGGCGGACAAGCACCAGCAGCAGGAAGAGGATGCAGCGCAGCTGCGCATTGACCCGGAGACGGGAGAAGTGGAGGAAAACGAGGATGTTTGAGCTTATCATCATCGGTATGGTCCTGTTCGGCGGGCTGATCCTGTTGCCGGTGCTGTACGAGGTAGCGCTCTGGCTGCACCGCCGGCGGTTTGCCCGGAAGCTGCACCAGATGGCGGAGGAAAAGAAAAATGCGCATCACAATCGGCGGGCCTCCTAAACACAAGCCCGCCTACCAGCTGGCCGACCGGGTCAAGTGCAGGGAGTGCGGCAAGCAGGGGAGCGCTGACTGCGAGGATTGTCCAGCCAAGATGATCTATGATGAGCTGGACGAGATATCCAAAAAGACCTACTGGGCCGAGTATGCAGCAATTTGCGAAAATCGTCGGGAAAAGATAATCCAGGCGATTGACCGGCAGCGCCAGGGCAAACAGAAAAGGAGGAACTGAGATGCAGCTGGAAAAAGGCAACTGGGTTATGCAGAAAAGCAAGGAAAAGACATCGCTCTTCCCGCGCCTTTACCCGCCGGCGGGGACGCTGGGTGTGATCTCCCGATGGAATGGGACAGGATATCAGGTGCAGTGGTGCGGATGGCGGGGAGCGGCAGCCTATTATGCTTACCCCGAGCAGGATTTGATCTATGCGGGTGTGCCCAACCAGTACGGTTATCGGTATAAGCTGACTAACCAGATGGTGGCGGAGTATTATGCGCGCTACTTGGAAAAGCACCAGCTGCACCGCAGCTTCCCCGTCAGTGATCAGCAGCGGGCGGAGTTTGAGCGGGGGCTGGACAAGCTGCTCCTCCTGGGCAGGCACACGCCGGAGGAGCTTTTTACATAGAGCGGCGAGCAGCCGCTTTTTTTCGCACCTTTTTGAGAGGTTTGAGAGGAGGGATAGGATGCGCAGGGTCAAAGTCAGGACATACTCGGGAGTGGTCTGTGAGCAGGAGGTTTTCGACATACCGGACAAGCTCCGGGACGTGCGGACAGCCCGCCCGCGGCGCCCGAGATTTGCAACCCCGGAGGAGCGGGAGCAGCACAAGTTGGAGATTTCCCGCCGCAAACATACCCGCCTTTTTAATGCCAACTTTGGACCGACCTCCCTCTACAGCACCCTTACCTTTGCCAACGAGTACGAGGTACATACCTTTGAGGAGGCCAAGCGGCTGCGGGACAATTTCATCCGCCGCCTGCAGTACGCCTACCCGGATGTGCGGATCATGGCCTACCTCGGACGCGGCAAGGCGACGCAGCGCATCCATATGCACATGGTGTCCGAGGGGGTGCCGGAGGAGTATATCCGCAAGCAGTGGTATCTGGGCAGCGTGGTGCGCATCGAGCATCTGCGGGAGCACTGCTATTATGACGGCGTGGATCACGGACAGGACTACACCGGCCTGGCAAATTACCTATTTGACCACTGGACGCCGGAGCAGGGCGGGCACCGATGGCGCCCAACCAAAAACCTGCGGCAGCCGGAGCGGGAAAAGCCAAAGGAGATCAAGCGGGAGTACAGCGAGCGCAAGCCGCCCAAGGCCCCCAAGGGCTACATGCTGGTGGAGAGCCGAGCAACCAAGTATGGTTACCTCTATTTTAAGTATATCAAAATTCCCGATCCGCCCCGCCGGCGGACAAGGGACAAGCTGAGGATTTAGGAGCTGGAGCAACCGGCTCTGATAAGCCTTGTAAATGTGTAAAGTTTTAGCGCAAAGGAGCGATTTTTGAAAAATGAGCAGAACCGAAGCCGATGAACAGAAAACGGTGATCCAGTGGTGCATCCTGATGGAGGGGCGCTGGCCGGAACTGGAGTACATCTACCATGTACCAAATGGCGGCAGCCGCAACGCCAGGGAGGCGGCAAATCTCAAAGCCCAGGGAGTCAAGCCGGGAGTGCCGGATCTGGAGCTGCCAGTGGCAAGGGGAGCATACACCGATCTCCCCGGAGCAGAAGCGCTGGCTCAGGACCCTCAAAAAGATGGGCCGCTGCGCGGTGGTTTGTTATGAGGCGGAGGCGGCGATCAAGACCATCCAAGAGTACCTGTGTCTTTGGCAGGGAGAGCGCCTGCGATGCGACACTGGAAAAGAATATCCGATTATCAGATAAGGAGTGGAAAAATCATGACGGAAGGAAAGCTGCAGAAAATAATCGACTTGAGGAAGGCAATCGCAATTTGCGAGTGCATCATAGGGGATCTCCAAGAGGGCGTGTGGGTATCGCTTAAAACCCCGAACACCGAGGAGCATATCCCAGACCCGCTACGGATGGACCTGGAAGATTTTTTAAACAGGCAGCTCATCAAGTACAAAGAAGAATTTCAGAGAATATAAGGGGGTAGCGGGATGAAGGTTATTATCAAACAGCCGGGAAAAGAGCCGGAAGTAGCTGAAATCGAAAACACGCTGCCTGCGCTGCAGCAGGTGGTGGGAGGATATATTGAGACCGTGACACTGGCAGCCGACTGCTGCATTATCTGCAACGAGGAGGGGCGGCTGGAGGGACTGCCATATAACCTGACTTTTTGCGGAGTCAGCTTTGTAGGGCCGATCTTAGTGGTGGGCGTCGATGGGGATGAGTTTACTGGCCTCGACGATCGGCAAATAGATTGGTTGCTCCAACAGCTAAAAGGGGGAAAATATGGCGCAAACAGGAAGGAAGACGCTTCGCCGGTGGGACACGCGAAATGGATTGATACTTACAAAAATTTTGAAACCGCAGAATGCAGTAGCTGCCATTCTCAATTTGAGGTTACATTTGGCGGTGAATCAAACGGGGCTTTGTGGGATGGATTTAAGCACTTCTACAAGTATTGCCCTAATTGTGGTGCAAAAATGGATTTGGAGGAGGAGTAACCATGCCCACCAAAATCAAAGTAGGCGGCTGCCAGCTGGGAGACTGCAAGCGGCGCAAGGGGGACTATTGCTGTGCCGAGTGCGGGAATAGATCCCGCTGTCGGGACGCCTGCCAAAACAACCCGCAGAAATGCGGGTGCTATATCCAATACAGCAAGGGGGAAAAGTAAGATGGCAAGATGTGCAAAATGTGGTAAAGAGGTAGTAGCGGGGGTTGTACTCTGCAGCCAGTGCTATGAGGGAGCGGGATCGGCGCCCGCTACCGCGGAAGAACTGCAGAAACTTGCGGATGAGCTGGACAGATGCGCAGGACAGGCCGCGACCGACCTTTGGAAACTCCCCGCGACACTGCCCGATACCTGTACCAAGGCTGCGGCCGCAATCAGGCAGCTGCTGATCCGCGCGAAAGAAGCCGAGCGCCAGCGCGACGCCGCAGTAGCGGACCTGAAGGATATCGGGGAGTGTGCGCATTGTATCCACGATAAGCCGTTTGGGTACGATGATGAGACGTGCGTAAAATGCACCCGCGGGAATCACTGGGAGTGGAAGGGGGCGGAGTCGAATGTCGAATAAAAATCTCCGCCGCCTGTCGCTCCTGGTCACATCCCAGACGGCCTACAACCTGCAGCGGCTTGCGCAGATGGCAGGATATCGGGAGATCGGGCGGGTGGTGGACAAGCTGGTGCGGGAAAAGATGATTGACCTGAAGGGGAGTGATAGCGTTGACAAACCAAGAAAAAATTAAATGGCTGAGCCGCTACAGGATTCTGAGCAGAAAGGTGGATGACCTTACAGAGGAGCTGGAGCAGTGGCGGACCAGAGCCACTAAAATTACCCCAACACTGAGTCAGGAGCCACGAGGTGCGGGAAACGGAGATAAATTACAGAGCAGCGTTGTCAAGATATGTGAGTTGGAGGAAGAACTGGATCAGAAAATCAGAGAACTTTTATCCCAAAGAAAGGAAATTGTAGCGGTTCTAGATAGTCTATCAGACGATAACCTGCGGCAGCTGATGCGGTATCGGTACATAAAGGGCATGACCTGGGATGAGATTGCAGAGAAAATGTATTACAGTAGGCCGCAGGTTGTTAGGCTTCATGGGAGAGCATTGAATAAAATTGAGCTATAAACCAAAAGATGATACGAAATGATACACTCATCTGTGATATACTGTAAACTGAGGAAAGTGGGAACCGCAGGATAACACCAACGCAGATCGCCTCCTTTTCATGAATTGAACTCCTTTATTTGCACAAAAGCCGCCTGGACCGTAAGGACCAAGCGGCTTTTGTGTGCCCTATTTTGCGGAAGGGGATCGGCTTTCAAGATATTGCGTGATCGCCCGGCGGATAAACTCCGCCTTGCTGATACCGTCGGCTTTGATAGCTTCTTCCCATTGGGCAACAAGATCTTTCTGCAGGCGCACAGCGATTTGAGAATAGGCTTTGTCCAAATATCGCTGCTTGACCTGAGTGGATGTTTTTCCCATAAAGCACCTCCTAGAAGATGGAACGAATCATAAAGTACAGGGCAAATAAAAGTCCTGCAAGAGTCAGTAATTCAATTACAAGTTTAAAAATATCTTTTTTCATGGTTGCAATTTGGAAAGCGGTTTGGTATACTTAGGTTAAGGGAAGGGGCTTGCGCCCCAACCCTTAACGGAAAAGTTTGATAAGAATTAAAATCCAGCCGACCAAGCTGATGATTCTTATCGTGAGCTCTTCGAGTTGTGCCACCAACTTGATGAGCTCTTTTATTTTGCTTTCCACTTTGTTCACCTCCCTTCATTGCTTATATTATATCATACTGATAGCAGTATGTCAATAGCTTTTTGATAAAAAAGAATTTTTTTAATAAAAGCCGCTTGCCTGAAAGGACAAGCGGCTTTTGTGTTGGCTATTTTGTCTTGAGTCGGATGATGATCTGGTGTTTTTCCGGGTCAATTATTTTTTCGACTGGTAAGGGAACCCCCTCGGCGTCCAGAAAACCGCAGGAACGAACTTCTGCACTGCCGAGGTTGACAGAATAGCTGGTGATGTGTCCATGGCCCCCTTTTTTGGGAGAAAGTTTAATGTCTTTAGTCTCCATGATGAATAGCCTCCCAGACGTCCCAGAAAATGACGATTGCCGCCAGGATGATGGCAAGCCAGGTGACCCAGGAAAAGCCTTTTTGGATTCCCAAAATCACATTGGCCATCGTCAGCAAATACAGTGGGACATTTTTAAAATACTTCTTGTACATTGTTTGCGGATGGGTTATAATTTAATTAGAGAGGGGAGCGAGCGGTGAACCCGCTCCCCTTTCGGTTAGCCCTTAAGCACTGTGTAGATGACTGAAACGATTCCGGTAATCAGGGAGACGATTTGAAGGAATTTTTTCAGCTTTTTAACAAAGTGCTTTCGGGCTTTTTTCTTTTTCTTCTTGCCCATCCGTTTCACCTCCTTTCCTTTGATTATATTATATCATAGCGTAACGCTATTGTCAATAGCTTTTTAAAGAAAAATCGCATGATTAAGCGATTTTTTTTAATTTTCAGCCGGATTTCCAAGCGAGAAAGCCGGCTTTTTTCATGCCGTTTTCCACCTTGCCCCGAGAAAGGTGAAACGATAAATGTTAGAGAAAAACCGAATTTACAACACCGATTGCCTGGCCGGAATGCAGGCAATCGAGGACAAATCAATTGACATGATCTTGTGTGATCTGCCGTATGGCGTGACTGACTGCCGCTGGGATAGCGTGCTGCCCTTCGATCAGCTTTGGGCGCAGTACGAGCGGATCATCAAGGATAACGGCTCCATTGTGCTGACGGCTATCCAGCCGTTTACCACGGCGCTTATTCAGAGCAACCAAAAACTGTTCCGGTACTGCTGGTACTGGAAAAAGAACCAGCCAACAGGCTTTGCCAATGCCAAAAAACAGCCCATGAGGTGTATTGAGGATATAGCGGTATTCTACAAAAAGCCACCGATTTACAACCCCCAGGGGATCATCCGCCTGGAAAAGCCTGTCCTGCACAGGGGGGATAGCCGCAAGCAGGGCCAGGTATACAGCCATGGCCTGAGCTCGGACTATGTGACCGAGTATATCAACTATCCGCGCAATCTACTGGAGATCCCCTGCGAACGTGGCCTGCACCCAACCCAAAAGCCTGTGGCACTGTTCGAGTATCTCATCCGCACCTACACCAATGAGGGCGCGCTTGTGCTCGATAACTGCATGGGCAGCGGGACAACTGCGGTGGCCTGTATCCGTAGCGGGCGGGATTTTATCGGCTTTGAGCTGGATGCAGGATACTGCGAAATGGCAGACAGAAGAATTTTACAGGAAAAATAATAAAGCGTTGAGAGAGGTGGTGAGATGCCCAGAGCACCAAATGAGAAGGCAAAACAGGCTCAGGAAATGTACCGAAAGGGAATGAAGCTGATTGAAATAGCACAGCAGCTGGAGCTACCTGCTGGCACCGTGCGGAGGTGGAAAAACACTTACCAATGGGATTCCGAACGTTCGGAAAAGAAAGCGAACGTTCGGAAAGAAAAAAGTAAGGGTTCGCAAGAGATAGATCACAGCGAAAAAGAGAAGATTTTTGAGCAGCTCGAAAATTCGGATTTGTCCGATAAACAGCGGCTTTTTTGCGCTTACTATCTTAGAACTTTCAACGCGACAAAATCCTATCAAAAAGCATACGGCTGCAGCTATCAGACGGCGCTCACCAACGGGCCGGCATTACTCGGAAATACTCGGATAAAAAACGAGATCAAAGAGCTGAAAAAACAACGAATGGAGAGAGAACTTTTGACAGAGGAAGATATTTTTCAACGGTATGTGGACATTGCCTTTGCGGATATCACGGATTTTGTATCCTTCGGACAGGAAGAGAAACCTGTTATGGGACCGTTTGGGCCGATCATGGTCAAAGGGGAGGACGGTCAAAAACATGAACTAAAAGAATTGGTCAACACTATAAAGTTTAAAGAATCAACAGAAGTGGATGGGCAGCTCATCAGCCAAATCAAGATGGGTAAAGACGGGGCTTCCGTTAAATTGTACGACAAAATGAAGGCACTGGAATGGCTGTATCAATACTGCCTGGATCACCAGAACGGCGATAGCGAACAGGTCACCAACTTCACCCAGATACTCAACGATTCTATTTTAAAGCTCAAGGAGAAAGAAAATGAGAATGCTCAGAAGCCTGAAACAGAGATCAGAGAGGATTGATTTCCGGTTTTCTGACTTTTCGGAAAAGCAGCTCAAAGTCCTGCTGTGGTGGTGTAAGGCGTCTCCGGTAAGGGATCGGCTGTCGATCATTGCGGACGGCTCTATCCGGTCGGGAAAGACCCTGTCCATGTCCCTTTCCTTCGTGCTGTGGTCGATGGAAACGTTCAATGGCTGCAGTTTTGCCATGTGCGGTAAAACCATTGGCTCATTTCGGCGTAACGTCCTGGACACGCTCAAACGGATGCTGATGGGACTTGGGTATCGGGTACAGGATTCCAGAGCGGAGAATGTTGTTTATGTCTGTAGCGGGAACCGGATCAATAAATACTACATCTTCGGCGGACGCGATGAGCGCAGCCAGGATCTGATCCAGGGCATGACGCTGGCCGGCGTGCTGTTTGATGAGGTCGCCCTGATGCCGCAATCCTTTGTGCAGCAGGCAATGGCGCGCTGTTCAGTGGAAGGCAGCCGATTTTGGTTCAATTGCAATCCGGAAAATCCAGAGCACTGGTTTTACAAAGAATGGATTGCGCCGGAAGATGAAAAGAAAAGGGACAAAATATTTTATCAGCACTTTACCATGGAGGACAACCTCACGATCAGCGCGGAAAAGCGTGCGGAATATGAAAGCCTGTACAGAGGGGTGTTTTATGACCGGTTTATCCTTGGCAAGTGGGTTAAGGCAGAGGGCGTCATTTATCCGATGTTTAACAGGGAATATCATGTTGTCCCGCAGGAGGACCGGCCATACGACCAGTATTACATATCCTGCGACTATGGCACACTCAACCCGATGTCGATGGGATTGTGGGGCCGCGTGTCGGCTCACCTGGACAATGAGGGCAACCGCGTGCCGGAACGCTGGTATCGTATCCGGGAATACTACTGGGACGGCAGAAAGCAAAACAGGCAGCTGACCGATGAAGAGTATTATTTGGCATTGGAGGAACTGGCAGGAGGGAGAAGGATTGAGGATGTTATCGTAGACCCGTCCGCTGCCAGCTTCATTACCTGCATCCGCCGGCATGACCGCTATTCGGTCAAAAAGGCAGACAATGATGTGGTCAACGGAATCCGGCAGGTAGCAACCTACCTGCAGTGCGGCCGCATCTTTTTTAACGATTGCTGCAAGGATGCGATCCGGGAGTTTGGCCTGTATGTGTGGGACGAAAAATCAGGGAAGGATGCACCGCTCAAGGAAAACGACCACGCGATGGACGATATACGCTATTTTGTCCACACAGTCATGAAGAGAAGTGACGATATCATTTCACTGGAAGGGAGGTAATTGTCATCGGAATTTTTGATTTTTGGCGCAGGGACAGACCGTCAAGAAACTATGGGAGAAACAGCCGCTTTCTCCCGCGCTATACCTCGCCGCCCAGAAAGAATACCGAGGAATGGATCCGGTACTATGCACAGACCCCGCGCCTGGCGGTAGTTGGAAGAATAGCCTCTGATCTGTCGTTTGTGCAGGGCAAACTGTACAGGGTAAAGGAGGATGGCAGCGAGGAAGAAATAGAATCCCACCCTTTCCTTACCTTCTGGAAGCGGCTCAATCCTATGTACGAGTTTTCCTCCGCTGCGCTGTGGAAACTGTTTGAAACTTACCTAATGCTCAAAGGTGAAGCGTACTTTGTCATTGAGCGGGATCTGCTGGGCAGACCATCTGAACTGTGGCCGGTGCCGACGCACTGGGTGCAGATGACGCCATATCTTGGGTATCCGTATTATCAGATCAGGACATCAAGCGGTAGCATCATGAGTGTATCAGTCGATGATATGTTTGTTATGCGCGACCTCAACCCCTACGATCCGTTTGGACGCGGGCTGGGACAGAGTGAGCCGCTGGCGGATGAAATCGAGATCGATGAATATGCAGCCAAATTTCAGAAAAATTTCTTTCTGAACGACGCAACGCCGGCCACCATTATTTCAGGTGAAGACCTGACTGAGGAACAAAGGAACAGGCTGGAAGCTACCTGGAATGAATCCTATAAAGGGGTGCGCAACAGCCACCGCGCGACCTTTTTAAAAACGAATGTTACCGTCCAGAAATTGGCCGAGAACATGAAGGACATGGACATGATCCAGGGCAGAATTTTTATCCGCGATGCCGTCTTGGAACATTTTGGCGTGCCCCGGGAAATCATGGGAATCACCGAAAGCAGCAACCGGGCAACCTCGGAGGCAGCACAGTACATTTATGCGCAAAACGTGCTGATGCCAAAACTGAGGATGCGGGAGGAGGCAATCAACACCCAGCTCCTTCCGATGTTCGGGAAAAATCTGGTTTGGAGGTATGATGATATTGTGCCGAAAAATCAGGAATTCGACAAAGCAAAAGCAATCGACGGATGGAACTTTGGCCTTCTCACCAAGAATGAAAGCCGGCAGCTGCTTGATCTGGACGACGTGGAAAATGGAGACGTTTATAAGAGCAGCTTTTCTGATGTTTTCCTGGGAGCAGATGATGATCCGACTGTCTTCAGCCAGATGGATAGTGGAGCAGTACCAGAAGAAGATCAGGTAGAACTCAACCTGCCGATGGATGAACCCATGAAAGCGGCGCCGATCTCCCACCAGGCAAAGATGCTGATGAAGAGCTTTGACAGGGAGCTGCTTAAAAATGAGCGGCAGTTTCTGCGGGCAGCCAATCACTTCTTTTCCCGACAAAACGAGGAAATCCTTGCTGTACTGGAAGGAGATAGCAAGGCGAAGGACGACATCCGCGAGCAGCTCGAGCAGATGATCGAAAATGGATGCACCCAGGAAGAGATCGATTCATTTATCGACGGATTATATGACTGGGATAAGGGGGTAGCGGAGCTGAGCCAGCTCTTTGCGCCTCTGTGGCAATCGACCTATTTGTCCGGCTGCCAGATGGCAAATGACGCTTACCATATGTCAGTCAATGCGGAAAGGCTGTATCGCTTTGCCAGGACCGGCGGCGCACAGCGGGTGAAACGGATCACCGAAACAACCAAAGAAGGAATCCGGCAGATTGTGGCGTCTGGCATCGACACGGGAGAAACCTATCAGCAGATTGCAGACGGGATCAAAAACCTGATGCAGAGCACGCCAGCCCGCGCACGGACGATTGCGCAGACAGAGGCGCACACCAGCATGATGCAGGGACACATGGATGGAATGCAGGCGGGCGGGATCAAAACCAAAAAGTGGTTGACTAGCCGTGATGGGGCAGTTCGGGATTCCCACAAGAAGCTGCATGGAGAAGTGCAGGACATCAATAAACCGTTTTCCAATGGCCTGATGTTCCCGGGCGACCCAAATGTCAACAAGCCGGAAGAGGTCATTAACTGCCGCTGCAGGATGATCGCAGGTGATTTTTAATAGAGGATGCAGGGGAGACCCTGCTTTTTTTATGCTCTGTAAGGAGGTAGGTTTCTTTACAAAGGCATAATCATAAATCACAACAAAAACCGAGCCAACCTACACTAAAACGTCGCTTTTTTCGAGGAAAAGGCGGCGTTTTTTCATGGCCCGGTTTTGGAAAGGAGTGGTGCTGACTTTATACTAAAACGAAAGGGGGAATTTTTTTAGCTGGCCGGGCCGGGAGGTCTGGCCTTTTTTCATCTCACGAAAAAGGAGG
>PPYE01157930.1_pt1 | contig 84879 bp, 103 predicted proteins | sample 1559881 | NCBI WGS metagenome assembly PPYE01 (sample SAMN08240022, study PRJNA423297) | Human gut metagenome, whole genome shotgun sequencing project.
TGTTCATTCTTCATGGGAACACCTCTTTCGGATCTCTTGCTCCCATTATACCATATCGCTCGTGTAAACACTATTTAAAGGAGTGTCTGTTTATGGAAGAAAACAAGGAGATTTTCACCTATACCTACTCCGCCCGGCAGCAGGAGGAGGTCAGGCGCATCCTCCAAAAATACACGCCGCTCCAGGAGGATAAAATGGAGCTTCTGCGCCGCCTGGATAAAAGCGCCCAGCAGCCCGGTACCATTGCCGGCATCGCGCTCGGCGTATGCGGTACGCTGATGCTCGGGCTGGGCATGTGCTGTACCATGGTGTGGACAGGTGTTTTCGCCCTGGGCGTGGCCGTCGGCTGCACCGGCATCGCCGTGCTGGCGCTGGCTTATCCGATGTTTCTGCATCTGACAAAACGCCGGCGCGCACAGCTTGCGCCGCAGATCGAGGCGCTCAGCCGGGAGCTGTTGGGGCAATCGCCTGCATGCGGGCGAGAAACAGAACGATAACGGCAGCCTCTGCTCCTCCCTCTGGGCAAAACGGTTTTTCCGGCCGGGAAATGCCCAAAGCTGCCTGCAACAATTCTTGAAGTATTTTGTGGATGTCTGCTATAATAAGGGCGCTATCTGACCCGTTCATTGGAGGAAACCATGCAGAACAGCGGCAGCACCGCTCCTGCGCCCACTGCGCTTTTCCCGGAGACAAGGCATTGCCGCGCCCTTTTCCGGACAGGGTGCCGGCGGTGCCTTTTCGCGTTTCCGTGGCCGGGAGGATCGAAAGGAGAACAAGCATAAATGGAATTGAAACTGACAGGCATCCGAAAACACTTTGGAGAAAAGGAAGTTCTTAGAGGCTGCGGCTTCACGTTCCAGCAAGGCAAGATCTACGGCCTGCTGGGGCGCAACGGCGCAGGCAAAACCACATTGTTCAACTGCCTGACGGACGAGGTGCCGCCCGACGGCGGCACAGCGGAGCTTGTGCTGGACAACGGCACACGCCGCGCCCTGACTCCGGACGACGTGGGTTATGTGTTCGCGACGCCCATTCTGCCGGACTTTCTCACCGGCTATGAATTCGTACGTTTTTATATGGACGTCAATGCTGCACGCATTCGGGACGGACGCTCCGCCGATGATTATTTCGACATGGTGCAGATCGCTCCGGAGGACCGGCACCGGCTCATCAAGGGTTATTCCCACGGTATGAAAAACAAGGTGCAGATGCTGTGCTTTCTCATCGCGCGGCCGCCCGTTATTCTGCTGGACGAACCGCTCACCTCCTTTGACGTAGTGGTCGCGCTGGAAATAAAGCAGCTCCTGCGCCAGATCAAGCACGAGCACATCATCGTATTTTCCACGCATATTCTGCAGCTTGCCACAGACCTTTGTGATGAGATCGCCGTGCTGCATGAGGGCATGTTGAGCCAACTGGACCACGCGCTGCTGCACAGCGGCGATTTTGAGGCACAACTCATCGAGCTTTTGAAAGACGAGGGCGAAGCATGAGACAGATGGTCGGACAAATCATAAAAATGCGGGGCGCTCTTTGGGTGAACGCGTTTCTTTATTACTTCAGCCGTCTTTGGATGCTAGGCCGTCTTGTGCCGCCGGCGGCCTACGCGGGCTACCGCGCCAAAAAAGCGCTTTCCGCCGCGGCGGTGGCCGTCCGGCAGATCATCGACCTGTGCGGCAAACCGCTTTATCTGCTTACATTTCTGGTTTTGCCGGTCATTCTGCTGGCCGGCAGCCGCCCGCAGTTTGCAGGGCAGGAATTCTCTCTGTTCCTGTCCATGCTGTTTTTCCTCAGCTGTATCCTCGGCGCTTTTGGCGACAGCCATATTTTCAATGTAACGCGGGAAAAGGTCGCATTTCTCAAATATCTGCACGCCGATGCCCGAAGCTATATTCAGGCTTCTCTTGCGCTGCGGTATGTGCCGTTTTTCTCCTATTATCTTCCCTTCCTTCTGCTGGCTGCATGGCTTTTCGGCGCGCCGCTGTGGCAGGGCGCGGCCGCCTGGGTTCTGCTGGCGGCTTTCCGCATGATGAGCGAAGCCTTCCATCTGTTTGTGTTCGACCGCACGGGGCGTGTGCTTGTCCGCAGCACCGGGTACGCCTGGCTCGTCATCGCCGTGGGGCTGGCGGGGGCATACGCGCCGCCGCTGCTGGGCCTTGATTGGCACATGGGCCTGGCCGCATTTCTGCTGCATCCCGCATCCATATCGGCCTTTGCCGCGGCAGGTGCGCTGTGCCTTTATTACATCGCCGCCGGATATCCCGGCTATGCACGCAAGCTGCCGCGCTCGCTGGACCTCAACTTTCTTTTGTCTTCCATGCTCAAAACCGCCTCCGACTCCTCGTTCAAGGAGGTGGAGGTACGGGAGGCCGACGCCGCGCTTTCTCCGGAAGCGCTGGCAAAGCTCCAGCGCCTGAAAGGGTACGATTACCTGAACGCGCTGTTCTTTGCGAGGCACCGACGGCAGCTGCTGCGCCCCGTGTGGTACCGCCTGGCCGCTGCGGCGCTGGCCTTTGCCGCGGCCGCGGCGCTGCGCATCTCCAGCCCGGAACTTGCCGCAGCCCTGAGCCGGAACCTGACCGCTATGCTCCCCTCCTTTGTTTTCATCATGTACAGCATCACTGTGGCGGATAAATCCTGCCGCGCCATGTTTTACAACTGCGATAAAGACCTGCTCCGCTATGCCTGGTACCGCAAGCCGAAGGTCATCCTGCGCAGCTTCGGCATTCGCCTGCGCCGCGTAGCCCTGTACAACGGGCTTGTAGCGGGCGCGCTGTGCCTTGCGGCGGCCGGCTTCTGCCTCATCAGCGGCACCGGTATTTTCACCGCGGATCTTGCCCTGTTCTGTGCCGCGCTTCTTTTGCTCTCGCTTTTGTTCACCGCGCACCACCTGTGCCTTTACTACATCTTCCAGCCCTATTCCGAAAGTCTGAAAACCAAGAACCCTCTGTTTTCGGGCATCCATGCCGCCATGTATCTGCTTTGCTTCGCCTGCCTGCAGATAGAGGTGGGCGGCAGCTTTTTTACGGCGGTGCTGCTTGGATTCACGGTTTTGTACATTGCCGCCGCACTGGTGCTGGTGTATTTCCGCGCTCCGCGCTCGTTCCGCATAAAGTAACATTTTGTATGGCTTCGTCAAAAAAGCCCTTGTTCCCGCAAACGTCTTGTGCTATATTGTTATTAGAAAAATTTACCGCTGGGAGTTGTTGATAGATGGCTGAACAAAAACGTGTCCGCAGGACGCCTGAACAGATCGCCGCCGATATCGACGGGCAGATTTCCAAACTGGAGGAAAACATTCGCGGACTGGAGGAGAAAAAAATCGCGGCGTGCGCGGAATTTGACGCGAAGATCGCCGCTGTGCAGGAAAAGGCCGCAAAACTGGCCGAGCGCAAAAAAGAAGTGCTTTCCCCTAAAAAGCGAAAGCCCCGCAAAAGCAAGGCCGAGCGCATCCGGGAGCTTGTAAAGCAGGCTCAGAAGTCCGGAATGAAGCTGGACGAAATCGCGGAAAAGCTGGGCATGCCCCTTTCTGAGTGAATCCTGTGCAATAGCCAAAAGCCGCTGTGAAGCTTTCACGGCGGCTTTTATTCTGTGTCCTTATGCAATATTAACAGTATCGAAAAACTCTTAACGGCACGCAAAGCCTTCGCGTCTTATACTGAAATTGTCCGGAATACGGTCTTAATAAAGCCTTTATTTTGGCTTTGCAGCTTTTTTGCGCGCCCTCCGGCACCTTAACGGCACGTTCACAGCGGTTGTGATACACTGAAGCTGCAAAGGGGAACAAGTGTTTTCCCCCTTTGCAGGAGGCTTTCACAATGATGAACACACAGGCTGTACGTTGTCCCGCAGAATGGTCCCGCCCGTCCAAAAGAGAAAAGAGGCGTGCGGCGGTTTCTTTCGCCGCGTTGCGCAGGAGCATCGCAGCATATCTTGAAACACACACTGCGGCATTCTGGTTTTTCAGCTATATCGGCATACCTGTTCTTCTGCTGAGCGGCGTTTCAGCCCTTGCATGCCTGTTCGCGCTGCCCATGCTGCTGTTTTGTTGAGCCCACATGCTTTTCACTCCCGCCGCGTAATGTGCGGGAGCTCTTTTTGTTTGCGGAGTTTATTTATTTCCAATTTTAGCAAGCGCACGACAGGAGGCGTTTTCATGCAGGACAAAAGGCCGGACCCCGACCGGATTTTGCATCAGATCCAGCAGCAGGAGGCCGATGCGGCGCATGTGCGCGGCAGACTGAAGATATTCTTCGGCTATGCTGCGGGCGTGGGAAAAACCTACGCCATGCTGGAAGCCGCACACGCGGCACTCGCGGCGGGAACCGACGTTGTGGCCGGATACATCGAGCCTCACACGCGTCCGGATACGCTCGCCCTGCTGGAGGGACTGGAACAGCTTCCTCCGCTGTGCGTGGAATACAAAAATGTGACGCTGCGCGAATTTGACCTGGACGCTGCCATCGCACGCCGCCCTGCCCTTCTTCTTGTGGACGAGCTTGCCCATACCAACGCGGAGGGCTGCCGGCACCGAAAGCGCTGCCAGGATATCGAAGAATTGCTGGCGCTTGGCATTGATGTGTACACCACCGTGAATGTTCAGCATTTGGAAAGCCTGAACGACATTGTAGCCGCTGTTACAGGCATTACAGTGCGCGAACGCGTGCCGGACAGTGTGTTCGATAATGCCGATCAGGTGGAGCTGGTGGACATCGAACCCGATGACCTTCTGGCCAGGCTGGACAGGGGAAAAGTTTACCGTCCGCTTCAGGCCCGCCGCGCCATGGACCATTTTTTCACCAGAGAGAACCTTGTGGCGCTGCGGGAGATTGCGCTGCGCCGCACGGCCGACCGTGTGAACCGCCGCGCGGAAAAAGGCAAGGATGCCAGCGCCGGCTATTATACCGGCGAACATATCCTCATCTGTCTGTCATCCTCTCCCTCCAATGCCCGTGTCATCCGCACAGCGGCGCGCCTTTCCGATGCATTTCACGGCCGTTTCACCGCCCTGTTTGTTGAGGTTCCCGGCACCCGGGAGCTGAATGGCGAGAGCCTCGCCCGCCTGCGCGGCAACCTGCGCCTGGCCGAACAGCTCGGCGCACGCATCGCCACGGTTTACGGCGAGGACGTCGCCGCGCAAATTGCCGAATACGCACGCGCCAGCGGCGTTTCCAAAATCGTCATTGGGCGTTCCAACAACAGACGCGGCATTCTGCCGCGGCCCACGCTGGTGGAGCAATTGACGGCGCTGGCCCCCAATGTGGATGTGTACATCATTCCGGATAATCTGCCGCCCTACCGCAGACACCGCCGCGCGCCGCCCGAGCGGCTGACGCCGGCAGATACGTTCAAGACGCTCGGCCTGCTTGGCCTTTCCACCGCGGTGGCACTCGGCTTCGCCGCAATTGGCCTCAGCGAGGCCAATGTCATTACGGTGTTCATTCTTGGGGTACTGTTTGTTTCCGTTTGCACCGGCAGCCGTATTTACGGTGCCGCTGCTTCATTTTTCAGCGTGCTTCTGTTCAACTTCTTTTTCACCGTGCCGCGCTTCACGCTCCAGTTCAACGATCCCGGCTATGCCGTCACCTTCGCGATCATGTTCGCCGCATCATTCATCACCAGCACCCTGACGGTGCGCGCCCAGCGCCAGGCGCGGCAATCCTCCCTGAAGGCCTACCGCACCGAGGTCCTGCTGGAGACCAGCCAGAAGCTGCAGCAAAGCGAAACGCAGGATGACATCATCCGCCAAATGGCCCGGCAGATGCAGCGCCTTTTGGGGCGCACCATCTGCCTGTACCTGGCCGACGGAAAGACGCTGGGCCGCCCAACCGTCTTTCCCACCCCGGACGCCGGCACGGATACCGCTCCCTATATCACACCCGGCGAACAGGCCGTGGCGGAGTGGGTATTCCGCAACAACAAGCACGCCGGCGCCGGCACGGACACATTGCCCGGCGCGAAGTGCCTCTATCTTGCCGTGCGCAGCCAGGACACGGTGTTCGCGGTGGCGGGTATCGCCATGGATCTCGGAGGCCCGCTCGACGTTTACGACCGCAATCTGCTTTTGGCGATGCTGAATGAATTTGCTCTTGCTCTGGAGCGCCAGCAGGCTGCCGAGGCCCGTAACCGGCTGTTCATCCAGGCCCGCCAGGAGCAGCTGCGCGCCAATCTGCTGCGCGCTGTTTCCCACGATCTGCGCACCCCGCTCACCAGTATTTCCGGCAACGCCAGCATCCTGATGGGCGGCCCGGAGCTGTTGGACGAGAAGAAAAAACAGCAGCTCTATACCGATATCTATGACGACGCCATGTGGCTCATCAGCCTTGTGGAAAATCTTCTCACCGTAACGCGCATCGAAAACGGTACCATGCAGCTCACACTGGAGCCGGAGCTCATCGACGAAGTAGCCCAGGAGGCGCTGCGTCACTTAAACCGCCGCAGCGCGGAGCACACCGTCACGCTCGCTGTCCCCGACGATCTTCTGATGGCCAAAATGGACCCGCAGCTCATCGTCCAGGTGCTCATCAATCTAACGGACAACGCCATAAAATATACGCCTGCGGGCAGCAGCATTGCAGTGAGCGCACAGCGCAGCGGAGAAACGGTTCGCGTGGAGGTCGCTGACGACGGCCCCGGCATCCCGGACGCAGCCAAAGAAAAGCTGTTTGAAATGTTTTACACCGCACAGGCAAAGCGCGGCGACGGACGGCGCGGGCTCGGCCTCGGGCTTTCCCTGTGCCATTCCATCGTGGAAGCCCACGGCGGCCAGATCGGCGTGCGTGACAACAACCCCCACGGCACTGTATTCTGGTTCACGCTGCCTGCATCAGACACTCCTTCCGCCCCGCCGCAAAACGGACCAGCTGTACTGCAAAAATGTGTTTTTTCCGATTTCGCTTGACTTGGAGCGAACTCCATATGATAAGCTTTTTCCTGCAAGGCCGCTATGGGCGGGCATGTCTGCCCACAACGGCGTAAAGGCTCGGAAGCTGCCTGTGCAACAGGAAGCCCCCTATTGTTAAAAAGGAGAAAATACAATGGAATATGTAAAGCTCGGTAATTCACCTCTCACGGTGTCACGCCTTTGCGTAGGCTGCATGAGTTTTGGCGACCCGGCCAGCCGGATGCACGCCTGGACGCTGGACCCTGCTGAAAGCGAAGAGATCGTGAAGCACGCGCTTTCGCTGGGCATCAACTTCTTCGATACTGCCAACACCTACTCAGCGGGTACCAGCGAAGAATACCTGGGCCGCGCCATCCGCAGCAACGTCCCCCGCGACCAGGTCATCCTCGCCTCCAAGGTCTACTTCAACGAGGGGCACCTCTCCCGGGAGGCCATCCTGCGCGAGATCGACGGCACGCTGCAGCGGCTGGGCACAGACTATCTGGACCTGTACATCATCCACCGCTATGACGCAGACACGCCCGTCGAGGAGACGATGGAGGCGCTGGACAGCCTTGTACGGGCGGGAAAAGTACGTGCGCTGGGCGCTTCCGCAATGTACGGCTATCAATTCTTCAACATGCAGCTTGCAGCGCGGGACAACGGCTGGACGCCATTTGTTTCCATGCAAAACCACTACAACCTGCTCTACCGCGAGGATGAGCGGGAGCTGATCCCCATTTGCACGCAGCAGAACGTGGCCCGCACCCCGTACAGCCCGTTGGCGGCGGGGCGGCTCTCCCGTTTGGAATGGGACGCAGACACCAAGCGCAGCCGGACGGACAAAACCGCCGTTTCCAAATATGACAGCACCCGGGAGAGCGACTACGGCATTGTGCTGCGCGTCCATGAGCTTGCCCAAAAGCACGCCGCCACGATGACACAAATCTCGCTTGCATGGCAGTTTGCCCGCGGCGTGGCCTCACCCATCATCGGCGCCACGAAGGCCCGCTACCTGGATGACGCGGCCGGTGCGCTGGACGTCCGCTTGAGCGCTGAAGACGTTGCTTATCTGGAAGAGCTGTACGTCCCCCACCGCGTTGTGGGAGCGCTGTGAGTATTTGACCATACCATTTTTCCATAAAAGGAGACGCGCTGTGTGGCGCGTCTCCTTTTGTGTTTCAGGGCTCCACCTCCACAATGCGCACATACCGGCGCAGCGGATATTCCCCATCGTGCGCTTCTCCGCACAGACTCTCAGACATATCTCCCGCACGCGTAATGCGCACAAGGCCGCAGCACATAAGGCGCTGTGCCAGCGCCAAACGGCGCTCCGGCGCACAAATTAACCCCGCCGTCTGCAGCCTGCCCTTTTCTCTGCGCAGCACCGGCAGCATACGTGCCGCCGGCAGACGCTTGACCGGGCAATTCCCGAACAATCCCGACAGCACCAGATTGTCATCCAAACACGCTTCAAGGCGGCAAAATTCTCCTCTGTACACGCGTGTGTCCGCCGCTCTTCCCTGTATGGCTTGCACCATCTCATCCAGATAGCGCCGGAGCGTCTGCTCCGCCGTTTCCTCGATGCCTTCCTGTGGGAAACGCCGTGACGCTTCTTCTAAGTATGGCAGAAACTTCTCGCAAAAAGCATATACCTGTTCCATGTCCTCTGTATCCAGAAAAATTGTCTGGCAGGAGCTGCACAGCAGCTGCTTTGTCTGAATGATATGTTCCGCCAGGGCCCGCAGCTCCAGCTGTTCATCCTCGTAGCCGGAGATATAAGCAAAACTCAGCCTGTGCCCCCATTCGATCAATTTTGCTCCCACAGGTGCAAAACGGCGCACCGCCTCTATAGCCGCATCTCCTCCCCACGTAATGATGCCGTCGCATAGGGCTGCCAGCCTTTGCAACGTAACAACATCACTGGAAGGCGTGTCGAAGATATAGATATAATCCGCCAATTCCGGTTCGATTTCCAGCATGCAGCGAACCGCTTCAACCGAAAGCCCGCCGTCTGCCTGAGGCAGCTTGAGCAGATTAATATTACCGGTGAGCAGCCCTTCCGCAAGGCTCAGAACCGGCAGGCCGTCTGCATTGCCCGCGGCAATATGCAGCACTGTGCCCAGCGGCACAGCGCGGCATATGCGCCGTGCGCTCCCGTTCGGCGGCGTCAGCGGATACTCACTCCCCAGGTGCATTCCCAGTTCCATGTGCAGACGGTATTCCAGATTTTCCCGCCGCAGCATGGCGGTCGCTGTACGCACCGCATCTGTGCGGCGCGAAAGCCCCAGCGCAGCAAGTTGTGCGTCAAACTGTCCGTTTTCGATATGTCTCCCAAGTGCGTCCAGCGCTGCAATCACCGTTTCTGAGCGCAGCGGCGCGCGGACACGTGTCTCATTGATTTCATCTTCCAGCCGTGCCAGCAGCACTTCACGTTCTTCTTCGCCGTACAGCTTCCCCTTCGCCAGTATCATCCGTTCACCCCCTTCAGAAGCTCTGCGGCACCCGCCGCACAGGTCTTGATTTCTTTTAAGCCCACACGCCCCAAAAGCTCCAAATAAGGACTTTCGATGCCACAGCCACAGGAGGCGCCGTCATGCAGCACCCCCAAATCGTCTGTAAGCACGCTTACGACCGGTGTTGCGCCTACCATCGGCGTAATCAAATTCACCAGGCCCGGATTCCCGTGCGGCAGGGGCGCAAGCGTACGCACATCCCGGATTATCACACGGCTGTATACAGGCACATGGAAATGCTGGTTGGGACAGGCGCAGTACAGGATCGGATGCTCCACAGCCCCAAAAAACTCAACGATATTCTCTTGTCCCACGCCCAATACTTTTTCCGCCAACGCATAAAGCGTGCGCTTGTCTACCTGCTGCCGGTAAAACTGTTTCCATCCCCCGCCCAGCATGATCTTGGACCCACGGTGCAGCCGCAGCCGCATTCCCTGTTCCTCCATTTTCTGCAGCATAAAATAAGTGTAGGACGGAAACCCCATAAACCGCAGCGGGAACGCAGAATCCGCATGCCGCCGCACCGCCGCAACAACGCCGTCCAGGTCCGGCTCATACCCCTGCGGGCCATAGCGCAGTGCGTAGGTACGGCTTAGCGCCGGCGTGAAAAGCGTTGCTCCGAATGCAGTTTTTGTGACAGCCGTCTGGTTGCCCCGGTGCGGCTTGTATCCCAGCAGAATGTAATGTGCGGGCCGCACAGAAAACAGGCTGTGCCGCTGCGCGATGCGCACCACCATCTCCAGCCCGCACAACAGCCCTCCCGCATCAAAGCCGATCCGGCTCATCTGTCCTTTTGTGCCGGATGACGTTGCCCGGACCAGCTGGCGCCCACGCGGCATGGAATAAATCTCACGTCCTTTAAAAAAGGCGGTGGGCAAGGCGGGCAGACGGGCCAGATCCGTTTCACAACGCAGCGTTTCAGGTGAGAAATGAAAATGCTCAAGAATCGCACGGTATTCTCCGCAATGCGCGTAATGGTACGCACAATTTTCCCGGACAGCCTGTAAAAACAGATCCTGCGAAGCTTCTATGTCGTAAGGGTCGCGCAAGCGGAAAAGCTTTCTTCTGTATCTCAAATCCATTCCTCCTTCAGTCTGCAGCGCAGCTCTACGCTGTTTTTTCTGAACACATTGTAACACGGCGAACACGGAAACGCCAGAAAAGCCCCTCCCTCTTGACATGCCTTTTTCTCCAGGTTATAATCCATTACAGGGAATGAAGTTCTCCCCTGGATTTTATCCAAAACCGCTTTTCAAGCTGATGACTTCTGCGATTTTATTTACGTCGCAGAAGCATCGGCTTTTTTGTTTCTGCGAAAAGGAGGAACACTATGTTATTCAGTCTGGCTGTGATCTTTTTGTGCGGCATGCTGCTGGGCGGGCTCTGTAAAAAGCTGAAACTGCCGCCGCTGCTGGGCATGCTGCTCACCGGAATCCTGCTCGGTCCTCATGCGCTGGATGTGCTGGATGGCAGCATCCTTGCCATCTCGGCCGATCTTCGTCGCATTGCGCTCATCATCATCCTGACGCGCGCGGGCCTGAACCTGGAGCTTGCCGACCTGAAGCGGGCCGGACGGCCCGCCGTGCTGCTCTGCTTCGTGCCTGCCTGCTTCGAGATTGCCGGAATGGTGCTGCTTGCGCCGCGCCTGCTGGGCATCTCTGTGTTGGACGCAGCCATCATGGGCAGCGTCGTGGCGGCGGTGTCGCCCGCTGTGATCGTTCCCAAAATGCTGCGTCTAATGGAGGAAGGGAGAGGTACGCGCGCCGGCATCCCCCAAATGATCATGGCCGGCGCCTCGGTGGACGATGTGTTCGTTATCGTTCTTTTTACGGCCTTCACCGGGCTTGCGGACGGCGGCGGTATCTCGGCGGGCACGCTTGCGCGGATCCCGTTCTCCATTGTGCTGGGCATTCTGGCGGGTGCGGCATGCGGTTCCCTGCTGGCGGCCGTGTTCCGCCGCCTTCGTCTGCGGGACAGCGCAAAGGTGCTGATCCTGCTGAGCATTTCGTTCCTGCTCGTCACGCTGGAGGATAGCCTCAGCGGCCGGATGGGCTTTTCCGGTCTCATCGCGGTGGTGGCAGCCGGTGTGGCGCTTCAGCGGAAGCGGGGTGAGGTCGCCGCGCGGCTCTCGGCCAAATATGCAAAGCTTTGGGTAGCCGCCGAGCTGCTGCTGTTTGTTCTGGTGGGCGCCACAGTGGACCTGTGCTATGCCGCGGGCGCCGGCACAAAGGCGGTGCTGCTCATCTTTCTGGTACTTCTCTTCCGAATGCTGGGCGTATGGGTGTGCCTGCTGCGCACCCGCCTTTCCCTCAGAGAGCGCGCATTCTGTATGTTGGCCTACTGTCCCAAGGCGACCGTACAGGCCGCAATCGGCTCCATCCCGCTGGGCATGGGCCTTGCCTGCGGTGATATCGTGCTGACAGTGGCCGTATTGTCCATCCTCATCACCGCGCCGCTGGGCGCGTTTGCCATCGACTGTACCTATCAAAGGCTGCTGAAAAAAGCTGACTCTGCCGGACGGCGCGTTTCCTTCAGAGCGCGCTGTTTTTTTTTGTTTTATTTTAGTAAAAAATCAGTAAAAATAGTTGACTTTGGCATCGTGCCCGGTATACTTAAATTGTAAAACCAGAGGAGGGAACTGCACATGGCCACCATCAAAGACGTTGCACAGAGCGCACAGGTCTCTGCCACAACGGTATCACGGGTGCTGAACAGGGATGACAACATGTCCGTCACGCCTGAGGTGCGCATGCGCATCTTCCAGGCCGCCCATGCGCTGGGCTATGTTTCTCCCCGTCAGCGCAGGGCTGCGGCGGAAAAGACAAAGCTCATCATCGGCGTGGCTGATTGGCGCATCATCCGGCCGGACAGGCCCAACATCCGCCTTTCTTCTCTGTCGTGCCTGGTGCAGATGATGACGGACCAGTACGACGTTTCCTTTATCCGACTGGTGTTCGGCCAACCTCAGCCCGTGGACGGCGTGATCGCTTTTGGCGCATTCACCGCGCCGGAGATGGATTTTCTCCGTTCTCTGTCTTTCGCCATCGTGTTCGTCAATTCCGACCAGCACAATTACGAGTTCGACCAGATCCAGGTGGATTTCGACCAGGGCCTGAAGCAGATGGCAGCTTACCTGCTGGACAAAAAGCAATACCGCGGCATCGGTTATATCGGGGGCGTGTACGAGCACGGCGGCGTGCGCATCGGCGGCCGCCGCCTGTCCGGTTTGCGCCGTATTTTAGAGGAACGTGGCCTGTATGATCCCACTGTGTTCCATGTGGGAGACATCAGCCGTGAAAGCGGCTATACTCTTGCCCGGCAGGCCGCACGCGAGGGCAGGCTGGCCGAGGCCATGCTGCTGGGCAGTGACGAGGTGGCCGAAGGCGCGCTGGAGGCTTTCCGTGAACTGGGCCTGCGCGTGCCCAAGGATGTTGCCGTCATCATTTATCAGGATATCCAGACGCTGGAAAGCAAATGGCCCACCGGTACCTGCATCGAAATGTTTCCGGACTATATCTGGGAAAACGCGCTGGAGATCCTATTCGGGCGCATCAGCCAGAAGCGGACGCAGGCGGTCACGGTTGTTGTCCCCACGCACATCCGCATCGGCGATACGGCATGAGCGCTTTTCCGGTTGCAAGGGCGCGTCGTCCCTTACAATATATCTGCCACAAACAAGAAAACACAGGAGGACCTAACATGAAAAAATCTGTTTCCCTGCTCCTTGCAGGCGCGATGTGCGCTGGCTTGCTGGCCGGCTGCAGTTCGTCCAGCACATCCGGCGGCGCCTCTGCGGCCGCTTCCGGCAGCACTGCTCCTTCGTCCGTTGTCTCCGGTGAAGCGGGCAGCAAATCCATCGAAAAGCTCAGCATCGCCTTTGTTCCCTCCCGCGAACCGGAGGAGATCATCACCGCCACCGAGCCTCTGAAAGAAATGCTCACTGCCGAGCTTGCCGGCCTGGGCTATGACGTGGGCGAGGTGGAGATCACTGTGGGCACCAGCTATGAGGCTGTGGGTGAGGCCCTTTCCGCCGGCACTGCCGACGTTGGCCTGATTCCGGGCGGCACCTATGTATTGTACGACGATGGATGCGACGTACTGCTGACAGCCACCCGCGACGGCCTGTCCATTGATTCCGACAGCGCCAAGGACTGGAATGATAACGCCCCCACCGAGGCTACCACGAACCAGGTCACCAGCTACCGCGCTCTGATGATCGCTGGCCCGTCCGAAAAGGGACAGGCGCTTGCCGCCAAGGTCAACGCCGGCGAGGATCTCACCTGGGAGGATGTGAGCGGCGTAAACTGGAGCGTTATGGGTTCCTCTTCCCCCGCGGGCTACATCTATCCCTCCCTTTGGCTGCAGGAGCAGTTCGACAAAAATATCACCGAGCTGCCCCACGCCGTACAGTCCGATTCTTACGGCAGCGCCTTCGCCCGCCTGGCATCCGGCCAGATCGACGTGCTGTGCACCTACGCTGACGCCCGCCGCGACTATGCCGACAAATGGACCAGCGAGTATGCGATGACGAACAGCATCTGGGAGGATACTGCCGTCATCGGCGTGACCCCCGCCATTTACAACGACACCATCAGTGTCAGCAAATCATCCCCCATCATGGACGATGATTTTAAAGCCGCTCTCTCCCAGGCGTTCATCAACATCGGCGACACCGAGGAGGGCAAGGCTGTCATTTCCATTTACAGCCACCAGGGTTATCAGCCCGCGCAGGCCTCTGACTATGATTCCGAGCGCGCCGCCCAGAAAATGATCCAGGAGCTGAACAGCGCCGCCTGATTTCCCCGAAACAGACGGACAACGTGTAATGCAGAAAAGGAGGGAGAGCTATGCGCTCCCTCCTTTTTTTGAGAGTGTGAGGTTTATAAGATGATTGAATTCAAACATGTAAACAAAAAATACCCCAACGGCTTCGAGGCGCTGAAGGACATTGACCTGACCATTGGACAAGGCGAGTTCGTGGCCATCATCGGCCTTTCCGGCGCAGGCAAATCCACGCTGATCCGCACCATCAACCGCATGCATGACATCACGAACGGCACACTGACGGTGGACGGCACCGATGTGATGCAGCTGCACGGCAAAAGCCTGCGCGCGTTCCGCCGCCGCATTGGCATGATCTTTCAATCCTTCAATCTGGTCACACGCACCACAGTCATCAAGAATGTACTCACCGCCTTTGTGCCGGAGCTTCCCTGGTGGCGTGCAGCTCTCGGCATCTTTACCAAAGCGGAAAAGACAGCCGCGCTGGAAGCGCTGGACAAGGTCGGCATTCTGGACAAGGCCTTTGTCCGTGCAGACCAGCTCTCCGGCGGCCAGCAGCAGCGTGTCGCGCTGGCCCGCACACTGGCGCAGAATCCACAGATCATCCTGGCCGACGAGCCTGTGGCTTCGCTGGACCCCGTCACCGCCAAACAGGTGATGGATGATTTCCAACGCATCAACCGGGACATGAGGATCACCATTCTCATCAACATCCACCATGTGGACCTGGCGCTGCAGTATGCTACCCGCGTCATTGGCATTCGCGCAGGGCGCGTGGTATATGACGGCCCGGCCGGTGAGGTGGACGGCGCCGTCCTGGACGCCATTTATCAGGACCGGAAGGAGGCCACGGCATGAACCTTTACGACAGGGTGTTCCCGCCCAAAGTCATTGTACTGCCCAACGGAAAAAACGTGACGAAGCCCCGCTCCCGCGCCCCGCTGGCCGCCGCTGTGCTTTTGGCGCTCACGGTGCTCTCTGTTAAGGTGACAGGCTTTGACATGTCTCTGCTGGCCCGGCGCATCAAGGAATTCTTCGTCATTCTGGGACAGATGATACCGCCGCAATGGAGTTATATGCCTCAGATCTGGCAGCCGCTGTTCGACACCATCAAGATGTCTCTGCTTGGCTCCGTTATCGGCTCGCTGCTGGTGGTTCCGTTCGCCATGCTGGCTTCCTCCAATATTATCCACAACCGTGCGGTCGTCAGCGTCATGCGTTTGATCCTCAGTATCATCCGCACCCTGCCCACGCTCGTTACGGCGCTTATTGCCACCTATGTGTTCGGCCTGGGCACGCTGGCCGGCACCACAGCCATTGCCGTGTTTACCTTCGCCTACATCGGCAAGATCTTGTATGAGGAGATCGAGACCGTAGACATGGGCGCGTTTGAAGCCATGGAGGCCATGGGTTCTACCAAAGTGCGCGCATTCATCAGTTCTATCGTGCCGCAGGTGCTTCCCTCCTACCTTTCCAACTGCCTGTTCTGCTTTGAGGGCAATGTGCGCTACGCCTCCATCCTGGGCTATGTGGGGGCGGGCGGCCTTGGACTGATTTTGAATGAAAAGATTGGCTGGCGCGAATATTCCAGTGTGGGTATGATCCTGCTGGCGCTGTTCGTGACAGTATTCATCATCGAAAGCATCAGCCGCGCCGCGCGCAAACGGCTGGTTTAAGGAGGCGCAGGACATGAACGAACGCATTGAAAAGGCCTATGCCCAGCGCCCGAAGCGCTGGGTCTTTGAGCTTTCCGTCGCGGTTATCGTTACGGCTCTGATTGTGTGGAGCGCAACAGCTGTGGAAACCAGCGGTACAACGCAGAACGGCGGCAAAATCGCTCTGAACATCCTTTCCGGCATCTTTCATCCGGACACGGGCCTGCTGTTCAATCTGACGGTGCAGGGTGTTCCCTATCTGCTTCTTGAGACCGTATGCGTGTGTATCTATCACGGCGGCTTTGAAGAGGATCTGCACACGGGCGCGGTGCTGTCCGGCAGCGGAGAAAACCTTGCGTGCAGGATCGCGCGCGAGCTTGACTTTGACCTGCTTCTTACGGGCCACCAGCACATGCCCGTAGAAAGCGTGCGCATCGGCGGAACCTTCGCCGTGCAGCCCCCCGCCAATGCCGGGCGCTATCTGCAGGTGGAAGCCGCGGTACGGGACGGCGGTGCAGAATTTTCCGCACGCCTGCTGCCTGTGGGCGGCATACACCGGGAACAGCCTTATCGCCGCCTCCTGCCTCTGGAGCAGGCCGTACAGCGCTGGCTGGACGAACCTGTGGGGCATCTGGAGCAGGCCATCCCCCCTGAGGAAAAGCTGCGCGCAGCGCTGCACGGCAGCGCTGTGGCGGCATTGTTCAACCAAGTCCAGCTTTCACACACCGGTGCCGACATCTCCTGCACCAGCCTCGGCAATGAACCCGCAGGCCTTGCCGCGTCCGTAACCATGCGTGCCATTACGGCGGCATACTTGTTCTCCAACACACTGGTGGTGCTGGAGATTACGGAAGAGATCCTGCGCGCGCTTCTGGAACGCTGCGCCTCCTATTTCACGCTGGAAAACGGAACGCCCCGGGTGTCCGATGCTTTTCTCGCCCCCAAGGTGGAGCATTACAACTACGATTTCTTCGCTGGGATCTCTTATCAGTTTGATCTGCGGCAGCCTGTGGGCCGCCGACTGACCCGGCTCTCCCGGCTTGACGGCACCCCCTTGGGGCCTGGGCCTCTGCGGCTTTGTACCAGCAATTACCGTGCCACGGGCACCGGTGGCTACGACGCACTGCGCACATGCCCCGTATTGTGGCGCGGCAGCGTGGAAATGCCTGAGCTTGTGGCAGAGTATGTGCGCGCCAACAGTCCCGTTTCCCTGCCGTGTAACGGCCGGATGGAGGCTATATGGTAACACACTTGACACAATATGCCGGTTATGCTTTGATAAAAGCAGGATGTTGCGGAAAGGAGGAGGAACATGGACCGCTTTGATACAGCCCGCGCGCTGGTGCTGGCGGCGGGCGCGCGCCTGCGTCTGGCCCGCCCGGAGGCCGGCGCGGTTTGGGAGAAAACCGGGCATCAGGATCTTGTAACACGCTGTGACCGCGAGACGGAACAGTTCCTGCGCAGCGGCATCCTGTCCGCCTTTCCGGGCGACGCCATCGTAGGCGAGGAATATCCCGCCACGCCCCCGGGCGGTACGGGCTGCGTGTGGTATCTGGACCCCATCGACGGTACAACAAATTTTGTCAGCCAGCACCGCAACTATGCGGTGTCTGTGGGCTGCTACCAGGACGGTGTGCCTGCCTTCGGCCTTGTGCTGGACGTTGAACGCGGCGCACTGTACTCCGCCCGGCACGGCGGCGGCGCACTGCGCGATGAAGCGCCCATTCATGTTTCGCACTGCGGCGTGCTGCGGGACGCACTGCTCACGACACCGGGCGTTCTGCACACTTTTTTGCGGGAGCACCCCCGGCGCGCTGGGCTTGTAGAGCTTGCCGGAGCTGTCCGCGGGGTGCGCAGCATGGGGTGTGTGGCACTGGAGCTGTGCGCCGTGGCCGCGGGTGAAGCAGAGCTGTTTGTGGCGCTGCGTTCGTGTCCATGGGACCACAACGCGGCGCGCATCATTCTGGCTGAGGCCGGAGGCTGTATCTGTGCGCTGGACGGAGCCCCTCTGCCGCAGGACACGGGCAGCGCAGTGCTTGCGGCCTGTTCCCGCCCGCTTCTGGAACAGGTGCTCGCCGGCATTTCCGCAAATACGTCAAGCCGGGAGAACGGTTGACGCACCGTTTGCCCGGCCGAGGCCGCGCCACTGCACCGACGTATTCTGGACCGTGCACTCCCCCTAAACAGCCGCCGGGCCTTCTGTGAAGCCCGGCGGCTGTTCTGCTGCACACCGGGCGGTGTATTTCGCGGAAAAGCGCCCTCAATTCCCACAAAAGCTTCTTTTGCGGATTGACCTCGCCTGTTCATTCATATTATAATATAAACAATTGCAGTTGTTATGTTTTTAACGGCGCAAACTTGTTAAGGATGGATGTACTTATGAAAATCTGCGTATGTGTCGGTTCTTCCTGTCACCTCAAAGGCTCCTACGACATCATCAACCTGATGAAGGCGGCGCTTGAAAAGTACGGGCTCACGGATACGGTGGATCTCTCGGCCGCATTCTGCCTGGGCAAATGCACCCACGGCGTCTCCATCAAGGTGGATGACGAGATCGTTACCGGGCTGAACCGTGATAACTTCGATGATATTTTTGCCGGCTCGGTGCTGGCGAAGCTGGGGAGGAAGCCGGAATGAACAAATTCCTGCAGCTCAAAAAATCGAACTGCAAAAACTGCTACAAATGCATCCGCAACTGCCCGGTGAAAAGCATCAAATTTGCCGACGGGCAGGCGAATATCATCCCGGATGAATGCATCCTGTGCGGCCGCTGCTTCGTAAACTGTCCCCAGGACGCAAAACAGATCCGCGACGACGTGCCCCGCGTAAAAGAGATGATCGCCTCCGGCAAAAAGGTCATCGCCAGTGTGGCGCCCTCGTTTATCGCGGAATTTCCGCTGATGGACTTCGCCGCGATGAAGAGCGCTCTACTGAAGCTGGGCTTTGCAGACGCACAGGAGACCGCCATCGGCGCAACCATCGTCAAAACCGAATACGAAAAGATGATCGCCTCCGGCAAGCACGACGTGATCATTTCTTCGTGCTGCCACAGCGTCAACGCGCTCATTCAGAAATACTATCCCAGCGTGCTGCCGTATCTGGCGGACGTGCTCTCCCCCATGCTGGCGCATTGCCGCGTCATCAAGGAGGAAAATCCCGGCGCATGCGCCGTATTCATCGGCCCGTGCATTTCCAAGAAGGAAGAGGCTGAGCTGTACGGCGAGTGCGACGTTGCCCTCACCTACGAGGAGCTGGAGGCATGGATGAACGAGGCCGGCGTGGTGCCCGCGGGTGATTCCACCGAGCCGGATGAGGGAAAGCGCGGCCGCTTCTTCCCCATCAAGGGCGGCATCATCAAAAGCATGCACACCGAAAACACTGGTTTCACTTATCTGGCCGTGGACGGCGTACAGAACTGCATCGCCGCCATCAAGGAGATCGAATCCGGTGCGCTGAAGAACTGCTTTATCGAAATGAACGCCTGCGAGGGCGCATGCATCAACGGCCCGGCCATCAGCCATCATCACAAGCCTCTGCTCAGCGGCGAGGTAAAGGTGGTCGCCTTTGCCGGGGACGATGAGTTCCGTGTGGCGATGCCCATCGATACATTCAAGAACATCCCCTACATCGGCACCCACGAAAAGATACCCGGAGAAGCAGCCATCAAAGAGATCCTGGCCAAGATGGGCAAAACCAGCCCCGAGCAGGAGCTCAACTGCGGCAGCTGCGGTTATCCTACCTGCCGTGAAAAGGCCATTGCCGTATATCAAGGCAAGGCCGATCTTTCCATGTGCCTGCCTTTCCTGAAAGAAAAGGCCGAAACATTCTCCGGCTATGTCATCAACAATACGCCCAATGCCATTTTTGTGCTGGATGAAAATCTGTGCGTACAGCAGATCAACAAAGCAGGCTGCGCGCTGTTCAACCTCAAAACGCCTTCCGATATCCTGGGTTCCCCCATCGTGCGGCTGCTGAACCCGGCCGATTACCTGGGCGTGATGACCAGCGGAGTGCCCATCAAGGAGAAAAAGCACTATCTGGCCGAATACAAAAAATATGTGGCTGAAACCATCGTTTACGACCACGAGTACCACATCGTGTTCAGCATTATGCGCGATATCACCAGCGAGGAGGAACGCCAGAGCGAACGCTCCGAGCTGTGCAATAAGACGGTGGCCATCACCAATGAAGTGATTGAAAAGCAGATGCGCGTGGTGCAGGAGATCGCTTCCCTGCTGGGCGAAACCACCGCCGAGACGAAGATCGCGCTGACGCAGCTCAAGGACGCCCTGCAAAAATAAAGGAGGGCCATAGGCACCCATGAACAACCTTTGGACAGACACCGGCTACATCAGCCTGAACCATGTGAATGAGCAGCTTTGCGGAGACCGTGTGGAAATCATCGGCAACAATGAAAAATCTCTGACAATGGTGCTGGCGGACGGTCTGGGCAGCGGCGTAAAGGCCAACATCCTTTCTACGCTCACCAGCAAGATCATCTGCACGATGATGGCAAATGGCATGCCCATTGAGGAATGCGTGGACACCATTGCAAAAACTTTGCCCGTGTGCAGTGTTCGGCAGGTGGCCTATTCCACATTCACCATCATCCGCATTACCGACAACACCACGGCCGAGATCATTCAGTTCGATAACCCCAACGTCATCCTGCTGCGGAACGGCAAAAGCGTGGATTACCCCATCGTCAGCCGCGTCATCGAGGGCAAAACCATACTGGAAAGCCGCATTCCCCTGCAGCTGCATGATGTGTTCATCGCCATGAGCGACGGCGCCATCTATGCAGGCGTAGGCAAGACGATGAATTTCGGCTGGCAGCGCGAGAATATCATCGAATACGCCGAGCGTCTGTACGACGACACGCTCTCGGCCAAGATGATCGCGTCCATGATCGTGGACGAGTGCAACCGCCTGTATGAAGGCGAGCCCGGCGACGATACCACCGTGGCCGCCGTGCGCATCCGGGAACGCACGCCTGTCAATCTGCTGATGGGCCCGCCCGCAGACCCGCGCGACGCAACGAAAATGATGACGCTTTTCTTCTCGAAGGAAGGCAAAAAAATCGTCTGCGGCGGCACCACCTCCCAGATTGCGGCAGACTATCTGCACGAAACCATCGTCACCTCTCTGGATTACGGCACCGACCCCGCCATTCCTCCCGTGGGCCATATGAAAGGCGTGGATCTTGTGACAGAGGGCGTCATCACCATGAGCCGAGTGGTGGAATACGCCAAGGCCTTTGTGGAAGGCACCGACCTTACCAACCTGTGGAGCGTGCAGACGGACGGAGCCTCGCAAATCGCCCAGCTTTTGTTCGAGTATGCCACGGACATCAATTTTTTTATCGGCAAGGCCATCAATCCGGCGCACCAGAACCCGGATCTGCCCATTACCTTCGGCATCAAAATACGCCTGGTACAGGAGCTTTCCGAATATCTGGAAAAGATGGGCAAACAAATCAAAGTGAGCTACTTCTAAGCAGAAAACCCCGCCGCAAGGCGGGGTTTTCACAGTTTCGGCGGTTTCTCATATACTGATAATAACCATACGGCAGATATGGAAATCAACCGCAGATAAGGGAGGAAACCGCAATGTCAATGCCCACCATCACAACATCCCCGAACCCCATCTCCATGAGCCAGGCCATTACCGATCTCATCGAGTCCATTGCGCTGGAGGAAACGGCTTTGAGCCATATTCTGAACGCAGAGGGCGAAAAGCTGCAAAAGGTGCTCGCCATGGAAGACGTTTCGCTGAATCAGATCCTGGATGTGAACGAGACCGTCATGAACATGGTCACCACAGTCAACGAGCTGGAGCACACGCTCCGCGACAAGCTGGAGTTCATCTCCAACAACCTTTATTACCCTTCCCGGGAAAGCTGCTGAGGCATGCCGCACAGGCTTACTGCCTCCCCTGGCGGCGTGCAAAAAAGAAAAGGGCGTGTCCCCGACAGGGACGCGCTCCTTTCTGTTTTGCTGTTTCAACCGCCCAGATACGCTTTGCGCACCTGGTCGTTATTGGCCAGTTCATGCGCGTCGCCGGACATGACGATGGAACCTGTCTCCAGGACATAGGCCCGGTTCGCGATCTCCAGCGCCATCTTGGCGTTCTGCTCCACCAGCAGAATAGTCACGCCGGATTGATTCACATCGTGGATGATGCTGAATATCTCCTGCACCAACAGCGGAGACAGGCCCATGGAGGGCTCGTCCAGCAACAGCATCTTGGGTTTGCACATCAGCGCGCGGCCAATGGCCAGCATCTGCTGCTCACCGCCGGAAAGCGTTCCGGCAATCTGCCTGCGGCGCTCCTTCAGACGCGGCAGGCGCTGAAACACCATCTCATAATCCGCCGCAACGGCATCCGCGCCGTCCTTTCGGGTGTACGCCCCCAGCGCCAGATTCTGCTGCACCGTCAGCTGCGAAAACACGCGCCGCCCCTCCGGCACCTGCGTCAGGCCCAACTGGATGATTTTATGCGCTTCCATGCTGCTGATGGGCTGGCCGCAAAAGGATATCTCCCCCTGTTTGGGCTTGAGCAGCCGGGAAACAGCATGGAGCGTGGTCGTTTTGCCCGCACCGTTTGCGCCGATCAGCGTGACGATCTCGCCCTCGTTCACATCGAATGAAATGCCCTTGATGGCGTTGATGGCGCCGTAATTTACAACAAGGTCCTTGACCGAAAGCATCACGCCCATTACGCCTCACCTCCCAAATATGCCGCAATAACCTTTGGGTCGCTGCGGACGGTCTCGGGGTCGCCCTCCGCGATGATACGGCCGTAATCCAATACCGTGATATGCTCACACAGGCCCATAACAAAGCTCATGTCGTGTTCGATGAGCAGAACCGCGATGTCGAATTTATCCCGCACAAAACGGACGGTCTCCATCAGTTCGGCAGTCTCATTGGGGTTCATGCCAGCCGCAGGCTCGTCCAGCAGCAGCAGCTTGGGATTCGTTGCCAACGCTCTGGCGATCTCCAGCTTGCGCTGCTTTCCGTAGGGCAGGCTGGAGGCCGGCTGCCCCGCTTCTCCGTCCAAATCGAAGATCTTCAGCAGCTCCATTGCCTTTTCATTCATGGCCCGCTCCTTCACAAAATAGGAGGGCAGACGCAGAATTCCCGTGGCCGTGGTGTATTTCACCTGGTTATGCAGGCCCACCTTCACGTTGTCCAGCACCGTCATATCCTTGAACAGACGGATATTCTGAAACGTGCGCGCGATGCCCGCCTTATTGATGACAGCCGGCTTGAGGCCAACGATGCTTTTTCCGTCCAGCACGATATCGCCTTCCGTGGGCTGGTACACACCGGTGAGCATGTTGAACACCGTTGTTTTGCCCGCACCGTTGGGACCGATAAGGCCGTACAGATGGCCCTTTTCAATGGAAAGCGCAAATTTTTCCACGGCCTGCAGGCCGCCGAATGCGATGCCAAGGTTCGTTACTTCCAGCAAAGCCATGCATCACACCTCCTTCTCGCCCGCCGCAGCCTTCTTGCGCGGCAGCGGCAGCCTGGCGGCCAGCCTGCGGCGCCAGGCCACAAGCTGCGGACTCTGGTTGAACAGCATCATCACAATGAGCACGACAGCATACACCAGCATGCGGTAATCGCTGAAGCCGCGCAGCAGCTCCGGCAGGATGGTGAGCAGCGCAGCCGCAATGATGGAACCACGGATGTTGCCCATACCGCCCACAACGACAAACACCAGAATCAGAATGGAAGTGTTGTAATCAAACTTTTTCGCCACCAGCGAGGAGAAATTATGCGCATACAGCGCGCCCGCCAAACCGGCCAGCGCTGCGGAAATGGTAAACGCGATGAGCTTATACCGCGTGACATTGACGCCCACGGATTCCGCTGCGATGCGGTTGTCCCGGATGGACATGATCGCACGGCCCGTGCGGGAATTGATGAGGTTCAGAACGATGAAGAGCGTGATGAGAATAAGTACAAAGCCCAGCCCGAAGGTGGCGCTTCGCGGCATGCCGGTGATGCCCTGTGCGCCGTTGATGATCACATCGCCTGTCTCGTCCAGGTTCAGCGAAAGCGCGTCCTTCAGCGAAACATGGAAGCCGGACGCATCTCTGCCGACATAGAAGGAATTGAGCAGGTTTTTGATGATCTCACCAAAGGCCAGCGTTACGATGGCAAGATAGTCCCCCTGCAGGCGCAATACAGGAATGCCGATCAAAAAACCGAACAAGGCTGCGGCCGCGGTCCCCGCCAGCAACGCCAGCGCAAAGCAGAGCCAGCCCGGCACGGCGTCCCCAACACACACGGAGACAAACGCCCCTACAAAACCGCCCACGCTCATAAAGCCCGCATGCCCCAGGCTCAGCTCGCCCAGGATGCCCACGGTGAGGTTGAGGGAAATTGCCATAATGATATATGCGCAGATCGGAACGAGCTGCCCCGACAGGGAATTTGTGAGCATGCCCATGCCTGAAAGCAGCTGGATGGCCAAAAACATCACAACGACCATTCCATAGGTCACAAGATCGCGCCGGAAACTGCGGCTCAAAGTTTTCATTTTCATTGCGCCCACCTACACTTTCTCTCGCGTCTGCTTGCCCAGTATGCCCGCAGGGCGGACAAGCAGTACGATGATGAGCACGCCGAACACGATGGCGTCCGCCATCTGGGACGAAATATACGCTTTGCTCAGGCTCTCGATGATGCCCAGCAGCACGCCGCCCAGCATCGCGCCGGGGATGGAACCGATGCCGCCGAACACCGCAGCCACAAAAGCCTTGATGCCGGGCATTGCGCCCGTCGTTGGCATCAGCGTGGGATAGGCCGAACAAAGCAGCACGCCCGCGACGGCCGCCAAAGCACTGCCGATGGCAAAAGTGAGCGAAATGGTGGCGTTCACATTGATGCCCATAAGCTGTGCGGCTCCTTTGTCCTCGGATACGGCCTGCATGGCGTGGCCCACTTTCGTCTTGTTGACAAACAACGTGAGCGCCACCATGATGACTGCGGATGTAACAATGGTGACCAGTGTCTCGCCCGTAACGACGAGCTGCCCGCCGAAGAGACGGAGCGGTTCGATGGACACGACCGACGTGAAGGATTTCGGCGCAGAGCCCCAGATGAGCAGCGCCAGGTTCTGCAGCAGATAGCTCATGCCGATGGCCGTAATGAGCACGGCGAGGCTGGGCGCCTCCCGCAGCGGCTTATAGGCCACGCGTTCGATGGCAACGCCCAGCAGCGTGCAAACCACCACCGCCGCGCAGATTGCCGCCAGCGCGGGCAGGCCCAGCGACGTCATCATTACAAAAGCAACGTAGCCGCCCACCATGATGACGTCGCCATGCGCGAAATTCAGCATACGGGCAATGCCGTACACCATCGTATAGCCCAGGGCAATGACCGCATAAATACTGCCCAGGCTGATGCCGTTCACAAGGTAAGATAAAAATTGCATGTGTTTCGCCCCTTTTTTGTTTCCCATAAAACGCCGTGCCGCCGGCGTCCAAGAGAGGATCGCTCCACAGGTACCAGACTTTATAAGTATACCATACCGGGTGCCGCCCGGCAATTGAAAACCACAAAAAACGGCCTTGCACGCTGTTTTCCACCGAAAAGATGTCGATTGGAAAGAAGGCTGCCGGTAAAAGCCGGCAGCCTTCTTGGCCTTTTTGTAACAGAAATTATGCCGCGGTGTAAACGCCGTCCTTGATGATGTAGACAAGCGGGCTCTTGGCAGGCGCGCCGCTGGCGTCCCAGGTAATGCCCTTGCCGGTCAAGCCTTCCAGTGTGATCTCAGTAAAAGCGGCCTTCAGGGCGTCGCAAATGGCGGACGCATCCATGTCGGCTGTAACGCCGGCCTTCTCCACAGCCGCGTGGATGGCGTAAATGGCGTCATAGGCATCGGCCGCGAACTGATTGGGGTCCTCGCCGTAGGCTTCGTTATAAGCCTTTACAAACGCGGCCGTTTTGTCATCGGTAGCCGAAGCGGTGAACGGAGTCATCAGCATGACATCCTCGGCCAGACTCGTGTCGAAGTTCTCCACAGACACCAGACCATCCAGACCGTCGCAGCCAAAGAACACCGGCTCATAGCCGATCTTGTCAGCCTGCGTCAGAATCAGGGACGCCTCGGTGTAGTAAATGGGCAGGAACACCAGCTCTGCGCCTGCAGACTGGGCCTTCTGAATCTGGACTGTGAAGTCCTTATTGCTGTCGGCGGTAAACGCCTCGTCGGAAACGATCTCCAGGCCCTTTTCCTGCGCCTCGGTCACGAACGCATCGTGAATGCCGGAGGAATACGGGTCAGAGCTGTCATAGATGACGGCGACCTTTGCCGCAAGGCTGTTCTCAACGATATAATCGGCGGAAAGCGTGCCCTGCTCCGGGTCGGAGAAGCAAACGCGGAACGCATTGTCGTTTGCGATGCAGCCTTCAGCGGAGCCGGACGGCGTCAGCTGGAACATATTGTCGTTTGCCGTCTCGGCCGCAACGGCGATGCAGGGATTGCTGGTGACGGTGCCCATCAGGATCTGCATGCCCCAGTCCTTCAGGCTGTTGTACGCGTTGATCGCCTTCTCGGCATCGTTCTCGTCATCCTCGAATTTCATCTCATACTGCTGGCCGCCCAGCGCGTTGATCTCGGCAATGGCGATCTCCGCGCCGTTCTTCACGGCATTGCCGTAAACCGCGGTGCTGCCTGTAACAGGGCCGATGCCGCCGATCTTAATGGCCGCACCGGAACCCGCCGTGCCGCCGGACGGCGCGGTGGACGCCGGTGTGCTGGAGCCGGAACCGCCGCACGCCGCCAGCGAAAAGGCGAGGCAGAGGGCCAGCGCTGCGCTCAGAAACTTTTTCATACTTTCTTCCTCCAATGTTTCAAACTTTCCATACACAAAGCTTCCAACAAAGCCTTTGATAGGAATTGAATCTATTTTAACGCGGAAGATGCACAAAATTCAATACACTATTTTTACATACTTTTCTTTGCTAAAGCGTTCAATTGTGTGATATTGCATAAAAAAACAGAAAAAAGCTCCGTCGCTCCCGTACATCCGGGCAAAGTTGTCCGCCGTAGACGTATATTCACTCTCTTTTTTGCACAAGAATGCACACGGCAAACGGAACCGAGAAGGCCAATTTCACCGTCACGCCTTTCCGGTCTCGGTTTCCGGCGCAAAACGCGGGGCCGGTTTACGGCCCCGCACATCGTTCTCGCGCATCGTTCATTTGCTCTCTGGAATGCTTTAAAATTTTCTTACAGCCCCCACTTCCATAGTATTTTTCGCCCTTTCATACATACAATACGCAAAATCTTATCGTATGGCTTTAAATTCTCCCCGCACACAGGACAGATCGATACATTATTCCTAACCATATCACACCTCACAGTGCCGGAGTTGATAATTCCTATACTACAATATATTCTCACAAATATTAATTCAAATAACGGAAAGGAGAAAACACTAAGCCTCAACCTCGAAAGCCAAAAAGAGGTCCTCAAAGAAAATGCCCCGATGCAGACGTATGTATTAAAAGCCGGCGCTATAACAGTTCGAGGCAATCTTATATACACCCCTGCGCACAAACCGCACGATGGTGGAAAGCACTTTGCAGCAATGGCGGAGAACCACAAAGTCGATGGGTGCGCCATCAAGTACATGGGTGGTTACGAAATAAACGATCTCGCTAAAAGCGTATACACTGAACGTGAAATTTCTTGGCTAAAAAAGGAACAGAGCTTTTGGGCTATCTGCACACGCTTTTCAAACGGTTTGGAATTTTTTAAGCAAAAAACAAAATATTCCCAAAAATTAAATCATAGTACAATACTTCGAATTGAAACAATTGTATAATACAGGCATGAAACACATAACAAGCCCAATATGTTATGTAAAACAAAACAATTATGGGAGGAACTGTCCATGGAAACGATGACACCCAAAGAAAGAATTGACGCAGTTATTAAGCACCAAGCTGTAGACCGCACTCCTTTTACCGTAGTCGATGGCGGAGCATGGATTGCTAAAACAGAGGGGGTGACATATCGGGAGCTATATAGCAGGCCGGACAGCGGGGCTTCATCTGTTGTAGATTATCTCAACAAAATTGACAGCGATATGATCAGCGCAGTTTCTGGAGTTTTCACTGCATGTCTCAACGCATTTGGCTGCCCAATCAGTATTGATAAAATTGGAGGTGCAATCGATACCGGCTCTGTTTTTAAAGATCCAATAAACGAGATTCCGCAACTCAATAGAGAAACAATTCGTGATACCCTTCTTGCTAATGATTTTGTTCAAAAAATGATAAATCAGACACGGCATGTCAAGGTCCTGGTGGGAAATCAAAAATATATATTCGGAGATGTAGCAGGGCCATTCACTATGGCAGCCGTCATGGTCGGAACAAGTGACTTTATCATGCTCATGCTGGAGGAGCCGGAAATTGTGCATGAACTGCTGGATTTTACGGTATGCGTCAGTGCTGAAATGTTCACATTATTGCACGAGAACGGGTGTGATATAGCTTTCCCTGCAGAACCGGTTGGAAGCGGCAGTTTGATCAGCCAAGAAATGTTCGAAGAATGGGTTGTTCCATCATTAAAAAAGCTAAAAGAAAAACTCCCCTTTTATAAGTATTTTTACGCCCATGTTTGCGGCGCATCCGGAAACCGCGTTGCAGCATTACGCGAATGCGGAGTGAACGTATTTTCGGTAGATTATCTTGTGGACTTCGAAAAGGCTGTAGAGGCAGCAGGCGAAAAAATGGTTATGATGGGAAATATCAATCCAGCCGGCACGCTCCTTACCGGTACGCCCAGCGAAGTTTACAAAGAGGCATGCGAACGGATAAAAATTGCAAACGGGCATTCTCACATTCTTGCCCCCGGGTGTGATTTGGGTGCAGATACTCCGTTGGAAAATGTCAAAATGCTTTCCAAGGCTTGCAAAGATATGGCCTGAAAATCAAACGCCCATTTGTTATTATAAAAATATACATCATATAAAATAGAGCGTAAGAATGCGGTGCAAAAATAGTGTAGGGATAGTGTATGCAACTCATACACTATCCCTACACTATTTTACTTCCGCGAAAAAACTCAACCCTTGATTTTACTGGCTTTTTCAGCACGATTCAGAATTTTCTCGTAACCGCCGCTTCCATATTGGATACGGAAAGTCTAGCTATATAGCGACATTTTGCGCAAAAGTGTAGAAGTAGTGTGCGAGTGTTCCACGCTTTTGTCACTCCAGTAAAAATTTATCAAGTTTTATAGCTTGCCCTTTATATGTAATAATATTACATTACAATGGCTTTTTCTCAGGCGGTTTATTTTTTGCTCATAGCCAAGCTGGCCTTATTATACTGTGCCGAACTGATTCCAAGGAGGACCCCCAAGAAAGTATCAACGGCAGTAATTGTGCCTACGATCTGCTCTCCGTAGGGCAGTCCCCAAATGCCAGCTAGTGCGAAGTACAATGTACCAATAGCCGGAAGAAAATACTGTGCAATCCACTTAAGGATGTCATACACTTTATTTGTCATTTTCATAACTATACCTCCTACCTATTTTCCAAAATTGTAATACGGGTTTCATGATCTCCGATACGTTCATCTTGCTCATCGTTATGCTTCCATAAGCGACGATGGCTTTCTTTTGCGTCCATTTTTTGAGCGGCTAACTCTTTTTCAAGTCGATCCAAAATCACATTCGAACGAGCTATATTGCCGTTCAGTCTAATGATTGGAGCCCCAACGGTCACGAACAAACCAACTAAAGCAACGATTACACCTACTACTGTCCATTCCACTGTCTTCACACCTCCGCGACGTATGCTTTAACGTCAGCGAGGCGTTTTTCGACAGCATTTTTTTCGGCAGTCATATCGGCCAGTTTTTTCTCAAGCTCGGATGTGTCAACATGCGGAGCCTGCGCCATACATGCCGCAATGGCGTCCCCAGCAGAAAGAGATACAATCTTGCTTCGATCTTCCAGAACAACAGCGTATCGCTTCTTGTCGCCAGCTTGGATGCGCACCCAATGATACACTCCATCCGTACCAACATCGCTCTGAATCGGGTAGAATTCGCCTTTCACGAGCCTTCCGTTATTAAAGGTGCGATCGACGGAATTTACGTTTGCATCGGTGAAAACTTCGCAACGATCGCTTGTAACTTCCAGAAATTCCATATCGTTCTCCTCCTTTTTTACATCTCGTTGCCAAGGATAGCCGCTATCATTCAAAATCTGGACATCCGTACCAAGCCACAATGCGTCCCAAATATTCACCTGATTTGGCGTACAATACGTCCCCACTTCATTTTGAACCTGATAAGCGATATTCCGGCCTCGGCTCGCTTCAATGTGAAGATGCGCGCCAAAACGGTTCGGACGACCGCCACCAAAGCCGCCCTCGTCTCCGATTTTCTCGCCCTGATGTACGATTTGCCCAGTTCTTACATCCAGAACATCATCATGCATGAACGTGAGTGTCATATAGTCGACCACACCATTGGCGAATTCGACCGGTTCCAAGGATTCTAAGTACGACTCGTGAGAAGAATCCTTACGGACTCGTACGAACTTACCCGTAAAAGGGGCATATGTCGGATCTTTTCCTGTGTCCTTCCCGCCGAAATCCATAGCCTTACTTCCTTTATGGCTTCCTACATTTGGACCTTGAGTTACACGAAGAAACTCCATAGGAAATCTAGCGCGTTCCATAGCTTGTCCTCCTTTACAGCCCCAGCGCGGCAAGCTGCTGTTCAATGTAGGTGCGCTGCTCCAGCTCGGCTACAAGGTGCATTTCTTCAACGACCTGCCCGGTGGCAATGTCTGTTTTGCTCACGCGCTTTTTGCCGATGCTCGCCACAAATCATATTTTCTCCCGTTTTTCAGTGTGATTATTAGCATTGTATATGCCTCCTTGAAATATTCCCAGACGCATCAAGCCGGGATTTGAATGAGATTGTTCAGGTTGATGTTATTACAATATGCGTTGTACCCCCAAAGCAAAAATCCGATGTAGTAACTTCCAGTGACGCTAGAAAGGTATTCAATAGTAGTGTTGTTTACTGGCCAACTGTATGTCCAGTCATAATGCTGGTCTCCACTACGGAATACATCCTTACCTGGAGCGCTGATTAAGCCCGTATCTTCTAGATTGCTGAATGGAAGCGGATTGCTGGGGACACTTGACAACAAAACGAGTTTCAGGTTGATATTCCATAAAAATCCACTTGTATCCCTTGTGGTATTAGAACCAGTACCACTGAGATAAAATGAAAACCTGTCTCCGGCTTTTACGTTGATTTTGTTTCCTGTATGGCACAATGTACCAAAATATGTATTACTGTTGTAGCCATTACTGCTAATGGCCGTGCCAAGTGCCCACTGTCCGGACACGTTTGCCATGTAGTAATTAGCCCATCCTCCGCTCGAACCCGTTCCGCCATTTACCCACAAATCAGTTTGTCGTTTCCAAACCTCCACATTATTTGCTTTAAGGCTTGATAAAGAAACACCATTCTCTTTGACCGCTCCGCTTCCGGGTATTGAACTACCGTTAAAAATCAAAGGCATGTTTGCACCGCCTTTACGTATAAGTGATGGACAGCGTAGTGCCGGACAGGCTCATTGATATATTGCTGGCCCGCCTCGCGTTTGAGAGCCGGCTGTCGTTACCCTGGCACACAGTACCCGCCGCTGAACCGAAATTCTTGTTGAACGCATTGTTTTTCGTGAAGGCGGGCTCGGCTCCACTCATGCCAGGTGTCAGTTTTAAAACTTTTTCTTCACTGCCGTCAAAAGTAGCCATAATCGAATCGTTATTTGCAACGACCCTAAAGAATTTGGACACTTTGGCAGCTTCATCCACCACACCGTCTCCGTCCGCGTCGTAAGTAGCCTTGTCCATTTTAGACGCTTGCAGGTTCCCGGCTGCGTCAGTGGAGAGCTGGTCTTTCATTTCTTGAAACCAAGACTCAAACTCAGATGAATTCTCGCTCATAAAAGTTTCCCAGGCATCTGTATTACTGCTGAGCCATTCAGCCCACTGAGTACCCCACTGAGCGATGAGATTATCGATATCCATGCCCTTCAGCACACCAGTTACATAAGGACAAGCGGATGTACCGATCGCATTCTCGATATTGGACTGACTAATAGATAGAACGCCCTTACCGATCGTAATATAAGCAAGCGGATATTGATTAACCATCTCGCTTTTTATTAGACTCGGTTTGACCGGATTTGACGCCGGAGTACCCTTGAGAATCTTGATCGTATTTTTACGAACGTCTGAGTCATTGTTGATTTCTAGGACAACTGCATCGATCCTGTTCAGAAGCACGTCAGAACTTTCAAGAGTAAGCGGCATGATCGAGTCATTCAAAGTCCATGTATGGTTGAACCACGCTCGACCTATACCGACAGTGATTCCCATGCCGCCGGACGATTTCACGTTCAACGCATCGCCAATGGACATGTATACGCCGTCTACGATGATGCCGTCAAATATACTCGACATCTCAAGAGCGTTGTACTTTCGATCGCCGTTTATTGAGTTGTAAAAACCATATGTTACACTCATGATGGTTTAGCCTCCTATCGGTTATGTTGTAAACACTCCCGTTCCTTTGTTGGCGTAGAATGTTTCAGTTACAAAATCATATAGCCCAATTTCATCCTGCGCATTCTTGCACGGCACAAAGTCACGAACGAGAAAATCATTGTCGTAAATTTTGCAGGAATATATACGCGCTGAACCATGAGACTCAAACGCTCCACCGTTGTTCAGAGCAAATAAGGCAATGCTGTGATTCGACTGGAATGTTATCGCTGAAAAAGTATGCACATGGCCATTGATCGTTATAACATTTTTGTTATAGTCGATGTGGAGCCGATCGGACGGATTCAGAGCAGTGAAACGATAACGAGTGTCGCCATAGGGATAGACATAGTCACAGGAAACTTTGCTTAGATTATCTCTAGGATCATAGAAAACACCTTTGCACTTTGTAGCATCCGAGTCACGTCCATCAAACAACCATTGCGGAGTTGCTAGTGAGAGGTTCGTGAATTGCGCATCCATCACAACACGAGTGTTCTGGTTATGCTTGAATCCTGTATCGACATACTGCGTTCCGCTCGATTGAATAAACTCCAGTCTGAGATACCCTTCAGGGAGAGATGCCGGTTCGATCGTTACGAATGTTGGATACCGGTAGAATCCTGTTTCGCTTTCCGATGTAACGATTTCTGTGATTCGAGCTTTTACCTCATGGCCGTATTCGTCTTCGAGTTGGACGACGTCGCCGTTAAAGAAGTCAACGCCATATCGGAACATCTGCGTCATTTCAGCTTCTCCCTCAAATGACATCACATTGACGTTTTCGGAGAGTTTCTCTTTTCCTCTTTGTCGAAGAAGAGAAATATACGCATCCGAAGATATGGTCTCTCCCGCTTCCGTTGTTGACGAAACATCTCTGGCATCGGTGAATATCTCTCGCCGTTTCAAGCCAGAAACATTCCCAACAGCGGTATAACGTCGCTCAGTCCCTTCACCTTCTCCACCAACAAGCGTGACGTTTTTCCATGCCGCTTTCGATTCGATATAGTTTCCAGAAAGAAGATTGTCGAATTTCGGAGAAAATATAACGTATGGGTTTTCAGATTGACTGTAGGAGCGATCCTTTCCGGAGTACAGCTTGAACACGAATTGTTTGGAATCGTTCAGCGTGACTTTGAATCCGAGATTCTGATTTTCGCATATCGTATGAATCACGTCATACAAATTGTCTCCGGTGTACTGTGCTTTGATAGAAAGTTCAGTAATGAGCGGATCAGTAGACTCTTCAAACACGAAATTGTTTATTTTTCGATCTAGATTGGAAGGAGAAATGACGTTTTCGTTTAGGAGAGACTTGATCCCGTTTTGAAGATTTCCTTCCAGAATCTTTAACCCCCAAACGATTCGGCGCCCCAAGATTGACTCCAATGACTTTCCGGTGACAACAAGATACGTTCCGTCTTCGGCATCAGAGTCAATTTCTAGAGTGTCGATAATCATCAGGTGATCGGAATCTCGATTCTGCAAATAACGGTCTATACGTAATGCTTTCACAGAACGGTCGTCGATTGAAATGCGCAGCTCGAAATCGCCATATTCGTTGTATCGGTCTGTCCAAATGAAGGAGTTAAAGGTTTCCACAATGTCTATCACTTCTAGATTTTCATCTAGAACCAAAATATCCACGCTTACACCCCCTCATATAAAACGTTATTCTCGACTGTAAAATATAGCTTTTCCGCACCAGAGTCTGCTGTGTATGCAAGAACGTTATCGCCCTTCACAAGTTGAATCCAAGACGAATCCTTTGTCATGCAATTGAGAATGTTGGTGGTCACACCATCGCGAAGCAGTCGAATCGATTTTTTACCTTTTACAGTGCAAATCGTAATCTCGTCACCGGCAACGATCGTGGACCCTGTGATCTGCTGCATCTTATTGGTGTCTAGTTTAATAAACTCTTTCGTTTTGGTGTTAAAGATCGTTAGATTCTCGACGGTACCAATTGCTCGAATGCGAATCGTCATACCAATCTCGCTTTCACCAGAGTAGTATACAGTTTGCTCGGTTTCAAACTGAAGATCTGACATGATGAGGAATCGCTCAGTCTCTTCGTTGTTTTGTACCTCGTTTGAAAACGGGAACTCAAACATAGAAACGACGCCACTGAAAACCGTAGAAGCCGCTCGAAGAGAATAGAAGTATGGATCGGGGCACATGATCGAAACTTGTGTATACTCATTCTCTTTGAAGATAACCGGTTCGTTCGACTCCACATATCCCGTGATATAACAAGACCTGTTATCGGTTTCAAACGTGAGCGTCAACTCTTTTTTGATTGGAAAATACTTGTAAGATTTTTGACGGACAGTCTCAATATCCGGAGCAGACATAAAGCGAAGCGTCATGACAATATTTCGACTCCCGAGTCGGGACGAGTTATGCAACGCCCCATCGCTTGATGTAAGTTCCGTGACATTGATATCCGCTTTTCCCGGTCCGATTCCGGTAATGTCGGTAATGGCAAAACCGGAATCATACGGGTTTGTAAGTTCCATCTTTAGACTTTCGCCGAGATAGTTTGTAACCGTGATTGACTTGATCATCGTTTACTCACCGTTCCTTTCATAGCCGAGAATTGATTCTTTGTCTGCCGATAAATTTCAACCCTCGACAGAGCTTTCGGCGAATAGTTATTTTGTGTGAAGTAGTTATACGTAGCGCCAGAACTGTCTTGGAACCCTCCATTTTGATTTCCACTGGAGGCTGCCCTGTTCATGCCGGAGCTGATTGACATTGCCTGCGTACGGCTGAACATTGCATTTATCTGTCTGGTTCCGGACTGAACATTCGACAAGTCCAGTACAGGACGAATCGTTGGCTGCGTGTCCATGTCACTGTTGATATAGTCCGAAATCTTCGACACCGCCTCCGTGAGTCCAATTCGAGCTTTCGAGCCTATCTCGGCACCGGCACGATATGACTTATCGGCATAATCACTGATTGCTCCGACGAAGGCAACACCGAAGAAATCGCCGATTTCATAGCCCACTTTCGATGGAGAATGCTCGTCGAGTTCCCGTCTTGCAGCGCGAGCAGCCGCAGCGGCCATTTCGGCAGCTTTTGCTTCCGCCAGGAATGTGTTGGCACTGATGCCATTGGCGAATCCAGCTACCATGTCGCGGGCGGCGTCATAGAATTCGGTATTTCGTACAATAATGGATGACAGCACGTCCGTAATAATCTCGCCAAATGCAACAATTGGAAGCCCAGCCTGAGAACGAATCCCCATGACCATATACTTTACCGTCAGTTGACCGAAAGTTTGGAAATTGGGGAGTTTTCCATTCAGAGTTGTAAGGACATTCCCTACCATTACAACAAATACCGAAATTACTCCGCTCTTTCGCGTGTTCACAATAGAGATAATAGAAGAAAGCATTCCAGAAACTGCCTGCGTCAATGTTCCGGTAGCGTTTTGAAATTCAAGCACGAGCCCCGATACACTAACCGTCCCGAGATTTCTCAAGCTATTTGCGAAACTGGTAAGTTCCTGCGATACACCTTCTAATGTGACACCATTCCACTTTCTCGCTGCATCGGCCAAATCGCCAAGTGGACCAACCAGCGTATCAAGTGACCACCCGCTCATAAACGAGAAGCTAAATGCGTTCACGCCATCGGCCAACTGTTTGAGCGAGCTGTCAATGCCTTCCGGAACTTTTACATAGTTCCATTTTTTTACCGGCTCGACCAAATCGCCCAGAGGGCCGATGAGTGTCCCAATCGACCAACCTCCAGCGAAAGCGAAACTGAATGCATTTACACCTGTGGCAAGACTTGTAAGGCCGCTTTCCAAATCCTCGGGAACGACAACGCCGTCCCATTTTCTTACAGCGTCAGACAACTGACCAATCCCGGGAGCGGCTTCCACAATGGCGCCTGCCCCCAATCCTCCGAAGGTAAATGCCTTCACACCGCTTGCCAACGATCCGATTTTATCCCCCAAGTCCTCGGTAATATCGACATTAGACCATTTTGAAATTGAATCGGCCATTGTACCGAGAGGAGCAGCAACTTCAGCAATTGCAGATGCACCCCACCCGCCAAAGGTGAATTGCAAGATTCCGCCGGCAAGTTCTCCAAGTTGAGCGCCTAGTTCTTCCGGAACCGTCACTCCGGCCCATTTCTTTACAGAGTCCGCCAGGACTCCGAGCGGCTCCGCTATTTTGGAAATAGATGCGGCACCAAAACCGGAAAGAGTGTTAAGTAAGCCGCCTAGGGCAACTTCGCCCATAGCTGCTCCCATTGCAGCAAGTCCCCTGCCGATTTCATCCCATTGCATGGAACCGAACTTCTTCAAAGCATTGGCAAGGTCATCAAGGCCCTGAACAGCAAGCAACAATGTTCCCGCACCGACAAGGCCTGCCAAACCGGTAAGAGCACCAAGCGCTCCGGTTACGACACCAACTTCAAGAAGCGCCGCTCCCATCGCAACAAGACCTTTTCCGATTTCACCCCATTGCATTGCGCCAAATTTCGCAAGCGCGTTGGCTAAATCATCAAGGCCCTGAATTGCTAATAGCAATGCTCCAGCGCCAATAATGCCCGCAAAACCTGTGAGAGCACCTAGCGTTCCAACTACGACACCAACTTCAAGAAGCGCGGCGCCCATTGCCGCAAGGCCTCTTCCGATTTCATCCCACTGCATGGAACCGAACTTCTTCAAAGCATTGGCAAGATCGTCGAGTCCTTGAATCGCAATCAGCAATGAAGCTGCGCCAATAATGCCCGCAAACCCGGCAAGAACACCGAGCGTCCCAATCACGGCGCCAACTTCAAGAAGCGCAACACCCATTGCGGTAAGTCCTCTTCCAATTTCGTCCCATTGCATTTCTCCGAATCGCTCAAGGCCTTCTGCCAATTTTCCTAATGATTGAACACCAATCAAAAGTGCCGTAGCAGCAAATATACTTGAAAAGCCCGTAAATTTGCCAAGCAGCCCAAGAACAATACCAAATTCAGCAAGAGCGCCCCCCATTGCAGCGAGTCCTCGTCCAATCTGATCCCATGACAAATTCCCCATCTTTTCAAGATTTTCCGAAATCTCATCAAGCGCAAGTGACGCGACAAGAATTCCGGCAGCCCCAAAGAGAGCCTTACCGCCAGCAAATTTGTTGAGAATCGAAAGCACTGCACTGAATTCCAGCAAAGCCCCTCCCATTGCAGTAAGCCCTCGGATGATCTCGTCTTCTGAGAGAGATGCATATTTGCGAAGCGCATCCGCCAGCATTGAACATGCTTGAGCAAGCGCGAGCATCGCGACACTGGTTCTAAGCGTTATATTGCTTTTGCCAATGATTTTAATGGCAACGGACAATTCAAGCATTGCCCCGCCCAATGCGGCAAGCCCCCGAGCAATCTGCTCCAAAGAAAGATCCGCAATTTTCTTCATCGCCGACGCCAGAATATTGATAGCTGTGGCAATACCGATCATTGAAACACTTGCTTTTATGGTTCCTTTGGCGTTAAAACTCAATAAGGTTTTAGACAAGGATTTGAAACCAGAATTCAAAGTCAATACTAAAGCCTTTATTGTCGCCAAAGAATATGCAATTTTAACCGGTTCGATTTCGGAAATCTTTCGCAAGGAAGATGCCAAAATCATAACCGCTGTCGCAATTCCAACAAGCGATGCTACTTTTATCCCCTGCTGGAAAGAGTCAAGCGAATCATGAATTGAGGACAGAATATCAGAAAATCCCGATGTGTCGATTTTGCTCTTCCCAAAATTGGAAAGTATGTCTTTTATCTTATCGGCCAGACCACCAAGCTTTTTGACGAGCATAAAAATTCCGCCGCCGGCAAGACCCGCAAAGATATCTCCGGCTGATATATTTTCGGAAATCCATGTCAAAGCGTTTACGACTGTATCTTTTATACGGCTGGCAACGGTTGAAATCACACTTCCGACCTTCGAAAACACGCTTCCAAGGTTGCCAAAAGAGTCTCGCGCAAATGAGCATGCATTTGATATGCCGTCCAACGCTTTTGCAATTGTCTCGCTGACAACCGCAAAGCCATTTCCGTTCTCAATTCCCTCATTCAGTTTGATGAAGAATTCACCGAGTGATGACGTAACGTCCAGAACCAATCTTCCGAATGAAGAAACAGCCCCTCCGGTAAGAAAGCTCGTGACTGGCTTTACAACTGCTGAAATTGCTTTTCCGCCAATATCGAAAAGTGAAAATATTCCTTTAAAGGTTGTTTTTAGTTTTGCAGCTGATTCTTCACTAAGTTTCAGCCGCTCTGTAAAGTCCCGTAAATTTCTGGTCATCTGCGGAAGCTGCCAACCTTTAAGTGCCGGAAACACTTCACGAAATGCTTCCTTTACAGGAACAACTACGCTCAGTAATCCGTCAAAAGAATTCTTGAAGCTGTCAATCAGCGCAGTCCTTCCTCCCGACCGGTTCCACGCGGCAAGCAAATCGTTTCGAGCTTGGGACTGCTGGTCGATAAAACCACCGACTACTTGGCTTACACCTGTCCAGAGTTCTTTTGCTTCTTCGAAATCGCCAAATATTAGCTCAAACGTCATGGCCCAGCCAGAGCCGACCGCTTCTTTGAGTGTATCCATCAATTGGCTGAATGTCTTTACATCCTGAGCCGCCGAAAAAGCTTTCTTACCAATTTCCGTTGTTTCGTCAGCGTAGTCTTTCAGTGTATTAACCAACACTTCTGTGGTCATCCATTGATAATTCAAGCTGTCATTAAAGTTTTTAGTCGCGTCAATTGCAAGATCCATCGTTGAACCCTGATTGTTTTTGGTCAGGACGCGATACATGCCGTCAGCTTGTTTTTTTACTGTTCCAGCGGCTTCCGCAGCTTTAAGTAACTCATTCTTAAACTCAACGGTTGCCATGTTGGCATTTTCAATGGATTTCCAATCGATTAGTTTTACATACCCGGCAGACAACGCTTGAGCAAAGTTATACATTGCTCTAGACGCTTCATTTGCATTTGCGCCAGATACAGCAGCTTCATTGCTGACACCTTTGATTGCTAAGACCGCATCTTCCAACTTAACACCAGCATTTGTAAATTTGCCGATGTTATTAGTCATATCTGAAAACGAATAAATCGTTTTATCTGCGTATGTATTTAACTCGTTTAAGTATCCATTAACCTCTTTTAGCGAGGCACCGGTGCTTGCCATAATTGTCTGAATCGAACCCATTTTGAGTTCGTATTCATTAAAGCCCTGCGATACCGGTTCTATCGTCAGCGAGCGAAGCATTTGCTTACCCGCATTGATTGCAGAATTTGTAATATTGGCAAGGGCTGTTACTGCCATGACCTCAAAGGCAGAAAATTTTGCTTGGACTGTTTCGACAGCACTGCTCAAACCCGAAAAATTCAGTTTTTTGCTTGCTGCGTCCACATTTTCGAGACCTTTTGTCGCCCCTTCCATATTTAAGCTTTTCTTCAACCTGTCGAGTGTCGATAAACTGGTTTGAACATTGTTTTCGAACTGCTTATTATCAAACCGCATCTCAACGACTTTCTGGTCGATAACGTTGCTCATTGGGCAGTAACCTCCCTCCACGCTTCATTTGCAATTTTGTCAAAAACAGGCTGGATAGCAGGATTGATGTAATCTCTCCCAGCTACCCAGCCGCCAGTTCCCGTTCCGTGTCCGTATTGTAAAATGACAGCAATCGGAACTCCATTTTGAACGTTTGAATTGTAAAAAGAAATCGCAACCGAGCCTTTTCGGTTCTCGATTTTGTAGTGCCACGACCGTGCCGTCAGGCCTGAATCAACAGGTGTTGCAGACGCAAGGGCGGCCACTCCCTCTCGACCATATTTATCGAGATCACCAAGTCGAACAGCCTCTTTAGCCTTTTCTAAAAATCTCGTCAGTTTGGAAAAGTCGCCCTTTTGTCTGAAACTTATCATCTACAAAATCTCCTCACGCAGTTTTTGTAGTGCCTCCGTTCTTAAACCATCCCGGAAAACAGCACGAGCAGAATTCACGCTCGGCAGCTTCTCTTTCGGCTCTCACACGGATATCAAACGGATGTCCGTCCTCATCCAAGCGCATCACCGCGTATGTGTGAACCGGATTGGCCGTCAAACTACGACACAGAATGAATTGTCTAGTGGACGCTAATATCTCATAAGCGTCTCCAACCGTACCGATACTTTTCTCCATGTTTTTCTCCCTTCGCTGAATTATCAGCCTCTTGATCCCAACCGCTTTCTCCGCTCAGCATTAAGAGCTGCATTTCTACGCATGATTTCCCTTCTGCTGTGCTTTTTAGGCGGTTGATTTTTGATGTTGCATACCTTAATAAGTGTCAAAAGTCGATTAAGATGCCATTTCTGATACTCAGGAGGTATGTTTAAAGCAATCATCCAATAATAGATGATTTCAGAAGTCACTTGCTCGTTGTTAGGGCCAGTTGCTTTTTCGTTAGAAAAATATGTGGCCGTCATTGGAGCGTTGATGTATGCGTTTACCGCATCAACGTTTTCTTGCGTAAGATTCAGATAAACTTCCGGATTTACATTCTGCGTAATGGTCATACATTTTATATAGTCCAGGGTCTCTTCAAGGGTCTTGTCCTTTTTCGAAAGAAATGGAACACACCATTTTGATTCCCATTTGGCAAGTGAAACAAGAGAGTGCTCCAACTGAAGGGTTTGGCCTTTTCTGTATACGAACTCTTCTTTTTTCTCGTCCCATAGTTCGTCAGAATCTGGTATAATTAGCTGAAGCATAGATACTCTCCCTCTCACTGTTATTTTCTTTATCCATTTACCTTCGGAGCAATCGCCAGCGGAGGTTCAACTTTGCGATTTGGAAGAACGCCGTTCACAAATGCAGCTGCCTCTTCAGCATTTGTAGCGAGTTCCATATACAGCTTCGAGAAAGCCTCGGTTTCGGTAAATTCGGCAAGAATCTCCGGCGACTTCATAAATCTGCGACCATCGGGACTTTTTACACCATAAGCGTTGCTAATAAACTCCCTGAACACCTTGATGAGCGCAGCCAGATCGTTTGCGTTTACCATCCTCCGAATCATTTCGGTATAGCCTCCGCTGGTACCGATTTCCAAATCTACACACTCTGCTTCCGTGAGGTTAAAATAAAAATCCTCACTTCTCTTGGTTCCGTTATAGTCGACGTACTCAATTGTTTTCTTAATCATTTCTGTTTTCCCCTTTCAAAAAAAGAAGGGAGCCGCGAGTAAAGCACTCAAACGGCTCCCAATTTGACAAATATAGTTTAGAAAGTTTACGCCGCGCCAACCAGAGTAACGACCTCGTCAGGAAGCGGCAGTCGCGCTTCTTCCGTATTGCCACCATACAAGACGGCCTCCAATGCTGCCATCTTTTCAGGGGCAACCTTTGTCGAATCAATGGTCAAGGATGCAGTAGGTGCGAAGCCCTCTACGTTGACCGGGGTTGTACTGACTTCCCACGAGAAAGTGATAGCATCGGGGCTGTCATTGATTGTGTTGTACCCTTTTTCGGAGGGAGCTGCCAGACAGCCATAAATCAAATGCAGCTTATAGCCATGGTCTGCACCTTCGGTGTCGTTACCAATCTTGGTACGATAACTCATGCCGAATACTTCGCGTTTCTGCTGACCAATCATCACGCCGGGAGCAATTTCCGCAGAGCCGTCGCAGACGGCGAATTCGTCAGGATATATATAAGCCTCGATGGTTGCGCCGAACTCTTCTGCACTCATCAGGTTCAGATATTTGATATTATCGGCATACAGCGGAGACGCTTCTGCCCCGGATGGGCTCTCAGTCACAGCCGTCAGGCCATTCCACGGAACACCGCCGGAATATGGTTTATCTTCAGCAGTCGCATTTGGCTTTTTGTATCGATAAAGAACACCATGGTCAACGCCAGTCTCATAAAGGCGTTTTCCGATTTCGTCCCAAATAAGTTTTGCCATGTAGTTATTCCTCCTTAGAAATAGATAGTAAACGGACTATGATAAAGGTTGTTTGAGACATAAGGAGACCCCTCTCGGCAGTAGACGAAGTGCATATACACATCTGTCGCCAGCTTCCGATCGGGGTCCGTCTCGACAACCACTACATCATAACCCGCCGTATAGGAATATTTTTTGTTGTCAGCAAACCTCGTATCGCCTGCGGACCGCTTATAAATGATGCAGGGATACGAGAGTTTCACCGATTCGGGAGGTTGAAAATACACGTTCTTGCATAAAGCTTGAAACTCTCGCTGCAAGTCAAGGCTGCTGGCCATTGTATACGCCTCCCACGCTTAAAATAAGTCTAGGTCTTTGAACTTCGACGGCTGTTACGTTCCAGAGAACTCCCATGTACTCAACATACCGGATGAAAGCGAAATGATCATAAGCGAACGGATCGGCCACAATGCTGATTTCGTTGTTCACGTTCACATCGTCATTGACATTACCGCTCGTTTGCCACTTGCGGCTATTTCGAACAAGATCGCCGCAATACGTACGCTCCGTTACGGACTGAGTAAAGACGCCGGGCCGTGTTTCAACCGTCTCAACATAACCGACTTTTCCGTAAAACTTAGCCATGACTCATTTTCCTTTGCTATTGTTTAGAATTAAATTCCATAGAGTTAAAACTCACAGGAGTAAGAACACTAAGCATAGTTGAATCATAGGCAATTTCCTGCACAGTAGCAATGGAAACGGAAGTGTAAAATTTGTCGTTTCCAAGATTGACAATGGTCATATCATATGGTAAGACAAAAGAATTCTTTATAGAAATCAAGAGACCATTCTTAAACAGCTCAGCCAACGTAATACAGTCGACTCGATTTTCGGGTACGTCTCCACCATCTGGATCGATGTAGAGATAAGAACAAGGTTTATTTTCCGCATCGAAAATAACATAGAGAATAGTTTTCTCAATGTTTCGCTCCTCGCTATCGGAGTATATCCGATGAAGCTTATTAGGATTAGTAGGAATGGACGGAAGCGGATCAGAGCTATTCGCCATTTTCAAATACCTCCTTATTCATTTTGAAAGCTGAGAATGATCAGCCTCCAGCGACATTTTCCATCTCAACAGCGATGGCGGAGTAAGGCTTCGTCAGAGCGCTAGAGCAACGGGTCTCGATCAGATATTTCTGCTGGTTGTAGTCGATGTCGAAGTCATCGAACATGTTCACAGCGCCGCCCTTATCAGCACCAACATTGTAGTCGTTCAGGTTGACCACGATACCAAACAGAGTACGGGTCTTACCCGCAACCTCACGAGTCAGACCCTCCATCACAGGAGCCGTCACGATCTCGCTGACACGCAGCTTCTTCGTTAGTTTCTCGACGGAATCATACAGGTCACGACCCTCATTATCCGTCAGCAGCAGGCAGTCGGTCAGCATGTCCTCAGTCGTGAACAGAACCGGATTACCAGAGCCTTTGTAGTCCTTGCGGGCCTTGACGATGGTGCGGATGAACTCTTTCGCATTTGTATCGGCATCAGCCTTCGCCGTGAAGACAGCCTTGATTGTATACAGATCCTCGTCAGTCCAGATCGGACGGATGTTGGTTTCATTGATCTTGTCATCGCTAGAAGCCAGACGGCCGTCACCAACCAGATAAGCGCGAGCAAGCTCCTCGTTCAGCATCATGCGCATCTCAGTCTTCAGCCACGCCACCACATCGAAATCCGTGATGTCAACCACATCATCACGATCCATCTTCTGTTTCTTGTAAACGGTCGTAGGAATAGTGGTGCGCTTCAGCAGGGAGAAGACCTCTTCCTTCTTCAGCTTGCCTTTGATGTAGCCCTTCGCACGAGCCTCATCCTCGGTGATGTCCGCGAAGATGGATTTAATGCGAGAGAACGGAGTGTGATGAACAGAACTCATGACCTTGTTCACCCAGCCCATATCACGGGAAATGAAAATCGGCTGATTGGTCATGTTCTGAGCATCGGGGAACAGATAATCGATTTGATCGATTCCATATGTACCCGCATGCTGCAAGAAGCTCTCCTTCATAGAGCCAAAGCGCTTGCTGTCGCCAATGATCGCGTTCATTGCGTCATGGCTCAGAACATTGGTATCTTCATTGACCTCGGGCTCAAATACATTGTGTTTCATAGTGTCGTTTCCTCCTTCAGAATCGTCTTTCGAATCTTCTTCGTTGCCTGCGTCTTCGATGGCCTGCCCGATCATTGCGTAAACAACGGTTTTCTGTTTTTCAGAGAGCGTATCAAATACGTCTGCGATGGTTTCCTCTTTTTCCTCGCTCTTGTCGGACTCTTCCTTCTTATCAGAAGTGTCCGCAGCATCTTCTGAATGATAGAGCATAATGTTTTCGTCGTATCCAAGAATGATGCCGGTTTCAACGCCATCGCCATGAGCCATGACGGAATCGATAAATGCGCCGGGATTTGCCCCAGCCAGAACCAGACTCACTTCACGAATAGCGCCGTGAATCACATCGCTGCCGGCCTGCTTCAGCTGATTGGCAAAAATAGAAAGAGACCGAACGTCGCCATGACGAACGGCCTCTTTGATATTTTTTGCGTTTTCAGTGTTGTTAAAAGAACAGTAGGCGTAAACGCCTTCGTTTCGGTTCTCCAGCAGCGCATGACCAAGAACATTATCCGGATCGGAATGGTTGTGGTTCCAAACCAACGGAACAGTTTTACCATCGCAGTGCTTGAATGCATCTTTTCGAATGGTCCGTCCATCCGAACAGAGCAAATCGTTTCTAGTGGCCCAGCCACTAAAATCATATTTCTCCATTTTGATTTTCCTCCTGGCTTTTTATTTGCTCAGTCTTCTCGCCGCCAGGTTCGCTGAGGTTCTTATTTCTAAGTTCGTCAGCTCTCGGATCGTCAGACGGTTTCATACCAATGATTTGTCTGAACTCATTCGATGTCATGATTTCGTTCCGGGTGAATTTGTCTGCAATTTCTGCAATATTGTCAACCGGCACCAGACGGAACGGATCTGTAAAGAACATGATCGACTGAGATTGAGACCGAGCTGTTTTTGTAAGAAACTTTCGTTTCATTTCATCAACAATCGCTGAAACGATAGGCTCTATCGTTCTGTTGTTATAGTTCAGCATCGTTTTCTCGTCAGCGGTCCCATCCATAACGCTTTGAGTGATTCCTAACTGGCTGTATAGCATGCTCGTTAGAAATTCAATCTGCTTCATCAGGTTGTTTTCCACTGAACGATTCAACTGTGTAATGCGCTCCGTACCATCGGTATAAGCGATTCCATACTTTGAACCTGACAACTGATTTTCGATATCTTTACGCCTGTTTTCAGCTTGTTGACGCCTTGCTTCAGTCTTGATGACGTATGGCAGCTGAATGATAAGGTCTAACTTACCAGAGCTGCTTTGCTCATCAACGACATCCAACAAATTAAGTTTCCGAATAAGCCGCTGCATTGTAGAATTGGGCTCATTGATAACGGCGTACAAAGGGTTTTCTACAATTGCAACCGTGCTTTTCGGAACTGTAATGTCTTGCTTCTCCCCTGTCCATTCGTTGTACACACGAACTTTGACATGCTGTGGATACCATTCAAGAATTTTACCGACACGCATAGACAGGATGTCATAGCCCCCGGTTTCTTCCGGATTATCGGTCGTTTCTACCGGAACAATGGCGATACAGCCCTCGTCGAGCATCGACATGATTACGTCTTGTCGAAAAGCTCGTGCCGTTTGGTCGAGGTTTGCTTCCAGTGTCAAGCAATTGTTCAGCTTGGATGAAACGTTTGAAATATATCGCTCGTTTTCATCCAGTCGAACATGTTGAATAGAAATAGCTGCACCGTCTAAGCTAATTCGATTGTAAACAGAAGTAACGATTGAACGCTCATTACCCCGGCTGAAACGAGTACGGTCCGGACGGTAGAAATATCCGGGTCCGGTATCGTTGTAAGAGTGCGTAGGATCTCTGTTAAAAAAAGTGTTCCAGGCTCGTTTAAACCTGGACCCCATAGACATGTCCATTTTGAATGTTCACCGCCTTTTAAACAGTTAGTTTAAACTAACCAACGAATGCGATTATTCAAAAGCATCTTTGTTGGCTTTATAGGCAATATAGGCATCCATCATAGCTGCAACAGCGTCGATTTTCTGCTCATATCGCTTCTTTAAAAGTTTCCTGTTTCCATTTGTGTCTTCCAACGTAATGCAGTTCCCCATTGCAAAAGTCATCAAATCCTCGTCAAACAAAAGCATCCGCTCCTCAGAAAGCTTTTTCAGCTCTCCCAAAGGAACGGATTCCGTTTTTGCACCTTGGATTACTTTTTCAATTCCAAAGGGGCCGTTCTCTGATGCCCACCTGTCAACAAACTCCATTGCATTGTAAGGATCGTATCCAAAGCAACGCACGTCGTATCCACAATCCGTGATATAGTTGTCCAGATCATCGTAGACCTGCATCATGTCCAAGACTGTTCCCTCAAGGACAATCAAACTGCCTTCTTGCATGAACTGATCATACTTGATTCGCATTGCCGCCGGGAGTTTCATTAGAGTAGACGAGGTGATATAGTTCCTTGTCTTTATTCCAAAAGCACCATTGGATAAAGGGAAAAGGAAGGTAAAGGCACAGAAGTCATCGCCCTGAGAAAGGTCTGCGCCAAGAGAACATGCCATCTGCCAATACGAACGCTTGCGGTGTGGAAGTGTCTCCTCATAGGTAAAGTAATAAGTATAACCTTCCATCGGCAGACCGAACCTTTTTGCAAGAATATCATTTCGCGCAGCCGGTGCTTTTTCGGCACGCTCCACATCCAATTGATACGTCTCATAGCTAACAGTCTTACCAATGTTAGGCTGCGCTTTTACCCACATCGCCGGATCTGAAACTTCGTCAATTGAATCGAGCTTATACCACCAAATCGATACGTGCGGGTTGATGTAATCCCCTTTGAGAATGTCCATCAACTCCATTTTGATTGTATCGCCGGCACCATTACGAACGGTCCCTTCAGAACTGATCGCAACGATGAGATAGTCGTCGACCTTCGAAGCGCCCTGCTCTATTGCACCAATTACATCCTCTCGAATGTCCCCCGAAAGCCATTCGTCGACCGTCGCAACTTTGATTTGCAATCCCTGAAGCTTATCGATTCGCATTGGCCTTATCTCCAACAGTGAACCCGTTAAAAAATTCTCGATACCCTTTTTGGTTGGAGAAAGTTTTACGCGGTTTGCTTTAGAACCAGTCGTATTCTGCAAAGATCCCTCTGTCAAGAATTTGAAGTATGGGCCTCTTGCACGAGTGATTGAGGTACGAATCGGAGACAAAACCTCTTCGGCCTGTTTCATTGTCGGAGCCGTAGTAATCTGGTGTGTTGTGGTTGCGTCCACATTGAGGAAAAAGTTTTGGAGGCAAGAGCCGTACATCGATTTCGCTGCGCCACGGGCGACAATTAGGTATTGCTTATTGATCAAACGTTTCCTGACTTTTTTGGTTATGTAATGACCGCCATAACCATCCTCATAGGGCTCATAAATGCTGCGCTCAACAAAGTAATACCATCCAAAGATCTGCTCAGCCCATAATTTAAATGTGTCGAGAAGATTTAAGTCTGCTCCATCGGTAAGTGTGAGTTCGCTTTCGCAATAATCAATGAAGCCCTCTACCGCCCTGTCGTCATAGTAAACTCCGGGATTTGCAATCAAGTCGTCGATTCGATTCATCTCCATCGAAATTTCTTTGTTTACCGGAATCTCGCCACGGATTACGGCATCTCGAAACATGCCGTAGTATTTCGGGACGGCCGTGTTTGATAATGCCATATTGTAACCACCTTATGTTGTTCCTCGCATTGAAAAATAGCCCAAAATATGGTATAATGCGTTAAATACAAAAAGACCAACTTTTAAAAGACTGAAGGTGACACATTGATAAACTATCATAAGCTATATGTGCCAAAGAAGAATGTACAGCTCATCCCCAGCTATTTGCTTTGGTACAAAGAAAACGCTCAGAGCAAAAAGGTTCGCACACCTTATAACTCTTATTACAAGCGCTCCGATTTGAAGAGGTCGACATGAAAGTCGGCTTCTTTTTTGTGTCACCTTCAGTCTTTTAAAAGTTGGTCTTTTTCATGTTGCTAACGGAAGAGAAATTTTTTCTTCACTTATTCTTCGGTTTTGGTGTCATGTAACCAGCCAATTCTTTGATGTCAAACTGCTTCGTCAATGCGGCCTTAGTTCCATACAAAACAGCCCCAGTAACAAATGCTGTCACAGCCTTTTTTCCGCTGGAGGAAAGAACCTCTGAAACAAATTTTTTACCAGGAGAAATCTCTTCCGCAGTTAGATCTTTTAGTTGTTTCTCCATCTTAATACGCTCAATCCGCTTTTTCAGGTCGGCGTCACTGAGCGTTCTCCTGGATTTGACCGCCTTTTTCATATCAGATTTCTTCGCATTGTCTTCGGATTTTCGCTTAGCCCTCCCATTCGCCTTTGCAAGCTGTTCCGGCGTTCTCCGAACCCCCCACTTCATGCCTAATACGCCGTAATGATAAAGTTCGTTCTCCATTTTGAATTTTCACCACCTGTTTTGTGCATTAAAAAAGAGGCCGTGTTTCCACAGCCCCTGGCATAAAAAATGAATATTGTGTTTTTCCGACGACTATCGTAGAATGGTAAGCGAAAGGAGAGCAACTTTTCGATGGATAGGTGAAAGGAGTATGGGCGAGCTGCACATCAGCAAAGGGACCGCTTCGCTCAAAGTGGACCTTAAACGGCTACTGGCATGTACCTGACAAACTCAAGAAACGGGGAGACTGTTAGCAACGGTTTCCCCGTTTTCCTATCCATCGAAAAGTTGTTCTCCAATTGAATCTTTACAAGTTACAAGTAATCGTTATCCAAGTCAATATCAAGGCCGCATTATTGTAAATCATACTCTGCGATTATGAGGTCATTCTTTATTGTGTCCAAGACCTCATAATAAGCTAGTTTTTTTCCAATACAGAATTCATCTTTACCATTGGCTTGCGCATCCTTTAGTGCGTCATTAGCGTTGCTTAATAGACGGTTAATAATATGATTAAAAACATCGTTATTCATATAACTTACTTTCCAATCATATACTTCCGATCTAAGTCGATATCAAGACCGCATTCCTTTAAATCATAGTCTGCAACCATGAACTCGCTCTTTATTGTATCAAGCACTTGCCAATACCCCTGCCTAATACCAATATTGAACTCATTATCCGGCTCTTTCGCAGCCTCTTCTGCCGCATAGTCAGCATTTTTCAAAAGTCGTTTGATGATATAGTTGATGGTATCATTATCCATTTTTATTCACCTTATTGGGCCAAATATTTTTTGTCTAAGTCGAAATCGAGTCCACATTGATCAAGGTCGTAGTCCCAAACAGTTAGTTCGCTTTTTAAAGCGTCAAGCACTTCGTAATACGCCTCGACTCTTCCGGAATAGAACTCATTAGATTTATCTTTTTGATAAGTGTTCAATGCGTCGTCAGCCTTACTTAGCAAACGCTCCATAAGGTGATTAAAGATATCGTTATTCATCAGCTTCACCCCTCTTTTTTAATTCGTTTTTTCTGTTTAAAATTGACTGATTAAAGTCTGTAATCTCTTTATTCCAGTGATCCATTAACGAACGTTGTCTAGATTCGCTATACGAACGCCACTGAGGATATACAGCTTCTGGGCTGGAAATTTTCTTTTTGTGTTCGCTTATCTTCTTCTCAAGAGAACGAATTCCTTTTCTCAATGCAGACGATGGCTGAGTTTTAAGCGCCTTCTCACCACCGATGGATTTCTCTTTAAGTATAACACGTTTGCCAGCCTTTGCAACCTTCGGAGAATGACCGAGTTGCTCCGGCGTTCGCCGAACACCCCATTTCATTCCCTTCACGCCATAGTGAAAAAGTTCATCTGTGCGAGCGCGAGCATATTTCCACATCCTATCACCACCTTGAATATTAGTCTTGACCCGGATACGCGACATTCGTAAAATAGAATCGAACCGGCGGCTTTTTTTTCTTCACCCAATCTGTTAGAAATATTCCCCTTTCGTCTCATCGGAGTAAAGATGCTGCGAATCGCTCAAGAATAAACGGGGGTGTTCCGCATAACCAACCTGCAAACTCAAAAATCTAATGTAATGAACATTTCGCCAACCACAGTAACAACGCTCATCATAACGATCGGCGTTTGCTATTGCGTTACCGCTTATCTTGCCAACACCAAGAATCACGGTTCTGTTTTAAAATGCCAATATAAAGATTTCACATTAGAAGCTTCATTCACTCCGCCAACGGCAGATTAGAAATGAAGTTATGAAATTCGCAGCATCTTTACTCCGATGAAAAATACACTTAGGAATCAACCGCTACATTCAATCGCCATTCCAGTTCATTGATTTGACGGTTCATCGCTTCAAGGACAGAAGAGCTAAGTGGTGGGTCAAACACAAGCTTCACTTTGAGATATATGTAGGTTTTTACAAATTCCAACCGTTTGTCGTCTTGAATGAAATCCGTCCATAAATCCGTCTCGTCTTTTATAAAGAAACCGTCCTGCGGGCCTACTCCGAGTTGCGTTAGACTAGAAAAGGCAGAATTGATATGTATAATAATGTCAGTATCGAAATGGTCATAGACCTCTGTCGGACCAAGAAGCTTTTTTATTGTATTGAGTATGCTTATCATCTTCGTCACCCTTTCGGCCTAACCGCAACATATCGTTTACTGCAAAATCCTTCTACGCCCGCTTCAGTACATACTTTGTAAAAATCCTCGTTTGACGCATCCTCGTCGATCATCAGTTCTGAAAGGGCATCAACCGTACCGATAACCTTACCGTCTGAATCCGGCTCTTCTCGAATGCTCAGGGCAAGGCAGTCAGTAACAACTCCAATAGTAACCGCGTTCACTTAAAACTCCTCCTCTTAGTGCCTCCATGGGCATGTATCGTTTGGTCTACGCTCAATTGGATTCTTAATTAAAAGATTCTCGTCCCCATAGTGAATCGCCTTATGAGTATTGTCAGTCGTGCAAATCAAATATTCTGGGTCAAGAAGTATTTTGCTTCTGTACAAAATGTCTTCTTTGGTAATAGGGTTCATATGGTGGACCAAGATGCGGCCACCTATTTGCCTATCGTCTACACCGAGGTCACAACCATTGTCTCGAATGATTACAACATCTCTAATTGCCCGCCACTCATCCGTTTTGTAGAACTCCTGATTTAGATATCGGTCAAAGCCAAAAGTGTCCTCGCCAACCTTTCCACACAAACGTAAATATTGATAGCGCTCTTCGAAAGAAAGAAGTTGTGACAATTCCGAATATGTTTTAAACCTCATCGCTTTCTCCACTCCCGCTGTACCGTCGGAAAGCGCCCATCGCTTCCTTGTAAAGTTCTTCGATTCGCTCAGTAGATTGCAAGGATTTGGTTTTTGCCTCAATCAAATCTTTTTGCTTTTCGAGAATCTGTTCCTCTAAGTGAGCTTTCGTGGATGCCAGTTTTAAAAAATGTGTAGTTTCTTGAGAAGAAGCAGTTCCTTCTATCAAGCGCTTCTCGACCAAATCAATGGCCAAAGATATCAGCTGGTTTTGCCTGGCCTCTGGCGTCAAAGCCGGACGAATACGTTTTGTTGTTGACGAATTACTTCCCGCATGTATTTTTTTCACCTGTTACTGCCTCCTCTCTGATAGATTTTGTAATAATCATGCTAACTTTTGTTGTACTTTTATACAGCATTTAAGCGAACTCATAAGGCCGCCGGAATCTCTATTCCACTGAAAGGAGAAAATCTGGAGGTAAAAAAGAAAGCGTGAAAGTGTCCGTCGAAGCGAATAAGCCTTATGAGCTCGATTAAATGCTGTGAAAAATAGAGAGGCTTTGTTACAGCCTCCCCAATATTTTACACGTGATAATAGAACCAAACCCAAGGCCTGTTAATATACCGATAAAGTATAGCGCTCGGACCTCTCTAAGTTGCATTCTGTCTCACCTCCATAACAGAGTGTGGAATACACGCGTAAAAGCTTTTTCAAAATATTCCTCCGGAGAATTTTTGAGGAGGGCCGCGATGACGGAGGGGGTGCGTTTTTAGCGTCCCCCCCCCTATACCTCTAAGGCTCATCACCGCGACCACAAATAAACTACTGTTTCACTTTTTTATAAATGTTTTGAAAATCATACTTAATGATTTCATCAATCGCACGCTCAATCTCTTGTGCATTTTCCTCATCTGAAAGCTGTTCAGATGTCTTTGCGATTCTTCCTAAGTAAGCACACGAATGATAACCTTTTTCCTCATCGAACATGAACCACGAAGTGAACTCATCAAAAGGATTGTACGGATTGTCAAACGTTGTAAGCATACATTTACTTGCCATAATACTTGGTTCACTCCTTTCAGTTCAAGTATTTTGACACTGTAGATGCTGATACGCCAAGAGCTTCTGCAATCTCAGCAGTCGTGTAACCAGATGCGTTCATAGATGCAATCTTATTGACCTTTGCAGAGCTAAGCGTTGTTGTTGCTCTAGGTGTTGCACGTTGTCTGAGCTTATCGGTATCTACATTGTTGATGATTTGTGTCAATCGGTTCTCGCTGATAGCGCCGGCCTGTATGGCCTCCCATTCACGATCGGTTATCAGGATGGGTTCACGTTTAGCGCCTACCGAATTTCGTGCGGCCGTGAGGGCCTGCTGGTTCGCTTTTTTAATCTCCCCCTTGGTCATGTCCGGATTCTCCTGCTTTTTAGCTTTTACAGCAGCATTAGCAAGAATCTGAGCCTGACGTTCACGAGGTGCATTCTTTAAAGCAACATTCAGCTTAGCCTCCAGGGAGTCTACCTCTGCCTGATACGTTCTCTTAGCAGAAGCAGAGTACGCAATCTTGCCGGTATTCATCATCTCTCTGCGTGCACGGTTGGCTAGAGATTTCATGTTGTTGGCATAATCAGCATATGCTTCTTCCTGTGGAGTACCGGAGGAAAGCGTTCTGGCATCTTTGGTTTCAGCCATCTTTGTGCTGGCCTGAGTACGAACCTTAACTTTGCCGTTCTTATCGGTGTACTCCTCGTAAACCTCTTTGTAGCGCTGCTCACCTGTCTCTTTGTCAATGATCGGACTTCCTTTTCGCTTCAGAACAGAGGTTTCAGATTTAGCACGAGAGATCAATGTCGCAGCACCTTCATGGTAACGACCATTCTCATCAACTGTTCCCTGATACTTTTTCTTAAGAGCAGAAATTCCGTTATCTCGTTCACTTTGTTTGTAATCGAGCTTGTGTTTTTCAGCATCGATCACTACCATACTGTGGCGGACAGCACGAGCAAGCTCATCCTGAGTAGCACCTTTCAAAGTCATGTCGGTAATGAGGTTTGAAATCTTTCCCATTTCAGTTTGCGTGTTTTTCATGGGCTTAAAGGTTCCCTCTTTTTTACCGCCATATTCAAGCTTTGGGTCAAAGCCCTCCAAACCCTTTAGCGGCGGCGTCGATGTAACCTTAACCTTTCCACCGGTGGGTATGACCATAACAGTGTCGCCGTCGAAATCAGCTCCAGATAGACGCTCTGCAACTTTACTGTTAATACCAATCGCATCAAGAGCATTGTCCAACATTCTTTTAGCTGTTGGCTGCTTATTGTTTACTGTTAAAATCGGTATTTCGAAAGTTCCGCCATGTGGATAGCGGATAAGAGCGACTTTTTCACCGTTTTTGTAGTTTGGTGCGTACACCTCATCGTCCTTCATATCTGTAACGGGCAAGATAACCTGATACTTTTGACGCGGTAATGCTGCTGCCTGTAAATGGACGGCTGCGGAGTCACAATCATCAGCGAAAGACTTGAGAAGGGCCTTTTTTACAGTCGGGTTTGTTAAAGAACATATTTCATCAAACTCCGCAAACTTGTCTTTGGTCGCTAAGTCGAGCTGCTTATTGATGAGTGTCATACTTTGCTTGGAGAGAAATTGTGACGGAAGATGGTCACTCCATTCACCCCAGTCCCCCTCTTCAGCGCGCTTATTGATTAAAGAAAGCGACTGTTTCTTTCCTGTTACCGGATCGGTGTACTTACCATTCGGATCGTCGTAATAGCTTTGACCTCCATGCTCTTTAATGAGTGAGCCAAACGGATTTTCGGGATCATTGGTAATTTTCTTCAGAACGTCTCCTGTCGGAGTTCCTTGTTTTTTGTTCGTATTGAACACGACATCCACACCATCAGGCAAATCGTCAGAATATACGGCCATCCCTTTAAGATACCGATTTCCGTCAACGAGAATTCGAACTTGTGCATAATGAGATTCTCCAAGAGAAAGATCCTCAACGCCTCTGCGAATTTCGATGACGCCGTCTTTATCGATTCCCCCGTCTTCCGCATACCGGATTTTCAGCCGGCTGGAATCCATGCTTTCAGGATATACGAAACTTTTTCTGAACGATTCACCATCATCATAAGAAATATAATCTTTCACAGAATGAATATTGTCGTAGTCGTATATTTCCTTATGCTCCGTACCCGGAGGACAAACCACCTGAAGAGTTGTATGTTTTCCAGGATTCGTGGCCTGCTGGATTCTCCCGCCGTATACTGGATATCCTTCTGCTTCGAGGATCGCCAAAGCTTCTTTTAGCTTCTCTTTTGAGATTCCAATTTCACGTTCAACACCCGTGCCAACATCGATCATCCCTTTTTCCGCTATCTGCTCTTTCAGAAATTCCGCAGTCTTCTTCGCTTGATTCATCCGAGCTTCAGAACGTTCGTTCAGCAATGAGCGAACAGAAGAATCATTGGCAAAGCCCATCTCCCTCGCAATTTCATTCAGGCTTAGACCGTCTTCCCGAAGAGACTTTGCCTGTGCAACATCTAATGCGCGTCGTTCATCCTTCGCCAAGGATTTCTGCGCACGATATTGAGTCGTAGACATTCCCATTGCTTTAGCGATTTCGGTTTCGGTAAGTCCTTTGCCTTTCAGCTCTTCAATGCGGCTCAAAAAGTCTCCACTATGCTGGTAAGGATCATCGCCAGAGCCCCAAGGATAGCGACCCGAATGTCTCGGTGTGCCGTAATGCATCAAAATATCTTCAGCAATAGAATTCATGGCTTAGCTCTCCCGTTCTTTAATTTTCTTGATGATTTTATCAGAAACGATAATCTTATTCATAATTGCCGAAATATCATCCGCAGTCGGATTGTGACACAGAATATCATCGCTTTGATAAATGCGAAGCTCAGTTTCAATATCAGTCGGCTTCACACGATATTCCAAACAAAAAAGAGCAGCGTATATTTCAAGCTGCTCAATGTGGGCCGGAATCGCTCCGGACTTATAGTCATGAATTCTAAGTATGTCTTTTCGAAACGAAATGGCATCCGCAGTCCCAAAACAATTTTCCGAATAGAATAGCGGTTGCTCGGGAGTCATCCGAAAGCCAATTGCATCGTTTACATACATGTTGAGTGTTTTTTGTGATTTGGGTAATTTCTGTCCCAGTCGAATGCATTGCGCAGCGAACGCATGCAGCTCTGTTCCTCTCTGCGCCGCCAGAAAATTCAAATATGAGTCAGCCATTTTTTCTTCGCTGTAATTGAGCCAATGATATTTACTCGGCCCAAGAAAAGCATGCAGCCCTTCAAGTTCGAAATGCCGATTGAAGTTCACTTAACACTTCCTCCTTATTCTCAGGATAAACAAATCTTGAGAAGGACATGTTGTCCATCAGATCTACGTAATATTCCTGATTGGGTTGTTTTGCAGCATTCGCAGATTTTTTGCATTCTAAGGACGCCCACTTATCTTGATACAAAACCAACAGATCAGGAAGCCCTTGTATTTGATCCATTTTAAAGACCATGCAGCCAGGGAACATATTTTTTAAACGCTGAATCAGACCATCTTGAAATCCACTTTCGAGCCTAGAGCTCCTAGCCATCTTGGGCCTCCTTGATAAAAATTAAATTTAATGCGAGTAATAAGCCCTCAAGCGCTTAGCTTCATATGTGTTTTTCCCTGCCAAAATAAGGTTAACAGCGGTTCCGCCAAGCGCTATCGTAGAACCAGCGACAGACGCTAAACGAAGATTTCCGCTATTAGCCAACAGTGCACCTACGATATTACCACCAGCTACAACAGCAGCTTCCGTAATCGCCGTTTTAGCTGTATTACTGGTAATTGTTTTTCCTTGTTGATATAATTTCTTTCCTTCGTCGGCCATTTTATCGGTCTTCAATTTATTATAGATGGCCCGCATTTTTCTTTTTGCTACTTTTACTTCGCCTTTTGCGTCTTTTACCGAACTACTTGTTGCTCTTCCGCTTTTATATGCAACTTTAGCTCTTTGAGCTTTTTCTTTTGCGGCCTCATAATCGGAGTCGGCTTTTTTAAAACGAGCAACGCCTTTTTTCGTATATGTTCCGTCGTATTTTTGATAGCGACGAACACCCCAACGCATGCCCTTAACACCATAATGAGCCAATACTTCTTCGTTGTAATTTTCCATGTTATGTGCCCCTTTCATATTTACTGTAAACTAAAAACTTTTACACCAAAACGTAAAAGAGAGTGTCCATTCAAAAATGGCCATTTTATCCTCTCTCTTCATAACAGTCAATGTTTTTTTCGCGAAGCTGTAAAACAGAAAAAGAAAAGACAGAGAAGCTCGAAAGCAACTCTGTCTTAATAACAAATATATTTTGTTTTATAAAACGTCTTCAATGTTAGGCGTATCTGTTTTCTGCCCTCTCTTTTCTATCAAACTTTTAATTCCACTCACGGTTTTGCCGCCAGCATCAATAACAGCTTTTTTCTGTTTGGCAAACTTTGCAGCTTTTTCCGCTTTTATTTCTGCTTTTTGCTTTTCCTGTTCGTCAAACAGTCTCTGGCTTTCGTCAATCACGTCTTGTGTAATGTACTTTAAAAACACCATACTTCCTGGTTTTACTTTTTTTCTTTGCGGAGGATTGGAAATAACAACCTGAGATTCGATACAATCTTTATATTTGGGATCTGCTTCTTTCATGGTGAGTTCGCATGCCGTCGCCTTCAAACCAGCCGATAATACCAAATCAGTTGCTTGGTTAATGGTAAGCGGAAAACCTTTTGCGTACGTATCTGGCACGGATATCAAGTCGTTTTGTTTTTCAAACTCTTCTGCAACCTTATCGACAACTTTGTTTATAGTGGGCTCGATAGCTGGAACAAGTGCATTTAAAGCTGCCGCCCCCAATGCGCCTCCAATTATTCCCCCTATACCTTTTCCCTTACCTTTGGCCATTTTGTTTCCTCCTATTCCATAGCCTTCCAGACAAAATAAAAAGTGCGCCCCAATAAGAGACGCACCAAAAAGCGCATTCTCCCATTGCTGCCACACAATCCTTACACCTGGTTATAGGTATAGGTAAAGAGAGAAAACACTTTTTATCAAAGCATTCCCTATAACCAAGCTATAAAATTGTGTGGCATCTATAATATACCATACCTTTTGCAAAAATGGAAGATTTTGCTGTTGTTCGTTTACACTCTTTATGGCACTGTTCACGACACAAACCTGGCTCGACGGTTCGTATAGTCATACAGTATTTTTGTCGCATCCCTAAAATGGACGGCTATAACCAAGTATCCTTGAGGTTCATAACGAATAACGTCCTTAGAAAGCTTAGGATATGTTTTCTTAAAATCGGTGTATATGTCGATCCACCTTATTTCTCGTCTCAATCGTCTCAATTCCTCCTCAAAAAATCATTCTGCCCACTTGCCCACTTTTTTTCGCTTATTTATATATAATATTGAATTTTTCTATCATGTAATAAGGGTAAAAAAAGTGGGCAAAGTGGGCAATAAACGTAGTTAGACCTTCTATCGACCTTCTATAAGCGTAGTTAGACGTAGTTCTCGCCCACTTTTGGGTTTTGAAAGTGGGCTTTTGCCCACTTTTTTTGGGCAAAAGCGCAAGTAAATGCCTTTACACCCCTTATTTTTTCCTGTCAAAAATGTAAAAAGCCCAGAAAAAGTGGGCAGAAGCCCGGATTTGAAACATAAAAGTGGGCAGAAAAATGATGGGTTTTTAGGCAAAAATAAAGAGCCGAACAGCATGTCCAGCTCCTGAAATCATCAAAATCCCCTTTACTTTTTCTTCGTATGGCGCACCCAAGCCTTACACCAGGTCTCTTTACAATTCGGATAATCTGTCCAACCACAAGCGTTACAGATCAAATCCTCTCGCCCGAGGTCCGGAATATCCTCTTCATAGTCTTTCAGAACCACTTTCCAAGTTCCGTCTTTCTGCTTAACCGGGCAGGCCATATGACTTTTGACATGTATCACCTTATCCGAACTGGCACCATGCAACGATTTCATCTTATCGCCTCCTCTGCAAAATATAGTACCATGAAAAACGAAAAAGTAAAAGGCCTTGTTCGGACCTTTTACTTTGCTGGAACTGAGTGTCCGTTTAGGAAATCAAAATATTGTACCGCTCGATCAGATCCCTAAGTAACGCCTCGTCCGTATTCGCTTTGATATGAAATTCAATCTTGCCTTTACTGTTTCTAACAGTTTCGACAATAGCTCGAATTCCTTCCGCGTATAACAGCCTCAGGCATAAACCTAGTTGCTTATCGGATACGGCCAGAAAATATTCCATAAACCAAACACCTCCTTCCATAATAGGGGATGCGTTTTACGCGCCTACGTTGTCGTCCGTATCAACCCCATACCCATTCAGTTGCGGCATCTCTTTGCATGTCCAGATCGCGCACAGGATGTTCCAGACAAAGGCTCGATCGTGGCGCTCGTCATCATCCCCTCGTTTATATTTAAGGTAATGACGGATGGCGCTGTCGATGTAGCAGTGAACAGGAATCCCTTTCTGCCAATTATTCTCACCATATTTCTGAGCTCCCTGCTCAAAGTGTATGGAAACCTCAAGCAGCATGGTGTAGACGCTGTTGTCGAATTCCGTCGAAAATTGCAGGACGGCTTCCAGCAAATACTTCGGGTCACCAGAATCCTTAAATTGATTAACACAAAATAGTATATCGTCGCGCAGCATATTATAAATAGGAAGCAGAGGAAGCAAATCGCATCGTCCTTTCCCTTCCTGAATATCACGTACTGCGCCTGTCTGAAACGTTCTACGATTTCCCGAATCCAAAATCGCACTCATAATTTACACCTCTCTAACCTCATCCGCATAATCAAATGCGCTTCCGAAATATCGCACTTGAGAGATCGGAACGAATGATTTTCGGCCGTTCTTCTCGAACCAGAAAACGTTGATGTTCTCCCGGTAGTGTCCGTAGCCCTTTACGCCCGAAATGATTTTTTCACGTCCATCCGCAAAAATAATCAGTAATAATATCGTACTATCCATCTTTACACCCCTTCTGCAAACTGCGCATAATCTGAATCGGAATTACAAATATTTTGTAGACGGGTTGTCTTTTGTTCCCGAAGATAATATTTACATAGAGGATATTGCATCACGATCCAATCGACTTTTGAAATTATTGCCACAACATTATCTTCATCTTCCGGACAGTATGTACATGAATCAATCTCCTTTATGATGCCCAGATACTCTCTCATCCTCGAACAGACCACTCGATGAATGCAGCTTGTACAAGCCGTCTCTTTCACTCCTTCAGTCATATAAATCTCTTTTCTCCTTTTCCCAATATGCGCCGCCGAGATTCTTTTCGAAATTCACGGCATGACAAATATCCCTCGTGTGTTTACACAAAGGGTAGGAGCAGTGCTCACAAGCTCTCCGGTCACAAAAATAAAGAACCGCATCGGGTTCGATCGGTTCCACGGTTGGTTCTTCTGGAATATCGTTTTTACGGAAAGGGACCATATATTTCATTCCTCAGCTTCCCCCTCTTCTTCCAAAGACCAAGGATATACATTTACAGTCAGCATACCTTCGGGCATTAAGGTGATGCTTACCCATCGGTCATGTTTTTCCATAGCCTCGTCAATGATCTCGTGAATTTTATCCCAAGTGGTAATGAGTCTACGCATCTGATCCATAAATATCACTCCTCCATAGTCACTTGATCGAACATCTCTTCATGCCGCCAACCGTTATTAAACGGCCGGACCGTATTCGTCAGGATATCTTTGCAGAGAGCCATAAAGTTTTTTACCTGTGCCTCCGTGAGTTTCCTATCATGACCGCACTGGATCGCCTGTAACGTATCACAGCCAGAACAAGATCCATAATCAACATACGTCATGAGATGATCATGCTCGCTTGGCTGATACGTATCGAATGGGATTACATAGAGAAGCGTACCCTGGTAATCGCCGTTATCGATCTCTGTGATTCGTTTCAGATTCAGCAGATAATCATGATTGATGCCTGTATTGAAGATTTTTTCAAAAGAAAGTTTCACCAAATCCACATAGTCGCATTCGTTGAACGTTTCGCCCTCCTCCAAGGCTGCACGAAGGAGATCTCGATTTTTGTCCCATTGCTCTTTGATGATTTTTAACATGATTTATTACTCCTTATTTCTCGACTCTTTTTTTCGCCTCTTCCACAAGCTCATCACAGATCGGAATTCTAGAAAGATCCGGACCCGTAATAAGCTCTGAATATGGCAGCGTCTCGATCCAGTCACAGAAACCCCACTTTCCAGAAGCAAAATCCTTATTGCAGAATTCGTGCTCTTTCGGAGTTATATGCAAGCACCACTCATCCAAGCGATGGTTCTGTCGAGACTTATAAATATTCGCCAAAACCTCGTAATTGAGCATAACCGTCCGTTTCTGGTTGTAAGAGCTCGGGAGAAGCTGGATTATCTGCCACCAGTATTTTTTGTCTTTGCTATCGAGGTATTGAACACGATACTCATTCAGCATATCAATGGTGCTGTTTAGAATATAATTTCCACCATCCATCAGATGCTCATGGCTGAAATCATCTCGCTCAAATCTCTTCGCCGCGATCTTATGCATTGTCGAGCAAGAGTTTGCAACTGTGCCCACTTTGTATGTATCGAATTCCTTCCACCAATAGAGTGGAGCCGTAATATCCACATACACGGTAATCATCCGCATGAATTTTCGATGGTCTGTCCCGGCGTTCCGCAGTTGCTTCATAAGATCGAGGTCGTTTGGACCGATTTCCGGATCGCCCTCTCCAAATCTGTAACTATCCCATGCCGCAGTAGAATTGAAGCTATCACTCTTCTCCCAAGAATTCATCGGATTTCGCATCCCACGGATCGCATGCTCCCAGCCCACGACCTCGGTGTGTTCGAATTTAATCATAGTTCGAATCCTCCTCATACAAAATGCAGATAGAGTGATCGCCATATCTAGCCTGTTGATATCTAAACTCTAAAATATCAATATCCTGATGAGCTTTAATCCACTCATTAAAATATACATCGGCAGATTTAGAGCCGTTAGATCCCGACGTACCGAAAAAATTTTTGCATTTAATCATGATTTTCTCCTTTCAAATATCCACAAGCTAGGGCTGAACTCAATTGCTTACCCAAGCTCTTATACAAATCAGAAGACAGAGACATACCGTCTATCCTAATCTCTGCTGCTTTACTCGGCTCCGGCGACGGTAAACATCCAAGAGCCTCCATTCGCTTATGATCGCATGAATCTACGTTCGGACACTTCTTGCAAGCCTCAGAAAGTTTAGAGAGACCCATTATTTTTCTCCTCTCAGTGCTTGTTCCGGACCGTCTCCAGGACATCCTTTCTTCGCCCATTCCAAGATTTTTATAATATTATTGATGTCATCTTCTTCGTAAATAAGGAACATTTTATATTCTGATGCATCAGTGCTGTCGCCATCGTAATAGAAAAATTCAGATTCGCATTCTCCAAAATCGAACCCATCACATTCGACTGGCCGAGGCATAACAACGCACGTTCCGTCAAACATCCAACGAGCATTTCCACTATCGTCCGTATATTCCCAACCATGGTCAACCTTTATCTCGGGCTCTTCCAATGTGGTGCAAGGTGTCCACGGAGCAAATATAGTCCCACTGGGCATACGAATGAATGTTTCATAATCAACAATTCGCATTTTCTTCTCCTTTCTGTCTCTTCAAATACTCACTCAATCTTCTGCAACGGTTTCGATATTTGCATCGAATGACCGTATCGCTGCATGTGAGGAGTTCGATCTTTTTCCCATCAGGATCGGTGCCAAAAAAAAGATTGCATTCTGGCCTCTCCACGTCTGCTTCAAAGTCCTGACATTCTTGACAGTAAGGCTCAAGTGTCAAATTCCATGACCGGACCATCGTATACGTATCTGTTCATAAGCTTCTCCCTTCCAGCAGAAAATGAAAAAGGGAAAGCACCCTGTTAAAGGCACTTTCCCTCATCGGAACACTCTTTTTCTTATTCGGAAATATCCTCGGAATCCTCATCTTTGACATCAGATTCATTGAATTCCACGTCGGTGATCTCCTGCGTCTCTTCCTTTTTGGCTTTGATTTTTGCCAGCAGCGGTTTTCCGATGTACTTATAGGCCACTACGCCTGCCAGTACAGCCAAACCAATGCCAGCGGCTACCTTAAAGCCTTTCCCAGAACTCGCATTTACGATCTCCTCAGTAGTTTCCATAACCTCTTCGTTCGTCAAGATTTCGTTGTTTTCCATTGTAAATTTCTCCTTTCAAATTATGAAAATATAGAGTTGCTCTCCATTAAACACCATGCTTTTTTCGCGCACTATTTTGTATAGTCGTACTTCGGCGCAATCTGGTAGTCAATTACCAAACACGGCGTACCGTCTTCTGCCAGTTGAGAACTAAATCGCAAATCCACAAGGCCATTGTCGATATGCCAACCTAACTCGTCTCCCAGCTTTGTCTCCGGAAGAGCGATTTCATAATAGAAATCATTCAAGGAAATATACCCTTCATCCAGCATTCGACGGCTAAGGTCGTTCGCTGCTCTCTTCAGTTTTTCAATATCAGATTTGAAGTAACGCCCAGATATCACATCGTAGCAAAGAGTATTTCCTTTCTCTGTAATAATGACTTCCTGGTTTGTAACCGGTGATTTACTGATTCGTTCTTTGGCAACCGCATCTTGTACCGCCTGCTCTTTTTTCTCACCGATGGTCTCAACTACTTTCTCTCGGTATTCCTTCAACGCAGATTCAGAAAGCGTATAGGCTGTTGCGAGCGCTGCGTTTCGTCTGAGGTTGACCGAACTTGCACCGATCAGACACGTCATCGACAGAACCCCTGTTACAGCAGCCGGAACGTAGCAGAGCCAAGCGGCTTTAATGGTTTCAACAGGGGTGAGCGCCGAAGCATCCGTGTTCTGGTGCTTTACCTCCTCAGCCTCTTGAATAAGCAGCAGCGCTTTTGGAGTTGCTCGGACAGCCAGAATAGTTGTAGTGACCATCCCCGCGATTCCAATACCGGTCAATATTTCCGGACTGTGTTTTTGTAGTGCCATTCCCATACTTCGAGCTATGGCTTTTAGATTTAGTTTCATCAAAAAACTCCTTTCGGTCGATTACGAAATCATTGATAAAATATCTGCTGCCGTATCCGCAGCATTGGTGAACATCTCGCGAGCAGACGTTTCAGGGGATATGTGTGCAAAATATGTCATTTCCGCCATGAATACTTCCACCGTACTAACAATCGGAACTTCTGGATTACCGCGTACTCTATCCAGAATCTCGCTTACCGCCCAACGAGAATAACTTCGCTCCGCAAATTGCTCAGGAGGCCAGTTTATACTTGGCTCAAATAAGCATTCCTCCAAATAATCGCAGATAGATTGGACTTCTACATCGTTCATCACATCACTCCACAAAAACAAAAAGAGCCCTTGTTAGGACTCTTCTTCGTCGGTTTTGGCAAGCGCCTCATTCACTTTTTCCTCGATTTTCTCTTCCATCTTTTGCTCGTTCACCCAATCGGTTACAAGTGACATACCTGCACCGATAACGGTAGCGGCAAGACCCAGAACTTTAATCAATGTATTTTTTGTCATAGCGCATCCGCCTCCTTTCATAACACAGAATGTAGAATGTGCGCAGTATTTTGTGCTATACTGTGCGATAGAGGTGATTATAATGTTTCTCGTAAAATGTTCCTGCGGCTGTATGTATACCTTGCAAGATAAAAATTTAAATTATCCGCGTCCTGGGTCTTCTCGCCATTGTCCTAATTGCGCAATGCGTCACGAATTCACGACCAGCTTGACCGTAGCCACCATGCCCGGAGAAGATTTCGAAGTCCACCGGATACCAGATAGTGCCAAAATCGAAGTTAAGTTTGATTATTAGACTTGACCTGGCTACTTTCCATCGGTGATAAACCATCGATGCCAGCTTCTATATTTATCTTACAATTCTCCAACTTACCCAATGCAACATGCATACGTTCTGTTAAATCTGCCAGTTCTCTGACTCGCGCTTTAATTTCTTCAAGTCCCGTGATGTTGATCTCTGTATAAATCATGTTTACTACTCCTTTGTTTAAAATGTAAAATCACAAAAACAAACCCACAGATCGGGCAAGACCTGTGGGTGATTTGCTTTACCCCTCTAAATAATCCGCTGTTGGTTCAAACAACGCAGATACAATATAGCACTCCAGCCCATCATCATATTTGACATACCGATTGTCAAAGTCGATCCAGAAAATTCCGTCTTCCAGCAAATCTTGACCCCAGCCAATGCCTTCGCCACAAACCACCTTCTCGATTCCTAAGAATTCATAGAATTCATTTAGAGACACATAACCGCGCAACGTAAAATTCCGATTCAGATGATATTGCGCATTCAAGACAGACGCCATCGTGGACTGAAAATACCGGTCTGATATCTCGTCATAGAAAAGGCATTCTTCGCAGCCGTCATCGTGACTCGCATCATAAATAGCGCATCCATCCGCTGAAATATATGTCTCCTTAGCAACCTCTGCTTTAATCTTTGAATCCGCATCATCCCCGAACACAGTGTTTGCGGCACCTCGATATCGGGAATATGATTCATTCAGCATCGCATAAGCTGCTGTCAACGAGGCTTGATTTCGTTGATTGAGCACGTTGGCACCGAATAAACAAATCAAAGATGATATACCAATTGCTGCAACAGGGATATAAGCTGGCGCGGCAGTTCGAATGGTCTCCAGCTTGTCAAGTTCTTCTCCTTTCTGAACTTCTGCCTCTTCTAAAAGCTTCATTGCTTTGGGTGTTGCCCTGGCCGACATGATTATAGTCGCAACAACTCCGGTGGCTCCAACAAAAGTTAAAATTGTCGGTGAATGCCGTTTCAAATATGCTGCCGATCTGTAAAAGGCCTTTTGAATAACGTTTGCTTTCTCCATACTTTCTCCTTTCGTTTTTGGTGGATAAAATAAAAGAAACAGTACAGGATTCGAACCCGTGATCTCTACATGGTTTTATGTAGTGCTTTACCTCTCAGCTAACCGTTTCTTCATAAAACAATTTGTAAATTTCGCGAAGCAAAAAAAAAAAAAGGAAAGAGACTTTGTATTTTGTCTCAATCCTTCCTGCTCAACCATAAATATAATTCTCTTTAGCCACGAGTAATGGTATTGCCAGAAATGAAGTAAATACAAAGAATGTCCAATCATTCGAAATGATCGCTGCAAACATTCCAAGACTAAGCAATGCAATAGCGCACAGCTTGTTCTTAAATGTTTTTCGATTGCTTCGAATCAGTTTTCTTATGTACTTCCTTATTCTTTTACACATAATCTCTTCTCCTTTGAAAATATATAGGTTTCCATAAAAGAGCCTGCTAAAAATGCGCAAAAAAAAAAGAAAGAGCCCTTGTTCAGGACTCAATCTCTCGTTTCTTGATTTTTACTATAATTTCATTTCCTTCAATAAACGCCTCAAGTTTAAATTTTTCCGGCTCATCAATTACCTCCTTTATAAGCGACGGTTTCTCTTTCTCCTTCTCAGGGCTCCTTCTGAACCTCAAATTCGAAATATCAATCTTGCTTAAAATTTTGCTGATAATCATACCTCTTCTCCTTTCGAGAGTCGTTTATTTCTCTCGTAATAGAAGATGCAATTTTGGCGTAAATTGTTCAAATATCTTTCCTGTCGAAACAGGTCTCCCATCGAGCTTTGGGCAGCGGCTTCATTTTTAGTGCCCACATAAGCTGCCGCACGGTCACAGTCGGATAAAGGCCATCCGTGCAAGCTCCAGCCCGCTTATCAAAGTACTCCTTAAAGTTTGGATGCAAATATAAGTCATCCGTAAGCCACGAATCAACCTCGCTCCACCATGTGGTTTTCGTTCTAGCGTCAAAACGCTGCTGAATAACGGCAATCCCCTTATCTCCGATTAGAAATAACGTGCAGCTGTTGTATACGGGATGCTCGCAGACATATCGAACGCCATACATTGACAAATATATCTGCGGTTTCTCATAATGATAGCGCATCATATCCTCCAGAAACAAAAAAAAGAAGAGCCCTCGTCAGGACCCTTCCTTTTGATAATTTATTGATCGGACTTTTCTAATCGTCGCTCAGCTCGTCGAATTCTTCGTCGTAGATTTCATCGGACTCATCTTCGTCCTCGTTGTAGCCCAACACTTCTTCCTCCGTTGGGTATAGGGCTTCATATTCTTCATCACTTTCACATCCGTAGCGGTCAGAATCTATCGAATGACCGCATTCTGGACAAATGAGCACATCTTCCCATTTGTCTTCAAACTTCATAACTGCCCCGCATTCGCTACAAATATACCTATCCGTCTCAAATGCTTCAACTTGCTTGTCGTTAAAAAATCCCATGTTCAATTATCTCCTTTCAGATTAGAAAGTACGATACACATAGTGTATGCCTACTTCCTGCTTTTCGTCAAGAGATAAAAGAGCTCTTTGTATCTCCACAATAGAAGATGTAAATTTCACGTACATAAAAACGAAGAGACATTGCAAATTCAACGTCTCCTCGTCTTTGAACCCATCGATTTATTTCTTTGTCGGTTTAAAACGGCTGATCAAATTTCTCAGCATGTTTGAGGTAAATGTCCCCTCTTTCTCGAAATCCAGCCCGCTATAAAACATAGAAGCGTAAAATATCAACGGAATCAGCAATTCTGCCGCTGCCATACCGAACCTGAATTTTCGCTCTTTGACCTGATCCACAATCTGCTCTTTTTTGAATTGCTCCTCCCGTTCTCGGGCATTCACTCCTTCAATAAAGTCTCGATCATTCTTGGTCTCCTCGATTCTCAGACGGTACAGCTTCACCAAATCGTCAACTGCCGTTTTTCTCTTATCGCTCCCTACATCCATATCGGACAGAACCGAAAGCTGGTCCATAATTTCCTCGTCTAACTTTGCTTTGATTTCATCATACATTTTTGTTTCTCCTTTCGTTAAACGGATTAGGTTCCATAACAGAACGTGTTAATCGTGCGGAATATAGCTTTCGGTGTTGACTCGGAGAAGGACATACTTTTTCCGGGAAATATCGCCCATACCCTTCTCAATTTCCAGAAACAAGTATGGTGCATCTGTCGGATCTGATTGGTCCACACGCAAAGTCCCTACAAAATTTCTGCGAAATACGTACGCAGTCACCACAGCGCCAATCACTATCCCGATGAATACGATAAGCCAATCCATACACATCCTCCTTGTAAATGATTTTTCAAAAAATCCACCCCGGGCTTTTTTCAAATACAAAAATATCACATATTTTCGTCACCTACGTACCGAAAAATAAAAAGCCCGCCCAAGAGCGGCTAAACTCCTGAGCGGGCCTTACTAACTGTTTATTCAACACAGAACCGGCGGGTGATAACCATTTCCTGCGTGGTGAGTTCACCCTGAATCGTATCCACTTGATCCTGCAATCTGTCAATTTTGGTTTCCATCCGGTCCATCTTTTCAGCAAGCATCTTATGACCGTCCGCAATCTGACGAATCTCTTTCTTTACGTCATTCTCGATGTATGCCATAATGCTCGTCTTTGTGCGTTCTTCTGAAGCGGAAATCAATTCTCCAATCGCTTGTAAATCCTCTTTAGTGAGCATTCGAGTCAACCTCCAGTTCGTTGTGTAGATAGTATATCACGCTGCGCAAGGCGATTCAAGAGACAAATTACTTACGCTCCCTGTCGAGAAGCCAGAAAAAGCGTCTGTACAAGTCGTAATAAGTCTCCTTGCAGCAGGGTATGTCTAATCTAGATTTAAGGAAATCATAGGATACGCCAGAGGTCACTCCCGTTACAAGGTATTTCGCAATCTCTGGCGCAGCGTTTTCAGCCGTTCGCTCAAGCAGATCGATTCTATCCAGATAAAAAGATCTCGCCTCAGCACAATCCACTGTCGGATCGCTGATACGCCCGGATTTTATATATTCTTCCAAGAGCGATGGACTTTTACTCAAGGCATCGAGCAGCTGAGCAGCTTTTTTCCATATCGGATACTGAAGACAAAAGTGTTTCAGCTCATAGTATCGATGTCGGTCAATCCAATACTTACTGCTCTTAGATAGCTCCGGACGTATGACCGTGCTCATACTACCGCTCTCCTTTCCAAACATACCCGGTGTCCTCCCACAATTTCCTCGGAGAAATATAATAGGCTATTCTGCCTTTCCGCGAGTCCATCTCCTCGATGTAAGGTGGTACCGGTTTGTTGTCCCTTGTGGCAATCCCAATTGGGAGCCATTTGCACAGAATCCCCGCCCGCACCCAACATGAGTCTCTGCCATAAACCTTGGCAGCGATGTGTACAGGTACGGAGCCTGGAGGGAACTCAATACTCTCGACAGGACCTTCGCATAGTTCAAATTTTTGTACATCCATAATGGCTTTTCTCCTTTCTGACACCATTCTAGAATACGTTCTGCGTTTTCTCAAAACAATGTGAGTGGAAAATGCAGAAAAAAATAAAAGGTCTTGAATCTTACGACTCAGACCTCTTTTGCCCGTGCACGAGCTATTTCCTCCTTTCACAATAGAGGATGTAAATTTTGCGCAAAAAGAAAGAGCCCTTGTTCAGAGCTCGATCTTTCTTGAAAAATCACATTTTATAAAGAAACACCTTGTCGCCACGCCTGCATACCTTAACTGAATATCCAGACCGTCTTATGGCGTTATGAAAGCACCCAGCACAGCTCTTGCTGGAACTATAATCGTGTTCGTTAAAGTCTACATTCACAACTTTAGCTTCACCATTTATAAATTCTTCAATGAGCTTCTGCAAATCATGCTTCGCACACCTTCCCGGTATGTGTTCTGTCGGTACGAGTTTCATTCTACAATTCCTCCTTGATACTTATGGATTTCTCCATAAAAGGAGACGCAATTTGTGCGAAGCCAACCATCGACGCATTGTCATCTCACAGGGATAATCTTCATAGCCGAGGGTTTCACAGGTTATAAGCCCCTCCAGGACGCCCTGTATGACGTCTTTCTCATATTGCTTATACGGACATATGTATTGAGGAATCTCTCTGTGTAGGCCCCCACATTCGGTACAGCGGAGGCGTCTTATAGAAACACGTTTTGTTTTGCGGCCTTTCGTACGTACAATACGCAGAACCTTATCATATGGTTTTAATTTTCCTCCGCACGTAGGACAGGTTGATGTGCTGCTGCTTATCATACCGATGCTCTTATCTAGATTCAACTTTGTGTAGGAGTTGACAATTCCTACATCATCTTATATGATATTCAACAAGAAATCAACCAATGAAAAGATGTGAAATTTTTTTGTGACTAAAGAGCAAATGAGAATATGCGATACAATAGTCAGACATGAAACACTAGGTTTGGTGTTAGAAAAGGCAGACATCTCAGACTATTACGCTTTACAGGAGAAGTTCAGACCGGGTTTGCTTGATTTCTCCGATTACGATTTTACAGACGACACAAGAGTCATTCTAAGCGACGAACTCTTGGATGACTACGAACGTCAAAAGAGTGAAGAATTTTACCGTCGTTGGCCGCTTATAATATCTATTATCGCAATCATTATATCATTTCTCGGAAGCATTGGCTCAGACTCTCTTCTCGGTTGCCTTATAGGAAAAATTTTTGAATAAGTGAAAGCAACGATATTATCAGAGCAAATATCGAAAGTCCCAAATTCAGTCGATAAGAATGCATTCGCTCAGCGTGTTCTATTTTTTTCAGTTCATCCTGCGTCATTCTTCGTACACCTGCCTTTTCTAGCTGCCTAAGCCTCCTTAGCTGGCTTTTTTCTTCTTCATCTAAAAATAGTTTCATTCTGCATACCTCTTTTATAAAAAAGAAGAGCCCTTGTCAGGACCCTTCTTCGCTTTCGTCTTTGCTATTTCTATTTTTTCTGATCTTCTCTTTAATCTCGTTTGCGCACATAAAACTAATTGCACCGATGATTGCCGCTGCTAGTATTCGCCTACGTTCGCCCTTTTGATATCCTCCAATAGCCGCGCCCGCCGCAATACTGCAAGCATACACCAACTCTTCACCATGTCCTTTTAGCACCATTTCATCTAATTTTTTCATCAGAATTTTTTCATCAGTCATAGCAATGACCTCCTTCATAAGAGGCGTTGCAATTATTGCGGAGGTAGCGATATGAGAAAGAAACTTTATGGAACGGCCAAATATCTAAATAAAGTCTACACTCTAAACGGAGGAGAGATAAACCACGAAGACAAAATTGAAACAAAAGGTATTATTAAACTTGGTCTCATCATCGCCGGAGCTTTACAACTAAAGAAGCTGGCGTATAAGATAGAGAACACCGAGACCAAAGCCAGTAAAATCATGAAAAATAAAAGGTGAAAATAATGCTCATAAAATGCCATGAGTGTGAACTGCAAGTAAGCGATAAGGCTTTGTCATGCCCACACTGCGGATACCCGTTGCAAGATGGTGCGCCGGCTCGGAAGCCAAGGAGCAAAAACAACAAGAGAAAACGGCTGCCAAACGGATTCGGACAAATCAGTAAAATAAAAAACCGTAACCTAAAAAACCCTTTTCGGGTTATGGTTACGGTTGGCAAAGATGAAAAAGGTAAACCCATATCTAAGCTATTAAAGCCTGATGCATTTTTTCCTACATATAACGATGCGTACAACGCGCTTGTAGAATATCATAAAAACCCATATGACCTGGACTTAGCTCTTACCATGAGCGAGCTGTTTGCTAAGTGGAGCGAAGATCATAAAAAGAAACTTAAAAATCCTGAAAGCTTTCGAAACATGGAAATGTGTTGGAGATATTGTTCCGCCATATACAGCATGCGTGCTATGGACGTTCGACCTCGTCATATCAAAGGTTGTATGGAAGATGGAACATGCATAGTGAAAGGTATAGAGCGCCACACAACGCCAAGTCTCAAACTAAAAATCAAGTCAATGTTCAACGTCATGTTTGACTATGCGCTGGAATATGAAATCGTAGATAAAAACTATGCCAGGACGTTCAACGTGTCTGACGAGGTCATAAAAGAAAACGAAGACTCACAGAAAGACGCCCATATCCCTTACACCGAAGAAGAAATGGAAACCCTGTGGAACAACATAGACCGTTTTCCGACAATTGAGACAATCCTTATACAGTGCTATTCTGGATGGCGGCCTCAAGAGCTTGGATTGATAAGGCTCGAAAATGTCGACTTGGAAAATGGAACATTTTCTGGCGGAATGAAAACGGATGCCGGTATAGACCGAATCGTTCCAATCCACTCCAAAATTTTAGACCTTGTAAAAAAGAAATACGACGAAGCAGTCGAGCTGCATAGTGAATATCTGTTAAATGCCACGGGAAAATTCACTAAGAGCAACGACTTGATGCTGACGTATGACAAATTTAAAAGCCGATACTATACAGTTCGAGACAACCTTCATCTAAATCCCGCACACAAGCCTCACGATGGTAGAAAGCACTTTATAACAATGGCGAAGAAATATAAAGTCGATGAGTACGCCATCAAGTACATGGTCGGTCATGAGATAAGTGACCTCACCGAAAGAATATACACCAAACGTGAAATTTCTTGGCTAAAAGAAGAGATAGAAAAAATAAAATAGAGTGTAGGAATATAGTGTAGAAGTAGTGTAGGAGTAATGTAGGAGTTGCACAAAATCTCCTACATTTTCCTACACTACCCTACTTCTGCTCAAAAACTCAACCCTTGATTTTACTGGCTTTTTCTGCACGATTCAGAATTTTCTCGTAACCGCCGCTTCCATATTGGATACAACGATTAATCCGGCTGATGGTCGCTGTGCTGATCTCGACATTTTTGACGATCTGCTCGTATGTATTGCCGCTCAGCAGCATCTTGGCCGCCTCCACGCGCTGCACCATATCCGCCAGTTCTTTCATCGTACAGAGGTCCTCGAAGAAATCGTAGCATTCATCCAGCGTTTCCAAAGAAAGGATCGCTTTGAACAGCACATCCATGTCTTTGTCTCTGCGGGTATTTTTTTCTGCCATGATGCACCTCGTCCTTTTTGATGGTTCCGTTTTTATATCATTCCCGATATTGCTTTAATACTTTAACATATTAAATGCAAAAAAGCAATGACGAATCTGTTAAATATTGGGCGCGCAGGCCTGGCGTCAAAAAACCGCCCACACTTCCGTGCGGGCGGCCCATATCCCAACGATACGCTTATTTCATCATGCTGGCAACTTCGGCTGCAAAATCGTCGGCGCGCTTCTCCAGGCCTTCACCCTTCTCAAAACGCACAAACTTGACAATCTCGATGTCCGCGCCCAGCTCTTTAGCGGTGTTCTCAACATACTTGGAGACAGAAATATCCGGCTCCTTGACATATGCCTGATCCACCAAGCAGTTCTCTTTGTAGAACTTGCCGATTTTGCCTTCGACCATCTTCACCTTCACAGGCTCGGGCTTGCCGGCCAGCTTCGGGTCGTTGCTGATCTGCGCCAGCAGGATCTCCTTCTCTTTCTCGATCACAGACGCGGGCACCTCGGTCTCGCACAGATAACCGGGATTGGCCGCGGCGATCTGCATGGCAATGTCTTTGCCGAACGCCGTGAACTCAGCTTTCGCAGCCGTCGCATCGTCGGTGTCGAACTGGACCAGCACGCCGTGCGTACCGCCGCCGTGCACATAAGCGGAACAAACGCCCTCGAAGCGCGCGAAGCGACGGATCTTAATGTTCTCGCCGATGACAAGGATCTTTTCCTGCAGCGCGGCTTCTACCGTCTGCTCGCCCAGCTTGCAGGCCATCAGAGCCTCCACGTCGGCGGGATTCTGCGCCATGACAACGTCTGCAACTTCTTTTACAAAGGTCTGGAAACTGTCGTTTTTCGCAACAAAGTCGGTCTCGGCGTTCACTTCGATGACAACGCCCACCTTGTTTGCCACGTCGGCCGCAGCGTAGACCATGCCCTCGGCGGCAATGCGGCCTGCCTTTTTCGCGGCGGCGGCAAGACCCTTTTCGCGCAGATACTCGACAGCCTTGTCAAAATCGCCGTCAGACTCGGTGAGCGCCTTTTTGCAGTCCATCATGCCGCAGCCGGTCTGTTCGCGCAGCTTCTTAACATCTAAAGCGGTAAATGCCATTTTTCTTTTCCCCCTGTTCGATTATTCAGCAGCCGCGACTTCTTCTTCAGCCTCGGCCTCGTCCATCTGCTCGCCCTGACGGCCCTCCAGCACAGCGTCCGCCATTGCGCCCGCGATCAGCTTTACAGCGCGGATGGCGTCGTCGTTGCCCGGAATGACGTAGTCGATCTCGTCCGGATCGCAGTTGGTGTCGACAATGGCCACGATGGGGATGTTCAGCTTGCGGGCCTCGGCAACAGCGATACGCTCCTTGCGCGGGTCCACAATGAACATGGCGGCGGGCAGCTTATCCATCGTCTTCACGCCGCCCAGGAATTTTTCAAGCTTCTCCAGCTCCAGCTCCAGCTTCGCAACTTCCTTCTTGGGGAGCATGTCGAAAGTGCCGTCCTCGCGCATTTTATTGATCTGCTCCATGCGGTCGATACGGCGGCGGATGGTGCGGAAGTTCGTCAGCATGCCGCCCAGCCAACGCGCGTTGACATAGTGCATGCCGCAGCGGGTGGCTTCCTCACGCACGGAATCCTGCGCCTGCTTTTTGGTGCCCACGAACAGAATGCTGCCGCCGGCGGTGGCCGTGTCGCGCACGAAGCTGTAAGCCTCATCCAGCTTTTTCACAGTCTTCTGCAGGTCGATGATATAAATGCCGTTGCGCTCGGTGAAGATATACTTCGCCATTTTGGGGTTCCAGCGGCGGGTCTGATGACCGAAATGCACGCCGGCTTCAAGAAGCTGTTTCATAGATACTACTGCCATAATTGTGTCCTCCTAAAATTTGTTTTTTCCTCCGCATGTCCTGCATGGCGCGCCACCCGAAGGCACCGGACGCCAAAGACATGCGTGCGTATTGCCGAATCAGTATACCATACCCGCGCTCGGATTACAAGTGTTTTTCGCTGTACAGCGCGTTTTTTTGCCGTTCATTCCTGCGGCGTGTAATCTTCCAGGTACGGCTTGCCGAACATCAGGTCATACTGCAGCAGCCAGTGGCCGTCATAGCACTGCCGCTGCGCCTCGGTCATTTCCTCGCTGAAGGAGCCGTCCGTCTCCACGGTAACACCGCGGGTGCGCGCACGCATCACCGAAAGGCTGTCTGTCAGATACTTGAACAGCAGCGGCTTTTCCAGGCCGTACAGGTCCATCATTACAGGCGAGATATCATAGGCCGCGATGGTGCCCAGGTCGATGGAGGCGCCGCCGTAGTTGCTCCAGATCAGCAGGTCCGTGCGGTGCAGGTCCGGGCTTCCGGTATCTCCCTTTTCGATATAGCCCGTCTTTTCAAACAGCTCGTAGCCCTTGCCCACGGGGTTGAAATGGTCGCCCCAAAACACGATGATGTTGGGCTCGTCCACATTGCGGAAATAATCCACCAGAGCGCCCAGCGCCGCGTCCGCCTCATACACGCCCGTTGCAAAATCCTGCAATTGGGAAAGCGTCTGCGTGGAAAGACCGGGATGCTCCGTGATCTTCACCAGTTCGTCCGCCGCGTAACGGCTTGCGTCGTAGGTCGTGTGGTTTTGCATCGTCACCGCATGGATGAAAAGCGGTGCGCCGCCGTCCCGCGCTTCGTATTCCTCAATAATGCGCTGCGTCATGGCTGCGTCCGAGATAAAGCCGCGGCGGGTGTGCGGGTTCACAAAATCCTCGGCGGCGATGAACTCGTTAAAGCCGAGGTAGGGGTACGCAGTGTTGCGGCTCCAGAACTTGCGGTAGTATCCGTGCACGGCCAGTGTATCGTAGCCCTGCGCCCGCAGATACTGCGGCAGAGAAAACATATCATGGGTGACATGCTGCTGATAGGGCTTGCTGCCCGCAGGCAGATGCTCCACTGAAAAACCCGTCAGCGCCTCAAATTCCACATCACAGGTTCCGCCGCCGAAAGACGGTGTATAGCAGTAGCCGTAGGCCGCCTCGTTTTTCAGCGCCGTCAGATTGGGCGTCAGCTCCCGGTCATAGGATATGCCCTCCAGGCGGGAGGCATCCCAAAACGATTCGTTCATCACAAAGATGATATTGGGCCGCTGCTCGGGCGCGTCCGCCGTGGCCGCGTAGGATTCCTTATACAGCGGCTTCGCCGTTTCGGCCGTCTCTTCCACGCGGGCGGCCAGCTCCAGAACCGATTTTTCAGAGTAGTTCTCCGGCGCTTCGATGTCCAGCACCTGCAGATTCGTCATGAACCCCGTGATGACGCCGTAGTTTTTGTAATAACGGTCCTGCATCCACATATCGGAATAAATGCCGAAAAATTCACACATGGAGGCGTTCAGGTATACGCCGAACACCAGCAGGCACCACAAAAAGCCCGAAACCGCCGCGCTGCCGATGCGCCAGCGCCAGCGCGTCTCTTTTCTATAGGGCATGCGCAAAAAGCAGCTCGCTGCCAAAAGCACAAGGAAAATTGCAAGCGTCCACAGCATCGTGGGCTGTATGTCCAGCTCCACCTTGCCGGCCACGCCGGCAAAGTCCCCTACCTGGGTGATATCCCAAGGCAGAAACGGCTCGCCGCGCATCTCCAGCTTAAAATAGGTGACGGTCCCCGGCACGTTGCTGATGATGCCCGTAAGCAGCGTGGCCAGCCAGTGCAGGCCCGAAAGCTGGCTGATGAACACATACAGCAGCACCAAAAACAGCCACTCAAAAATAAAGCCCCAGGGATGCGGCTGCACGCGGGCACTCCAGAAATCGCCGCCCAGCGTACCGCGGTGGATCCACTCCATCGTAACAAAAAAAACAGTTGGCACCAGCACCGACCATACGGCGCTCAGCCAGAAAGAGGCGCGCAGCTTCGCAAAACGCGTGGGCTGCGCACCGGGTCCGATCTGTTGCACGTCAAACGTCCTCCCGATTTTCAAATGCCAAGCTTCCGCTTTTCAAAAACTTTACGTTTTCCACTTCATTATTATAAAACACCTTGTCAACCCATTTTATTTCACTCCAAACAATTTTTTTCTGCTTCTGGGCTGCGCGGATACCGCCGTGCGCACCAAAAGAACATCCGTCCCGATTTTTTCGATGTCTCCCCACGGGATGGCCGTGTCCTCCTCCCGGCCCAGCAGGCCGAACAGCTTTAGCCGCCCGTACAGGATAACGCCCGTGATGCTGGCCGTCTCCGGCTCGAAGGAAATATCATCCACTTTACCAAGGTTCTGGCCTGTGGTAACATTTACAACGTCCCGTTCGCACAGCTCATATACTGTCATAACGACAACCTCCCTTCTCCGGCTACACGCCGGCATTCCATACCTATTCCGAACGAAGCCCTTTCTATACCGCAAAAAATGTTGTATAATAGTGAAAAAGCTGCCGAAAGCCGCTTTTTGGGTCCCGGCCGTCCACGCGCGCGGCGGCGGGCGCCCCGGACAAGGCGCGCAGAATCCAGGGGAACGCGTTCCCCCGCACAGGACAGGTGAACGTTTTGTATAAAAATATTATTTTTGATCTGGGCGGCGTCGTGGTGGATTTTGACCCGCGCGAATTCCTCGTCGACCATTTCATGAACGAACGTGTGGAGGACCAGCTCTACGACATTACCTTCGGCAGCGAGGAATGGCTGCAGATGGACGCCGGGCTGCTCACCCGCGAGGAAGGCGACCGCATCATGCGCGAAAAGGGCGCGGCTCTGCGCCGTTCCTTTGAGGTGGGCGTTATTCTGGACGACTGGTACGATATGCTGCGCACCAAGGACGACACCGTGCAGCTCATCAAGCGGTTGAAAAAGCGCGGATACGGCGTGTTTTACCTTTCTAATATTTCCTGGGACGTGCTGGAAATGCTGCAGCAGCGCAAATTCTGGCAGCTGTTCGACGGCGGAGTTGCTTCCTGTGAGGTAAAGCTGACCAAGCCCGACCTGCGCATCTACCATGCGCTTCTGGCCAAATACGGTCTTTCGGCAGCGGAATCCATTTTCATTGACGACAACACCGCCAATGCGTCCGCCGCTTTCGACGCGGATATCACTGGGATCCACTTCAAAAATGTGCGTACGCTGCAGCGCGCGCTGCTGAGCTACGGCGTGGAAAGCGAAAAAAAACTGAGCAGGCAGAAACAGGCTGCCACGGTTGCCGCGGAATAGCCGCATTGCCGACGCAAACAAACCCAAAACGCGCCCCGGAACATTTTGTCCCGGGGCGCGTCAGCTTGGCGGAAAAGCCCAGCTTTTTCGCCAAGCTGCCTACGAACAGGGCCTGCGGCCCCGTTCGCCGCGCACGGCGCGGGGTTATTTTAAATGAAAAAGGGGTTCCTGCGTTTTACCGGCCAGGTAGCGCAGGGCCATGATTTTTTTCTCCCGGTCCGACAGCTTGCTGACTGTGTCGCGGAACTGGATGGAGGAGATCCAGTTTTCCTCACAGCCCGTCTCGCCCACCTGATCCATCACATAGATGGTGTCGCCGCCGTCGCTGTATACAGGCTCATACAGGGAAACCGGCTCCACCACACTCTCCAGCGCCAGCGTAACAGTCGCCTGCGGCAGGCCCACCGCCTCGGATATCTCCCGCACGTTAGGCTCCCGCCCCAGCTTCTTTTGCAGCAGCTCCCGTGCCTGCATGGCCTTGTACGCCACATCCCGCACCGAACGGCTGACGCGCATGGCGTTGTTGTCCCGCAGAAAACGGCGTATCTCGCCGATGATCATGGGCTGGCCGTAGGTGGAAAAGCGAAGGCCCAGCCCTGGGTTGAAATTGTCGATGGCCTTGATGAGTCCGATGCAGCCCACCTGAAACAGATCGTCCAGATTCTCCCCCCGGCCTGTGAATTTCTGCACAACGCTCAGCACCAGCCGCAGATTCCCGTTGATCATCTTCTGGCGGGCTTCCTTGTCGCCCGCCTGCGCTTTGACGATGAGTTCCATTTTCTCCTTTTCCTTCAGAACCGGCAGCTTTGCGGTATTCACGCCGCAGATCTCCACCTTGTGATAATACAAAGTATCCTCTCCTCCAAGCAAAACGTCTTGCCCGGAGTATTGGCCCTGCGGCGGCGTACAATCCAAACGGCGGGCTGGGAAAATTACCCGGCCCGCCGTTTTACGTTTGTTCTGTTCAGGAAATGCGTTCCAAATCGCCTTTCAGCCGTTTGATGATGCGCTTTTCCAGCCTTGAAATGTAGCTTTGGGAAATGCCGATCATATCCGCCACTTCCTTCTGCGTATGCTCCGCCCCGCCCGAAAGGCCGAAGCGCAGCTCCATGATCTGCCTCTCCCGTGCGGAAAGGCGGCCCACCGCCTCCAGCAGCATATTTTTTTCCGCCGCCTGCTCCAAATCGGCTCCCACCTGGTTCCCATCTGTCCCCAGAACATCCGAAAGCAGCAGCTCGTTGCCGTCGCAGTCGGTGTTCAGGGGTTCGTCGATGCTGCTCTCCTGCCGCTTGTTGCTGCTCTTGCGCAGGTACATCAGGATCTCGTTTTCGATACACCGGCTGGCATAAGTGGCCAGCTTGATGTTTTTCGACGGGACGAAAGTATTCACCGCCTTGATGAGCCCGATGGTACCGATGGAAATCATGTCCTCCACAGAGGCCGTTTTGCTCTCGAATTTTTTTGCGATGTAGACCACAAGCCGCAAATTGTGAACGATAAGCACATCGCGGCAGTCGGGGTTTCCGGCCTCCAGGCCGGCAAAAACGACCTTTTCCTCTTCTTTGCTCAGCGGCGGAGGCAGCGTTTCCGGCCCGTTGATATAATAAGCGTAGTCCGGCAGGCGGATGCAGATGATGAATTTCCTGCACAGGGCCGCCAGCCCCGTGCGCAGTGATGCAAGCAGTGGCATTTTTCTTCTCCTTTGTATGGTCTGCAGGCGGCGCGGCGCCCTGTGCGGCCGGAAGCTGCGTCTTTGTTCGCCCGGCGGCTGCGTCAGGCTCCGCAAACCCCTCCCTCCGCGGGTACGATGGCGCAGAAGCCGCCGTCCGCCAGAGGCTCCGGCGTGAACACCGCACACACGCCCGTATAGCGGCGGGGCGCGCCGTCTGCCTCCAACACCAGTTCACGTACGCGCACCGCAGGCAGGGCACGGGTGCCCGCCGCCGTTTTGGTGGGGATGAGCCGCAGCGGCATGCCTCCCGTCTCCATGGCGCCGTCGTCGAAATAAAGCGCCAGCGCCCGCAGCAGCCCAGGCGGCAGCGCGCCGCGCACCGCGGGAAAGCTGAGCAGAAACGCGGGCGTTCCCGTGATGGGGTCGCGGACCGAAAACCCCGTGTCCACCAGCGCCAGCCCCTGCACGCAGCCATCCTCGAACCGGGCGGTGAACGGTATGGTCCGCACCTGCTGCGGCCGGCCGAATGCCCATGCGCAAAGCTGTACGGCCAGATATACGCCGGCAATGCACCCGATAAGCAGCAAAGGGGAAACATTGAAATACACCGACAGGTTATTGGTGCTGACATTCTGCGCCGCACCATAGTATGTAGCCGCAAATACCGCGCCTGAAAGCGCAATGTTCAGAAACACATACCAGAAGCAGCATTTCAGGAAGCCGCGCACATTGTGCACCGGGAAGCTGGCGAATACGATGAGCACCGCGCTGCCGATTTTTGCCCCCCACATGAGCCATTGCGGCAGAGGAGGCAAAAGCAGCAGCAGCGAAGAAAGGCCCGCGGCGGCCGCCCCCAGAAAGATGCGCCAATCGGCGGCGATACGCCCGGCCAGCAGCGCCGCGCCCCGCAGCAGAAAATATCCGATGAGGGCATTGACAAAAAACAGAATATCCACATAGATCACACCGCGCATGCCGCCGCCCCCTCTTCTCCGAGTGTAGTACACCCGGAGCGAAAAACATGTCAAACCAAAGGGGCGCGCGTCGCAGGTTTTGTATGCGGGCTTGTAGCATGGGCCGTTTCTGCCTCGTAATGATAGGCAAAGGACATTTTTCACGTTCCAAATACAGCGCGGCGCGCCGCGCGGAAAAAGGAAGCATACGACCATGAAGCAAAACCGCAAACGCTCTGAACGCCGCCCTGTGGAACGGCTTTGCCCCACACCGGAAACAGGGCTTACAGAGGAACAGGCGGCCCAGCGCCGGGCCGCCGGATGGAACAACGCCGCGCAGGACAGCCTCTCCAAAACAGAATGGCAGATCGTGCGGGACAACGTATTTACCTTTTTCAATTTTGTGTTCGTGGCGCTGGCCGCCTGCCTGTTCGCTGTTGGCGCATACCGCGACATGATGTTTTTGGGCATTGTGGCCGCCAATGTGTTCATCGGCATTGTGCAGGAGCTGCGCGTCAAACGCACGCTGGACAAGGTGACACTGCTCTCGGGCAGCACGGCTTGTGTGGTCCGCGGCGGCCGAACGCGCACCGTCCCCACAGACGAGCTGGTACTGGACGACATTGTGCTGCTGCGCCCGGGCAGCCAGGTGTGCGCGGACGCCGTTGTTGCGGACGGGACGCTGGAGGTAAACGAAGCGCTGCTGACAGGCGAGGCAGAGCTTGTGCAAAAACGCCCCGGGGACACGCTGCTCTCGGGCAGTTTTGTGGTGACCGGCGCGTGCGCGGCACGGCTGGATAAGGTCGGCACCGACTGTTATGCCGCGCGCATCACCGGCGAGGCCCGGCGCCGCAAACGTCACCGCTCGGAGATGATGCGCGCATTGGACAGGCTGCTGCGTTTCATCAGCATTGCCATCATCCCCGTATTCGTCATCATGTTTGCAAAGCAGTATTTCTTTCTTCACACAGGGCTGGAGTACGCCATGAGTTCCACCGTGGCCGCCATCATCGGCATGATCCCCGAGGGGCTTTACCTTCTGGTGAGCGTAGCGCTGGCCGTGAGCGTCATCAGCCTGGCGCGCAGCAAAACGCTGGTTCACGAGCTTTCCTGCATCGAGAATCTGGCCCGGGTGGACACGCTGTGTCTGGACAAAACAGGCACCATCACCGAGGGCTGCATGGAAGTGCTGGAAACCATCCCCGTACCGGGCATGGAGGGCGGCGCACTGGCAGAGCTGCTGGGCAGCTTTACCGCCGCCTCGGGCGAGGACAACGCCACGGCGCAGGCTCTGCGGGCACGCTTCGGCGCTTTGGGCGGCGGCTGGCAGCCCAAAGCCGCCGTCCCCTTCAGCTCCGAGCGCAAGTGGGGTGCTCTGGTGCTGAAAGACGGAGACGAATACATCCTCGGCGCACCGGAGATCGTGCTGGGCGGCGGGTATGCCGCCTTCCGGGGTACGGTAGAGCCGCAGCTGGCGGCAGGACGGCGCGTGCTGGTGCTGGCGCGCGGACACGGCGTGCTGGAGGGCGGTACGCTGCAGCACGATCCGCAGGCGCTGGGCTTTGTGGTGCTTTCGGATAAAATCCGTGCGGATGCACCTGCAACACTGGCCTATTTCATGGCACAGGGCGTGGATGTAAAGGTCATCTCCGGCGATAACGCGGTATCCGTGGCGGAAGTTGCGCGCCGGGCGGGCGTGGAGGGCGCGGAACATTATCTGGATATGTCCCGCGTACCTGAAGACGCGGACCTTCGCGGCGCGGCGCAGGCGCATGCCGTGTTCGGCCGTGTGACGCCGCAGCAAAAGCGCGCGCTCATCTGCGCGCTGAAGGACACGGGCCGCACCGTGGCCATGATCGGCGACGGGGTAAACGACGTGCTGGCTTTAAAAGATGCGGATTGCAGCATCGCCATGGCGGCAGGCAGCGAGGCTGCGCAGCATGTGGCCCAGCTGGTGCTGCTGAGCTCCAATTTTTCTGCCATGCCGCAGATCGTCAAAGAGGGGCGGCGTGTCATCAACAATATAGAACGTTCGGCCACACTGTTCCTTGTAAAAAACATCTTCTCATTCGTTGTTTCGTTGGTTCTTCTGTTTGCGGCCATGCCCTATCCGCTGGTGCCCGCGCAGATCAGTCTGCTCAGCGGGCTGCTTATCGGCGTTCCTTCGTTCCTGCTGACATTCGAGCCATCCTATGGGCGTGTACGCGGCAGCTTTATGCGCAGCGTGCTGCTGAACGCACTGCCCGGCGGGCTGGTCAATGTGGTGAACCTGCTGGCTGTGATGTGGATCGGCTCCGGGATGGGCCTTCCCATGGAGCAGATTTCCACTGTGTGCACACTGCTGGCAGGCACGGCAGGATTTATGGTGCTGCTGTTTTTGTGCTGGCCTCTGTCCAGATGGCGCTTTGCCATCGTGGCCGCCATGGGCGTGGGCTTCATCGGTGCATGCGTCCTGCTGGGGCCGCTGTTCGGCCTTTCCCCTCTTTCAGGGCGTGCGTGGACGCTGCTGGGCGTATTTGCCGCCGCCACTCCCGCGCTGATGTGCCTGTTCGTGTTCCTTGTGAGCCGCGTCAAGCAGAGACTGCGCCGTTCCCAGCGCGCCAAGCATGCCGCCGGGCTGTCTGCCACACTTTCCTGAAGCATATTTTTCTTCATTTCACAGCGCGCTCCGCCTTCCGAAACATATGCCGGAGGTTGGAGCGTATTTTCTCTGCCCCGCACCGTCCGCAGCTTGAATTCAATTCAAAAAAACCGCATCTGCGTTCAACATCAGCTCCATTGTATACGCGGCGCTCGTATGTTACGATGGAACCGGGCCCAAAAGAAACGAAAGGAATTTGCCGAAATGGAAATGCCAACCGGAAAAACCATCCAAACACTGCGCAGACAAAAGGGACTGACGCAGGAACAGCTTGCCGAGGCCGTGGGCGTTACCGCCGCGGCGGTGTCCAAATGGGAGACGGCCAGTGCCTACCCGGATATTCTGCTGCTGTGCCCTCTGGCGCGGGCGTTGGGCACCACACCCGACACACTGCTGGATTTTCGGCCTCTTCTTTCCGAGGAAGAACTGAAAGCCATCTGGGAAAAAGGACGCGTCCTGTTTGAAAGCGGCCGCGCCGAAGAAGCCTGCGCCTATTGTGAAGATATTCTGCTTTCCCATCCAGGCGACACCGCGCTCAAATTCCGCATCGCATCGCTGTATATGCGCTATATGGCGGCCCTGAAAGACGAAGCGTTCGTACAAAAGCAATTGGAACGCTCCATCCGCCTGTTTGAGGACAGCACGCACAGCACGGACACCGAGACCCGTGAGGCCGCATTCTACACGCTGTCCGGCCTGTATATGATGAATGGAGAAGCCGGTCGTGCGCTGGACGCCGTAGAAAAACTCCCTCAGCCCGATTACGACGCCCGCATGCTGAAAGCATCCATCCTGAGACAGACGGGACAAGCGGAGGAAGCGGAAAAGCTGCACCAGGCCTGCCTTTGGGGATATGTGCGGGACGCGGGACTGTGCTTATACAGCCTGTCCGCCGAGGCACGTGCGCGCGGGGATACGGAGAAGGCCCTCGCACTGTTGGACGCAGCCTGCCGTCTGGACGTTTTGTTTCATGGTGAAAACGCGCCCGGCATGCACGGAAACTATGAGCTGGCACGCGCCGAATTGCTGGCTCTGGTGGGCAAGACGCCGGCTGCGCTGGACGCCGCCGAAGCCTACGCGGAAAGCGCTGTTACGGGCTGCCGCGCGCAGGAATATTCGCCGCTGTTTTTCGACCGGCTCTCCTCCTCCGGCATCATGGATGTATCGGATGATTTTCTGCGTGAAAACGCGCTGTTCGTACTGGAGAGCTCTGAACCGCTGCACGCACTGAAGCAGGAGCCGCGCTATGCCGCGCTGCTGGAGCGGTTGAAAGCGGCGACGGGCACGAAGCCGGATGACGCCGGCCGCAAGGCGGATTCGGCAGCCGGCAAATGACAGAATCACACCCAAAGCATGGTTTCCGAAGACGCGGCGCATCCTGCCGGAATGGACAGTGCGTAAAAGATTTATAAAAAAACTCCCGGCAAGCCCTGAAAGTTTGTTGTTGATTAGCCATGCAGTTATGCTACAATATGGATAATCAATAAATTCAAGGCAACACCGCACAATTCTAAGGAATCTCTGATTTAATCCGCGCTACCGCGCATGCGCGAGAGATGGTAAAATAACACCATCAAAACGATGGAGG
>PPYE01311146.1_pt1 | contig 84840 bp, 75 predicted proteins | sample 1559881 | NCBI WGS metagenome assembly PPYE01 (sample SAMN08240022, study PRJNA423297) | Human gut metagenome, whole genome shotgun sequencing project.
CGAGCAACGAGCCAAGTAGCCATGCTTGCATGGATATTTGGCGACTGCCGCGAGGGTCAAATACCCCGCTGCTCTGCAGTGCTGCAAGTTTGTCCCGTTGCTTGCAGCGGGGTATTTGATTGCGGCAAAGCTGGTGATTGCGCCGGGTTTTAAAGCGAAGGAGCAGGAGAAGGAGGAAAAGCATGAATAGAAAAGTACTGGCGGCCATTTTCTCTGCAGCGGTCCTGGTCGTTATTGTGATGACGGTTATCCTGTATCATTTAAGCGGTTTTTCTTCCTTTGTGAGCATGGGCTGCACGGCGGAAGGGTATGAGCAGAAAGACGGGACAGGATATCTTACCATCGGGCTGGAGGGCAGCCCGGCCAGGGACAGCGCAGTAATCAGGGTATCTCAGGAAGCGCTGCAGAAAGAACTGTCAGAAGGGGAACTGTCAGATATCATCGGTGTAAATATGGTTCTGGAAATCCCCGCCCATGTGGCAAGGAAAAACAATATTGACAGGAATACCGATGTATTCGGCCTGCTGTATGCGTCGGATGCTTATGATAAGTACCTGACCATAACTGCCGTATTCAGACGCTGAAATCCCGGAGAGACTGCCGTTTCTCCGGGATTTCCTGTTTTTTATTTCCTGTTTTTTGCTTCTATTCTATTCGTATTCGGCAATATCATAAATCAGTCTTTCGGAGTCCTCCCAGGACAGGCAGGGATCGGTGATGGATTTGCCATATACCCCGCCGCCGACCTTCTGGCAGCCCTCCTCGATGTAGCTTTCCACCATAACGCCTTTTACAAGAGAATGGATGTCTCTGTTCAGCTTGCGGCTGTGCATGACCTCCTTGACGATACGTATCTGCTGTTCATGCTTTTTGTCGGAATTGCTGTGGTTGGCATCAATGATGCAGGCGGGATTCTTCAGATCCCGTTCATTATAGAGGGTGAGAAGCGTATTCAGATCCTCATAATGGTAGTTGGGAATATTACGGCCGTGCTTGTTGGTGGCGCCACGGAGTACGGTATGCGCAAGCTCATTGCCTGTGGTGTTGACCTCCCAGCCCCGGTAGATGAAGGAATGGGGATGCTGCGCCGCATATACGGAATTGAGCATCACGGAGAAATCGCCGCTGGTAGGGTTTTTCATACCTGCGGGGACGTCAAAGCCGCTGACGGTAAGGCGGTGCTGCTGATCCTCCACGGAGCGCGCGCCGATAGCCACATAAGAGAGAATATCGGAAAGATAACGCCAGTTTTCAGGATAAAGCATTTCATCTGCAGCGGTAAGGCCGGATTCATCGATGGCGCGAATGTGCATTTTCCGCATGGCGATGAGTCCCTGCAGGAAGTCGGGCTTTTTCTCCGGATCAGGCTGGTGCACGATTCCCTTATAGCCTTCGCCGGTGGTGCGGGGTTTGTTGGTGTAAATCCGGGGAATCAGGATTAGCTTGTCCTTTACCTTTTCATTTACCTTTGCAAGTCTTGCTATGTAATCACAGACAGCGTCTTCATTGTCTGCGGAGCAGGGGCCGATAATCACAAGAAATTTATTGCTTTTTCCGGTAATGACATCCCTTATTTCCTGATCCCGTTCTTCCTTCAGCCTGACCAGCCTTTCCGGCATGGGATATTCTTTCCTGATTTCATCAGGGGTGGGTAATTTCCTTATAAATTCAAAACTCATGATACATAATCTCCTCTGTAAAAATAAAAGCGCCCGCCGGCAGTTATTGCTCCGCCGTCAGAACGATATCGCTGCCGGAAATGAAAACGCGTCGTCCGGATAAACGAAAACCATCCGGCCTTCGGGCAGCCTCCTTCACGGACAGGCAGTCTCCGCCGCAGGCGGTATCGGATGCAACTGTCCGCGTACATTATAATATAGAAAAACGTAATGTGCAAGTTTTCCGGGGAAGCTTTCAGGCAGGTCTGCACAGATGTGTTACTGTTCACACCCCGTTTGGGCTCCTGCCATCGCTGCCCTGTGGCCGCGCCTCTGTGTCCGCCAGCCGGCATCGGTCTGTTCAGCCCGGCAGCAGATACTTGCGCAGAGGGATCAGGCAGCAGAGCGTTGTGTAAAGCTGGCTTAGCAGCATACCGGCCAGATATCCCCTGATTCCATAGACCGGTATGGCCTGGAAGACAAAAAGCAGACGCAGCAGAATGCTGGTCAGGTTGAGGAAAAAGGAATAGCCGGTTTTGCCAAGGCCGTGGAGAATGCTGGTCAGGGTGGTGTTCAGGTACAGAAAAGGGCACATAAAGCTGAGGATCATAATAAAATGGCCGGCCATTTCACTGTTGTACAGCATCCTTCCCACCGTGGGGCCGAACGTCAGAAAGCACACAAGGCAGATACAGCCCAGCAGAAGGCAGTATCCAAGGCATTTGCGGACGGCTTTGCGGATGACCTTCTGGTTATTTGTGGCATCGGCCTCGGATATGGCGGGCATGAGCAGTACGGAAACAGAGTTGGTCAGTGTGCCCGGGAAAAAAATAAGCGGCAGGGCCATTCCCGTCAATACGCCGTAAACACTCAGGGAATCACTGACTGAATGGCCGTAAACCTGCAGCTTTGCCGGAATACAGGCGGCTTCAATGGCCTGAAGGACATTCAGGCACAGCCGGTTGGCGCTTAATGGCGCAGCAAAACCGAGAATCTGACGGCTCAGCCTGCCGTAAGCCTGAACGAGCCGGGCCGGGCCGGAGCCTGTGGTTTTCCGGTGCAGCGTGCCGGAGGGCGGCCTTCCGCCGGGGTATGCTTTTTTTACAAAATGAAGGTATGCTGCGGGAAGGGCAAGAAGCATGGAGGAAAGCTCTCCAATGGCGAGACCGGCTGCGGCAACCGCGATGGTAGGCTCCTTTCCCTCCTTTATGCACATGGAAGCGATAAGGAAGACGCTTCCCACCCGGAAGAGCTGTTCGGTAAGCTGTGTTGCCGCAGGGACGCCGGTTTTCCTGACACCGTAAAAATAGCCGTTGATGCAGGAATGGACGGAGGCAAACGGGAAAGACAGCGCTGCAATACGCAGAAGCGGCGCGCATCTGGGTTCAAACAGCAGATAAGAAGCAATAAAATCAGAAAAATTATAAACGCCAATGAGGCAGCAGGTGGATAAAGTGAGCGAGAATGTAAATCCTACTAGCAAAATGCGCAAAGATGCTTTATAATCATGGGTAGCTGTTTCACCTGCCACGAACTTGGAAATGGCGTTCTGCAGCCCGGCCGCGGACAGGGAAAAAACGAGAGCCATGACCGGCCCGATCAGCTGATAAATCCCCATATTTTCTTCGCCGAACAGCCGGGAAAGAAAGATGCGGTAAAAGAAACCGATGAGACGGCTGGCAAGGCCTGTGACTGTAAGAATGATCGTTCCGGTGATCAGGGTGTTTTTCTTAATGCGCATACTGCTCCAATCTTTGCGCGGACAGTGACTGTAAACAGTGACCGCAATGGCTCTTTTGGTAAATATATGCAGAGGAGCCTGTTGACAGAACGCAGAGGCGGTGTTATATTAACCATAGAAAACGAAGCGGTTTAGTAGGAATTGATGTTCCCCCAAAACCGTCTCCATATAGAAAAAGCATGCATTTCATGCAGACAGGAGAGTAGAATAATGAATAAACTGATTTATCTGGATAATGCGGCAACCACGAAAACCGCGCCTGAGGTGGTACAGGCCATGCTTCCCTGGTTCACGGAGAACTACGGGAACCCCAGCAGCATTTATTCCCTGGGCACGGAGAGCAAGAAGGCCGTGAGCGAGGCGAAGGATATCATAGCCGGTTCCCTGGGCGCTGCCAGCAATGAGATTTATTTCACAGCCGGAGGCTCTGAAGCGGACAACTGGGCGCTGAAAGCTGCTGCGGAGGCCTATGCATCCAAAGGAAAGCATATCATCACCTCCAAAATAGAGCATCACGCCATTCTCCATACCTGTGAATATCTGGAGAAGAAGGGCTGTGAAATTACTTATGTAAATGTGGACGAAAATGGTATAGTAAAGCTGGACGAGCTGGAAAAAGCCATCCGGCCGGACACTATCCTGATTTCCATCATGTTTGCCAATAATGAAATCGGCACAGTCCAGCCCATTAAGGAAATCGGTGAAATCGCGTCCAGACACAATGTCCTGTTCCATACGGACGCAGTACAGGCTTATGGCCAGCTACCGATCAATGTGGATGAATGCCATATCGATATGCTCAGCGCCAGCGGGCACAAGCTGAACGGACCGAAGGGAATCGGCTTCCTTTATATCAGGAAAGGAATCAAGATCCGTTCCTTTATCCACGGCGGGCAGCAGGAGCGTGGCAGAAGGGCCGGCACGGAGAATGTTCCGGGCATTGTAGGCATGGGCGCCGCTGCCAAACGGGCATTTTCCATTCTGGAAGAGAAACGGGCAAAGGAAACCGAACTGAGAGACTATCTGATAGAGCAGATTGAAAAGGAAATCCCTTACTGCCGCCTGAACGGAGATCGTAACAGAAGGCTTCCAAACAACGTGAATTTCAGCTTCCGTTTTGTGGAAGGGGAATCCCTTCTTATCATGCTTGATATGAAAGGCATCTGCGCTTCCAGCGGTTCTGCCTGTACCTCGGGCTCCCTGGATCCCTCCCATGTCCTTCTTGCCATCGGCCTTCCTCATGAAATCGCGCATGGTTCCCTGCGTCTGACATTGAATGAAGAAAATACGAAGGAAGAAATGGACACAACGGTGGCCGCAATTAAGGAAATCGTAACCAAACTCAGAAATATGTCTCCTCTGTATGAGGATTTTGTAAAAAAACAGAAATAAGGAAATCAATCAGGAAACGGAAAGGATAACGATATGTACAGCGAAAAAGTAATGGATCATTTTGAACATCCCCGTAACGTGGGGGAAATAGAGAACGCAAGCGGCGTTGGCACCGTAGGAAACGCCAAATGCGGCGACATCATGAGAATTTATCTGGATATTGACGAGGAAGGCATTATCCGCGACGTTAAATTCAAAACCTTTGGCTGCGGCGCGGCTGTTGCCACCAGCAGCATGGCAACCGAGCTGGTAAAGGGCAAGAGCATCCAGGAAGCCATGGAAGTGACCAATAAGGCGGTTATGGAGGCGCTGGACGGCCTTCCGCCCGTAAAGGTACACTGCTCCCTGCTCGCAGAGGAGGCCATCCATGCGGCGCTCTGGGATTATGCCCAGAAGCACGGCATTACCATTGAAGGACTGGAAAAACCCAAGTCCGATATTCACGAAGGAGAAGAAGAAGCAGAGGAAGAATACTAAAATATGAGCAAAAAAGTAGTTGTGGGCATGTCCGGAGGCGTGGATTCCTCCGTGGCTGCCCTTTTGCTGAAAGAACAGGGTTATGAGGTCATCGGCGTCACCATGCAGATCTGGCAGGATGAGGCGGAGGAAACCAGGGAAGAAAACGGAGGCTGCTGTGGCCTGAGCGCTGTGGACGATGCCAGGAGGGTTGCCGAAAAGCTGGATATTCCTTACTATGTTATGAATTTCAAGAAGGAATTCAGAAAATATGTGATGGATTATTTTACGGCGGAATACCTGAAGGGCAGAACCCCCAACCCATGCATTGCCTGCAACAGGTATGTGAAATGGGAATCCCTGCTCACCAAAAGCCTGGGACTGGGAGCCGATTATATCGCAACCGGCCACTATGCCCGCATTGAACAGCTTCCCAACAAAAGATATGCCATACGCAATTCCGTTACGGCGGCAAAGGATCAGACTTACGCCCTTTACAACCTGACCCAGAAGCAGCTTGCCCATACCCTGATGCCTGTAGGCGCCTACCCTAAGGATGAAATCCGCAGGATAGCCCGGGAAGCGGGGCTGCCGGTAGCGCACAAAAAAGACAGCCAGGAAATCTGTTTTATACCGGATCACGATTATGCCGCTTTTATCGAAAGGGAATGCACAGACTCTGTCCCCGGCCCCGGCAATTTCGTATCCGTCACCGGAGAAATCCTTGGGAAACATAAAGGCATCACCCACTATACCGTAGGCCAGAGAAAGGGCTTGAACCTTTCCATGGGCCATCCGGTCTTTGTCACGCGGATCAACCCGGAAACCAATGAAGTTATCATCGGGGAAAATGAAGATGTCTTTTCACGCACACTCACCTGCAGCGGCCTGAATTTCATGTCCGTCCCGGATCTGGAGCAGCCCATGCGTGTGAAAGCCAAAATACGCTATGGCCACAGCGGCACCTTCTGCCTCATAGAAAAGACAGGAGAGGACCGGATCAAATGTACCTTTGAAGAGCCGGTCCGCGCCGTAACCCCGGGCCAGGCCGTTGTTTTCTATGACGGCGAATATGTACTGGGCGGCGGAACCATAGAGTAAAAAGAAAGACGGCTTGATGCTACAGACCCGGAAGTAGGGAAGGACAGCGCCTGCGCTGATGCGTTTATCCTGGCGCTGTCCGTTCAGGCCGCAGCCTGCGGAAAAAATAGAGAGACAAAACGGCATAGTCGTGCAGACTATGCCGTTTTGCCGTTGATAGTTCTGTCAGGTTTTGTGCTGCGAATACACTATATCCATGGAGCCGGAATTGTAGTAGAATGATAAAAAGGCCGAAGAAGCGTTCATTTTAACTTAGTACACGCTGTGGCATAGAAAGGGAAGGAGAACCTTTGTGGATAACAAATTTATGTTAACTAATGAACAAAGAAGGTATCTGGGGCTGGAACCTGTGGAAGCACATTGGGAAGTGATGGATATCAAAGGCACCCTATATTATTTTGACGGGAATATTATTAAAAAGGAAATTATAACTTCAGACTGCCGGGAGGAAAATTTCAGATACAGGGAAAGTGAACTCTATGTAGAGACTGCAGAAGACAAAAAGCTGGTCCTGCCCAAAACTGCAAAAGGAAAGCCTAAGAAATTGAATTTTACCGCAACACAGTCCTTCAGGCCTGTTAATGTATATTTTGCATGCGAAGGAAGCTATATAACGATAGCCAATTATACGACACAAAAGACCTTCTATTTTGAAGATATGAAAAACGATGTCACTGCCCCGGTTTTGGAAAACTGGCTGAAAAACTGGACAGAGGAAACTGCACAAGATGACCTTGAGGATTTGGAACGCTTTAAATACGAGAAAAGAGTACATCAGAAATATAAAGAGGGCGATATTTTCACCTTCAAAATCGGAAGAAGACAGTATGGCTTCGGGAAAATCTTAATCGATGTCGCAAAACGCAGGAAAACAGAAGAATTTAAGCAAAATAAGAATTATGGCCTGGCTAATCTGATGGGCCCGGCGCTTATTGTAAAGGTGTACCATAAAATCAGCGATAATATCAATGCAGATATCGATGAATTGGAACGGGGACTTTCCCTGCCGCCCCAGGCCGTCATGGACAACCGAATTTATTATGGCGAGTATAAAATCATCGGAAACAGAAAGGTAACAAACCGGGATCTGGATGATGCGCCAATCTCAACCAGCAAAAGCATAAACTACCAGGACAGAGACATCGCATACCTTCAATACGGCCTGATATACAGGGAACTGTCCCTTTTTGAATATGAAGCGTACGATGATGAGGATTGGTGCCACAAAGACTACAGGAATGAAGGCATTGGTTTTTCCCTGGATTTGGATGCACTGCAGGAATGCATCAATGCACATTCCAACGAACCCTATTACCGCAGCAATGCCCGGAGAAAGCTGAACCATCCGGCGAATAAAAGGGATAAAAATGCAGCTTTTAAAGCCTTCGGACTGGACGGAAGCCTGGATTATGAAGGAAATTTGAAGAAATGTTTTAAGCGAATGTAGCAAACTTCACTGTCCCGGCAGCAGACGCCCTGCCCGATAGGGCGGTTTTGGCCGGAAATGGGATGCTACAGGCACTTCTTTCCCTTTACCGCATAAACATAAGAAAAAGGCCATAAAGGAAAACAGAAAATTGGATATGGATTTTAATTCGTACAGAATGAGACAGAGACCTGTCTACATGGTATTTGAAGGCGTTGTCACCCACCTGGAAATTGCACCGGGAATGATGGGACGATATGACGGATGCACCCAGATGGTGACCGTAGAAAATGAAGCGGGAAATACCGTAAATTTTTTAATGAACGCCTCCACCTTCGTGGTAGACTATACCACCCTTTATGAAAGCATGCCCGTTACCGTTTTCTACAGCGGCGACACAGCGGTCCCTGCGATTTATCCGCCCCAATATGAAGCGGCGGTCATCGCGCCCCGCCAGGAAGGCCAGAATGTATTTGTGGGATACTTCAACAACCTCCTCATGAGCAGCGACCAGAGCCTCAAGCTCAACCTGGCTCCCACCACCCAGGTAGTTACCTCAAATAACCAGACCTTCATGGGAAACCCGGGAAACCATACCCTGGCCGTACAATACAGCCAGACCACCAGAAGCATACCCGCACAGACAACACCGGAACGGGTCATCGTCCTCTGCGGCATGTAACCGCCTCTTCCGGGAAATTACCACTGTCTGTCCGGCTCCAAAGGAAGCCTCCCCGAAAAAAGTTCCCCGGAGAAAACTCCCCGGAAAAGACCGCCTGAGGAGCCCTCCTGCAAAACCGTATAAGGAGCCGGAAAAAGACAGCCTACAGCTTTATAAAAGAAGCAGTACGCTTATCAAACACCGTATAATAAGAAAAACCACAGTCCCTGAGAAACTCCTCAGCCCTCTTAAACTCCCTGCAAATATCCGCAGGCCTGTGAGCATCCGACCCGACCGTCACAATTTCCCCGCCCAGATCATGATAACGCTTCAGCACCTCCCGGCAAGGATGAAGCTCCTTCAGCCCATAACCGATCCCCCCGGTATTGACTTCCACGCCAATCCCATTCTCCAACAGCAGCTCCAGCATCCTCTCAAACAAATCCCGATACTTTTCATATGTATAAAACTTATCCTGATCCGGACCATACCGCACCACATAATCCAGATGCCCATAAATATCAAAATCACGAAACACCTCAAGATTGTCAATTATGGATTCGAAGTACTCCCTGTAAGCCGCCTCTTCACTTCTCCCCGCAAAGAACCCCGCATCATACGGATCCTTCCCATTACACAAATGCGAAGACCCAATAATAAAATCAAAAGGAAAAGAATTCACATATCCCTCCTGCACCTCGGCCAGATACGCCTGCAGCCCCAGCTCCACTCCAAAGCAAAGCTTAATCCTGTCCCCATAAACCGCCCTGCACCGCAGCAGCTCATACAGATAAGTATCCGTATTCACCTCAAAAAATCCCTTCGGAATCCCCTCCGAAACCGGAAAATCAAAATCCATATGCTCCGTAAAACACATTTGCCCAAGCCCCAACGCAATCCCTCTCTCAACCATCTCCCCCATAGGAGCCTTAGAATCCCCCGAAAAAGAAGAATGCAAATGAAAATCCGCCCGAATCGCCATACAAAAACCGCCTTTCTTATCATCATTAAACAATCCACTATTATATATAAAAAGTGAAATCCTTCTAAAAAGTATATCCTATCCCCCAAAAAAACGCAAAGAAAATTACCCTCCTCAAACTATTCCCAAACCACCCCTTTCCTTTTATTTTTACGATAGCCCCAGCCCTCCAATTATAAACTTTTTGTAAAATAATGGGCGATTTCCAATAATTTTTTAATTACGTCTTGATATTTTTATGCAGATTAGGTAAAATGATTGTGCTGATAAAATTTTGTCAAGCTTTTGGGACAGGCCCGGATGCCAATCCGCAATGTCCAAGGTGAGGACTTACGCTGGACGTGGGTCCATTTGCTGTGCTTGATAAAAGAATATAAAAAAACATTTTTAGGAGGAATTAAAAATGGCAGTAAAAGTAGCAATTAATGGTTTTGGCCGTATTGGACGTCTTGCTTTCAGACAGATGTTCGGAGCAGAAGGATTTGAAATCGTAGCAATCAATGATTTAACATCTCCCGAAATGCTGGCTCACTTACTGAAATATGATTCAACACAGGGCAGATACGCTCTGGCAGACAAGGTATCTTTCAGCGAAGATTCCATCACTGTTGATGGAAAAGAAATCAAGATTTATGCAAAAGCTAACGCTGCAGAGCTTCCTTGGGGAGAAATCGGAGTAGACGTAGTTCTGGAATGTACCGGATTCTACACCTCCAAAGCAAAAGCACAGGCTCATATCGATGCCGGCGCTAAGCACGTTATCATTTCCGCACCTGCCGGAAGCGATCTTCCTACCATCGTTTACAATGTAAACCATGAAACTCTGAGCAAAGATGATCACATCATCTCCGCTGCTTCCTGTACAACAAACTGCCTGGCTCCCATGGCTAAAGCTCTTAACGACGCTTTCCCGATCCAGAGCGGTATTATGTGCACAATCCACGCTTACACAGGCGATCAGATGACTCTGGATGGTCCTCAGAGAAAGGGCGACAAGAGAAGAAGCCGTGCAGCAGCAGTGAATATCGTTCCCAACAGCACAGGTGCTGCTAAGGCTATCGGCCTGGTAATCCCTGAACTGAACGGCAAGCTGATCGGTTCCGCTCAGCGTGTTCCTACCCCTACAGGATCTACCACAATCCTGACAGCAGTAGTTAAAGGACAGCCTACAAAAGAAGCTATCAACGAAGCTATGAAGGCTGCTGCAAACGAATCCTTCGGCTACAACACAGACGAAATCGTATCCAGCGATATCATCGGTATGAGATATGGTTCCCTGTTTGATGCTACTCAGACCATGGTTCTTCCTATTGACGAGAATACATCTGAAGTACAGGTTGTTTCCTGGTACGACAATGAGAATTCTTACACAAGCCAGATGGTTCGTACAATCAAACACTTTGGCAAGCTGCTGGAAGCATAATTTAATCCAGCTGGTGTAAAGGCATAGGCTCATAAAGGGTCCGGTCTGATGAGGGCCGGATCCTTCTTTCATTTTTAAGGAGGTTTTTACCATGTCATTGAATAAGAAATCCGTTGATGATATCAACGTAAAAGGAAAACGCGTCCTTTGCAGATGCGACTTCAACGTACCGCTGAAGGAAGGCAAAATCACAGATGAAAACCGTCTGGTTGCAGCGCTTCCTACTATCAAAAAGCTGATCGCAGACGGAGGAAAGGTTATCCTTTGCTCCCATCTTGGAAAGCCTAAGGGAGAACCCAAGCCGGAGCTGTCTCTGGCACCTGTTGCAGCACGTCTTTCCGAGCTGCTTGGCCAGGAAGTAAAATTTGCAGCAGATCCTGAAGTGGTTGGACCTAATGCAAAAGCAGCAGTAGAAGCTATGAAGGACGGAGACGTTATCCTTCTTGAGAATACCCGTTACAGAGCAGAAGAAACTAAGAACGGCGAAGCTTTCTCCAAAGAGCTGGCTTCCCTGTGCGACGTTTTTGTAAACGACGCTTTCGGTACCGCTCACAGAGCACACTGCTCCAACGTTGGTGTGGCACAGCTGGTTGATACCGCAGTTGTTGGTTATCTGATGCAGAAGGAAATCGACTTCCTTGGAAATGCCGTAGAGAATCCCGTAAGACCTTTCGTTGCTATTCTTGGCGGCGCAAAGGTTGCAGATAAGCTGAATGTTATCTCCAATCTGCTTGAAAAATGCGATACCCTGATCATCGGCGGCGGTATGGCATTTACCTTCCTGAAAGCAAAAGGATATGAAATCGGCGCATCCTTAGTGGATGATGAAAAAGTTGAATACTGCAAGGAAATGATGGAAAAGGCTGAGAAGCTTGGCAAGAAGCTGCTTCTTCCCGAAGATGCTGTTGTTGCAAAGTCCTTCCCCAGCCCGATCGATGCAGAAATCGAAGTTGAGGTTTATGCTGCAGATGCAATCCCTGCCGACATGATGGGACTGGATATCGGACCTAAGACGGCAGAGGCTTATGCAGACGCTGTTAAGTCCGCCAAGACCGTTGTTTGGAACGGACCTATGGGCGTATTTGAGAACCCTGTTCTTGCAAAAGGAACCATTGCAGTTGCAAAGGCTCTGGCTGAAACTGATGCAACCACCATCATCGGCGGCGGCGATTCCGCAGCGGCTGTTAACCAGCTTGGCTTCGGTGACAAGATGAGCCACATCTCCACCGGCGGCGGCGCTTCCCTGGAATTCCTGGAAGGCAAAGAGCTTCCCGGAGTTGCAGCAGCAAATGACAAATAATATTATTTGACGCGGGGAGACAGCCTGCGAGCTGCCTCCCGCAAACGATAAAATTCACTTTTATATTAAGGAGACCATAATCATGGCAAGAAAGAAAATCATCGCCGGAAACTGGAAGATGAACATGACTCCCAGCCAGGCTGTTGAATTAATCAATACCTTAAAGCCTCTTGTAGCAACAGAAGATGCTGACGTAGTATTCTGTGTGCCTGCAATTGATATCATCCCCGCTATTGAAGCTGCTAAGGGAAGCAACATCGAAATCGGTGCTGAAAATATGTATTATGAGGAGAAAGGTGCTTACACCGGAGAAATCGCTCCTGATATGCTTACTGATGTTGGCGTTAAATACGTTATCATTGGACATTCTGAAAGAAGAGAGTATTTTGCAGAAACGAATGAGACCGTTAATAAGAAGGTTCTCAAAGCTTTTGAACATGGCATTACTCCTATTATCTGCTGCGGCGAGTCCCTTACTCAGAGAGAGCAGGGAATTACTATCGACTGGATTCGTCAGCAGATTAAGATTGCATTCCTGGGCGTAACAGCGGAGCAGGCTAAGACAGCCGTTATTGCTTATGAGCCTATCTGGGCAATCGGAACCGGCAAGACCGCAACCACAGAGCAGGCGCAGGAGGTTTGTGCCGCAATCCGTGTATGTATCGGTGAAATCTATGACGAAGCAACTGCAGAAGCTATCCGCATCCAGTACGGCGGATCTGTAAATGCAGCTACCGCTCCGGAACTGTTCGTTCAGCCTGATATTGACGGCGGCCTGGTAGGCGGCGCTGCTCTGAAGCCTGACTTCGGAAAGATCGTTAACTGGAAATAGTTTCAGTTATGGGTAAGTAAAGTATTAACCGGAAAGAACTCCATGAAATTCATTCCGGTATAAAAATCCGCATCTGCCTTTGAAAAAAGGGGATGCGGATTTTTTATATTGCGGGTAATGCTCCAAACGGAGGCGTGTATGTGCTTGTATGGTGGAAGCCGTGGGCTTTGGCCTGGAAACTTAGCTTCACAGGATGAATGTGGCCGCTTTCCTGAAGGTTTTAGTAAAATGAGGGTAAAAACTGTCTTTTCACCGGTTAATGGAAGGGAAGGAACTGCTGCTGTACTCCCCTGTCAGATATAAATGTTAAAATAAATCAATAATATTGATTAAAATTATACCTTGTAGGATTTTTTAATCTGTGTTACTATTTACAAAACTGAATATGGAACAAATGCTGAGAAGAGGAGTAGTAGCCAGAAGCTGGAAAACAGAGAACTGCCGGGCGGTGCGAGGCAGTCAGAAGCGGATTGTGAACTGACCTTGGAGCAGCTGACTGAAGGCCCGCAGGGGCTGTGTAGGTGCAGACGGAATACCCGCCGTAGAAAGGGGAAAGGCATGTTAGTGCCGTTGAGTGCATGGTGCGTAAGCAGCATGAAATAGAGTGGTACCGCGTAAAGGTGAATTTACGTCTCTATAAGAATGACCGGATTTTCGGGAAGTCATTTTTATAGAGACTTTTTTTGTCCCGTAAAGCAGATGGCCGGCGGTAAGGCGCACTTCTGGCAGGGCTTTTGATTAAAAGCATCCTGGAAAAAGCCTTCTGCAGGCGCAGCCGGAAATCCGGAACCGGTAAGGAGGAAAAGGAATGAAAGCAGCACAAAAGTATGGCAGAGCTTATTTTATGCCGCCCGAGGTTACTTATGACTGGGTGAAAAAGGATACAATTGAAAAAGCGCCGATTTGGTGCAGCGTGGACCTCAGAGACGGGAACCAGGCGCTCATTGAGCCGATGGGATTGGAAGAAAAGCTGGAATTTTTCAGGATGCTGGTGGAAATCGGCTTTAAGGAAATCGAGGTGGGCTTCCCGGCGGCCTCTGATACGGAATATGCGTTTATCAGGGCGTTAATCGAAAGAGATATGATTCCGGAGGACGTGACGATTCAGGTGCTTACCCAGGCGAGGGAGCATATTATCAGAAAAACCTTTGAAGCTGTGAATGGCGCGCCCCATGCCATCGTCCACCTTTATAATTCCACCTCTGTGGCACAGCGGGAGCAGGTGTTTGGAAAGAGCAGGGAAGAGGTGAAAAAGCTGGCGGTGGACGGCGCGAAGCTGCTTAAGACGCTGGCGGAAGAAACAGAAGGGAACTTTACCTTTGAATACAGCCCGGAGAGCTTTCCCGGGACAGAAGTGGATTATGCGGTGGAGGTATGCAATGCGGTGCTGGATGTGTGGAAGCCGGATAAGGAGCATAAGGCCGTTATCAACATACCTACCACGGTTCAGGTTGCCATGCCGCATGTGTTTGCCTGTCAGGTGGAATATATCCATAAAAATCTGAAATACAGGGACGGGGTTGTGCTCAGCGTACATCCTCACAACGACAGGGGCTGCGGTATCAGCGACGCAGAATTCGGAATCCTGGCCGGCGCGGACAGAGTGGAGGGCACTTTATTCGGGAACGGAGAGCGGACCGGGAACGTGGATCTTGTTACGGTGGCCATGAATATGGTCTGCCATGGCGTGGAACCGGGACTAGATTTTGGAAATATTATGAAAATCCGGGAGACCTATGAGCTTTTGACGGGAATGAAGGTGAATGAAAGAACGCCTTATGCCGGCGACCTGGTATTTACGGCATTTTCAGGCTCCCATCAGGATGCGATTTCCAAGGGCATGGCCTGGCGGAAGGAAGGCAAGAGCGGCAGCCGGTGGACGGTGCCTTACCTGCCGATAGATCCCAGGGACGTGGGCAGGGAGTATGAATCCGATGTTATCCGGATTAACAGTCAGTCGGGTAAGGGAGGGATTGCTTTTATACTGAAGCAGAATTATGGGATTTCCCTTCCGAACGGCATGAAGGAAGAGGTGGGATATCTGGTCAAGGGCGTTTCCGACAGAAGGCACCAGGAGCTGGCACCGGCGGATATTTATCAGATTTTTGAAGAAAATTATATTTTGCCAAGAAGCATTTTTCATATCCCTGAATGCCATTTCCGGCAGGAGAACGGGATTACGGCGCAGGTGACCATTGAACAGGGAAAAGAAAAAAGAGTGATTGAAACTACTGGTAACGGGCGGCTGGATGCGGTCAGTAACGCCATTAAGATGTATTTTGGAATCAGCTATGAGCTGACGGTTTATGAGGAGCACGCGATTTCCAGGGGATCCTCCTCCAAGGCGGCGGCCTATGTGGGAATTACCTGCAAAGGGAAGGAGTACTGGGGCGTGGGAATCGATGAGGATATCATCAAAAGCTCCGTTGCGGCGCTGGTATCGGCGGGCAATAAGCTGGCGGAAAATGAAAATCTTCGGGAAGGCAGGGAGGAAAGAATCGTGGACATTATAAAATATATTAATGGGCATTATTCGGAGGTGACGCTGGAAAATCTGGCTGAGAATTTTAACCTTTCAAGGCCCTATATTTCAAAATATATCAAAAGCAGAACAGGCATGAATTTCCAGGATGTGGTCAGGGAAGCCAGGATGCGCAAGGCCAGGGCCCTTTTAAAGGAGTCGGGCCAGACCGTGGAATCCATTGCCGCAGACGTAGGGTATGAAAGCGTGGAGCATTTTAACCGGCTTTTTAAAAAGTCTTACGGGATTACGCCTGTACAGTTCAGGATGCAGAAAGAGGAAAATATCTGCAACTGACCGGCAGTTAAGTGCAGAAACTGAGAAGAAACAAAAACCGTTACGGGTATTTAATAAACTGCCGGCAGAAGCCCAGGCCTGCAATAATAAGGGAGAGCCCCAGCCCGCTGTAAAAGACGGCGATGAAAACCTCAGGAACAAGCCCTGAGACGCGCAGGCCGATGCCGAAGGTCATCATGAAGGCCATGATGCAGTAGGCCTGCCTGTTGAAAAAGCGGTAAAAGGGCTGTAATTCTTCTTCATATCCGACAATCCGGCAGGTGTGCTTGCCAACCATTTTACGGAAAACAAAAAAGTGGAAGGAAAGAAGGACGGCCAGGCTTAACAGGCACATGGGCAGCGACCATTTTTCCGTGCGGACGGTAAGGCCGATGCGCAGAATATTAATTCCGGCGATCAGCCATACCGTGCCTGCAATAAGAAGCAGAGTTTTCTTTGATACTTTCATGGGGAACCTCCTTGTTGTGAACGATGTTCATATTGAGTGTAAATATATCCCGGCGGCGGATGGCGCAATGAGTGCAAATTCCGCTGCCGGTTTTTTAATACAGAATCCGCTGCAGGGTTTTGGTAAAAAAGCTGCAGTTATCAGCGCCGGAGCGCAACAGGGACATCAAATGATGGAAAACAAATTCCACAAACTGTTCCTTCGTATAATCCGCGTTCCAGATATCCGGGGAAACAGACGGATCTCTGTCAAGGGCATCCCGAAGAAGGTTTCTGAGTACCTGGAAGCACTGTTCCTCCAGCCTGCGGCCTCTTTTTTTATCTTCCGGATCCATGGTTTCAAGCTGGGCAAGCCAGTCACGTTCAAAATCATTGAGATGGGCATTCATTATTTCATATAAGGAAGCTACAAAGTCGGTAAATCCGGCTGTTTTTGGTTCCATACCGGTAAGGGTGCGCAGAACATCCGTCCAGAAGCCTTCCACCACAGCAAAAATCAAATCCGTTTTTGTCGGGAAATAATTATACAGGACACCCACTGAAATGGAGCATTTTTTGGCTATGTTGCGGATGTTCACTTTATGGACGCCTTCCGTGCGTGAAATTTCCATGGCAGCGTCAATCAGCTCCTGCCTGGAAGTGACATTTTTATTCATGCTTATACCTCTTTTATATCGCAGACATGGCTGCGATGTTGCATCAATCGTTAGTTTGAAAGAAAAATTCGCAACTGAACAATGTTCATTATATGCGCAGGGCCACTTTCTGTCAAGCATATTTCGTGTGTAAATAGCTACTGTACCATGCATTTTTTATAAGCTGTGTGCACTGGCTCTTGACCTGGAGCAGGGACAAGGTGTTATGATAGACTTGGAAACCAGGTTGATGCAATAAATATAAGTTAAGAAGGAGCGCAAGTGATTATGACAATTGCGGAAGTGAGCAGAAAATATGGTATGACGCAGGATACCCTGCGTTACTATGAACGTATCGGGCTGATTCCCCAGGTGCCCAGGAATAAAAGCGGCATCAGGAACTATGATGAGGAATCCTGCAGATGGATAGAGCTGATGAAGTGTATGAGAAGCGCAGGGGTCCAGATAGAGGCGCTGATAGAATATGTTGCGCTGTTCCAACAGGGGGATTCCACCATTGATGCCAGAAAGGCGCTGCTGATGGAGCAGAGGGATCAGCTGACGGCCAGGATGGAGGATATGCAGCGTTCTCTGGAACGGTTGAACCAGAAGATAGAAAACTATGAAAACGGGCTGATGGCCACGGAGAAAAAACTGATGAAGCAGTGAAAAACAGGCGTAAAGGAAGTCGGTTTTGGTTACAGCCGAAATGTAAATGTGCGGGACCGGTTATTGCGGGAAACCTTTCAAAAATTATATACTCCTTTTATAAAGAGCGCTGTCCGGCTTTTTTTGGCGGCTGCGCCTGCGGAAGGCAGAAGGAGGTAAGGTATGCTGAGAAAACAATTTAATGAGGACTGGACGGTGAGCAGCAACGCCGGGGGTTCCCTGGTTGAGGCTTTCCTTAACGGCAAAAAGGAGGAAAAAAAGGTAACGCTTCCCCATGACGCCATGGTGGAGGAGGAAAGGACGCCTGATACCAGAAACGGCAGCCAGACGGGATTTTATCCGGGAGGCCTGTACCACTATGGAAAGAAATTTTTCGTCCCTGAGGAGTGGGAAAAGGAAACGGTTATCCTGGAGCTGGAAGGCGCCTATATGAATGCCAGGGTGTACGTGAACGGGGACTATGCGGGGGGATATCCGCACGGATACTCCAATTTCTACGTATGCCTGGATCATTTTCTCAAATACGGGCAGGAAAATGAACTGAAGGTTATCGTCAATAACGGAATGGAGCTGAACAGCAGATGGTATTCGGGAAGCGGCCTTTACCGCAATGTGAATCTGCTGACAGGGAAGCGCCTCCATATCCAGACCGACGGTCTGCGCATAACAACGCCGGAAATCGATGAAAATACCGCGGTGGTCGCCGTGGAAACCAGACTGGTCAATGAGGAAAAGTGCAACAGGAAAATCTGCCTGGTGACGGAGATCAGGGATGCACAGGGAAATATCGCGGCTTCGGATACGGCCCATGCCACGGTGTTCGGCGGTACGGAAATTACGGTCAGGCAGAGAATGGCAGTGACGCATCCTCTTTTATGGGACTGCGATACTCCGAATCTGTATCACTGCGCTGTACGGGTAGTACAGGAGGGAACCGTCTGGGATGAAGCGGAGGATCATTTTGGTATCCGAAAGCTTTCCCTGGATGCGGTGAACGGCCTGAGAATCAACGGTAAGGAGGTTAAGCTGCGGGGAAGCTGCATTCACCACGATAATGGGATTATCGGCGCCTGTACGCTGGAACGGGCGGAGGAACGCAGATGTGAAATCATGAAGGCAGCGGGCTTCAACTGCATCAGAAGTTCCCATCACCCGATGAGCAGGGCCATGCTTGACGCCTGTGACAGGCTGGGAATGCTTGTAATGGACGAGCTGTCCGATATGTGGACACGTTCCAAAAATAATAATGATTATTCCATGAATTTTCAGGATTACTGGGAAAAGGATGTGGAGCTGCTGGTGGCAAAGGATTATAACCATCCTTCCGTCATCCTTTACAGCATGGGAAATGAGATTCAGGAAGCCGGAACCGCCAAGGGTGCGGAGCTTAACCGCAAAATCAATGAGAAAATCAAGAGCCTAGACAATACCAGATATACCACCAACGCCATCAACGGCATGCTGGCGGTCATGGATTCCATGGGACAGATTATGTCGGATATTCTGGGAAAAACACCGGAAGAGATGATGGCGGAGGCTGCAAAAGCGGCGCAGCAGGCACAAAACGATGACCAGGAGGCCGAAAAGGAGGGCGCGGGCCAGAATGAGGGCGGCAGCGACGGACTCAACAGCATGATGGGAATGATGGTGGGACCGATGGCGGACGCTATGGCCTCCCACCGCATTATGACGGAGAGAACGGATGAATTTGTGGATGCCATGGATATCGCCGGCTACAATTATATGACGGGCCGCCATGAGATGGAGCATCAGATCCGTCCCAACAGGATCGTATTGGGAACGGAAACCTTCCCGGCGGACATTGTCAGGCTGTGGAGCATTGTAAAGAACAATAAGCATGTGATAGGCGATATGACCTGGACGGGCTATGACTATCTGGGAGAAGCGGGAATCGGGATTTTCTATTATGACGGGACTGTGAACTTTTCTTCCCACTGGCCAGACAGAGTGGCCTATATCGGTGACATTAATCTCATCGGCTACCGCCGTCCCATCAGCTATTTAAGGGAAATTGTTTACGGCCTGCGCAAAAATCCCTATATCGCTGTGGAACGTCCGGAGCATTATGGGGAAAAATGCGGGAAAACGCCCTGGATGTGGAAAAATAATGTTGCCAGCTGGACCTGGAAGGGGCAGGAAGGAAATCCGGTGAGCATTGATGTTTATTCAGATGCCGATGAGGTGGAGCTGTTCCTGAACGGGAAATCCCTGGGACGGAAGGCGGCAGGGGAAGGCGCAGGCTTTACGGCGGCTTTCGAAACCGCCTATGAGCCTGGGGAACTGAAGGCTGTCAGTTATGTGAACGGTGAAATAAGCGGAACGCACATCCTGGAAACCGCGGCGGAGGAGGTTTCGCTTTGCGTGGAAGCGGATCGCCGCAGCCTTAAGGCGGATGGCGCGGATCTTTCCTTCCTAACGGTTTCGCTGCGGGATAAGGACGGCAGGGAGAACCTGCAGGCGGTAAAAGAGGTTACGGTGCAGGTGGAAGGCGCGGGAACGCTCCAGGGCTTTGGCAGCGCAGATCCCCAGGCGCTGGGAAGCTACCAGGATACCACATGGAAAACCTACGACGGTTATGTGATGGCGGCGGTGCGTGCAGGCAGAAGGCCGGGCGCCGTGAAGGTGACCTTTACTGTAGAAGGCTGTGAGCCGGCGGTTGTGGAACTGGAAGTAAAATAATACGGAAAGTAAATTGAACTGAATTAGACCCGCAATAAAATGAGGCCAGGGCGGGAGAATGACGCGGCTGCGGTTGAAATAACACTGTGGCCGCAGCACCGGCAGTTGAGCTTGCCATAATAAAAAGGAACTGGGGTAAGGCGGCCCCCAATAAAGAAGTATTGTCACAGCAAGCGGCATAGTCATTTTGGCTATGCCGTTTTGCTGTCCGTTTCGTTGGTGTCCGGTAGTTCAATCACACCGACACAGTTATAGCTGATTTCCACCTGCTGCACCCGTTTCCCCGTACTCTTGTCCGGGGCGTGGACGATGATTTTTTCCACAAACTCGTTTAAGATGGTGGGCGTCAGTTTTTCTATCTCGGTGTACTTCTTGACGATGGCGAGAAAGCGGTCAAGGTTCATGGCCTGTTCCTCCTGCCCCGTCAATTCCGCTTGCAGGATAGCAACCTTTTCCTGTAAATCTTTCTGTTCGGCTTCATAGCCGCCGGACAGCTTTGCAAACCGTTCATCAGAGATTTTCCGGAAACATTGTCCTCATAGAGCCGCTGGAAAAGCCTGTCCAGTTCCTCTATGCGCCGCTGAGCCTGTGACAGCTCCCGGCGCTTTGCGGAGATTTCCTTGCGGCGGTCTGCCGCAGACTTTCCCCCATAGAGCGTACAAACTCGCTTTCGTATTCCCGCACATACTGGACTGTCCTTTGCAGATGTTCCAGCACCAGCTTTTCCAACACCACGGCCCGGATAAAGTGGGCCGAGCTTCCCTTGCCGGTGGTATCTCTTTCGGACGGTCATTCACTTGTGCCTGTCCACCGATGAACTAACACAAGTCTACACTTTTTTGACCGCCCGTCCCGTATATCCGAAAGGTTGGAAATCCCGCTGAAAAATGCACTATTTCCACGCTCTCGGATTTGTGGTAAGATGAAAGAAATAGTAAGCCGACAAGGAGGACGAGCCATGAAAATGCCAACTGAAAAAATTGATACGGTCATGTTTGCCCCCTGCGGCATGAGCTGCTTGGTTTGCTATAAGCATTGTTATCATAAAAAGCCGTGTGCGGGTTGCTTAAACAGCGATATGGGAAAGCCGGAACATTGCCGCAAATGTAAGATAAAAGATTGTATCAAGGGGAAAGGGCTGTCCTATTGTTTTGAATGTCCCGACTATCCATGCAAGCTGATAAAAAAACTTGAAAAAAGCTACAATAAAAGGTATCAGGCAAGCCTTATGGAGAATAGCGAGTTTGTTCGTCAACACGGTTTGGAAAGGTTCATGGAACAGCAGAAAGAGAAATATACTTGCCCAAAATGCGGGGGTATCATTTCTATCCATGACAGAGAATGCAGCGAGTGCCAAGAAAGCATGAAATAAACATAAGAGGGGGTATGCAGATTGGCGTTGACAATACAGGAACGCCTAAAAGACCTGCGTGTGGAGCGTGGCCTGACGCTGGAACAACTTGCGGAGCAGACCGGGCTTTCCAAGTCCGCGCTGGGCAGCTACGAAGCGGACGACTTCAAGGACATCAGCCACTATGCCCTTATCAAGCTGGCAAAGTATTACGGCGTGACCGCCGACTACCTGCTGGGGCAGACGGAAACAATAAGTTACCCAAACGCTGATCTTGCAGACCTGCGTTTGAGTGACGAGATGATAGACCTACTGAAAAGCGGGCGCATTAACACCGCGCTGCTTTGCGAACTGGCGGTGCACCCGGATTTTGTGAAGCTGCTGGCCGATATACAGATTTATGTGGAGGGTATCGCCGCCACGCAGATACAGAACCTGAACGCATGGGTAGACGTGGCGAGGGCTGAAATTATGGAGAAGTACCAGCCCGGGGAGCATGACAAGACCGCCGGTGTCCTGTAAGCCGTCCATGTGCGGGAGGGCGACTATTTCAGCAGCCGGGTACATCACGATATTGACGCTATCATGGAGGACATACGGGAAGCCCACAGGGGCAGAAGCGACAGCGCCCCGGAGAATACCATTGTGGACGAACTCAAGCGGGATTTGGAGGAAGTGACAAGCTTCAAGGGCAGCCGGGCGGAACAACTGCTGATGGTATTCTGCAAGCAGACGAAACTGTGCTATTCCAAGCTGACAGAGGAAGAGAAACAATGGCTGACCCGGATTGTCCAAAAATCCGAACTGGCGAAATGCTATGTGCCGCAACGGGGTAAAAGAAAATGACAAGTACGCCTTAGGCGGAAAAGGCGCATTATTGATTACCTGCATTAATAAAAGGAAATGTAATGGATAAGAAAAACGAAATATTGTTACTATTGACCGATAGATGGTGCGATTGGGAGGCGAGCTATGCGATTGCTGTTGCCAATACGTTTTCAGATTATGTTGTAAAAACGATAGCTCTTGATACTAATCCTAAAGCTTCAATGGGCAATCTATGTGCAAACATTGATTACAGCATAGATGATTATTTAAATTTTTCCAATACTGCAATTATTATTTTACCTGGCGGTCTTTCTTGGGAAGAAAATAACTACGATAAAATTGCGGAATTTATCAGAAGAATTAAAAATGCCGGCGTTCCTGTAGCCGCTATTTGTGGTGCAACAACATTTTTATGCAGGCATGGTTTTCTGAATGATATAAAGCATACAGGTGATAGCTTGGAACTGTTTCAAAGTCAATGTGGGTATAGTGGGCAGGCACTCTATATTCCCGCTCAGGTAGTGGTAGACGGTGGTTTTATCACTGCAAATGAAACGGCGGCAGTTGAATTTGCTTATGAAATTTTCAAAATTCTAAAAGTGGATAGCGATGTTGAAATGGCAAAGTGGTATGATAATTTCAAATATGGTGCGATAAGGTAGGTATGTGTTTGTAGCAGGTCTTATTGGTATAAGACGCACCCTTAGGGAAATAGCAAAGACGAGCGAGCCAGTCAACGGTCAAGATGAACGGCGCTTACAGCGCCGCTGTTGACAGTCTCGCCCGTCTTTGCTAATGGGTAATCAAGGCAGGAAAGCCCCCTTGTGGCTTTCCTGCCCTATGCCATTTTGGGAAAGATTTACTTCCGTTAAAATTGATAATCGGCGGACAAGCACAGTATGGGATTGCCCGATGTCCTGCTATTTTTCCGGGAGTATGGCCAAACTTCTGGACATTTTGTCCACAAGTTAGGGTGCGGACGAGGGACGGGGGCTTTCATATACGCCCAGTCTGCTGATGAAACCAGCCCTGCGCTTGCGGCGTTCGCCCCTGCAAGCACAGCCCTGTTTTCCTGCCGTTTCAAACGCTCTTGCCCTCCACGGCGGCAACGGCGTTTGAAACGGCAACGCAGACAGAGCGTATAACACACTACACTTTGCTACGCAAAGTCGTGTGCCAAAGGGTGCCCCTTTGGAAACCCCGCCCAGCGTGTAACGGCTTCGCCTGTTCCCACTGGGCGCAAAAGAGGGACTATCAGCTCACCGCCGATAGTCCCTCTTTTGTTGTCACATTCCGCTTGCCGACTGCCCAATCTGAATGTTCCTCAATACTTTCTCATTGGGTGTCAGCCTAAAATACAGTTCCTTTTTTTCTATTCCATCCGTTCCAGGACAGCCAGAGGCAATGCATTTATAAAAATATAGTCAGGCTCCCGGAACCTGATTAAGACATAGTAGTCGTTGTCATGCATCTTGTCCAGACGGTACTGCAGCTGATAATCCGGCTGGTTATTCTGCTTTTGTCCCAATTCATAATAGGAGACGATTTTTCCCCATTGTTCATCTGACAGACTGGAAAAACGGGAGGCCTCCGGATAATAGAAGGACATTTCCGGGCTGCTGTTTCCGCTGTCCCAGCTGACTTCGGCCAGCTCCCCATAGTGCCGGACAACAGCATCCTCCAGGCTTTCCCCGTTCAAATGGGAAAGCGTTAATGCTGCTGCATATAAACCTAATGGCTTATCATCTTCCAGCTTCGTGGTGCTGATATAAAGCTGTACGGCGGAGCATTCCCCGAACGGAGTGTCGAAGTTACCGTTGACATGCAATATTTTGGAAGAATCCTCCTGGATTTCATCCGTGGGCGGACTGTCCAGCAAATTCAATATTTCTTCTTCCCCTGCGCCCCAGTGGAGCTGGCCGGAGAAAACCGGGACATCAAATCTCCCGTCCTTTTTCCGGACCGACAATACTGTGAAAATTATAAGTACGATAAGTACTGCAGCTGATAAGAAAAGAAATAATTTTACCAGATTCTTATTTTTCCTAATCATTTATATACCTCCGGGGCAGAACCCTGCGTTCGGATATATGCGGTTTAAAAAGCTATTGTTTTTAAACCAGTTACGGTCCGGTCATACAGCCGGGTAGGCATGGAACAATTATGTAGTGTTTGACAGCTGTGAAGGTGCAGAATTGCTATCATAATTGTATTATATCACAGGCCCTTCCCGAATTTGCGGAAGGGCCGTTAAATACTTGCTTTTGTCCCTTAACAACTATTGAACCCCAATTATTTTCCGAGGAAAGGACTCCGGATCTCTTCAATAGCATTGACTGGGGAAAGCAGTAGATTGTATACTGTAACAAGGGGAGAACAAAAGTTCTCATTGGACAGGAAAAGGAGCGCTTGAGGATGAATGCAATTGATAAGAGAAGAAGCGCCCGGCAGGGAGGTATCGTATGAGGGTTAAAATCAATGTAAAGAAAATCGGAAAGAACCGCGGCGCAATAGAGCCTGTTTTTTATGAGTATCCGGAAGGGGTGGATACGGTGGAAAAGCTCCTTCGGGAAACGGTGCGTATAAATCTGGAGGAATTTACAAAGCGCAGGAAACGGACGGAGGTGGAAGCGGTTCTGTCCGGAGAGGATATAGAAGAACAGGCAGGGACGGGGAAGATATCCTTTGGAATCGCATATGACGGCAGAACGGCGGATTTTGAAAACGCCGTGAAGAATGCCTGCCAGTGCTTTGAGGATGGAATTGCGGTAATTTTTCTGGAGGGGAAAAGGCTGGAAACGCTGGAGGAACGGATAGCGCTTCGGGAGGACAGCGAACTGACCTTTGTAAGGATGACGATGCTGGCTGGAAGAATGTGGTAGCGGCAAAGACATTTTTTATCATCGAACGGTTACACAAAAGGAGAGAAAAGGGATGGCATACGATTATCAGAGCAGACAGAAGCTGGTGGAAGCATACCGGGCAAAATGGAAGCGTAAGCTTCTGCTCGTTCCGGGAGAGATTAAAGAAGCGGCGGAAGAAATGGAGAAATTCGGCGGGTACAGGCAGGATACCCTGACCTTTCTGAAAACGGCCCAGGAGCGGCTGAAACAGGGAAATTTCAGAACGCCCTCCGAATTTATGAAAGCATATTACCGGAAGCTGGTGCGGCTGTTTGCGGGAAAACAGTTTGAAGAGGATTTCTATGAAATTATTGACAAATTCAACCAGTTTCCCTATTCCCACAGCATATACCGCAGGACGGTGCGGACAAAATCCTATTTTCCCAGTCTGGAACAGGTATTCCGGCTTTTGTATGCTTACCGGATTATGGATTTTTATGATTGCAGCATTTCGGATTATCTGATGGACCGGCTGCCTGAGGAAAAGCTGGATTATAAAAGAAATCAGGTGTATTCATTTTCCATGAATCATCTGGACGATATGATCGCTGCCAGAATTGACCGCGGAGATGCACAGGTTATCGAAACGGCCAGACAGCTGATACTCAGTGACAATAATACGGCGGTTATTACCGTGGATCTGATCCGCGGCATTATCAAAAGCTCCAACGATGAGCTTCATCAGCTGCTGGCGGATTTCCTGCTGGCGGCCAGATTGCAGGAGGGCGTCAGGCAGGCCGTCTGCGAAAATGCGGACTGTGGTACTATCGCGGCCTTCCGGCGGATTTTTGATACGGTTTGCGCAAATAACCTGATCCGTTTTGCTTCGGTGAAGCGGGCGGTGGCAACCTGGACGGGCATCTGTGATGTGGAAAATGCGGACCGGATTTCCGAAAAAATGCTGAGACTGATGGAGGGCTCAATAAAAGAGCCTGCCATAGCACGGGAATATGTGCAGACGAATGACAGCATACAGATTGCGGTGGGCCTGTGGACGCTGGCCTTTTATGAGCTGCAGGACGCCATTGCGGTGATGGGGGAGTATCTGGAGCAGGGCACGAGAAACCAGATTCTTACCATGTCCTATTTTAACCGGACCCTGGAGTGGGAAGCCTTTACCGGGATTACGGCAAAGAAGGCGTTTTTAAAGTATGCGTCGGATCCGGAAATCCTGGCGGCTTTTATGCCCACCTACCTGACGCGGGCGGAGGAGTATGCGGGCTGGGCGGTACAGGTGCGTCCGCAGGATAATAAAAGGGAGACGACTTACCGCCCGATTCCTGTAGAATGGCTCTTTGAAGATGCAAAGGAAGCCAGGGCGCACTATGAGGTGCTCAAAGGGCTGCTTTTGGACATGAAAAAGAAAACCCTGGAATTTTCCCCCTGTATTTTTCCCTGGTACGGCGTAGTGCTGACTAAGGGGGATATTCTGAAGCGGATGTGTGTGATTGCATACATACTGGGTGAGGAAGCCCGCATTGAGGAAACGGCTGCCCGGTTGTCGGAGATGAATTTAAGCGACGTTTACACCAGCCGTGCAAAATGGGTGGAGCTTCTTCTCCATGCGCCGGAGAATGACAGGCAGAAAAAGCTTCTGTTAAGTTTCCTGGGGGACAGGGAGACGAGTACCAGGCAGACTGCGTACCGGCTGGTGGAAAAGCTGGAGCTTTCCGATGAGGATTACAGGCAGATGGAAGCGCTTTTGAAGTATAAAAAGGGGGATATCCGCCAGAATGTTTTGAAGCTGCTGCAAAGACGGGATGACGAAGGGCTGGAGCTTTCCGTAAAACGTCTGCTTAAGGATCCTGCAGAGGAGGTACGCGAGGGCGGGCTTACGCTGGTGCGGGAAGCGAAGATCGGCGGCCGCCCGGAGGCGCTTGTCGGCCGGCTCGTACAGGAGGCCGGAAAGCTGGAGGGCGTTTCCGATAAGGAACAGATTCTCCTGGAGGAGGTGACGGGGGAGGCTTCCTCCAGCCGGATTCTGGAAGAGGAGGGTTACGGTCTGTACAGCCCTTCCGCGCAGCCCGAATGTCCCGCGCTGCCTGCAGGCAGTGAGCAGCTGCGCTCCTATCTGCGTATCAATGAAGGAAAGCTTAAGGGAATCATGCGCCGCCTTTATGATCTCCTGACAGAAAATGCAAACCTGGAATACAAGGCGTGTAACGGTTATGAAACGCTGCTGGGGGACAGACTTTCCATGGTAAGCCAGGATACCGCCCTTGCGCTGGAGGACAGGTATCCCTTTAAAGAGCTGTGGATCCGTTTCTATGAAGAGAATATCGGTGATCCCCATTTGGTGAAGCTTCTTCTTCTGGCCTGGGGGAACAGTATCGGAGACGGCCGGACGAAAAATCAGGAAGTACTGTACGCTAATGCCGAACTTCTGCTGGGAGACTTTGCGAATTTCCGGGTGCCTCAGGATCGTAATTTCAGTAACGGTTATGGAAGCAGCGCGCATACGGTGCTGACCATTCTGGACAGTATGTATGGAAATGAGGAAGAAAGGCAGTGGAGAAGGAAAGCAGCGCTGGAGCTGGCCGCCTGCCTTGTCCGGGATGTTCCGGAAAAAGAACTGTGGTATGAAAAAGAGAAGGACACCCGCTTCTATTACGCCTATGTTCCGGGAATGTATGCGCTGACGGATATCCCTGCGGTTTCCGCCCTGATGCGCACCCTGGCGGAAGGGAAAACGCAGGAGGAGTTCAGAGAAGGCTTTTTTGCCCTGTACCGCCTGGATCGGCGTTTTCAGTATAATGAACACCGCGGGAACCAGCGGATGTATTCCTATAATAACAGTTCCCGGACGCAGCTGACGATTCTTGAATATGTAAAAGCCTTTCAGATGGAAATGATACCGGCGGATACGGTATATCAGGCGATGTTTGAAACGATTGGCCTGGCCTCCTCCATGGAGTCACTTTCCCTCCTGGTGGCGGAGCATCTGCGGCCCTTTGAGAAAAACCGTCTGGGCGCTTATCTGACGGCGGCGGAGCTGGAAGCGGAACGGCCGGATCCGGAAAGTCCGTTTGTAAAAACAGGAAGGGAATTTTTCTTCCGCGCTGTGGATAAAATTCTGGATGTGGAGCTGAAAAGAGGGGATCTGCCCACGGTATTTTCAGGAAGCATTTCGTCCATTAAGCGGATTTTCGGTATGGATCGCCTGATTGGGATTCTGAAAGCGCTGGGAAATGATACCCTGGATCGGACCACCTATTATTACTGGTCAGGCACCGGTACGGGGAAAAGGGAATGCTTAAGCTACCTGCTTCAGAACTGCTGGCCCCTGGAGGGTGAGGATGCCGGGAAGCTGAGAGAACTGCTGAAGGGAACCCGGATCAAGGAACAGAAATTGATAGAGACAGCCATGTATGCGCCCCAGTGGCTGGACATCATCGAAGAATATCTGGGCTGGCCCGGACTGAAAAGCGGCTGTTATTATTTTATGGCCCATATGAACGAGCGCTTTGACGACAGGAAAAAGGCCATGATTGCCCGCTTTACGCCGCTGACGCCGGAAGAGCTTAATAATGGGGCATTTGATGTGAACTGGTTTGAAGAGGCCTACGCACTTCTGGGAGAGGAGCGCTTCGGCAGGCTGTATGACGCCGCCAAGTATATTTCCGACGGCAGCAAGCATGCCCGCGCCAGAAAGTATGCGGACGCGGCGCTTCACAGGGTGACGGCGGAGAAGCTGGAGGCGGAAATTAAAGCAAAGAGAAATAAGGATCTGCTGATGAGCTACGGCCTGGTGCCTGTAAAAGGGCAGGAGGAATGGCTGAAACGATATGAATTTTTGCAGCAGTTTTTGAAGGAGAGCAGGCAGTTCGGCGCGCAGCGCAGGGCAAGCGAAGCCCTGGCGGTTTCCATGGCCATGAAAAACATGGCCACCAAGGCAGGCTTTGCAGATGTGACCCGTCTGACCCTGGCAATGGAAACGCAGCTGGTGAAAAGCTCCGCTGTATTTTTTGAGAAAAAAGAAGCGGAAGGCGTATCCCTGAGCCTGTCCGTGGATGAATACGGAAGAGCGTCCATTACGGCCGGGAAAGACGGGAAAACATTAAAGTCTGTACCGGCCAGGCTGAAAAAGAACGAGTATTACCTGCAGCTGAAAGAAGTATATACGAAGCTGAAGGAGCAGTATTCCCGTACGGTGAAGATGTTTGAACAGGCCATGGAGGAACGGGAGTGTTACCGGTTCGGCGAGCTTCTGGAGCTGTGCGGCAATCCGGTGGCGGAGCCGGTGGTGCGCAGCCTTGTGTGGATAGTGGATAAACAGCCTGTATCGGGCGGCTCCCGGAGGGAATACCCATCGCCGGTGAGCGGTTTCGGACAGGAAAGCCAGCTGACAGCCAGCGGGTTCCTACGGGAAAATGGGCTGCAGGATCACAGCGGCAGGATGGTTTCCCTGGATGCCGGGGATTATCTGCGTGTGGCGCATCCGGCGGATCTGTACCGGGAGGGAAGCTGGACGGCATATCAGAAATTCTTGTTTGAAGGCGGGAAGAAGCAGCCCTTTAAGCAGGTATTCAGGGAGCTTTACGTGAAGCTTCCCGAGGAACTGGAAAGGACCCATTCCCTGATGTTTGCGGGAAATCAGATCCAGCCGTCCAAAACAGCGGCCTGCCTGAAGGCCAGGCGCTGGGTGGCGGATTATGAGGAAGGGCTTCAGAAGATTTATTATAAGGATAATATCATCGCCCATATCTATGCCCAGGCGGACTGGTTTTCTCCCAGCGACGTGGAGGCGCCTGCGCTGGAATGGGTGGAGTTTACCGACAGAAAGACCTTTGAAGAGATAAAAATCGAAAAGCTTCCGGATATCGTATATTCGGAGGTGATGAGGGATGTGGATCTGGCGGTGAGCGTAGCCCATGCGGGCGGCGTGGACCCGGAGACCAGCCATTCCACCGTGGAAATGCGCAGAGCCATCATTGAGTTCAATCTGCCTTTGTTTGGGATTACGAACGTGACCCTGGAAGGAAGCCATGCGCTGATTGCAGGAAAACGGGGAAGCTACAGCATCCATCTGGGCAGCGGAGTGATTCATCAGCAGGGAGGGCACCAGATCAATGTGCTGCCCGTCCACTCCCAGAGCAGGGGAAAGCTGTTCCTGCCGTTTTTGGATGAAGACCCTAAGACGGCGGAAATTATGTCCAAGATCGTTTTATTTGCCCAGGATAATAAAATTAAGGATCCTTATATCCTGGATCAGATAAAGGCATAGTAAAGACGGAAGCGAAGCGGTAGCCGGGCCGGAGGTGAAGCAGAAGCTAAGCCAGGTGCTGGCAGAAGCAGGGCCGGAAAACCGGCGGAAGCCATATCGGAACCGAACCGGCAAAGAAAAACAAAATGAAAAGCCGGAAACAGGATAAAACAGGAGTCAGGAATGGAAATTAAGGAGCTTGTGGTCTATGAAAAAGAATACCCGGAAAGGAAGGCCGTTTTTTCAGAGCTTCCGCAGGATATGCTGCCGGAGCTGAAAGGCTATCTTGAAAATGCGGGAATTCCCCGTTTATACTGCCATCAGGCGGAGATGTTTGAGCGCGCGCAGAAAAAAGAAAATCTGGTCATCACCACCTCCACAGCCAGCGGCAAAACATTGGGTTTTCTGCTGCCGGTTCTTCAGGAAATCCTGAAAAATCCGCTGGCCAGGGCAATTTTTATCTATCCAACCAAGGCGCTGGCGGCGGATCAATACAGGGCCATTCGGCCGGTGGTGGATTATTTCGGGGAGGACCGGGTCTGTGCGGGAGTCTATGACGGGGATACGCCGGCCAGCGAGCGGAGCCGGATCCGGAAGAATGCCAATCTGATACTGACCAATCCGGAAATGCTCAACGGCGCGTTTCTGCCTAACCACAGCAGGTATGGCTTTGATTTTATTTTTTCCAATTTAAAATATGTGGTCATTGATGAGCTGCACACCTACAGAGGCGCCTTCGGCTCCCATCTGGCAAACGTGTTCAGGCGTCTTTCGCGGATTTGCAGATACTACAGGAGCGCGCCGCAGTTTTTGTGCAGTTCCGCCACCATCGCCAATCCGGTGGAGCTGGCGTCGGAAATATGCGGGCAGGAATTTTCGCGGATTTCCAGGGACGGATCTCCTGCGGGAGCGAGAACATACAGATTCCTCCAGCCGCCCAAGATCAAGGGGAAGGACGGAAAGGACTATGGGCAGGTGCCCTCAGCGGCGGTGGCCTCCCAGGTGATAGTGCGGCTGGTGGAGGAGAACAGGAGCTTCATAGCGTTTGCCAAATCGAGGAGAAACGTGGAGGTGGTGCTGAAGGAGGCTTCGGATATTCTGGAAGGGGAAGGCTGCTTTGCCTCTCTGGCGAATCGGATATCCGGCTACCGGGGCGGCTATACGCCTGCGGAGCGTAAGGAAATCGAAAATAAAATGATATCCGGCGCGCTTACCGGCCTGATATCCACCAATGCGCTGGAGCTTGGCATCGATATCGGTAAAGTAGAGACTACGGTGCTGGTGGGGTATCCGGGAACGAGGGCTTCCTTCTGGCAGCAGACGGGCCGCGCGGGAAGGAACGGGAAGCCCTGCTGTAATTACCTGATTCTGGAGAATCTGCCCTTTGACCAGTACGTGGCTGTGAACCCGGACTGGCTGTTTTCCGGGGCGAGCGAAAATGCAATCGTGGATAAAAACAATCTTTTTATTGAGCTGGCGCACATCCGGGCCGCCGCCGCGGAGCTTCCACTGACGCTGGATGACATTTCCGTGTTCCCGGATCTGGGGGAGACGATTCCTGTGCTGCTGAAGGTAAAGGAGCTGAACGGGCAGAATGGGAAATTTGCCTGGTCAGGCAGCGCATTTCCCGCAGGGGATTTCAGCCTGCGCAATATTGATAAGATCAGGTATAAGCTTATCCTTAAGGACAACGGAAGGGAAATTACGGAAATGGATGAAATGCAGGCCTTCCGGGAACTCCATGAGGGAGCGGTTTACCTTCATGACGGCGTCCAGTATCAGGTGACGCAGCTGGATCCGGAGACCCATACCGCCCTGGCGGTGCCTTTTCAGGGTAACTTTTATACCATGCCGGTCTCTGCTTCGGAAATCAGGATACTGCACAGCGTCAGGGAATCGGAATATAAACGGACAAAAATCGTGTTCGGGGATGTGAATGTAAATACGATTGTGACCATGTACCGGAAGCTGCAGTTCCATAATCATCAGAGCCTGGGCTTTGAACAGCTTCCTGCGCCGCTTTGCAAGGATATTGATACGGAGAGCACCTGGATACGGATACCCGCCAATGTGGCGAGGACCTACAGGCGGCTGATGCAGATCCGGGAAAACGGCAAAATCATCCGCAATAACCATTTTGAAGGCCTCATGTATGCGCTGAAGAATGCGGCGATGATGGTGACCATGACGGAGCAGGAGGATATCGGAATGGCCATGTCCTCCAATGCGGCGGGAGAGCAGGAATGGGATCCGCAGCTATCCGGAGAGGAGGAGATACCCTTTGGGGGAATGGATACCCTGTTGTTTTTTTATGATCAGTATGCGGGCGGCCTGGGCTATGCGGAAAAAATAGCGGACTGCATGCCCCGTATCATTGAGAATGCGATCATGCTGGTAGGCGGCTGTTCCTGTGAAACAGGCTGCGCGGCCTGCATCGGGGATTACCGGCTGGACAAGGGGCTGGTGCTGTGGGGGCTTAAGAATCTGTCAGAGGAATCCCAGCCGCCTGTGAAAATGTACAAGGATACAAAAGAGCCGCTGCCGTTTGTCCGCAGCCCTTTTACCCTGAAGGAGCTTGAACAGGCGGAAAAATGGGAGGAGTTCTGCGCTTTCCTGCAGAAAAAAGGCGATCCCTTTGCCGCTTTTCTTTCTACGGTTCCCATGGTGGAGAGGAAGGACAGCCGGCTGACACTGTATACTTCCCATGCTTTTTACCGGGACTGGGTGCTGGAGGAGAGCAATTACCGCAGCCTTCAGAATATTTTCCGCTTTTATACGGATGCGCCCGCCGGCCTGCGGTTTGACATCCGTACGCAGGAGGAAGCCTCACCGGAGGAGCGGATGAGGATCCATGAGAAGCTTATGAGAAATATAAATAAGAAATAATAGTAACGGTTCAGACAGGACTGTTACAAATAATAAAGTAATCTGCGCAGCGTCCAGATGATATAGACGCAGGATAGTGGAAAAAAAGGAAGCGGCGCGGCAAGTGTAAACTGATGGAGGAAAAAGTGAATATTGATGTAACGGAAGTAAAGCTGGAAATATATGTGCCGGAAGAATATATTGAGCCGATACGGGATGCGCTGACGCATATTGGCGCCTGCCGGGTCGGAAATTATGACCATGTGGTGGCTTTCCATTGCTCAAGGGGATCCTGGCGGCCGTTACCGGGCAGCAGCCCGTTTAACGGAAAAACCGGGGAAATCTGCTTTGGTACGGAGATGAAGATGGAGGTGCGGTGCCCGGTAGAGATTGTGGAGACTGCGGTCAGGGAAGTTAAAAAAATTCATCCGTATGAGGAGCCTGTTATCAATGTGATTCCGCTGTTAAATATTTAATATTTAAAAATTATCAAGGGGAGATTTCGATGTACGAGGATTTTATGAAACTGATTAAAGAACGCTGTTCCGTACGTAAATTTACGGATAAGGCAGTAGACAGTAAAACACTGGAGCAGATTTTGCAGGCGGCCATGTATGCGCCGACGGCCTGTAACCGGCAGCATCGTCAGGAGTGGGAACCACTTGGGTGATGTATTTCATACCGGAGGCGGTGAAAAAAGAATTTTCCCTGCCTGAGTATGCAGAACCGGTTGCATTGCTGATAATGGGATATCGGGCTGAGGATTTTACGTCATCCCCTCAGCATTTTGAAACAAAAGCCATGGAAGAAATGGTCTCATACAATAAATTTATGAGCTGAAGTGTGAAGAACTGTATGGCCATATAAATAAGGCGGCTTTTGCCGCGGCATTCAGGATAGTGAGGATTTTCATGCAGGAACAAGTATTGCCGGCAGAATTGAATGAATATCAGAGAAAGGCGGTGTTTAACGATAGCAGAGCCTGCCTTGTCAACGCCAATGTGGGAAGCGGCAAGACCACGGTGCTTACGGCCAAGGTGAAGTATCTGCACGAGGCCTGCGGGGTGAATTGTGAGGATATGGTGGTTCTCACCTTTACCAACAAAGCGGCCGGGGAGATCAGGGAACGCCTGGGCGCTATGCGTGATCAGGGTGAGCTTGTGCAGATGCGTTATTTTGGGACCTTCCACAGTGTGGCCCTCCAGCTTCTGCGCGAAAGGCTTCCGGTGCAGCAGCTGGGCTATACGCCGGATTTTCTGGTGATGGACCCGGAAGAGGAGCTGGATATGGCGCTGCGCCTGATCCAGGACAGGAAGCTGCAGATCAAATACCGGAACCGGCTGAAGAAGCGTCTTGAGCAGGAGGATGAGGAAGCTGTGCCGTCAGAAAATGGCCGGGAAAAACTGCCCTCCCCTCCCGGAAGGCGGATTCAGGATGATATGCCGGTTTTGCTGCAGGCTATGAAGGAAGAGAAGCGGGCGCGCAACCGGATGACCTTTGCCGACCTTATCCGGAATACGGAAGCTTTGCTTGCCGAAGCGGAATGGAGGCCTGCCTGGGTAATTATCGACGAGGTGCAGGACTGCGACGCATGGCAGCTTGCGCTGGTGAGGAGAATGCTTGATAAGGGAGCCAGGCTGTTTGCCGTGGGCGATCCTAACCAGGTGATTTACAGCTGGAGAGGAAGCGCCTGTAATGTTTTTTATACACTGCGCACAGAATATCAGGCCACGGAGCTGTCCCTGCCGGTAAACTACCGTTCCAGCGCCTCCATCCTGGAGGCTGCGTCCGCATTTTCCCAGTATGGCAGCAGTCTGACAGGAAACAGGGAGCGGGGAAGCAAAATCGTGGTAAAGAAACACTACGATCCCTTCCAGGAGGCCTGTTATCTGGCGGATCGGATTAAAGAACTGCTAGGCAGCGGCATTTTTCCGGGACAGATTGCGGTGTTTTACCGTCTCCAGAATCAGTCCGGTGTATTGGAGGAGGTATTTGCCAGGGAAGGAATTCCATTTCAGGTTTCGGTGAAGCACACGCTCCGGGACTGTCCTGTACAATACTGGCTGCTCCAGGTGCTACGGTTTTCCCTCAGCCGGGAGGATTATCCGGCGGGGATCTATGCCCTCAGCCATAAAGAATACGGAGAACGCAGGAATGGAAAGCCGATCACGGAAAAAACGGCTGCGGCAGTGCTTCATGGGGAGAAAGATCTGAAGCTGCCATTATATCAAAGGATGCTGGCCTTTTCGGAATGCTGCCCGTCGCTTGACAGCCCGCAGGCGCTGTATGATTACTTTTCCCTGGATGGATATCTGCATCCCACCGCATCCTCTTTTCAGAAGGATAAGGAAAGGATCCTTGCCATGCTGGAATCCTTATTCCGGCAGCAGCCCTCGGAGGGGGAAAATCTGCCGGACCGCTTGCGGAGCTTTTTAAATGATGCGGTGCTTTACGGTCTTCCGGAGCAGGAAACGAAGGAAGAAGACGGAAGGGTAAAGCTCATGACACTACATGCCTCCAAGGGACTGGAATTTTCCTTTTGCTTTATCATCGGGGTGAATTATGGGCTGATTCCGCTGCGGACCGCGGGCTTTGAGGAAGAGGACGAGGAAAGAAGGCTCTTTTTTGTGGGAATGACCAGGGCAAAGGATTTCCTGGAGCTTTCCTATTATACCAATCCGGACAACCGCGTCATGCCGGGAGAAAGCCGTTTTATCCGCATGATTCCGCCTGAACTGATTCAGGAAGAAACAGCGGATCCGGCGCAGGGAAATTTGCAGGAGCTGAGAAAAATGGTACGGCAGGAAATCGAAGCCAGACAAAACCGGACAGAAGAGACGCTGGAAGCAGATTTACCGGAGTTGCCGGAGGAACCCTCGCAGCCGCAGCCTGCCGGAAAAGAAATAATACAGCCAAGAACTGTAATCCACAGAAAATATGGCCGCGGCACAGTTATCCGTGAGGACGATGCCATGATGGAAATAGAATTTGAGGGCTATGGCGCCAAAGAATTCCTGAAAGCCTTCAGCGCCATGGAGTTTGTGGAGGAATAAAAGAAGGGAATTATGGGAAACTTAGTAAGCAAACGGGTAACTGTCCAACAGGTCTGTGCATTTACTGCACAGACCGTAAGAAAGTGATTCAGGAGTGCAAAAATCCCATCGCTGAAGGCGATTTAGGATGGATTTTTGCAATAACTGTGAAGGTACTGAACAGTTAGAAAACGGAGAACAAAGAATGTGTGGAAGATACTATATCAATGACGAAACCGCAAAAGAAATTGAAAAACTGATCCGCCAGATAGACGATGCGCTTCTTGCTTCCTGCAAAGAGCGGGACGTTTATCCGTCTGCCAAAGCCCCGGTTATCCTTGCCGGCAGTGAGCAAAGCGATCAGCTGACCGCCGGGGAATTTACCTGGGGATTCCCTTCCTACAGTAATAAAGGAGTCATTTTCAACGCCCGCAGCGAAACTGCTCTGGAAAAGAAAACCTTCCGGGAAAGCGTAAAGCAAAGACGATGCATCATACCCGCAACCGGCTTCTACGAATGGTCGGAACAAAAAGATAAATATTTTTTCAGGGCACCGGATCGCCATGTCCTTCTTTTCGCCGGTTTTTACCGACACTATGAGGACGGGGACCGCTTTGTCATCCTTACCACACAGGCCAATCCCTCCACAAGCTCCGTCCATCCCCGTATGCCCCTCATACTAAGCCCCCAGGAGGTACAAACCTGGCTTTTCGACGATAATGCCACCGACTTCCTCCTCCATAAACGCCCGGCCCCTCTGGAAAAAGAACTAAAAGGCCAGCTGTCACTATTTGATTCATAATTTTTTCTGTGTGGTGGGCAGAATTAGATTTCTATTTAATAATCGGATTGTTTTAACAATATACTCAATTAGCCGTAACGGCTATACATAGGGGGATAAAAATGAGATGGATGCACATTTCTGATGTACATATGAATAAAGAGTTCAACAATGTTATTTCCAATATTTTGAGGGATGAGCTTCCGGAGTTTATAAAGAGTAACGGATTTGAAGCAGATTATCTCTTTGTCACAGGGGATTACAGGGATTCGGCTTATATGGCAGATAATTCCTTGAAAGAAGATCTCTATCAACAGGCTGTTAATGTTGCTGACTATATTCAGGAAATTGCCAAAGCACTGCATGTTTCATCAGATAACATTTATCTGGTTCCGGGAAATCATGATTTGGCCAGGCAGTCATGTGATAAGGAGCAAATAGAAAAAATAAAACAAAGCTATCCTAAATTCCGGGAAACATTAACAAATCAGGAACAAAGCTATCTATTACAAAGATTTGAATTTTTTGACATGATAGAGAAACAAATTCATCCGGAGGAGAGTAATGAATGCAGATCGTTCCACCGTTTTTATCAAGAGGACAAAGTAGATATACTATGTTTAAATACTGCAATTACATGTTACGGACAAGAAAAAGAAGGAGAATTATTTCTTGATTCAGAGTCTGTAAGAAAAATAATTTCCAATACGGGCATACAGCGTCCTTTAATTATACTTGCCCATCATGATTTAAAATTTTTAACGCCTGTGGAAATGGAAAACTTAAAATTTATGATAAGAAACAGGAGTGTATTTTATCTATGCGGGCATTCCCATAAGTTGGAATATGGCTATGACGACGAGTCAAAAATATGCAGGATTATGGTTGGTACAACAAAACATGCAGAAGGAGCTTATCCTATTATTTCCATGGGTGATATTTCTGACAGGGGAGACCAGGCTGGTTTTACATTTTATAAATATAATTTCGCCGATAAAACAGGATGGAATTTATACAATGAATTTAGTTATCGAATTAATAAAAACAGGATAGGTTTTATAGGAAGCAGCATAGTTAATGATACAAATATTAATTTTGATCTTGTGCAGCTTCCATTAAAACAGACAACGAAGTCAACAAAAGAAGAAAGAACAGTCACGCTGAAAACATTGGCAAAAATAAAGTCTGCATTATGCGTATTTGAGAGAAAGCAAACAATTACAGTATCAGCCAGGGGGCTACCTGTTAATGCAGGGATTGTCATTGGGTATGCATTACATAAAAGACAAGGCATTCAGCTGCAATATAAAAATAATGATATATTATTTTCTAATGCGAATGGAAAGCGGTTAATAAATTTTGAAGAAAAGGTGAAATGTGAAAACATAGCTTTTGACAAGCCCATTTCCTTAGATGTATATATTCAGGCGAAATCAAGGGATGACGGAATAGCAGCTTTCTATGAATTTTTAAAAAAGAGAAAAAATAAAAATAGTTATATACTTTTGTTTGCTAACAGAGAGAATTATGATGAAAGCTTTAATTTAGAATTATCTTCTGAAAAATTGGCAGATAAAATGATAAAACATTATGGAATGTTAAAACAAAAAGGTGCCGCAAAAATCAATATTAATTTATTTTACAATGGCTTTTGGGGACTTGCGTTGTTGTTGGGAAATCAGATGCCTACTACGTTTCCGATACAATTATACGATTATGAAGTAAGCAATCAACAATATTATAAATCCTTCAGCCTTGCCTCCAAAATTTTTGAACTTTAAAGCTTATATAGGGATTGTCAGCCATAGCCATTTTCTGTTGGCGGACAGGAGGCTCTGCTGCCTACGCCATCTCACTTAACGTCCAGCGGCAGTCCTCCGGGAAGTATTGGAGCAGCACCTTCACCAGCAGTCCGTTTACAAAGATGTCGCAGTCAAATTCATAGGACGGAATTCCTGCATAGAGCTTTTTTTCAGAATGATTCACATGGATTTTGTCAAAGGTGCGTATGATGCCGTCCTCATCCTGCATTTTGAACAGAATAGGCGTTACCTGGCCGGAAGCGGTCGTCCAGCTGCAACAGGCGATCTCCTTCCGGTTTCTTTTGGGCTTCCATTCCGCCTCGGAATTATAATTGATATCTTTATCCGTATGAATGAGCAACCCAATCGCCTCCTTTCTTCCCGTTAAATCTTATGGCATGTTTATATGAAAGAGTCAGTCTGTCGCAGAAAAAATCTGTCTTGTCAGCTTCCAAAACGCAGTCCCAAAATGCAGTTTTTTTCATCCTCAATTCCCATAGCCTCAATTCTCCATAACCTCAATTCCCCATAGCCGCAGATTCAGGCCGCGGAGCAGCAGAAAGTAAAGTTACAGAACCGTCTCCCTGCTGTAATCCACATCCATTTTATCCCTGGTAATGCCGCCGGACATGTGATCCACCATGGTGGCCTGTTTTACGAAAACAGCGCGCTTGAGCGAATCGATGCCGTAGCGGCTGCGGATGCTGTCCGCCATGGTATCGGCAAGCTCCAGCTTTTCAAAGCCTGGTTCCCGTTCCCGGTAGAGGGGAGAGCAGTCCAGATCCGCCAGGTGGAGCTGACGGCAGTCCGGCTGTTCTTTCACCCGGCCGGTATGGATGCCCAGATGCCGGATGGGGGTGATGCCGTCCCAGGTTTCCCGGAACAGCTCCAGCGCAGTATGGTAAATCTCATTGGTAATGTTGGTGGATGCAGGCAGCGTCCTTTGGTGGGAGCAGGAAGAAAAATCGGAATATTTGATGCTCACAGCCACCACCTCAATTTTCACCGCATCCCTGCGCAGCCGTGCGCCTACGGTTTCCGCCAGGGAAAGGAGCACCATGGCGGCGGGCGTCTCCCCGCAGATGTCAAAAGCGATGGTGGTGGAGTTGCCGTAGCCCTTATTGGCGGGAGCGATGCTTTCCACCATTGCGGTATCCCGCCCGTTGGCATAATTCCAGATCACCTCTCCGTAGGACTTCAGATGCGCCCGCAGAAGCTTCCGATCCGTATGGGCCAGGTCGCCGATGGTGGAGATTCCCAGCCTGCGCAGCTTGGGAAAGGTGGAGCGGCCCACGAAAAAAAGGTCGGTGACCGGAAGAGGCCACATTTTCCGGGGGATTTCTTCCGGGAAAAGGGTATGGGTCCGGTTGGGCTTGCGAAAGTCAGAGGCCATTTTGGCCAGCAGCTTATTTTCAGAAATGCCGATATTTACGGTGAAGCCAAGCTCCCGTTCGATCCGTTCCCGGATAGCGTCCGCGGTGGAAAGCGGCTCACCCCAGAGCTGCCCGGTGCCGCTCATATCCATAAAGGCCTCATCAATACTGTATTGCTCCACATCGGGCGTATATTCCCGCAGGATTTCCATAAATGCATTGGAGCACTGGGAGTAGAGCCGGTAGTGGGGCGGGACGATCAGCAGGCCGGGGCATTTCTGCCTGGCCTCCATCAGGCTTTCCCCGGTCTGGATGCCGCAGGCCTTGGCAGGAAGGGATTTGGCCAGAATGATGCCGTGCCGTTTGCTGGAATCCCCGCCTACCGCACAGATCTGCTCCCGCAGATCCACGCTCCCTCCCAGGTGCTTCAGCCGGTAAACCGCTTCCCAGGAGAGGTACGCGTTGTTTACATCCACATGAAATATAATCTGTTTCATGAGAAAATTATAGGACAGAACGTATGTTCTGTAAAGAGGAAAAAACAGGAAGAGGGCATCCAGGGGGAAGCCGGAGGCTGGAAGGAAAAAATCTCCCCCTGAAAATAAGAAATGTGGAGTTTTTTTATACCTTCCCATTTTTTATACTAAGAGTAACAAAGGGAAGGAGAGTGGGGAAATGAAAAAGAAGCTGACCTATCATAATTTTTACTTTTATCTGCTTCTGCTGTCTCCGATTCTGGTGGTGTATATCCTGTTTTTTGCGCTGCCGGTAGTGTCCAGTATGTTTTTCAGCCTGACGAATTTCAACGGCATCAGCCTGGACTTCAAATGGATGGGACTGAAAAATTACGATGTGGCGTTTCATGACAGGGTGTTCCGCAAGGCGATGGTCAATACCTTTTTATTCGCGCTGGGAGCCACGGTGCTGCAGAACTTTTTTGCAATCCTGTTTGCGCTGGCGCTGAATTCTAAACTGAAGCTGCAGGGCTTCATGAGGATGCTGGTCTTCGCGCCGTGCATGCTGTCGCCGATTGTAGTCGCTTTTATCTGGCAGTTCATCTACATGCCGGACGGCATTTTAAACAAACTGCTGGGGACGGATATCACCTGGCTGGGCAACAGGAAAACGGCACTGATATGCGTTGTCGTTGCCCATGTATGGATGTGGATCGGTTATTCCGCCACGATTTACATGTCCAACCTGCAGAGTATTTCTTCTGACATTCTGGAGGCGGCGGACATCGACGGGGCTTCCCGGTGGCAGAAATTCAAACGGATTATCCTGCCCATGCTGGCGCCTGCCACGACCATTAATATCACGCTGGCGTTCACCCAGTCGCTGAAGGTATTCGATATCGTTTATGCCATGACCAACGGCGGGCCGCTCAATTCCACGGAAACTGTGGGAACCTATGTGGTGGTGAATATGAACCGCGGGCTGCACGGATACGCTTCGGCGCTGACGGTGCTGCTGACCGTTGTCATCGTTGTTTTCGGGCAGGGCCTTATCGGAATCCTGAAAAAACGGGAGGAGGCGGTTTACGGATGAAAAAGAAAGAAATCAGACGCGTCATATTCACTCTGTTCATGGCGGCGGTGTGTATCCTGGTTTTTTATCCGGTCATCATGATGGTGCTTGTGTCCTTAAAGGACGACGTGCTGCTGGCGAAAGAGCCGCTGAGCCTGAAAACCAGCTTCGCCTTTGAAAATTACAGGCTGGCCGCGGAGAAGATGAAGTATGGGAGGGCATTGTTCAATTCCACGGTGCTCACCATCTGCAGCGGACTGCTGACCACATTTTTCGGGGCCTGCGGAGCCTACGCCATTCTGCGGGCAAAACGGGGGAAGAAATTTTTCCTTATCCTGAACGCCCTTTTCCTCATGGGGCTTGCGCTGCCGCAGCAGGTGGCCATGGTGCCCCTGGTGCTGTGGATGCAGAAGCTCCATGTGGCTAACAGCATATTCGGGCTGATTCTGGCTTTTACCGGGGCCAATGCGGCCTACGCCGTGTTTTTCTTCAGCGGCTTTGTGAATACGGTCCCGGTGACTTTGGAGGAAGCGGCCTATATTGACGGGGCGGGGCCGATGAAAACCTTCCTGAAGGTGGTTTTTCCGCTGCTTAAGCCGCCCATGGTGACGCTGCTTATTGTAATTGCCCTGCGCGTCTGGAACAACTTTATGTATCCCCTGCTGTTGTCTCAGGGGGAAAAATCCAGGACCCTGCCGCTTACGGTATTTTTCTTTAAAGGGGACCTGTCGGTACAGTGGAACATCCTGTTTGCAGCTACCACGCTTGTCATTCTGCCGCTGATGATCGTATACTTCATTTTACAGAAGCAGATCATTTCGGGAATGCTCAGCGGGGCTGTGAAGGGGTAAATATAGAAGAAAAAGGAGGAAACAGAATGAAAAAGAAAAAAACAGCATTGATGATGGCGGCGGTGATGACGGTATCCCTGCTGGCGGCCTGTGGACAGAAGACTTCAGCTCCTGCGGCGGAAAGCACGGCACAGCCGGATGCAGCGCAGACCACGGAAGCATCCAAAGAAGCTTCCCAGGAAGAAAGCCAGGCTCCCGCAGAAAGCACGGGGGAGGTAACGGAGCTGAAGGTATTCGGCTTCAAAACCGGTGCGGAGGAAGGCGCGATTCCAACTTTAATTGAACAGTTCAACAAGGAAAACCCGGATATTCATGTGGTTTATGAAGGCATCAGCAATGCGGGCGGTTATCAGGATGTTTTGACAGCCAGACTGGCATCGGGCCAGGGCGATGATGTGTTTTTTGCCAATCCCAACTACCTTCCCCAGATGCAGGAGGCAGGCTATGTGGAGGATCTGACGGATATGCCTGTGGTGGCAAATTACAGCGGCCTGGTAAAGGATCTGCTTACAATCAACGACAGCATCCCCGGGCTGGGCATGGAAATTGCAGTGTTCGGCATGTTTTCCAATATGGATGTGCTGAATGAAGTGGGAATTGAAAAGGCGCCTGAGAATTACAAGGAGTTCCTGGAAGACTGCCAGATTCTGAAGGATGCAGGAAAGACACCCATCGTGGCAGGCGCAAAGGACGGGACGGCCATGGCGATTTTCTCTATTGCAAAGAGCCTTGACCCCGTATACCAGGCGCCGGATAAGATGGAGCAGATCGCTAAAATGAATACCGGCGAGCTGATGTTCGGTGATGTCATGAGACCTGGCTATGAAGTGGTGGAGGAACTGATTTCCAAGGGCTATATGGATGGAAGCAAGGCGCTTGTATATGCGCCGGGCCAGGATGATATTGCAGAATTTGCAAAAGGGGAAGCGGGCTTTATGCCGGGCGGCAGCTGGTTTGTGGCAGGCCTGGAGAACGCTGCGCCGGATATGAACTATACATTGGGCGGCATCCCGGTACAGGATGAGGATTCCCTGATTCTGATTAATGCCGGCGTCCGTGTCTGCATCAACAGCGCTTCCGAGAAAAAAGAAGCGGCCAGAAAATTTGTGGAATTTTTCACCAGCCTGGACAGCATGAATGCATACGTGGCAAGCCAGAACAGCTTTAACCCCCGCGTAGACGGCAAGAGCACCGACAATGCGGTGGTGGAGCCTGCGGCAGAACGTCTTGCGGCAGCCAGAATGGTTCCCTGGGTGGATTCCGCTTTCAATACCGCAGTGGTCAGCCCCTGGGCGGATGCCCGTACCTATGCTGCCAACATTGCGGCAGGGGATTCCGTGGATAATGCGGTTAAGGATCTGAATACACAGATAGAGAATAACCTGAAATTGAATTAAAGAAAAGCGGGGAGCCGGATCCCGGGATTTCCGGCAGATGGGAAAGAGCCGCAGGAATATTTCTTGCGGCTCTTTCCCGCTGATGATAGAATGGCAGTAAGGGGGGCTTTTTCATGTACAGGGTATTGATTGCGGATGACGAATACTGGGTGGGACGATGGCTGGCAGATGTGCTGGCTAAAAGCCCTTATGACATAAAGCTGGCCGGAATCAGTAAAAACGGCGGAGAAGCGCTGGAAAAACTGAAGTCCGATCAGATCGATATCCTTATCACCGATATCAACATGCCGGTGGCCAGCGGGCTTGCACTGCTGAAGGAGCTGGAGGAATCGGGCAGGAAAAAGCCGAAAACGATCATTATTTCAGGCTATGATGAATTTGAATATGCCAGGCAGGCCATCGAGCTGGATGTGCTTGCCTATCTGCTAAAGCCGCTGGAGCGGGAAAAGGTCTACGAGGCGGTGGAAAAAGCCATAGGGCTTCTGGAGGAGGAGCAGCGTCAGCGGGAAAGCGAAACAAGCGATTTTGCAGGGACCGTGGAGGTGGTTCTGGCGGAATATCTGAAGAATCCGGAGAGCGATCTCAAGGAAAAGCTGGCGGAGCTTTTTGTGCGCAGAAAGGAAAATCCGGGTTTTTACAGACTGGGCCTGCTTCAGACAGGCCAGCTGGAGCAGTCCGCGCTGAGCCGGGAACCGCTGCGCAGAAAGATGGAGGAGGCCTGTCCGGGAAAACGGATATTCCTGCACCAGAGAGACCGTTTTACCTGGGCAATTCTGATCACGGGAATTGAGCACCCGGAAGGCTTTGCGGTGAATGAGACGGCGCTGGCAAGCATTTTGCACAGATATGAATTCGGCCTGAGCAGGGCGCACGATGATTTTAGCAGGCTGGACTGTGCCGTGGAGGAAGCGAAGCAGGCGCTGATTGGGAATCTGGAGGAGGAAGGGGAGGAGAAGCTGCGCTCCCTGGAGCATATACCTTCCGAGTCGGAGCTGCATGCGGAATTCCTTTCCGCCATACAGACACGGAGCCTGCCGCTGCTGGAGGAATGCTCCCGGCTGAGCGCGGAGCTTTTTGTCAGGCGGGATTATGATCTGACGGGCTGCCTGAATTTTTATTTTGTCCTGACAGGAGATGTGATCAAGCTTCTCAACGACTGCTACGGCAAGGAAAATGATACGGAATATCTGGGCCTTATGGAAGAAGGCTATGAGCTGTCCGTCCGGATTAAGAACCATTACAGCATCCGGTCCATCTGTAAACGGTTTGAGGATTATACCCGGAAGGTGATTTCCTGTCTGAAGGAGGACGAATATCTGGCGGTTTCCGATATTGTGAGAAAGGTATTGCTGCTGATTCGGGAAAAATATGCCCAGGATTTAAGCCTGGGGCAGATTGCGGATGAATACGGCGTGAATCCCAGCTATTTCAGCAAGAAATTCAAGGATGAGACAGGCTGTAATTTCATTGATTACCTTACGGCGGTGCGCATGGAGCAGGCCAGGGCGCTTTTGGAAAATACGGCGCTTCCGGTGGCGGCTGTCAGCAGCAGGGTAGGCTTCAGGGAGGCAAAATATTTCAGCAGGGTTTTTTCTTCCGTTATGGGGATGAAGCCGACGGAGTACCGGGAACGGATGCGCAGAGACGGAACGGGCAGGGAGGTGGAAATGTGAAAAAATGGATTGGCAGCAGGCTGAACAGGAAGCTGTGTCTGTGCTTCCTGATCGTTTCCCTGATTCCGCTCTGCCTTGTTTATTTTTACATCAATTCCAGATATTCCGAAAAGCTGCGGTCGGACGCCGTGGTGCTGAACCAGCTGGCGGAAAAAAATACGGCCATACTGCTGGAGGATTATCTGACAAAGATAGAGTATATTTCCAACCTTTTTTATGATAATGACGTACAGGCCATTGTCAGGGGCGCGGTGGGGCCGCTTGATAATTACAATGCCCGCCAGCTCCTGGAAAAGAAGGTGCGGGTGAATCTGGATCTGTTCCATATCCTGGACGATGTGGATCAGGTCACTTTTCTCAGACACAACGGCGACAACCTGGACATTATGAATTCCAGCGGCTATATGGACGTCATTCCCTTTCAGTATGACGACAGGATTGCCCTCAACCGTTATAAAAACCATGTGCTGGTGCCAATTGAGTCACTGGATTCATCCAGGAGCGGGAAATATGTGTATATCCGCAGGGTGAATGATACCGACCCGCGCAAGGGGACGCTGGGCATACTGTATATCGTATTTGACGGGAATAAATTCGATGAGCTGTTTGCGGAGCTGGGCACCGTCCTGGAAACCCGGATATTGATCCGGGAAGGAGAGAAGGTTCTCTATACCAGCTTTGATGCAAAAAATGGTGAGCTGGAGCAGATGGAAAACACCGCGCAGCTTCTTACGCAGAAGGATCGGATGCCTGGCAGAAAGGGTCTGGTAAAATGGGAATATGGAATCGAAAACCTGGGAATCCACATTGTTTTCTATGATACGCTGGAACGGCTGGAGGAGAATGTAAGGGCGCTCAGCCGCCTGACGGGGACCTTTATCTGGCTGACGGGCATCGTTATTCTGGCAGCCAGCCTGTTTTTTTCCAGAACCATCGTGCGTCCGGTCAAAAGGCTGCGGGAAAGCCTTTTGCAGGTGCGTGAAGGGGATTTCAAGGTGCGGGCGCAGGTGGAAACCCATGACGAGCTGGGGGACATGTGTGTGGCCTTTAATGATATGGCAGGGGAGATTGACCGCCTGATCAATCAGGTTTATACGACACAGCTGAAGGAAAACGAGGCCGCCATCAAGGCGCTGCAGATGCAGATCAACCCCCATTTCCTGTACAATACGCTGGATATGATAAAGAGCATGGCGGAGATTTACGGGGCGTATCAGGTATCCGAGGTAATTGTGGCCCTGTCGGGCATGTTCCGCTATGCTGCCCACAGCCCGGGATTTGGCGTCACCATTGGTGAGGAGCTGCGCAATCTTAAGAATTATATGAAAATTGTAAATGCCCGTTTCGGCGGTGGGATTGACTGTCTGGTGGATGTGCCGGAGGAACTGCTGGAAGAGGAGATCATCAGGGTATGCCTGCAGCCGATTGTGGAAAATGCCATTTCTCATGGACTGGGCAGAGGCGGGAGCGGAGGCTGCATTTCCGTGAAAATCCGCCGCCGTGAGGATATTATTTTTGCCGAGGTAGAAGATGATGGCGTGGGAATGGAGCCGGCCAGGCTGGAAGAGGTGAGGAGGAAGCTGGCGGAGCCTCCCGGAGGCCGCGACGGCGCGGAAAACGGGAACGTGGGGCTGAAAAATATCCATGACCGGCTCAGATTGTATTACGGAGAGGAGTACGGCATTACCATTGAAAGCATCCTGGGAGAGGGGACGCGTGTCATGCTTTCCTACCCCTGCGGATTTTCCGGTAAGGGCAGGCCGTAGGAATTAATACAGGCTGCAGATGAAAGACAGAATATAGAAAAGAATAAGGAGAAGGATGATGAAAAAAAGACCGAATATTTTGTTCCTGATGACCGACGAGCAGCGTTATGATGCGGTGGGGTATGTAAATCCGCAGGTCCTGACGCCTCATCTGGATGCGATGGCAAGGGAGAGCGTATGCTTTCTGAACGCTTATACCGCCAATCCGTCCTGCATTCCGGCCAGGGCGGCCATTTTTACGGGGAGATACCCTTCCCAGTGCGGCGTGCCGGGCTATATGAGTTTCCTGCCGGAAAAGGAAACCACTTTTATGAAGCTTCTGCGGGACGGGGGCTATTATACGGCGGTTATCGGTAAGCAGCATTTCTGGAAATCCAAAATAGAGAAGGGATACGATTATGAGGATATCGTGGATGAGCATTTTCCGCCGGAGGTAATCAGCGATAAGATAACTGAGGGCTATTTCGGACAGCCTGCAAATAAAACGGTGTCCGACCGGGTGTCGAGCTATGTAACCTATCTGATGGAAAATGGATTTACGGAAGGGAGCCAGCTTTACCGCCAGATTAATGATAAGGGTATTTATGAGTTCTTTGCGGATGAAAAATACCATGTGGATTCCTATATCGGCACCAGGGGTAAGCAGTGGCTGGAAAAGGAAGCTCCGGCGGATCGCCCCTGGTTCCTGACGCTTTCCTTCCCAGGGCCGCATATGCCCTTTGACGGCATCGGCCTGCCAGATGCGGAAGGATATCATGAGGAGGAAATGGAGCTTCCGGATACCAATATCAGGGATATTTTTAATAAACCGCCCCATTATCTGGACATCGCGAAAAAGTTCGGACAGCTGGACCTGAAAAACCATACTTCGCCGGACGGGCTGACGGCGGAGGATATCCGTTTGATGAAAAAGGCCTATTACGCTAAAATGACGCTGATTGACAGAAAAATCGGAGAAGTACTGGATACGCTGAAAAAACGCGGCATGTATGAGGATACCCTGATTCTTTTCACCTCGGATCACGGGGAATACATGGGCGATTTCGGTGTGGCTACCAAGGCTCAGTACTGTTCGGAGGCGCTGATGAGAGTCCCGTTCCTGCTCAAGCCGCCTGTTGCGGATTTTAAGGGGTATCCGGAAGACTCCTTTATCAGCTCTGTGGAAATCGCAGCCACCTTCCTGACGGCGGCAGGCCTGCTGGTGCCGGAAAATATTTCGCCCCGCAGCCTGACCCAGTTCTATCAGGGGGACGGAAAGGAGCTGTGGGAGGATATCTATATGGAAGCCAGGGATATCCGTGCCATACGGGACAGCCATTATAAGCTGATTTACTATCAGAACAGGGATTATGGGGAATTTTATGATCTGTCCAATGACCCTCACGAAAAATATAATCTCTGGGACGATCCGGGCGTACAGAAGGAAAAAGCCCGGCTGATGTGCCGCCTGGCGGATCATATGATAGACCTGGGAGAGAACAGCAGACAGGTATGGAATATCGGCGCACCGCGGATCTGACGTATTTCTGTGTAAGAGAAGTTTGCCCCGCACAATGAAAGCTGGCCGCCGGGCTGAATTATTTGGAGCCCTCTTTGAAAACCCATGTAGAATGTTTATACCCATTGAAACTCCATGAAGAATGTTCTTGACAAAGGATTTGAGTTAGCTTATACTAACTTTAAGATAGTAATTGAGAACCATTCTCAACAGGGAAAAAGGAGATGGAACATATGACATTCCTTATCAATAATATGGGAACCATAATAACAGCGCTTATCCTTATCATAGCGGTTGCGCTGGTAATCCGCGTGATGATCCGGGATAAGAAGGCGGGAAAGGGCTGCTGCGGTGGCTGCAGCGGCTGTGCACATTCCTGTTCCTGCCATGGCAGTGTAAATCAGAATAAGGCAAAACAGGGCAGACAGGAGTAGGACGGATGATACAGACAAAACATAATAACAGTCAATATAAGAAGGAAACAGGCCGCCGTGAGAGAATTCTGGAGGAGCTGAAAAGAAACGGCTTCCGTGTTACCAATCAGAGGAAGCTGCTGATCGACATTATTCTCTCTGATGAATGTTCTTGCTGTAAGGAAATTTATTACAAGGCAGTGCATGAGGATCCTTCCATCGGCATCGCCACCGTGTACCGCATGGTAAAGACGCTGGAAGACATCGGCGCCATTGACAGGAAGAACCTGTACCGCATTTCCTGTGGGGAAAACTGTGAATTTCAGGATAGCTGCGTCCTGGTACTGAAGAACAAGGAAAAGGTGACGCTGTCCATGGAGGATTTCAGGGAGGCGGTAAATGAGGTCCTGAGAAGAAAGGGCTACAGGGAAGATGAAAAGGTGGAGACGGTGATTTTAAACAGCCTCAGCCTTGCGGAAGGCATATGAACCGGCCGGAAAAAATAATATGGTAACAGTGAAAACGGTCTGCGGATTTTATTCCGCAGGCCGTTTTCAAGGTGGAAATCATCGGATATCGGTGATAAAATGAAGGTGTAGCTGACATCAGTCCTGATAAATACGTCCTATGACAGCGGCTGGGCTGATGGCCTGCTTCATGCTTTTGATTTTATATGGCAAGGATAAGGCGTTGTGCGGCCAGGCTGCCGGTGTCTTAATAGGAAAAGCCGGCAGGGCTGTCTGAGGTAAGGAAGAAAGGAAGATAAGAATAATGAAGGCGGTTGTATATAAAGAAAAAGGGGTTTTCAGCCTGGAGGAGCGTCCTCGTCCATCGCTCCGGGATCCGAAGGACGCCATTGTGAAAATTACACTGTGTTCCATCTGCTCCAGCGATATCCATATCAAGCATGGGAGCGTGCCCAGGGCGGTGCCGGGAACCATCGTGGGACATGAAATGGTGGGCGAAGTGGTGGAAACAGGTTCTGCCGTAACGAAATGCAGGCCAGGGGACAGAGTGGCTGTCAATGTGGAAACCTTCTGCGGAGAGTGTTTTTTCTGTCAAAGGGGTTTCGTCAATAACTGTACGGATGAACACGGCGGCTGGGCGCTGGGGTGCCGGATTGACGGAGGACAGGCGGAGTACGTGAGAGTGCCCTTTGCGGATAATGGACTGAATCTGATTCCTGAGGGTGTAAGCGACGAACAGGCGCTGTTTACCGGCGATATCCTTTCTACCGGATACTGGGCGGCCCAAATCAGCGAGATCAAAAAGGGAGATACGGTGCTTGTGCTGGGAGCCGGCCCAACCGGCCTTTGCACGCTGATGTGCGCGGCTCTGTATGAGCCGGGGGCAATTATCTGTGCGGACATCAGCGAAGAGCGTCTGGAGCTGGCCGGAAGCCAGAAGCTTGCGGACCGGGTGCTCAATCCCCTGAAGGAGGATACAGTGGAAGCGGTGCGCGCCATGACGGGAGGCAGGGGCGCTGACGTGGTGATAGAAGCAGCCGGCGGTGAAGATACCTTCCGTATGGCATGGGAGGCCGCAAGGCCCAATGGGACGGTATGCGTTGTGGCGATGTATGAAGAGGCGCAGCAGCTGCCCCTGCCGGATATGTACGGAAAGAACCTGACCTTTAAAACCGGCGGCGTGGATGCCAATGCCTGTGATGAAATCCTGCGCCTGATTGCGGAGGGACGCCTTGATACCACCTGTCTGATAACCCATAGATTTACGCTGGATCAGGTGATGGAGGCATATGATATATTTGAAAATAAGAAAGAGCATGTGATGAAAATTGCAGTGAAGCCGTAAAACTGCCGCGTCGTGCGGACAGTGTTGCGGACGGTGTGTTTTGCGGAATCCTGTTCCGTAGGAGCGGCACCGACAGAAATCTGACCGGGACATATGCAGTAATCCGGAGCGGGATTTTTTATGGGTGTACATAAGACAGGTCTTTTCTTTATGCCTGTTTTGTGAGAAAATAGGACAGAAATAAATTGATATAAGGGGAAGGATGCAGAGAAATGAAAGCAGAATTGATGAATCGGATGCAGGAGATACTGGAAGAGGCTGTTGCGGCGAAGGAACTGGCGGGCGGAAGCCTGCTCGTCAGACAGCATGGTGAGGAGCTTTGCTATCTGCAGGCCGGTATGGCGGATCGGGAAAAGGGAGAGGCCGTCCGCAGGGATCATATTTACAGGCTGTATTCCATGAGCAAGCCTGTTACGGCGGCTGCAGCCATGGTGCTGTTTGAGAGGGGACAGCTGGATCTGGCGGAGCCGGTTTCCAGATATCTTCCGGAATTTTCCGGACAGCTGGTGGAGGAGAACGGAAGGCTGGTGCCTGCGGTCAGGGAGGTCACGGTAAAGGATTTGCTGGGCATGACCTCAGGACTGATGTATAACGGAAATCCGGGGCTGACAGGAGCATATGTTACCGAGCTGTTCCGTCAGGTGGATGAAAGGCTTCTTACAGATCAGGCGATGACCACGGCGGAGATAGCAGGGGCGCTGGGCAAAGGCCCGCTGGCGTTTCAGCCCGGAAGCTCCTGGCTGTACGGAACCTCGGCGGATGTGCTGGGCGCGGTGGTGGAAGCGGCTGCCGGCATGACCTTCGGGGAATTTCTGAAGAAGAATATCTTTGAACCGCTGGAAATGAAAGATACCGGCTTCTTCGTGCCGGAGGGAAAAAGGGATCGCCTGGCTGCAGCTTACCGCCTGAATGCTGCGGGAGAGCTGGAAAGATATACACAGAACCATCTTGGAATCATCAATGCCATGGACAGGCAGCCTGCCTTTGAATCGGGCGGTGCGGGCCTTGTTTCCACCATTGACGACTACGCCCGGTTTGCCCAGATGCTTTTAAACGAAGGGGAGCTGGACGGAAGAAGGATTCTGCAGCCTGCCACCGTGCGCTTTATGACGGCAGGGCAGCTCACTCAGGTACAGAGGGAAGCGTTCGGAAGGAATTTTGCCAACATGCCTGGCTTCAGCTATGGAAACCTGATGCGTGTGATGGTGGATCCCGGACAGTCGGCAACACTGAACCATGTGGGAGAATATGGCTGGGACGGCTGGCTGGGCTGCTATTTTGCCAACGATCCGGCGGCAGGCATGACCATGCTGTTCATGATGCAGAAAACGGATGCGGGACTTACTTCGGTGGTACGCAGAATGAGGAACCTGATGATAAGCAGTCTGGAGGACTGACACAATCGCAAACAGAGGAGAAAATGGCCGGGGAAGGTAAAGAAACCTTCTCCGGTCTTTTTCAACGTAACTTTTGGAAGAGCAAGCACAGGAGTGAGGCACACTTCCTAAAAATAAGTTGTTCAGAAAACTCCCAAACCCACATTGTTTTTGGCATAAGGCTATTTATTTTTTCCCTTAAATAAAATGGGAAGCCGGTAAAAGATATGATACAATTGTTTTAAGCAAAATTTGTGCAGGCCACTCAAAAAATAACAGGGATTTTATAACGAAGAAAATTTATATAATAGGGGGTTAACTATGCAAAAATGGGTTACCGAGGATTGGGGATTTGAATTAACAGTTACCGAAGGAAAAGCCGGGCATTGCAGACTTGGGTTAGAAGAAGGGGATAAGTTTATCTTTTCGTATGAATGCCCTGCCGGGATGTGCCCAAAAACAATGGCACAGTTATACACATGGTGCGAGGTTATCAGATGTGGCGGCGACTTTACATACAGAGGCTTAAAGGAAAAGTATGAAATGGATATCCCGTGCGCTGACGGATGTATCAAATTCCATCTCAAAGCCATGCCCATAAACAGAGATGAGAACGGAAAACCAAAGCCAAATAAACCAAGACCGGAATAAAAAGGAGTATTTATGGGGAATGAAGTTTGTGGTAAGAATGTCCTGTGCAATATAATTTTGGATAGTCAGCAAAACATGGTAAGGGATCGATATTGCTATCCTCCCAAATGCAGTATCCATGCGTTTTTAGTTTGTTAAGTAGTCCTGATACACAAAAAAACTAATTTTTATACCTTTACATCCTTTATACATCATATTTACAGCCGGGCGGTAGTACATATCAATAAGAGTTGTTAAAATCAGATAGCCCGTTACAGGCAACGTGCTATCTGACCCTCGCGGCAGCCGCCCAATATCCATGCAGGCATGGCTTCCTGGCTCGTTGCCCGCGGAAATAAATAGATGCAGCCGCCGGAAAATGCGGCAATGAAAGGAGAAGTCAGCTACGGAAATCGGGAAGGAACAAAGTCTGAACAGATTTACCGGCGACGAATTTGTGGTGAAAAGCAGATGCGTTATCAGCATGCTGCTCGCCAAGCTGGATATCATCAATGCGGAGCTGAGCATGAAGTACGACAGGAATATTATTGTGCAGACCTCCGGGCGCATTAAGGCACCGGAGAGCATCCGTGCAAAGCTGCGCAAAAAAGGATATGAAGAAACCTATGACATGGCCCAGGAAAAAATCAACGACATTGTGGGCGTCCGTGCCGTATGCTCCTTTATGGATGATTTATATCTTGTGGCAAAAGCGCTGGAGCAGCACAGGGATGTGCGCACAGTGAAGGTAAAGGACTATCTGCAGGAGCCAAAGAGATCCGGCTACCGCAGCCTTCATCTTATTGTGGAGGTGCCCATTTATTTTCAGGGGGAGGAGCTGTGGAGAAGGGCGGAAATACAGCTGCGCACGGCGGCCATGGATTTCTGGGCGGGACTGGACCACCAGCTGATTTATAAACGGGGATTGAAAGAAGCGAAGCTGATCGGCCAGGAATTGTATGAATATGCGCAGATTGTGGAGGAACTGGATCAGAAAATGGTGGAGCTGCGGGACAGAATCGCGGCTATCTGACAAAAATGCACAATACAACTTTGAAAGTGCAAGAAAAATGTAAAAATAAACAAAAAATTGACGATGGACAGCAGTGATGCTTGTACAATGTGCATGCATATGATATAATGTTTGTGTAACAAGGGGCATTATGGAGGGCATTCTAATGAGGGAATTTGATTACACTGTAAAGTCAATTGTTGGGCTGCACCCGCGTGTGGCTGGAGTATTGATGCATCTCGTGAGAGATTTTGAGAGCGACATCATACTCACGAATGGGGATAAGGGCGGCAACCTGAAGAAGCTGCTCGGCATCCTCCATATGAATATCCAGTATGGAGACCGGCTTCACTTACAGATTTCCGGGGAGGATGAAGAAGTGGCGTGCCAGGAAATGCAGGCATTTATGGCGCAGAACCTATGACGGTCAGGCCGCCTTTCATGGTTCTCTGCCAGTGTAATACGCCGGCAGAAGCCCGGGAAAGAGAAGCAGCAGCCGGATGCAGTGCCTGTTTGAAGCAGGCGGCTGTCGGTTTAAGAAAGGCTTACTGCCCTGGACGCAGATATGGATTATCTGCCCGGGCAGGAAGCTTTTTGTCTTTTTACGGGAAAACGGTATTCTGCCGGAGAGAGGCTGGTTTTTTCAAAAAATGGGAGTGACAAGGCCCCGTTTAATCATGTCGCCTGCCAGTGCCGCAATCTGCTTCGGAGGCTCCGGCGCATCCTTATTCAGCCAGGCTTCAATCAGGCCGATGCAGCCTGATACGAGGAAGGAATAGTAGTAATCAAAGGCCTGTGAGGGTTGGCTGCTCCGGTTCCATACCTGGAGAATACGTTCCTTGACCAGACCCTTCATACGGTTGATGAAAGCCAGATCGCCATGGGCGCCCATGAGCACCTGGCCGGCCTGCATATTTTCATAAAGGAATGAAAATACGTCTTCCAGGACGCTGTAGAGACTGTCCTCCTGTATGGCGGTGAAATCCCGGTTCAGGATTTCGCTGAACTGGCAGAACAACTCGTCCTCCACGGAGTCCAGCATGTCGTAAACGTCCCTGTAATGCAGGTAAAAGGTGCCCCGGTTGATATCCGCAAGATCGGAAAGCTCCTTTACGGAAATATCCTTGACCTCTTTTTCCTTCATAAGCGTCAGCAGGACCTCTGTCAGCCGCGCTTTTGTTTTCCGGACCCGGCGGTCAACCTTTTCCATTTTCATAAAACCCCTCCTTTTCCCAAAACCATGCCCGCAGGCGCAAATCTTAAAAGATTATAAAAAATTAACACAAAATGCGAAAGTGTTCATTATCAAACACGAAGAAAAACACTGACTATTGAATTTATCCCCTTAAATTACTATAATTTATAAAAATAAGAAAATCAACAGCTGTTGATTAATAAAATAGAGTTGAATAAAAAAGAAGCTGAAGGAAGAACGCTTCCGGCGGCCTGATTTGTATATCGCTTAAATACATGCCCGCCAACGCGGGCAGATGGGAGCAAAAAATGGAACGGTATACCCAATTCCTGCTGAGACATAAAAAACTGATTATCGGTGTATTCGTTTTAGGAGCCCTCCTGTGTGCCATCCTTTCCGGCCTGGTGGGTGTAAATTATGATTTCGCAGATTACCTGCCAGATAAGTCCGCCTCCACCAGGGCGCTGGAGGTGATGGAGGACGAATACAGCCAGTCCGTCCCGAATATGCGCGTGCTTGTTTATGATGTTACCATTCCCCAGGCGCTGGCTGTCAAGGCACAAATTGCCGCTGTAGACGGCGTGGAGGAAATCAACTGGCTGGATGATGCCGCAGATATTTATGAGCCTCTTGAAACAGTGGAGCAAAAGATTACAGACGACTGGTACAAGGACGGAAACGCCCTGTTCAGCGTTACCGTGGATGAAGCGAAGGGAGAAAGCGTAATCCCTGCGGTAAGGCAGATTATCGGCGGGGAAAACTGTATGGAGGGCTCGGCGGTGACCTCCGTGCTTGCGCCTGTGAACACCTCCAGGGAGGTACAGCAGATCATGCTGCTGGCCGTTCCCATCATTTTTCTGATACTCATACTGACGACGGATTCCTGGTTTGAGCCGGTGCTGTTTATGATTACCATAGGCGTGGCTATTCTGCTGAACCGGGGAACCAATCTGATGTTCGGCACCATTTCCTTTGTGACAAACGCTGCCGGAAGTGTGCTGCAGCTGGCGGTGTCCATGGATTATTCCATCTTTCTTCTGCACCGTTTTGCTGAAAACCGGAGCGGCGGCCTGCCGGTGGAGAAGGCCATGACGGAAGCGGTACAGCAGTCCGTGGGAAGCATCCTTTCCAGCGGGCTTACCACAGTTACAGGCTTCCTGGCCCTGGTGCTCATGCGGTTTAAAATCGGGCCGGATATGGGCTGGGTGATGTCCAAGGCCATCGGCTTCAGCCTGCTGAGCGTGCTCTGTTTTCTGCCCGCCCTGGCGATTGCCACCTACCGTCTGATAGACAGGACACAGCACCGCAGCTTTGTACCGAAGTTTGATAAATTTGCCGCGGTTGTCATGAAAATACGTTTTCCTGTGCTGGCGCTGATTGTGCTGCTGCTTCCTGCCTCTTTCCTGGGACAGCAGAACAACGACTTTTTTTACGGCGGAAGCGAGGTGTACAGCACGGAGGCCACGCAGATGGGAAGGGATATGCAGGCCATCAACAGCATGTACGGCCCCTCCAATCCGGTGGTGCTTATGGTTCCCAAAGGGGATATGGAGAAGGAAGTCTCCATGAATGAGGAACTGAAAAAGCTGGACTACGTAACCAGCGTTGTTTCCTACGTGAATTCGGTGGGTAATACAATCCCGGATTCCTTCCTTCCCACAGAAACGGTATCCAAGCTGTACTCGGCCCATTACAGCCGGTTTGTCATCACGCTGGAGGCGGCGGAAAAGGATGCGGACTGGTATGAAAAAATAAATGACATCCGCAACATCGGTGAGAAATATTATGGAGATAAAATACAATATGCAGGGAATCTGGTAAGCACGGAGGATCTGAAAACAACCATTACCCAGGATAATGCAAGAGTGAACTTCCTGGCCATTGCCTTTGTTTTCCTTATTCTGCTCGTGAATTTCAAGTCCCTGACCCTGCCGGTAATCCTGACCCTGGTGATTGAATCCTCTATCTGGATTAATCTGGGAATCCCGTATTTTCAGGGGCAGACCCTGTTCTATATAGGATATCTGATCATCAGCACGGTACAGCTGGGGGCGACCATTGACTATGCCATCCTGTTTTCCGACAGATATATGGAATTCCGCAGGGTAATGCCCGGGAAGGAAGCCGCAAGGGAAACGTTGCGTGTCTGCACGGTTTCCATACTGACCTCGGCGGCGGTGCTGACGCTGGCCGGGGTAATCCTGGGAAAGGTTTCCACCAACGGCGTTTTAAGCCAGTTGGGAATCCTGATCGGACGGGGGGCGGCTCTGTCGTTTGTGCTGGTTATTTTCGTATTGCCTACGTTGCTGCTCCTGTTTGACGGCGTTATCAGGAAAACAACGCTGCACTGCAGATTTTACAGGGCTGAGCCTGAAAAGAAGGATTGAGCGGAAGGAACGAAAGAAAGTATTGCAGCTGCGCGCCGGGGGACTGCCTGCTGCGCAAAACAGCTGGAAAGAATGTGCGCCGGGCGCACAGATAGGAGTGTATATGAGAAAAAAACAGCATGGCATGGCCGTAAAAATTACAGCATATATCCTGTCGGCGGCAATGGTGCTTGGCAGCGGTATTTCTGCGTCGGCAGCGGTTCCGAATACACAGAAGGATGAAAATGTGTATGCAAATCTTAACCAGGACGGAAGCGTGGACGGTATATATGTGGTTAACGCTTACCTTCTGGATAAGGAAACGGATATTGTGGATTACGGAAAATACGATTCGGTTAAAAACCTTACCACGGATGCGGAAATTAATAAAAAAGGGGATACCATTACCACTGCAGCGCCAGAAGGAAAATTTTTCTATCAGGGGAATCTGAAGAGAAAGGAGCTTCCCTGGGAGATTTCTATTCATTATTATCTGGATGGTAAGGAAATGGACGCCGATGAGCTGGCCGGACAGAACGGCTCTCTTAAAATTACCATTCACATCGGGAAAAACGATCAGGTGGAGGAAGCCTTTTTTGAGAATTACCTTCTTCAGGCGACCGTGACCATGGATATGGATAAATGCAGCCGTCTGCAGGCCGCCGGGGCAACTGTGGGCAATGTGGGAGCTTCCAAGCAGCTGGTGTACAATATTATGGCGGGACAGGAAAAAGATATTGTAATTACGGCGGATGTGCTGGATTTCACCATGGATCCCATCAGCTTTCAGGGTGTACCCATGTCCTTTGATCTGGATAGAGACAGTCTCTCCATGGACAGCCTCACCGAGAAAACGGGGGATATCAAGGACGCAGCGGATGAATTCTCCGATGGCGCAGCCGAGCTGTATGACGGCGCGGGCGCGTTAAAAGACGGCGCTTCGGATCTGCATGACGGGGCAAACAGCCTGAAGGAGGGCATTGAAAGCTATTCCGATGGCGCTCATTCCCTGGGGGAGGGCATTGATACACTGAAGGACGGAACCGATGATCTGTCCGATGGAGCCACCCAGCTGTCTGACGGTATCAGTTCCCTGAAGGAGGGCGTGGATAAGCTGGCCGGAGGCTACAGCGGCGACGAAGGCGCGGCGGCCGGGGCGAAGAAGCTGGCGGAAGGCGCGGATAAGCTGAAGAGCGGTGCAGGGCAGCTGAGCGAAGGGATCAGTACCTTTGTCGGGATGATTGGGAGCATGGGAAATACAACGGAGCTGGACGGCCAGGGACAGATGCTTATTGATAAGCTGCTTCCGTTTATGATAAAAATCAATCCTGACTATCAACTGAAGGAGGGCACGGTAGAAGAACAGATAAAGCAGCTATCAGGCGACATGGATAAAATGGTGGAAGATTTACTCAAGCGGCTTGAGGCGATGGGCAGCCCGGATAACACGGAAAAAGAAAGCAAAGTACCGCAGAGTGGTGTTTCGGAAAATACGGTACTGAAGGAGGAAAATCCGGAAGCGGAATCTGCCGGGGAGACTGAGGAAACTGCAGAAGAAACAGAAGCAGGGGAAAACGGTGGGATGCAGGAATCTCAGGAAACTCAGGAAACGCAGGAATCTCAGGAAAATGAAAATAGTACGGTGACAGAAAGCGCAGAATCACAGAAGGAGACGCAGACGTCAGAGGAACAAACCGGGACTGACAGCGCGGAGGCAGTTTCAGAGGAAGAAGTGCAGAAGCAAAGTGAAACGGAAAAGCCGAAGGTGACCGAAAAGGTACAGGAAACAACTATAAGTGTCGGCGGGCAAAGAGAAGAAACGATTGAGGACATTAAATATAAAAAAAGATACAGCGCATATTCTCTTGTTTCATTAAATTACAGGAACGGATATCCTTTGCGGAATACAGGAAATGTGATTAGAACAGCGTCTTATACAGATAATCTGAGTTCACAGAGTATTACTGAAATAATTTCTGATTTATTAAAGGCAAGATTAGGTATGGCACAGCTTCTGGGCGCATACCAGGTAATGGATACTCTAAATGAGAAACTCAATAATCCAGCCACAAAAGAACAACTGGGCCAGCTTACCGCAGGCTCCTCCGCTCTGGCGGACGGCGTGGCTGCCCTGGCAGACGGTGCCAAGGCTCTTTCTGACGGCATCGGCCAGCTCGCGGACGGCACCAGCCAGCTGCAGTCGGGAGTGACCGAATTGAATGATGGCGGAAAAGAGCTTGCGGATGGTACCAGGGATCTGGCGGATGGCGTATCCGGCCTGGCGGACGGTGCAAAGGAGCTGACCGATGCTGCCGATGATCTGAAAGACGGGACCAGCCAGCTTGCGGACGGTACAGGAGATTTTCTCACCGGCACGCAGGATCTGGCGGATGGTGTAAAGGATCTGAAGGAAGGGACGGATGAGTTCAAGGATAAAACCTCAGATATTGATACACAGATTGATGATGAAATAGACAAAGTGGTGAATGATTTTGCAGGAAGCGATTTTACGCCATTGTCCTTTGTTTCCGATAAAAATACGAACATCGGCCTGGTACAGTTCGTGATGAAAACAGAAGGCATCAAACTGCCTGAGAAAGAGAAAGCGGAGACTGTAGAAGAGCCGCTTACCTTCTGGCAGAGGCTGGTGAAGCTGTTTAAAAAGTAATGAAAAGACGAGGAAGAGTTTGATAGGCTTTCCGTGAAAAGTGCTCGTTCCGGAAATGAATTCATGCGTATGGCTTTGCGTTATGCACTGGAGCATTTGGAATTTGTACCGGAAGGTGATGAAGCGTAAAAAAGAATTATCAGGATTGCTGGAAAAGAACGGGGCGACGCATCATGCGCCGCCCCATTCAGAGTTTCCTTTTCATCAAACCGTGTTTATTGCAGTAAAGATACAGGATCCCATGTCCCCTCAGCCGGAAGCGTCCTTCCGCATTCTGTTCCGGATACAGCTTCAGAAGCTCCAGCTTATTTGAAGTCACCCAGGCCAGGAAGGAGATGTGATGTGCTTTTGACATCTCATGCGCAACGGTAACAAAGGACTCATCCTCCACCTGTTCGATTAAGAAACTGTGTGCATCGTCCGTTTCCTCCGCCTCTTGTGCAGGCAGTGTAATGCCGCAGCAGCTTACCACGCATTTTCCCAGCGTATGAATGACATTGCCGCAAACGGGACATACATAAAAAACACTGCGAAGCATATTCCCCATTTTGTTCTGATTGGTCACATAATCCCCGCTCAATAGCTCTGCGACAGAAATATCCAGCGCTGCAGCCAGAGGCTCCAGGAGGCTGATATCGGGATAGCCTTTGCCTGTTTCCCATTTTGAGATGGTTTTGTCACTAACACCCAGAGTCTGCGCAAGACTTTTCTGGGTGATTTTTTTCTTTTCCCGGAGCTCACGGATTGCATTTCCGGTAATATAATGATCCATTTTTTTATCCTTTCAGCTGTACTTTACAGCGCGATATATTTTGGAAGTGCCGGCTTCCCTGTAAATCAAGGATAATGGATGACAGGATGGAATGCAACCTACGTTTCGTAGAGAATATATCAGAAAAGAAACACTATTACTGTTTACGGCTGGCTACAGGCTCTCCGGCCCTGCATTCAGGATAAACGCAACAGCCCAGGTACTTGCTCAGCTGATCCCTGACACGCCTTTTATCTGCACTCTATAAGAAATACATTTGAACTGTTGCAAAAAAACAACAGTGCTGATAAATAAAACAACAAAAAAACACGGCTGAATATGCGGTATTTATTGACATTTTCCCTGGAAAGAACTATACTGAATCTGGAAAACCACAAAAATAAGGCGAAATATATGCCGAAAACAACATAAAACAACGATACACAGTAGATACAGTGCCTTTCGGAGCAGGAACCTCCTATATGTACAGCATGTACAGCCCCTGCCCCGGAAGAGAAATATGGAGGGAAAGCAGGGATGAGCAGTAAATTCAACAACAATCCTACAGCCAAGTCGGAACGCATTACCAGACTGGTTGAAAATCTGTACCGCAACATGCCGGAAATCGAACCGGCCAGGGCGGTGCTGCTGACGGAAAGCTACAAGGAAACGGAAGGGGAGCCGATTATCATGCGCAGGGCCAAGGCCTTCGCGCACATTCTGGCCAATATCCCCATTACCATAAGGGATGAGGAGCTGATCGTGGGAAGCTCCACGCTGGCGCCCAGAGGCTGCCAGACCTTTCCCGAATTTTCCTATGAATGGCTGGAAGCGGAATTCGATACAATAGAAAAAAGAAGCGCCGATCCCTTCTACATTTCAGAAGAAACGAAGAAGCAGCTGGCAGAGGTACATAAATACTGGAAGGGAAAAACCACCAGTGAACTGGCGCTTTCCTATATGGCGCCCGAAGCCGCCAGGGCGATTGAACATAATATTTTTACGCCGGGCAACTATTTTTATAATGGCGTGGGACATGTTACCGTGCAGTATGACAAGGTGCTGGAAATCGGTCTGGAAGGCATTATCAGGGAAGCGGCCGCCGAATTGGCAGGCTGCAGTGTGGGAGACGGAGATTATGCCAGAAGGCACTGCTTCCTGGAGGCTGTGATCATGAGCTGTGCAGCCGTAATCGGTTACGCGGGCCGTTATGCGGCGCTTGCCGCGAAAGAGGCGCAGGAGTGTACGGATGCGGAAAGAAAGCAGGAGCTTTTACAGATAGCATCTAATTGTGAGAGGGTTCCCGCAAAAGGGGCGCGCAGCTTCCAGGAAGCCTGCCAGAGCTTCTGGTTCATCCAGCAGCTTTTACAGATGGAATCCAGCGGACACTCCATTTCTCCGGGACGCTTTGACCAGTACATGTATCCTTATTATAAAAAGGATTTGGACGAAGGCAGGATTACCAGGGATCAGGCTCAGGAACTGGTTGACTGCATCTGGGTGAAGCTGAATGACCTGAACAAGGCCAGAGACGCGGCCAGCGCAGAAGGCTTTGCGGGCTACAGCCTGTTCCAGAACCTGATTGTGGGAGGCCAGGATGAAGACGGCCGGGATGTGACCAACGATCTTTCCTTCCTGTGCATCTGGGCATCCGCCCATGTGTTCCTTCCCCAGCCGTCCCTGTCCGTCAGGGTTTGGAACTGTACGCCCCATGAGCTTCTTGTGGAGGCAGCCAGGCTGACAAGAACCGGAATCGGGCTTCCGGCCTACTATAATGATGAAGTGATCATCCCTTCCCTGATGAACCGGGGACTGACGCTGGAGGATGCCAGGACCTACAACATCATCGGCTGCGTGGAACCGCAGAAGGCGGGAAAAACAGAAGGCTGGCATGATGCGGCGTTCTTTAACATGTGCCGTCCGCTGGAGCTTGTTTTCTCCAACGGCAGGGACAAGGGAGAGCAGGTTGGCCTGCAGACCGGGGCCGTGGAGGATATGACCACCTTCGACCAGTTCTTTGACGCCTATAAGAAACAGATGGAGTACTGTATCAGCTTGCTGGTAAACGCGGACAATGCTATTGATACAGCCCATGCGGACCGCTGTCCGCTGCCGTTCCTTTCCAGCATGGTGGACGACTGCCTGAAGCGTGGAAAAACAGTACAGGAGGGCGGCGCTGTTTACAATTTCACAGGCCCCCAGGGCTTTGGGATTGCCAATGTGGCAGACTCCCTGTTTGCCATAAGAAAGCTGGTATTTGAAGAAAATAAGGTGACGCTTGCGGAATACAAGAGAGCGCTTGCCCTGAATTTTGGAAAGGGCTTTGACTCCATCACCGTTTCGGAGATGACCGGTGAAATTATCAAAGAGCTGCAGAAAGCGGGACAGAAGCCCAGCGAGGCTCAGGTCGCAGGCATTGTGAAGGGCATCGTGGACACTCAGCTTTCCGACAAAGACAGACAGCTGTGCGAAAAACTGTATGATATGATCGAAGAGGTTCCCAAATTCGGCAATGATTTGGAAGAGGTGGACTTGTTTGCCAGGGAAGTGGCTTATACCTACACCAGACCTTTACAGAATTACCGCAACCCGAGGGGCGGCACCTTCCAGGCGGGTCTGTATCCTGTATCTGCCAATGTCCCTCTGGGGGCGCAGACCGGCGCTACGCCCGACGGACGTCTGGCCCATACCCCGGTGGCGGATGGTGTTTCCCCAACCGCGGGCAAGGATGTGAACGGGCCGACGGCTACGGCCAATTCCGTTTCCAAGCTGGATCACGGCATTGCCTCCAACGGAACGCTCCTTAACCAGAAATTCCACCCCTCCGCCCTCAGCGGCGATGAAGGACTGAATAATTTCGTGGCTCTCATCCGTTCCTATTTTGACCAGAAGGGCAGCCATATGCAGTTCAATGTGGTGGATAAAAATACCCTGATTGACGCACAGAAGCACCCGGAGAATTACAAGCATCTGGTCGTGCGTGTGGCGGGCTACAGCGCCCTGTTTACCACGCTGTCACGCTCCCTTCAGGATGATATTATCCGCAGGACGGAGCAGGGCTTCTGAGAAAAGAAGAAAAGAGGAATAAACGATGGACTACCTGGACACAACAGGCCGGATTTTCGACATACAAAGATATTCCATCCATGACGGCAGGGGAATCCGCACCATTGTATTTTTAAAAGGCTGTGTACTGCGGTGCCGGTGGTGCTGCAATCCGGAATCCCAGGAATATGCGGTGCAGACCATGATGGTACAGGGTAAACCGAAAATCATCGGCGAAGATGTAACTGTCCGTCAGGTCATGGAAACCGTGGTAAAGGACCGGCCGTACTACAGACGTTCCGGCGGCGGCCTCACGCTTTCCGGCGGAGAAAGCCTCTGCCAGGCGGAATTTGCAGCGGCGCTGCTTCGGGCGGCCAAGGAAGAGGGAATCAACACAGCGATGGAAAGCATGGCCTGTGCTCCCATGGAAACCATAGAAAAGCTTTTGCCCTGGCTGGATCAGTATCTGATGGATATCAAGCATATCAACAGTGCAAAGCATAAGGAGTTTACCGGCAAGGGGAACGAACTGATGCTGGAAAACGCCAGGAAGGTGGCGCAGAGCGGCAAAACAGAGCTGATTATCCGCGTCCCTGTAATTCCCACCTTTAATGATACGGAGAGGGAAATTGAGGAAATCGCCCGGTTTTCAGATGCGCTTCCCGGCGTGAAGCGCATCCATCTCCTGCCTTACCACAGGCTGGGACAGGATAAATATGACGGACTGAACCGGGAATATCTCATGAAGGATATCCTGCCTCCCACCAATGAGCATATGGCGCAGCTGAAACGCACGGTGGAGCGCGTAAGCAGCCTGGAATGCCATATCGGCGGATGACGGAAGGAAAAATGGAGGCACGCAGTACATGAATTTTCAACAATATGATTCTGAAAAAAAACAGAGAATCGTGCAGGAGCTGGTTCCGGGAAAACAGATAACGCTGGCCCATATCATTGCCAATCCTGACGGAGAACTGTACGAAAAGTTGGGACTGGACCCGAAGGTGGAGCTGAACCGTGCGGCCATCGGCATCATGACGGTAACCCCTGCGGAGACAGCGATTATCATGGCAGACATTGCCATCAAATCTTCCGGCGTGGATCTGGGCTTTGTGGACCGCTTCAGCGGTTCCCTCATTGTGACCGGCACGGTTTCCCAGGTGGAGGCATCCACCACGGCGATTCTGGAATATACGGAGAATAAGCTGGGCTATGAGGTCTGCAGCATAACAAGAACATGAAAAAAATAATACTTATCGGCAGGAGCGGCGCGGGAAAGACAACGCTGACACAGGCGCTGAAGGGCGAAGAAATCAAATATCATAAAACGCAGTATGTGAATTATTTTGAATGCATCATAGATACGCCCGGAGAATATGCCCAGACCCATGAGCTGGGTTACGCGCTGGCGCTCTATTCCTATGAAGCGGATGTGGTGGGACTTCTTCTGGCGGCCACGGAGCCCTATTCCCTGTATCCGCCCAACATAACCTGCATGGTGAACCGGGAAGTGGTGGGAATTGTAACCCAGATCAATGACCCGAAGGCGAACCCGGAGCGATCGGCCAGATGGCTGCGGCTGTCCGGCTGTAAAAAGATTTTTTTCGTGGATTCCAAGGCCGGAACCGGAGTTTCGGATATCCTGGATTATCTGAATGAGGAACAGACAGAAGAAATACATACAAACAACAAAAACAACAGCTGAAGAACCTATAAAAACAAATAAAAACCACAGGTAAAATGTTGACATGTGTTGTATTTAGGACTATAATGAACACGAGCTAACAAAGCGGACAGTCAGCATGTATGAAAAATGGAAAAGCAGGGCTTTTCCATACAAAATCCGCACAAAGTGCGAACATATTTTTTTTACGCCGCGGGAAGGCGGCAGAATGGAGGAAACAATGCAGAACGAGTACGAACTTAAGAAATTGATGTGCGACATCGGAAAGAGAATTTATGACCGTAATATGGTGGCTGCCAATGACGGCAATATTTCAGTAAAGCTGAACGACAATGAATTCCTTTGCACACCCACAGGTGTTTCCAAGGGCTTTATGACACCCGATTTTATCTGCAAGGTTGACGCGCAGGGCAATGTAATCCAGGCAAACAAGGGCTTCCGTCCTTCTTCCGAAATCAAGATGCATATGCGTGTTTACCAGAAGCGTCCCGATGTGGGAGCAGTAGTACATGCCCATCCTACGTTTGCAACCTCCTTTGCTATTGCAGGCATCCCGCTGACACAGCCCATCATGCCCGAAGCCGTTATCGCCCTGGGATGTGTTCCGATTGCTGAGTACGGTACGCCTTCCACGATGGAAATTCCTGATAATGTGGAGAAATATCTTCCTTACTACGATGCGGTTCTGCTGGAAAGCCACGGCGCCCTTACCTGGAGCACGGACCTGACCGCAGCCTATATGAAGATGGAATCCGTTGAATTCTATGCAGAGCTTCTCTATAAGTCCAAAATGCTGGGCGGCCCGAAGGAATTCGATAAGAATACCATTGAGAAGCTGTATGAAATCAGAAGAAAAATGGGACTTCCCGGAAAGCATCCGGCTGACCTGTGCCAGAACAAGGGCAAGAAGAACTGCCACAACTGCGGCAACGGCTGCGGTTCCGTATCCTCACCCGCGCCTGCTTCCAACGAAGTGAGCGAAGAAATGGTTGCTGAAATCGTGAAAAAGGTTATGGAGCAAATGAAATAATGGATGAAAATCTGATTGCAAGAACTGTCCGCAGGGTCCTTTCAGAAACCGGCAGCACGGCGCACATGTCGCTGAAGCTGGCGGAAGCGCTGGCGGCAAAGGTGGAGGAAAGAGCGGAAAGCCTTGGGATGCGCGTGGTTACAGCCATCGCCGACGAGGCCGGCCATCCGAAGCTTGTGCGCAGCATGGACGGGGCCTACATAGGAAGTCTGGATGTGGCTGTGAATAAAGCATATACAAGCATAGCGTTCCAGATGTCCACAGCGGCGCTGGGAGAACTCAGCCAGCCGGGTGCCCCGCTTTATGGCATCCAGCATACCAACGGCGGCAGGATTGTGATTTTCGGCGGCGGAGAACCGCTTATGGTAAATGGTAAGATCATAGGAGCTCTGGGTGTCAGCGGCGGAACCGCCGAACAGGACACGGCCCTTGCGGCTTACGGAGCATCCATGTTAAAGGAGGTAATCTCGTGCCTGTAAATGAAAGTATGGTACAGGATATTGTGAAGGAAGTAGTTGCCAGGATGCAGCTCTCCGGAACGGCCCAGTCAGCGCAGCACGGTGTGTTCAATGATATGAACCAGGCCATCGAAGCTGCCAAAGAGGCGGAGAAAACAGTCCGCCGCATGACCATGGACCAGCGGGAACAGATCGTTTCCAATATCCGTAAGAAAACCCACGAAGCCGCGGAAATCCTTGCCCGTATGGGCGTGGAGGAAACCGGTATGGGCAATGTGGGCGATAAGATTCTGAAACATCATCTTCTGGCAGACAAAACGCCTGGTACGGAAGATATTACAACAACAGCCTGGTCGGGAGACAGAGGGCTTACCCTGATTGAAATGGGCCCTTTCGGCGTAATCGGCGCCATCACTCCCTGCACCAACCCCAGTGAAACCGTCCTGTGCAACAGCATAGGAATGATAGCCGCAGGGAATACGGTGGTATTCAACCCCCATCCCCAGGCCATCAGGACCTCCATTTTTGCCATCAATCTGGTAAATGAAGCTTCCCTGGAAGCTGGCGGCCCGGATAATGTGGCATGTACCGTGTTCAAGCCCACACTGGAAACCAGCAATATCATGATGAAGCATAAGGATATCCCGCTGATTGCCGCAACAGGCGGTCCCGGCGTGGTTACCGCAGTCCTTTCCTCAGGTAAAAGGGGAATCGGCGCAGGCGCAGGAAATCCTCCCGCGCTGGTGGACGAAACAGCCGATATCAGAAAAGCGGCGGCAGACATCGTGAATGGCTGTACCTTTGACAATAACCTTCCCTGCATTGCAGAAAAGGAAATCGTTGCTGTGGACAGCATCGCTGATGAGCTGATGAATTACATGATCAGCGAGCAGGGCTGCTACCTGATTTCCAAAGAGGAGCAGGATAAGCTGACGGCCACCGTCCTCACACCCAAGGGACTGAACCGCAAGTGCGTGGGCAGAGATGCCAGAACCCTTCTTTCCATGATTGGGATACAGGCGCCGGAGAACATCCGCTGCATCGTATTCGAAGGGGAAAAGGAGCATCCGCTAATTTCAGAGGAGCTGATGATGCCGATTCTGGGCCTGGTAAGGGCAAAGGATTTTGACGACGCTGTGGAGAAGGCTGTATGGCTGGAGCACGGCAACAGACATTCCGCCCATATCCATTCCAAGAACATAGACAACATCACCAAATATGCCAGAGCGATCGATACGGCTATTCTGGTTAAGAACGCACCTTCTTATGCGGCGCTGGGCTTCGGCGGCGAAGGCTTCTGTACCTTTACCATCGCCAGCAGGACCGGGGAAGGACTTACCAGCACAAGCACCTTCACCAAGAGAAGAAGATGTGTAATGTCAGACAGCCTGTGCATACGATAGGAATCGTAAGATAGAAGCCGTAGGATTGAAAATCGTATACGACAGGGCAGAAAGGGAAGGAAAAATGGACGTTAATGCAACGAATATAGAAGAAATCGTAAGACAGGTCCTCAACAGCATGGAAGGCAGACAGCCTGCGGCAAACAGCGGCGCAGGAAGCGCTCCTGCGGGAGCAATCCCGAAGACGGCGCATGTGGCCATGCTGACAAGCCTGGAGCATTACGATGTGAAGGAATTCCCCATTCCCGAAGTGGGAGACGACGATATTCTTGTAAAAGTGGAAGGCTGCGGTATCTGCGGAACCGATGCACACGAATTCAAGAAGGATCCCTTCGGACTGATTCCCGTGGCTTTGGGCCATGAAGGAACCGGCGAAATTGTCAAAATGGGAAAGAACGTTAAAAAAGACAGCGCAGGAAAAGACCTTAAGATAGGCGACAAGGTCGTAACCTGTATGATTTTCAAGGATAACCCGGATATCACCATGTATGACCTGAACAGACAGAACGTGGGCGGCGCCGATGTATACGGCCTGCTTCCGGACGATGATATCCATTTAAACGGCTGGTTTTCAGATTACCTGTTTATCCGCGGAGGCTCAACCGTGTTCAATGTAAGCGATCTGGATCTGTATTCCAGAATCCTCATTGAGCCCTGCGCCGTTCTCATCCACGCGGTGGAAAGAGCGAAATCCACAGGAATCCTCCGTTTTAACAGCAGAGTGGTAGTGCAGGGCTGCGGACCCATCGGCCTGATCTGCATCGCTATCCTGCGTACGATGGGCATCAACCACATCGTAGCGGTGGACGGAGAAGAAAAACGTCTGGAATTCGCAAAGGAAATGGGCGCATCTGATACGGTTAACTTCAAGGACCATAAGGGAATCGAAGCCCTTGCAGGCGCTGTGGAAGCCAAATTTGACGGACATCTGGCGGATTTTGCCTTCCAGTGCACCGGTTCTCCCATGGCACATGCCAATATTTATAAATTCATCCGCAACGGCGGCGGACTGTGCGAGCTTGGATTTTTCATTAACGGCGGCGATGCCACCATCAACCCGCACTTTGATATCTGCTCCAAGGAAATCACCATCGTAGGCTCCTGGGTATATACCCTGCGCGATTATGCCACCACCTTTGAGTTCTTAAAGAGCGCAAAGAAGGCGGGCATCCCCATCGAGAAGCTGATTACCCATACCTTCCCGCTGGAGGAAATAAACGAAGCGCACAGGACCAACCTGGCGATGAGCGGCCTGAAGATAGCAATCATCAACAAGTAACGACAGGTAGGAGGCGAAGCCCATGGGGGAAGCCGTAGGAATTTTGGAAGTATTTGGTCTGGTATGCGCCTTTATGGCGGCGGATGCCGGATGTAAGGCAGGCAATGTGTGGCTGGAGCCTTTTGATAAGAACAAGCCGGCCAACGCCGACAGCCTTCCGGTGCCTCTTCTGGTTACCATCAAATTCAGGGGAAGCGTTTCCGATGTGGAAGCGGCGATGGAAGCGGGAGAACGCGTGGCCCGCAGCCTTACGGGAGTGGTGCAGAAGCACATCATCCCCAGGCCCACGGAGGATACGGAAAAAATGCTCAAGCTTTGCGCATTTGACAAGTCATAACCGGATTCAGTACAATAGACAATGAAGACTCAGGTAACTGTGAAAGGACAGAACAGTTACAAACTTTGAACAATTATTCAGTATAAGCGGAGGAAATTAAAAATGGCACAGGAAGCATTGGGAATGGTAGAAACAAGAGGTCTTACCGCAGCGATTGAAGCAGCGGATGCAATGACCAAATCTGCGGAAGTAAGACTTGTGGGAACAGAGAAAATCGGTTCCGGTCTGGTAACCGTTATGGTACGCGGCGATGTAGGAGGTGTAAAGGCTGCCGTGGAAAGCGGAACTGCAGCGGCAAGCAAGCTGGGCGAGCTGGTAGCGGCTCATGTAATCCCCAGGCCTCATACCGACGTGGAAAAAATTCTGCCTTCCATTTAACAATTAGGAGAGAATGTTCATGGGGAAATCATATGGCCTGATAGAAATAACAGGAGTGGTAGCGGCGATGGACGCCCTTGACATCATGTGCAAGGCTGCGGACGTAACCCTGTCAACCTGGGAGAGAAAACTGGGCGGAAGACTTGTAACCATCATAGTGGAAGGCGAAGTGGCGGCGGTTACGGCCGCTGTGGAGGCAGCCAGGACACAGGCGTTAAAGCCTCTGGCAGCTTTCGGTGTGATTGCCAACCCCCATGAAGAGATCGTCGGACTGGTGGAGCGCAGTGCAAGCCGCTTTAAGGACAGTGAGCCTTCCGATGAAAGCTATCTCCAGGAGGTTTAAAGCCTGGTTTAATGCCGCATCGGGCGGCATTGCCGTGTAAGCGGCAGCAAGGAGGAAGTCATGCCGGACAGCAATAAAGATAAGACAACACAATCCGAAACAGTCTCTGGCGGAGCTATCAAAACGGCCCGCAGGACAGCAGCAAAAACAGCACAGAAACCCGAAAAGGCACAGGTTAAAGAAGAGCCTGCAGTGAAAAAGGAGGAAAAAAGAATGTCACAGGAAGCATTGGGAATGGTGGAAACAAGAGGACTTGTTGCAGCAATTGAAGCAGCGGATGCAATGTGCAAAGCGGCTAACGTAGCGCTGGTAGGCACAGAGAAGATCGGTTCCGGACTGGTAACCGTTATGGTGCGCGGCGATGTAGGAGCCGTGAAGTCCGCAGTGGAAGCAGGCGCAAGCAGCGCAGGCAGACTGGGTGAATTAGTGGCTACCCATGTAATCCCCAGACCTCACACCGACGTTGAGATGATTCTGCCCAAGGTAAAATAAGATAGCGGTTCAGCCAACTGAGCTGCTGTAAACTAATTTTACCTGAAAGGCAGGAAATCAGTCCGGACAGGATTCTCTGTCCGGCCCGGTTTCCGAATTACGAAGAAAAGTGGGTGTGGCTGTGGAGACGAATCAAATTGAACTGATTACCAGAATGGTAATGGAAGCCATGGAAAAGAAAGAAAATGCCGGAAACGGCTATATGGTTCCCGTGGGCGTATCCGCCAGACATATACATCTTACCCAGGAGCATGTGGAAGCGCTCTTCGGTCCCGGATATCATCTGACCAAAAAAAAGGATTTGATGGGCGGCCAGTTTGCGGCAAACGAACAGGTTACCATAGTGGGCCTGAAGCTGCGGGCGATAGAGAACGTAAGGGTCCTGGGTCCGGTCAGGAAAGCCTCCCAGGTGGAGATTTCCGCGACAGATGCGATGAAGCTGGGCATTAAGGCTCCTCTGCGGGAGTCCGGAGATGTGGCGGGAAGCGCGGCGATTGCAGTCGTAGGCCCCAAAGGCGCCGTATATCTGGATGAAGGATGCATTGTTGCAAAGAGGCACATACATATGTCTCCCCGCGATGCACAGGCTGCCGGAGTAAAGGACGGCGACTATGTTTCCGTGAAAGCGGATAACGAAAGAGGAACTGTTTTTGACCATGTGAAGATCCGCGTGGACGACAGCTTCACGCTGGAAATGCATATTGACACGGATGAAGCCAACGCGAGTAAAATCGCTACCGGGGACGCTGTGAAAATTATCTGAAGGTTCTCCCGGTATTCTTTCTTATTAAAAAGGATACCGGGAACTATGGAATAAGGGGAGCGCTATGATAGTAGGAAAGGTAACAGGAAGCATAGTTTCCACACGCAAAAGTGAGAAACTGATAGGCAATAAATTCATGATCGTTGAGCCCCTGGAATCCATGAAAAGTCATGCGGACCGACTGGTGGCTATTGATAATATCGGCGCGGGAATCGGCGAATATGTACTGGTAGCCCAGGGCAGCGCCGCAAGAATCGGCTGTGATATGCAGGACGCTCCTGTGGATGCGGCCATTGTTGGAATCATAGACGACGCAAGCCGGTTGGAATAAGTGGGGCAGGCTATGGATAGTAAGGAACTGAGCAAAATCATAAAGGATAACGGCATTGTCGGTGCAGGCGGCGCCGGCTTTCCGACTTATATGAAGATTGACGAAAGAGCGCAGACGATTCTGCTTAACTGCGCGGAATGTGAACCGCTGCTGAAGCTGCACAGACAGCTTTTGCAAAGGCATGCGGAAGAAATCCTTGAGACGTTCCAGCTGGTGGCTAACACCGTGGGCGCCGAAAGGGCGATTGTCGGAATTAAAGAAGAATATAAAGACACTGTGGCGGCCTTAAAGGAATGTATCCATAAATTTCCCAAGGTATCCCTTCATCTTCTGGACAGTGTATATCCCATGGGAGATGAAGTGGTGCTGATTTACGAGGCGACGGGAAAGGTGGTCAGGCCCGGTGGACTTCCCATAGAAGAAGGCATTGCTGTCTTCAATGTAGAGACCATGTATAATATCCACAAGGCGCTGGTGAAAAAAGAGCCGGTTGCCGATAAGCTGGTAACCATTGTGGGAGAGGTGGCGTCTCCTGTCACCATCAGAGTCCCTCTGGGGACCTCTTTGGAAAAATGTGTGGATTTTGCAGGAGGGGCTGTAATAAAGAACCCTGTATTCCTGGTAGGAGGCCCTATGATGGGCAATATCAGGGAGGCGGCTTTTCCGGTCACCAAAACCACCAATGCGGTGCTTGTGCTGTCTGAGGAGCATCCGTTGATCCAGAAGAAAAAACTGAATCCGGCCATTGGGCTGAAACGTGCGGCCTCCGCCTGCTGTCAGTGCCAGATGTGTACGGATTTATGCCCCAGGCATGCGCTGGGACACCCGATAGAGCCGCATAAATTCATGCGTGCTGCAGCGAACCGGGATTTCCGGGACACTAATCCCTTTGTCAATACATACTTCTGCAGCTCCTGCGGGTTATGTGAACTGTATTCCTGCCCACAGGGCCTGTCGCCCAGAAGCCTTATGGCAGAATACAAGGCGGGGCTCAGAAATGCCGGAGTAAAGCCTCCGGCAGGCGTAATCCCCGCTCCCGTAAAGGAGTCCAGGGAATACCGCAAGGCGCCGGAGGAGAGGCTGGAGGCAAGGCTTGGACTTTCCGCCTATGACAGGGAAGCGCCCATTGATGATGAAGTGAAAAAGGTAAATACCGTTACGATTCTGCTCAGCCAGCATATCGGCGCCCCGGCCCGTCCGGTGGTTTCCGAGGGGGATATGATAGCCAGAGGACAGATGATTGCATCCGCTGCGGACGGCCTGAGCGTACCCATTCATGCATCCATCAGCGGAAAAGTAATGAAAGCAGACAAAAACATGGTGGTTCTGGCGGCGGTTTAGACGTGCAGATGAGAGGTAGAAATAGATGAGCAAGGCAATAGGCATGATTGAATTTAAAACGGTTTCAGCAGGCATTACCGCTGCGGACGCGATGGTAAAGACCGCGGATGTGGAGCTGCTGGAGGCACAGACGGTCTGTCCCGGAAAATACATTGCTTTAATTACCGGTTCCCTGAGCGCGGTGAACGCGGCTGTTGAGGCGGCACAAAAGACACGGCAGGAGGAGCTGATTGACAGCTTTGTCCTGGGGAATCCTCATGAAAGTATTTTTCCGGCCATCTACGGAACGACCCAGATAGAAAAGGTAAACGCCTTCGGCATTCTGGAAACCTATGATGCGGCATCCATAATCGTTGCTGCGGATGTGGCTGCCAAAACCGCAATTGTTGATCTGATCGAACTGCGGATCGCCAAGGGAATGTGCGGAAAATCCTATCTGATTCTCACCGGGGAGGTTGCGGCAGTGGAATCTGCAATTGAGAAGGCAAAACAATCTGTTGCAGGCAATGGAATGTACCTGGATTCCTCTGTGATTGCCCATCCGGATGAACAGATCTGCCGATCCATACTATAAAGAAAGGCTGGGTTTTTGGGGTTATGTTAGCGGTAGAGAGAAGAAATCTGATTCTTGAAAAGCTTCAGGAGGATAAGAAGGTTATTGTCAGCGAACTGAGTCAGGAGTTCCAGGTATCGGAGGAAACCATACGCCGGGATCTGGATAAGCTGGATAAGGACGGCCTTGCCGTTAAAAGCTACGGCGGAGCGGTGCTCAACGAAAACACGAGTCTGGATATGCCCTTTAATATCCGGAAGAAAAACAATCCGGCGGGAAAACAGAAAATAGCCAAAATCGTGGAAACCCTGATAGAAGACGGAGATCATATCATCCTTGATCCCAGTACAACGGCGGTATTCATTGCCAAGGCGCTCAAGGCCAAGGAACGTCTCACCGTGATCACCAATTCCATAGAGGTTATCCTGGAACTGTCCGATGTTTCGGACTGGAATATCATCTCCTCCGGCGGAAGCCTGAAGGAAGGGTATCTGGCCCTGGTAGGCCCCCGCGCCATTGAAGGATTGGGTGCCTTCAACGTGGAGAAGGTGGTGCTTTCCTGTAAGGGGCTGGACATGGAAAAAGGAATTACCGATGGTAATGAACTTTTTTCCCAGGCAAAGCAGACCATGCTCAAATCCGCGAAGCAGTGTATTCTTGCGGTGGATCACACCAAGTTCGGAAGAGTTGCTTTTTCCAAAATCTGTGACATTAACCACGTTCAGGTGGTAGTCACCGATGAAAAGCCCTCCGATGTGTGGCTGGAAACCTTTGAACGTTCCGGCATTACCTGCCTGTATCCTGAGAATTGACAGCTTCATGGGCAAGGCGGTAGGCGCGCGGCGTCATGCCGAACTGCTCCCGGAAAATCCGATGAAAATAACTTGTGTTGTCATATCCCACAGACGCAATAATTTCCTCCACGGGAAGTGTTGTTGTGGTAAGCAGAAAGGCTGACTGGTTCAGCCTTTTTGTCTGCAGTAAATTCTTAAAGGTCTTTCCTGTCATCCGGCGGATCAGCCGGCTCAGATAATAGGCAGGTTCACAAAGACGGACGGACAGCTCCTCCAGCGCAGCCGTCTTATAATTTTCCTCGATATATTTCATGGCCGTAAATACTATATTCTGCTCATGCTGCCCGGGATCATCCTGGTTGATCTTGTCCGTATGGTTCAAAAGCTGCAGGAAAAGAAGCCCCATGGTCGTCTGATTGATATTCCTCCGGTTAGGCTGCCTGTTCACCAAAGACCAGATAAGATTTTCCACCAGGTTCTGAATGGGCAGCACCTCGCTCACATGGAAATGCAGGTAATCGGTAAAGCTGCGATCCTTTTTCAGGGAACCCACCAGAAATTCCCGCAGCTCGCTGCGCTCATCCATCATGAGAAAAGCCCGGTCAAAAAACTCAGGCAGAACAATGAAATTCACTGCAATATCATCCTCCCCCGCCGGAAGAATCTCCTGTGCGGCATTCTGGTTCAGGAACAGCAAATCCCCCGTATCCAATACGACACGCGTCGATTCATTAATAATATGGGTCGTCGTCCCGCTGCACATGTAAATAATTTCGATATAATTATGACGGTGCTTCGGAAAACGCACAAACCGCGTATGCGGCCTGATATCGATCAGCTTCCCCGCATCCAGCATCTGCCTGCTGTCCACAATAAAATCATCGTCCGCGGTGTAAATGCTCTTCTCCACCCGGGCCTCCCCGTCCAATATCTTCCTTTCCTCCGGCGAAATCACCCTCAGCTTATCAAGCAGCTCCTGATTCATCTGTTTCCCCTTCCGGTCCCGTCCCGGACCGCCTGTTTTCTCTTAAAAGCCTGTCCCTGCGCCTGCTGCAGCATATCCGCTTTGCGGTTATTGGCATCCGCGCGGAGTTTAGCACCCGGTTTTCTGCGGTGGCTGCAGAAACCGGAATGCGCAGATGGAAAGTCAGTCGCATCGACTTTCCATGGTATAATGTCAGCTATGCTGACATTATACCATTTCTGCCATCTTGCCGTCAAAAGGGATATATCTCATGTGATTGGTGAGTAACTGAGAAGAGGCTGAACAGTTACATTAGTGGAGTACACCTGCAGTTATTTTCGGAATTTCTCAGAGGAGGATCAGGCACTGATTTATGGTATTGTAGGAGGGACTCCTCAATATCTGCTGCAAATAAACGATCGCCTGAGCGTTGAGGAGAACATTAAGAATACATTTCTGAATCCCACTTCCTCAATGTTTGAGGAACCGGAAAAATAATTGAATCTTGCCGGATGAAATCAAGGCAGAGTATATTTAAAAGCAGCAGGAGCAAAAAAGATAAAATTATTTTTTGCTCCTGTTTCTTTAAAATAGGAGTGCAAATAAGGACGGTAAATTTGCAATTGCCGTCCTAAAAAAATAAGCGCCGCAGAGGTATAATAGTAGCAGTGAAATCGGGACGAAAGAAGGTAAAATTATGGCAGAGTACTATCTTGCTGTGGATATAGGCGCCTCCAGCGGCCGCCATATCCTGGGACACCTGGAAGACGGCAGAATCGTATTGGAGGAGGTATACCGTTTTGAAAACGGCATGGAGAAAAAGGACGGCCATCTGTGCTGGAATCTTCCCCGCCTTTTCCACGAAATCAAGGAAGGCCTGAAGGCCTGCAGGGCGGCCGGGAAAATCCCCAAATCCATGGGCATTGACACCTGGGCCGTGGATTATGTCCTCCTGGACGGGGAGGACAGGATCCTGGGAAACACCTATGGCTACCGGGACGGCAGAACCAAAGGCATGGACAAAGAGGTGTATAAAATCATACCAGAGGACGCCCTGTATGCCAGGACGGGAATCCAGAAACAGCTGTTCAATACCATTTACCAGCTGATGGCGGTGAAAACCCAGGAGCCGGAGAACATGGAAAAAGCGGAGTGGCTGCTGATGCTTCCTGATTACTTCCATTTTCTGCTCACGGGCAATAAGCTGTCCGAGTACACCAACGCCACCTCCACACAGCTGGTCAGCCCGGAAACAAAGCAATGGGACTATGAGCTGATTGAACGGCTGGGCTATAAGCCCTCTGTTTTCCGGCCGCTGCATATGCCGGGAACCGTGGTGGGACCTTTTTCCAAAGAGGTGGAAGAGGAAGTGGGCTTTACCTGCGAAGTGGTGATGCCTGCAACGCACGATACGGCATCCGCGGTTATTTCCGTACCCGCGCTTACCGATGACTGCCTGTACATAAGCTCCGGGACCTGGTCGCTGATGGGAATTGAAAATGACAAGGCAATCTGCTCCCCGGAAAGCAGGGAAAGAAACTTTACCAACGAAGGCGGATATGAGTACCGTTTCCGTTATCTGAAAAATATCATGGGGCTGTGGATGATCCAGTCCGTGCGCCATGAGCTGGGTGACAAATATTCCTTTGCACAGCTGTGTGATATGGCGGAGGCAGAAAGCGATTTTCCTTCCCGCGTGGATGTGAATGACGACGCTTTTCTGGCGCCCGACAATATGACGGAGGCCATTAAGGCTTACTGCAGAAAGCATGGATGGAGAGAGCCGGAGACAACCGGACAGATTGCAGCCGTTATTTATCAGAGCCTGGCGGAAAGCTATGCGGAAACCGTCAGGGAAATCGAAGCGCTCACAGGGAGAACCTTCCCGGCCATCAATATTGTGGGCGGCGGATCCAATGCGGCATATCTGAACCAGCTGACTGCGGATAAATCCGGAAGATGCGTTTACGCAGGCCCGGGAGAGGCGACAGCTATCGGCAACCTGGCGGTACAGATGCTGAAGGACGGAAAATTTGAGGGACTTGCCCAGGTGCGCGCCTGCATTTACGATTCCTTCGGTGTGAAAAAATATGAAGCGAGGTAAAGGTTCATACCCATCTGAACGGTTACCCAATTACATCATCAGTTGAAAACGTGTGAAACGCACGTCGTCCCATGGGACGGAAAGGAGATAATTATGAACGTAAAAGAAAGATATGAATCCGCAAAGGAAATTTATGCGGCAATTGGCGTGGACACCGACAAGGCGGTGGAAACCCTGGAAAACATTGCGATTTCCATGCACTGCTGGCAGGGCGACGATGTTACCGGCTTTGATCAGAAGGGACCTCTTACCGGAGGAATCCAGACTACCGGAAACTATCCCGGAAAGGCAAGGACACCGGAAGAACTGATGGCAGATATTGATAAGGTATTCAGCCTCGTGCCCGGAAAGCATAAACTGAACCTGCATGCAAGCTATGCTATTTTTGAAGACGGTGAATTTGCGGACAGAGACAAAATCGAGCCGAAGCATTTCAAAAAATGGGTTGATTTTGCGAAGGAAAAAGGAATCGGCCTTGATTTCAACCCCACCTTCTTCTCCCACAGCAAGGTAGTGGACGGCCTGACCCTTTCCAGCCCGATCGATGAAGTTCGCAATTTCTGGATTGAGCATGGAAAAGCCTGCATCCGCATTTCCCAGTATTTTGCAGAAGAGCTGGGAATCCCCTGCGCAATGAACATCTGGATTCCGGACGGCTATAAAGACATTCCCGCCGACAGGCTGGGACCCAGGGCGAGATTCAAAGATTCCCTGGATCAGATCCTTTCCATCCCTTACGATAAATCCAAGGTTCTTGTGTGCCTGGAATCCAAGGTATTCGGCATCGGCCTGGAATCCTACACTGTGGGATCCAGTGAATTTACCGTCAATTATGCGGCAAACAACGGCATTATCAGCCTTATGGACAACGGACATTATCATCCCACAGAGATGGTATCCGATAAAATTTCCTCCATGCTCCTGTTCAATGACAAGATTGCGCTTCATGTAACAAGGCCGGTACGCTGGGACAGCGACCATGTAGTTCTTTTTGATGATGAAACAAGAGAAATTGCAAAGGAAATCGTAAGAAACGACGCCATTGACCGCGTGCTTCTTGCCCTTGATTTCTTTGATGCCAGCATTAACCGTATTTCCGCGTGGACCGTTGGTATGAGAAATATGCAGAAGGCCCTTCTTTACGCCCTGGTTTCTCCCAACAAGCGTTTTAAGGAGCTGCAGGATACCAACCAGTTTACAGAACTGATGGCAATGCAGGAAGAAATGAAAACCTATCCCTTCGGTGATGTGTGGGATTACTTCTGTGAGAAGAACAATGTTCCTGTCAAGGGAGATTGGTTCAGGGAAGTAATGAAATATGAAGAAGAGGTTCTTTCCAAAAGAGCGTAGTTGCAATAACACCGGAAAACGTCAGGACAAAATTGTAATTGCCGGTCATTCTGGCCCGTCCGGACTGTTACAGATTGACGGGGAATCAGAAAAAAGGCCGGAAAACCGGCAGGCTATAAAATTTGACAAAATAGGACAGGCATGATATGATTTCCACGTAAAGGCCGGTTAAGCCCGGCGGGAAAAAGTACATATTTTTCAGGGGAGCTTGTGAAGCAGGCTGAGAGGAAGTAATCCAACTTCGACCCTTAAACCTGATTTGGGTAATGCCAACGTAGGAAGAAGTTGCACAGCTTACATGATATGAAAGCGGAGTATACCGATCCTGGTATGCTCCGTTTTTTTAGTGAGCGTCCGCCAAAAGCCGCATTTTCTTTTGCTGCAATTCCTGTTTCCTGCATTCGCACTGCCGCACAGGCCCTGAAAAGAAAGAGAAAAACTGTGAAGGAAGCAAACGGTCAGGAGGAAACAGTATGAATTATGCAACACAGATGGAAGCCGCGAGAAAAGGTTTTCTCACGGAACAGATGATAGCGGTGGCGGAAAAGGAGCATATTTCCGGGAAGGAGCTGTGCAGGCTTATGGCGGAGGGCAGGATTATCATCCCCTGCAACAAAGAGCATAAGTCGATTGTGCCAAACGGTCTTGGCTCCATGCTGAAAACCAAAATCAATGTGAACCTGGGCACATCCAGAGACATGACGGATTTGGAAATGGAATATGAGAAGGTGCGAAAGGCAGTGGAAATGGGAGCGGAAGCCATTATGGATCTAAGCTCCTTCGGCGACACGAGGAAGTTCAGACGTTACCTGACGCATAACTGCCCCGCCATGATTGGAACTGTGCCGATTTATGATGCGGTGGTTTATTATCATAAGCCCCTGAAGCAGATCACTTCGGGGGAATGGATTGATATTGTGAGAATGCACGCCCGGGACGGTGTGGATTTTATGACTATCCACTGCGGGATCAACAAAGAAACCGCCCATAAGTTTAAGAAGAATAAGCGTTTGACCAATATCGTTTCCAGAGGCGGTTCCATTATTTTTGCGTGGATGGAAATGACAGGAGAAGAAAATCCTTTTTATGAGCACTATGACGAGATTCTGGATATCTGCCGGGAATATGACGTTACCCTCAGCCTGGGGGATGCCTGCCGTCCAGGATGCCTTGCCGACGCTACCGACGCGTCCCAGATAGAAGAACTGATTACCCTTGGGGAGCTTACAAAAAGAGCCTGGGAAAAAGACGTACAGATCATGATTGAGGGACCCGGGCACATGCCGCTTAACCAGATCGCAGCCAATATGGAAATCCAGAAAACCCTCTGCCACGGTGCACCCTTTTACGTGCTCGGCCCCATAGTAACGGACGTGGCCCCTGGCTATGATCATATTACGGCGGCCATCGGCGGGGCGGCGGCAGCGGCGGCGGGAGCCTCCTTCCTCTGCTACGTAACGCCAGCGGAGCATCTGCGCCTGCCTGACGTGGAGGATGTGAGGGAAGGCATCATTGCCGCCAGAATCGCAGCCCATGCGGCCGATATCGCCAAGGGCGTACCCGGGGCCATGGACTGGGACAATCAGATGAGCCTTGCCAGAAAGAAGCTGGATTGGGAGCGGATGTTCTCTCTTGCCATGGACCCGGAGAAGGCCAGAAGCTACAGGGAATCCTCCCGGCCGGAAAAAGAGGATACCTGCAGCATGTGCGGGAACTTCTGCGCCGTAAAAAATATGAACCGCATTCTGGATGGAGAAATCGTGTCCATCTATGAAGAGTAGCGCAGCTAAATCTATGGAAAACGAGGGTGAAAAAATGCTGAAAGAGCAACTGGAAAAAGTAAGAGGGCAGATGCCTTTAATTCACAATATTACAAATTATGTCACCGTAAACGACTGCGCCAACATCCTGCTGGCCTGCGGCGGTTCGCCGATTATGGCCGATGATTTGGAGGAAGCGGAGGAAATTACCGCTGTCTGCGGCGGCCTTAACATCAATATCGGAACACTGAACCGCAATACGATTCCCTCCATGCTGGCTGCCGGTAAAAAAGCCAATGCCTGCGGCCATCCTGTGCTGCTTGACCCGGTGGGCGCGGGAGCCAGCCGGCTGCGCACGGAAACTGCCCGGAGACTGCTTAAGGAAGTACATTTTACAGCCATCCGCGGGAACATTTCCGAAATCAAAACCCTTGCGCTGGGAATGGGAGGCGCCAGAGGCGTGGATGCTGACGGCATGGATGCAGTAACGGATGCGAACCTGGAAAGCACGATCCTTTTTGCCGGCCGCTTCGCAGAGGATACAGGAGCCATAGTGGCAATTACCGGAGCGATCGATATTGTAACAGACGGTGATTTTTCCTATGTCATCCGCAACGGCCATCCTCTGATGAGTAAGGTGACCGGCACCGGCTGTATGCTGTCCGCCATGATGACAGCATACCTGACCGCCAATCAGGAACAGCCCCTGGAAGCGGCCGCTGCGGCCGTCTGTGCCATGGGGCTGGCAGGAGAACGGGCTTACCAGAGGCTTGCCGCCAAAGAAGGCAATGCCTCCTATCGCAGCAAAATCATAGATGAAATTTTCCTGATGGACGGGAAAACCCTGGAGGAAGGCGCCAGGCTGCGCAAATACCGGCTCCAAAAGCAGGAAAACGGAGCTTCTGAAAAAATCATCTGCATGGAGGTTCCCTATGAAATGTGACAGAAGCATGCTGCTCCTCTATGCCGTAACCGACCGTGCCTGGACGGGTAAAAAAACACTGCTGCAGCAGGTGGAGGAAGCCCTGGCAGGCGGCGCTACCTGCATCCAGCTTCGGGAAAAGGAGCTGCCGGAGGAAGAATTCCGGCAGGAAGCCCTGGCTGTGAAAGAACTCTGCCGCAGATACCATGTCCCTTTCCTCATTAACGACAACGTAGAGCTGGCTGTCAGCTGCGGCGCGGACGGCGTTCATGTGGGCCAGCACGACATGTCTGCGGCGGATGTGCGCCGCAGAATCGGCCCCGGCAAAATACTGGGAGTATCCGCGCAGACGGTGGAGCAGGCCCGCCAGGCGGAAGAAGACGGCGCAGATTATCTGGGCGTGGGCGCTGTTTTTTCCACCTCCACTAAATCCGACGCAGACGCGGTATCCCATGAGACCCTGCAAAAGATCTGCGCCGCAGTATCCATTCCCGTCTGCGCCATAGGCGGCATCCATAAAGAAAATCTGCATTTGCTCAAAGGCACAGGCATCGCCGGCGTGGCCCTTGTTTCCGCCATCTTCGCAAGCCCGGATATCCGTAAGTCCTGCGAAGGCCTGAAAAAACTGGCCCTGCAGATAAATGCGCAGGACACACTGGAAGCACTGCTGCATACAAACATCCGCGGAGCCATCTTTGACGCGGACGGCACCCTTTTAGACTCCATGGGCATCTGGGATACCCTGGGGGAAGATTACCTGCGTACAAAAGGAAAAATCCCCCGGGAAAACCTGCGTGAAACCTTCCGCGACATGAGCCTTCTCCAGGCCGCCTGCTATTACCGGGAAAACTACGCCCTTACGGAAAGCCCTGAAAAAATAGTGGAAGAGCTTAACGCCATGATCGCCTCCTTCTATGAAAAAGAAGCCCCCCTGAAGGAAGGAGCCGCCGTCTTCCTGGAAGAGCTTTGCCAAAGAAACATAAAAATGTGCATTGCAACAGCCACCGATCACAGCCTTATCCGGGCCGCCCTGCAGCGATGCGGAGTGCTGCATTACTTTACTTTTATACTTACCTGCGGACAGGCAGGCGCAGGAAAAGACACCCCCGCCATTTATGAAGAAGCCCTGGCCCTGCTTGGAACCGGAAAAGAAGAAACCTTCGTTTTCGAAGATGCCCTGTACGCCCTGAAAACGGCGAAAACAGCCGGCTTTCCTACAGTCGGTGTAAAAGACCCCTCCTCCGCCGTACAGGAAAGGGAGATTATAAAACAAGCCGATTACTATCTTTATACCTTCACGAAATGAGGAACAGCCCCATGAAAAAGATACTTACCATAGCCGGCTCCGACCCAAGCGGAGGGGCCGGTATCCAGGCCGATATCAAAACCATAACAGTACATGGCATGTACGCCTGCAGCGTCATCACCTCCCTGACCGCCCAGAACACCACCGGCGTATACGGAATACACAACGTTCCCCCGGAGTTCGTAGCTGCCCAGATGGACTGCGTATTTACCGATATATATCCGGATGCCGTCAAAATCGGCATGGTATCGGAGGAGCCGATACTGGCCCAAATCATCGCCGGTCTGCAGCAATACCGCCCCCAAAACCTGGTCATCGACCCTGTCATGATATCCACCAGCGGCCGCCGCCTCCTCTCAGAACCCGCTTTTTCTCTGCTGAAAGAAGAACTCCTCCCTCTGGGAAACCTCATCACCCCCAACCTCCCCGAGGCACAGGCCCTCACCGGCCTTGCCATCCGCACGCCGGAAGACATGGAAAAAGCCGCCCGCCTCCTTTTCAACGCCACGGGAACCGCTGTCCTTATAAAAGGCGGACACCTTACGGACGATGCCACAGACCTGCTTTATGACGGCGCCCAAACCACCCTTTTCCCCTCCGCCCGCATCCACAACCCCAACACCCACGGCACCGGCTGCACCCTTTCCTCCGCCATCGCCTGCCGCCTGGCCGAAGGAAAAAGCCTCCCCCAAAGCATAAAAGAAGCCAAAACCTACCTGACCGGAGCCCTTAATACCCCCCTGGACCTGGGAAAAGGTAACGGCCCCCTGAACCACATGTATGCCCTCCCTTAAAATTCAGCTGCTTCCAGGTTCTGCCGCCGGATGTTCGTGTGTTCCGCTTGGGCGCCATGCCGGTTTGGGGGGCGGGAGGTGGATTGCTGTAAGGG
>PPYE01337937.1_pt1 | contig 84816 bp, 75 predicted proteins | sample 1559881 | NCBI WGS metagenome assembly PPYE01 (sample SAMN08240022, study PRJNA423297) | Human gut metagenome, whole genome shotgun sequencing project.
AGCAAGCCAACTTATCGTCAAAATCGGTGTTGCAAAAACGGGAGTGACCATAGATTCCGTTTTCCAAGCGGACCCCAATATGGGGCTCATGTCCTGCTACGTAACCCGTCAGTAAAGCCCTGCTGCGCACCTGACGCTAAGCACTAACCCGCCTGCAGTTACCTGGAGGAATACAGGCCGCGAAGCTTTCTTGCCTGCGTCTGATGTGCTTCCGCACCGGCATTATTGACCTGCTCATGCACGAGAGCGGCTTTTTCTCCGGCATTCAGTTCGTTAAAAGAAGAAGACGAGGTCTTTGAATTTGCATCACTGCCGGACAGCATTTTTTTATGTTCCTCAATCATTTTCTGATGCGCATAGGACGCGCTGTTGTTCATAAATGAATGAGCAACAATGGCCCTTTCATGTTCATTCATTTCAGAGAATGAGGGCGTGTTGTTTTTATTAACCCTGTCCGGTAAGTTTTCATGCGTCGAGTAATTCACATGACTGACGGCTGAGGCATTATTAACAAATCGATGTGCTTCATGGGCAATATCACTGGACTGAGCAAAAGCTGCCCCACAAAATAAAGCTGTAAACGCAGTGGTCGTGATTAATATATTCATGTGTAATTACCTTCTGAGGTACATAAAAGATGTCCTTATGATCATATATAAAAATAATCAACCTGTGGGGAAGATGACGTAAATGTAATACAGCTATGTACATTACACGATTGTAATGAATTTGTTTCTTAAGGTGTGCTAGATTCATTTCATTGTAAGTGGATGAACCAGTAATTTAATTTAAATCGGTTCTCGAATTCTGTCAGTAACCATACTTTAAATAAGGGAATGCGCATGCTGTTGAAAACGTCTCGACGAACTTTCCTGAAGGGGTTAACCCTCTCTGGCGTAGCCGGAAGTCTTGGCGTATGGAGTTTCAATGCGCGTTCCAGTCTGAGCCTGCCAGTTGCCGCATCCCTGCAGGGTACTCAGTTTGACCTGACCATTGGTGAAACGGCCGTCAATATCACGGGCAGTGAGCGTCAGGCCAAAACAATCAATGGAGGCCTGCCGGGGCCCGTTCTTCGCTGGAAAGAAGGTGACACCATTACCCTGAAGGTCAAAAACCGTCTTAATGAACAGACGTCCATTCACTGGCACGGCATTATTCTTCCGGCCAATATGGATGGTGTTCCGGGGCTGAGTTTTATGGGCATAGAGCCTGATGATACCTACGTTTACACCTTTAAGGTTAAGCAGAACGGGACTTACTGGTACCACAGCCATTCCGGTCTGCAGGAACAGGAGGGGGTATACGGTGCCATTATCATCGATGCCAGGGAGCCAGAACCGTTTGCTTACGATCGTGAGCATGTGGTCATGTTGTCTGACTGGACCGATGAAAATCCTCACAGCCTGCTGAAAAAATTAAAAAAACAGTCGGATTACTACAATTTCAATAAACCAACCGTTGGCTCTTTTTTCCGCGACGTGAATACCAGGGGGCTGTCAGCCACCATTGCCGATCGGAAAATGTGGGCTGAAATGAAAATGAATCCGACTGACCTCGCGGATGTCAGTGGCTACACCTACACCTATCTCATGAACGGGCAGGCCCCGCTGAAAAACTGGACCGGACTGTTCCGTCCCGGTGAAAAGATACGCTTACGGTTTATCAACGGATCGGCAATGACCTATTTCGATATCCGTATCCCCGGGCTGAAAATGACGGTCGTGGCTGCAGATGGCCAGTATGTAAACCCGGTTACCGTTGACGAATTCAGGATTGCCGTTGCCGAAACCTATGATGTCATTGTGGAGCCTCAGGGTGAGGCCTATACCATCTTCGCACAATCCATGGACAGGACCGGTTACGCTCGAGGGACACTGGCCACGAGAGAGGGGTTAAGTGCTGCCGTTCCCCCCCTCGATCCCCGTCCTCTGTTGACCATGGAAGATATGGGTATGGGGGGAATGGGACATGATATGGCAGGAATGGACCACAGCCAGATGGGAGGCATGGATAACAGCGGAGAGATGATGTCTATGGACGGTGCTGACCTTCCGGATAGCGGGACATCCTCCGCGCCCATGGATCACAGCAGCATGGCCGGTATGGATCATTCCCGGATGGCCGGAATGCCGGGTATGCAAAGTCATCCTGCGTCAGAAACGGATAACCCACTGGTTGATATGCAGGCGATGAGCGTCTCTCCGAAATTAAATGATCCGGGTATTGGTCTTCGAAATAACGGAAGAAAGGTTCTCACGTACGCGGATTTGAAAAGCCGCTTTGAGGATCCTGACGGACGTGAACCTGGCCGTACCATAGAACTGCATTTAACCGGCCACATGGAAAAGTTTGCCTGGTCATTTAACGGAATCAAGTTTTCAGATGCCGCACCGGTGCTGCTGAAATACGGTGAGCGGCTCAGGATCACGCTGATCAACGATACCATGATGACTCACCCCATTCACCTGCATGGTATGTGGAGCGATCTGGAAGATGAAAACGGTAATTTCATGGTTCGTAAACACACAATAGATGTTCCCCCTGGTACAAAACGCAGTTACAGAGTGACAGCAGATGCGCTTGGCCGCTGGGCGTATCACTGCCATTTGCTCTATCACATGGAAATGGGAATGTTTCGTGAAGTCCGGGTGGAGGAATGATGCGAATGAAGAGAAATTTGAAGGCCATACCTGTTCTGGTCGCCGGTTTGTTTACCTCACAGCTTTCTATTGCGGCGGGCTCCGTCTCTGCAGATCCCCACGCCGGGCACGACATGTCTGCCATGCAGATGCCAGCAGATGAGAATTTCACTGAGATGACGTCAATGGAGCCCATTGTAACTGAGAGCAGAACGCCAATTCCGCCTGTTACCGATGCCGACCGGAAGGCTGCATTCGGCAATTTACAGGGGCATGCGATTCACGACAGTGCGATTAATTATCTGGTTCTGCTGGATCAACTGGAATGGCAACGGTCGGATAACACCAACAATTTCAGCTGGAGTGTTAACAGCTGGATTGGAGGCGACACAGATCGGATTTGGCTAAAGAGTGAAGGTGAACGAAGCAATGGGGAAACGGAGGCGGCTGAAGCGCAGTTACTCTGGGGACATGCGGTTGGCCCATGGTGGGATTTGGTTGCGGGTGTCAGGCAGGATTTCAGACCTGCTTCTGCCCGGACCTGGGCTGCTGTCGGTTTTCAGGGGCTGGCACTCTATAATTTTGAGTCTGAAATTACGGGTTTTGTCAGTAATGGCGGAAAAGCAGCCCTTCGTCTGGGAGGAGAATACGACGTTTTACTGACTAACCGGCTCATACTCCAGCCATCCTATGAGGTGAATTTCTACAGTCAGGATGATGAATCGCGGGGTCGCGGCAGGGGACTGACTGACACAGAGCTGGGGCTCCGGCTGCGCTATGAAATACGCCGTGAGTTTGCACCCTATATAGGCGTTTCCTGGAATCAACTTTACGGAAAAACATCCGATATGGCGAAAAGAGAAGGTGAGAAAGACCATCAGGTAGTATTCCTGGCGGGAGCCAGAATCTGGTTTTAACGCACTGATATAAAACACTCAACTAAACAGGTAAATAAAATGTCGATTTTAAATAAAGCCATTCTTACAGGTGGCCTCGTTATGGGCGTTGCTTTCTCTGCTATGGCCCATCCGGAATTAAAAAGCTCTGTGCCACAGGCTGATTCAGCCGTAGCGGCCCCGGAAAAGATTCAGCTTAATTTCTCGGAAAATCTGACCGTGAAATTCTCAGGTGCAAAATTAACGATGACGGGTATGAAAGGCATGTCATCACATTCTCCGATGCCGGTCGCGGCAAAAGTGGCGCCAGGCGCTGACCCTAAATCGATGGTCATTATTCCGCGAGAGCCTTTACCCGCTGGCACTTATCGTGTTGACTGGCGCGCGGTTTCTTCAGATACGCACCCTATTACCGGTAATTACACCTTTACAGTGAAGTAATATTATGAACGACCTGATTATGATTGTTATTCGTTTTCTTCTTTATCTGGATTTGATGGTAATATTTGGATTGCCATTTTTTCAGATATATGGAATAAGCGGTGTCAGACATGAAACCTATAACCTGACTAATTTCAGGTCGTTTATAACCTTTGCTGTTGTTACAGGCATCATTCTTACTGGCATTAATATGCTCCTGGTATCTAATGCCATGAGTGGAGTAACTGACCTCAGAGAATTATCCATCCATGTTATCGAGATGGTGATAGAAGAAACTGATGTGGGTATTAGCTGGATTGTCAGGCTCTGTGCCCTGTTTACCACACTCGGTGCTTTGTTCCTTTACACTAATAAGAGAGTATTGTCCTGCCTGCTGATGACGATGAGTGGGGGCGTGGCGCTGGCTACACTTGCCTGGGGAGGACACGCCGTTATGCATGACGGTCTGCATTACTATCTCCATTTACTGAGCGATCTGACCCATCTCGGCGCTGCAGGTGCCTGGACAGGTGCTCTGGTTGCATTTGCTATCCTGCTGATGCGCAGAAACGAGCATAATGCACAGAGCGTCATTGTGATATCTGACTCCCTGGCAAAATTTGCCACGGCAGGAACGGTGATTGTTGTAGCCCTGATCCTGAGTGCGCTGGTCAACTATCTGTATATTGCTGAGGGTAACTTAACTCCCTTATTCAACAGTTCCTGGGGGAGGATATTGCTTGCCAAGACGGCTCTGTTTGTTCTGATGCTTCTTCTGGCTGCAGCAAACCGGTTTCACCTGGGTCCCCGGCTTGAAGTTATGGTCAGGGAAGGGAATTATGGTCGCAGCGTTGCCCTGATGCGAAACAGCATCCTGACAGAATTCGTTGTTGCGATTATCATTCTGGGCGCCGTAGCGTGGCTCGGAATGCTTGCTCCGTCTCAGGTCAGCTAGGGGACAGCCAAAGCTCATGCGTGAGATTTTTACTTTCATATCAGCGAGTTGACCATGCAGCGTATTTTAATCGTTGAAGACGAACAAAAAACAGGTCGTTACCTGCAGCAGGGACTGGTTGAGGAAGGCTATCAGGCCGATCTCTTTAATAATGGCCGCGATGGTCTCGGGGCCGCGTCGAAGGGACAGTATGATTTGATAATACTGGACGTGATGCTGCCTTTCCTCGACGGGTGGCAAATCATCAGCGCACTGAGGGAGTCCGGGCACGAAGAACCGGTCCTGTTTTTAACCGCAAAGGACAACGTGCGGGACAAAGTGAAAGGACTGGAGCTTGGCGCAGATGACTACCTGATTAAGCCCTTTGATTTTACGGAGCTGGTTGCACGTGTAAGAACCCTACTGCGCCGGGCACGCTCGCAGGCCGCAACAGTCTGCACCATCGCCGATATGACCGTTGATATGGTGCGCCGGACCGTGATCCGTTCGGGGAAGAAGATCCATCTCACCGGTAAAGAATACGTTCTGCTTGAGTTGCTGCTGCAACGCACCGGAGAAGTGTTACCCAGGAGTCTTATCTCGTCCCTGGTCTGGAACATGAATTTTGACAGTGATACGAATGTGATTGATGTCGCCGTGAGACGTCTGAGAAGTAAAATTGATGATGACTTTGAGCCAAAACTGATCCATACCGTTCGCGGTGCCGGATATGTCCTGGAGATCAGAGAAGAGTGAGGTTCAAAATTTCCCTGACCACACGCCTGAGCCTGATTTTTTCTGCGGTGATGCTTACGGTATGGTGGTTATCAAGTTTTATCCTGATTAGCACCCTTAATGGCTATTTCGATAATCAGGACCGCGATTTTCTGACAGGTAAACTTCAGCTCACCGAAGAGTTTCTTAAAACAGAGACGTTCCGGAACAAAACGGATATTAAGTCATTATCAGAAAAAATAAACGATGCGATGGTAGGGCACAATGGTTTATTCATTTCTATAAAAAACATGGAAAATGAAAAAATTGTTGAACTCTATGCCAAAAATTCTGTTGTTCCAGCGGTCCTGCTTAATAAGTCGGGTGATATTCTCGACTATATGATCCAGACGGAAGAAAATAACACCGTGTACCGCAGTATCTCGCGGCGGGTTGCCGTGACGCCGGAACAGGGTAAAAGCAAACATGTCATCATTACGGTTGCCACGGATACTGGGTATCACACCCTGTTTATGGACAAACTCAGTACCTGGCTGTTCTGGTTCAATATCGGTCTGGTCTTTATTTCTGTTTTTCTGGGCTGGCTGACCACACGTATTGGTCTGAAACCGTTACGGGAAATGACCAGTCTGGCTTCCTCCATGACTGTACACAGCCTGGATCAGCGTCTAAATCCCGATCTGGCTCCGCCGGAAATCTCTGAGACCATGCAGGAGTTCAATAATATGTTTGATCGCCTGGAGGGGGCATTCCGGAAACTGTCAGATTTCTCGTCTGACATCGCGCATGAGCTGCGCACACCAGTCAGTAATCTGATGATGCAGACGCAGTTTGCACTGGCTAAGGAAAGGGATGTTTCGCATTACCGCGAAATTTTATTCGCTAACCTGGAAGAACTGAAAAGGTTGTCACGAATGACCAGTGACATGCTTTTTCTGGCACGTTCAGAGCATGGTCTGCTGCGGCTGGATAAACATGATGTGGATCTGGCAGCCGAACTGAATGAATTACGTGAGTTGTTCGAGCCCCTGGCAGACGAAACAGGAAAGACAATCACGGTTGAAGGAGAGGGCGTTGTTACCGGAGACAGCGATATGCTCCGACGTGCTTTCAGTAACCTGCTTTCCAATGCAATCAAGTATTCTCCCGATAACACCTGTACAGCGATACACCTTGAGCGTGACAGTGACTGTGTGAACGTGATGATTACGAATACGATGTCCGGCCAGGTTCCCGCTAATCTGGAACGTTTGTTTGACCGGTTCTATCGCGCAGACTCATCAAGGTTCTACAACACGGAAGGCGCGGGGCTGGGATTATCAATTACAAGGTCGATCATTCATGCTCACGGCGGCGAGCTGTCAGCAGAACAGCAGGGGCGGGAAATTGTGTTCAGTGTGCGTCTGTTAATGGATTAATACCGTTATTCAGGAGAAACCCGGAAGGTGACAAAAATGTCATCGTTCAGTCACGCGATAAACAGAGTCGGTTTTTTATAATCAGCCATAAATCAGGACAGCGTGATAATTCAATCGCCCGGTTCCTGGCGTGATGATCAACCAGCCCTGAGATCAAATGCTTTCTCTGTTATAAGCATTGATTGTTCGGGTATGAAAACACCGGAGACCCAACCATGAAAAAGATCCTTGTATCCTTTATTGCCATGATGGCTGTCGCTTCATCTGCCTGGGCTGCAGAGACAATGAACATGCATGACCAGGTAAATAATGCCCAGGCGCCTGCCCATCAGATGCAATCATCCGCTGAAAAAAGTGCAGTTCAGGGGGAGAGCATGAAAATGATGGATATGAGCGGTCACGATCAGGCCGCAATGTCCCATGAAATGATGCAAAACGGCAATTCTGCTGCCCATCAGGACATGGCTGAAATGCATAAAAAAATGATGAAATCCAAGCCAGCAGCTTCTAACGAAACAGCAAAATCATTTTCCGAAATGAACGAGCATGAGAAAGCCGCTGTTATGCATGAGAAGGCGAATAATGGTCAGTCTTCCGTTATTCATCAGCAGCAGGCTGAAAAGCATCGCAGCCAGATCACCCAGAATTAACCCGCAGCTCCACTTGTTAGACCCTCATTTGACGCCGAAGTCACTGGCTTATGCTCCCGTCCGGGAGCGTTTTTTTCCCATTGGACTGCCCCCACGACCGTAGCCACAGATATTCAGGTTTACTTCTGCGATCCTCAATCTCCCTGGCAACGCGGCTCAAATGAAAATACAAACAGATTACTCAGACAGTATTTTCCAAAAGGAACTGACTTATCAGTTCACAGCCAGCAAAGACTAAACAGTGTTGCCAGGCAGCTCAACGAGAGGCCAAGAAAAACGCTAGACTATGAATCACCCGCAGAGCGTTTTAACCAATGTGTTGCATCCACCTGTTGAACTCACAGCTCAAAGCGGACTTGTAAGCACAGGGGGGAGGATAGGGATTATGAATGGCATTCATTAATTTCTGGAATTGCCTACGAAGCAATTCCCCTCTTCCATAGATGCCTCAAGAGGTATTAACACTGACTACAGCCAAAAGAACGCTCTTGACGGCTGTAGGATTTGGTTCTCTCTTTAGCGAAGTAACTCAAGCGAAACGTCAGTTGATCATATACCTCGCTGTAACCGTGGGAGTTAATATCCAGGTAATAAAGTGGGTTATCGGGAAAGCGGGCTAGCGTCCAGTGCTCTGGGCGGTGACTAAGCTGCAAAGCACTCAACCAGGCCTCTCGTATCAGAGACGCCAGGCCCGTCCCGCCTTCTTTGTAACTTCCCAGTCCATTGAACGTATCGTTATTCACGAACAACACCATGTGGTAATGCGATTTCTGATTAATCTCACCCACCTCCCGAACCCAGGCATCGCGAAGGTGGCATGGATATGTTCGTGTGCCCTGTTTCAACTTACTTCTGTAGCGTGCAGCAATCTTCGCATCGAGGGATTCAATGAAGCGAGATATCAGGCCCTGTCGGTTAATGAGCATATTGTCAGGAAGACGCAGGTCTACCCGTACCGCCATTGTGCGTGCGTGTTCTGCAGTCGCGTTATCGATAACGCGTAGAATACGTTGCAGGTAAGTGGTGTTGAATGGTGCGTGTCGTCTATCGAGACAGATATTGTCAAACATATAATTTCCTTGGGTAATGAATTACGGGCAGGGCAAAGCCTTACCCGTAATAGGCAGTTAAAGGGATTAAGGATTTAAAGGGGGGTAAGACCAGCCATTAAGGCTATCGTGTATGAGTAGCCGTATACGGGTGTGGCATTGAGATGATATTGTTTATATATCAGTTGGTTAATTAATATTACCAACCCGTCATGGATTATGAATTACGAATCCACCAGCACCAGGGGCCGGATGATGGAAAGTGATTGATTTTTACTCCGAAGTTATATGCCCCCATATAATAGCTTTCTGGTGTACCAATCAATCCCATGATTGCCTGGTACGTATCACTAAATTCGTATCTCCCGACTGTATATCCCTTTTCTGCATTGAGGGCAGCGTTTCTCACCACCATACGACAGGCCGCACATGGTACATTGCCATTGTGTGGTCGTGATGACCGGTGGGAGTTGTGCCAGAAGGCGCTGTAGCTTAGCCACTGCTGAAGGTTTTCCATTGACGGGGGCCAGATAGGGGCATTGCAGCAGTGCTTCTGGTTGTCCCTGAAGTATGTCGTGTTCGAACCAGGGCGGTGACGTTATGGTGGGTGGATGGAAAATCAACGGGCACTGGCAGTGATGGCAGAACCACTCGTCATCGCCTGAATTCAGTTGGCTGACAGCGAAAATCTCACCGGTTTTACGCTGTGCGATATAGCATTTTGGTATCAGCATTATCCGTCCCTCACATCGGCTGGGTGGCACGAATGTAACCGTCAGTCAGCGTCTTCAGTCCCCGGTATGCCCGCTGTTTTACTGCCAACCATTGCGTCAGCGTGTCAGGCTGTGGCAGATGCAGCGCATACCATTCCTCCATATCCTTACCTGTTGCCAGCTCACACCAGCACAGCAGGGTCAGCGCCTGGCGCATACCGGGCTGTACATTAAGCCGGAATAACATCTGTAACTGGTTTGCCAGCCGACTTTTCCCCAGTCGATAACATTCGCTAAGCAGCACACCGGGCAGAAGGGCATAATCGGTGTGTTTAGTCAGACCGGGGGCGGAAGTACATGATCCCAGTCGGCCGGTGCGGGTGACCGGCAGCAGACACTGTGGAATGACGACTTCTGTTACGCTACTGCCTGGCATCGGGCAGGCGGTTATCGCCAGCCTGTGCCACTGCGAGATGTGCTGCTGGCATAAACCGTGGAACAGACTGACGCGGGTAAAATCATCCAGCCAGGCCTGGTAATGGTTGAGTAAGGGTGAATTGTTCATTTCTGATATTCCTTAAATGAGTAACTGACATGCAGCCGTAAAACTCCGCAAGAGGCGGATACGAGATGACGCACTGGTTTTGGGTTAACGAACGGGAAGGGGTTTAGCGCTGAGGACGGGATGCATCAATACGGGCCTGCAGCCAGGCTTCGACTTCGCTTTGCAACCAGCGTGAACTTCGACCCAGTTTGATGGGTTTTGGAAAGAGGCCATCCTTGATGAGTCGGTAAATCCATTTATCACTGACCCCCAGCAGGCGGGTGATAAAAGCCATATCGACGAACTGGTCTTCAGACAGGGAAGGTTTACTGGTCATGATTTGATTCTCCGGTAGCTGAATGGGTACCGGAGTCGGGTGATTAAACGTTGCTGCCCGCTCCGGCATAGCAACCGGTGCTGCTGTAAAAAACTAACTAAACTTCCTCGGTCTGCCCTGCCTGGCTGGCGAAGGAATTTCGTTGTATCCCCAGATTGGTAATCCGTATTTCTGGTCTTCTTTTGCCAGATAGCTGGCTATACGTCTCAGGCTGTTTATGGCATCGTTATTGTGATATTCCACAACGTTGTTAATGTTGTCCCGATGATATGCATTTGGTTTGCATCGCTGAGATTTGCCTTCACCATGGGTAATCTCTAGCCACAGTTCTTCTGCCCGTAAAATGAACGGGAATGACTTTTGATGTTCCTGACCATTAAGATAAAAAATCGCATGAGCATGAACTGCCCCTTCTGATGTCCATTCCAGCACCCAGAAACAACCACAGAGTTGAGGCATTTGCATTACAGCCAGGGTTAAATCCCGGAGGTCATCCTGTATCTCAAATGAAGAATTACGAATGAATCGGTTGGTACCTCGCTGATAATCAAAATCCATTCTAAACGCCAGTATTTTAGAGTGACGCATCAGAATCTGATTAAGATGGTGATTGATCATATTCAGGAGGAAATCATCGGGAGTGATTTTTTTAAAGTGTGGGTAATGTCTTTTCATTGTGTTATTCCTTTGGGTGAGTTCAAAGGAACAGCAGGAACTGTTTTTTTGTAATGTAACCGGGGATGTTACCTACCTGGCAGATCCAGTTCATTACTATCAGCAATGCGCTATCCTCTGGTGGGATAGTTGTTATATGCTGAGATCTACTTCCCTATAATACCAATTAACCTTAATTATCAAAAATACGTTTAAGAACTAGAAGACTGCTACGACTTATAACCGGGATGCGAAGAATTTAACTTTATAGAAAGGGGACTTAGCTCGTTAAAGTATGACTGGTGCTCTTATGTTAAGCGGATGCCGGGAACCATATTGACGAGGGGGGTTATTCCGCAAGCAGTGTGAAGTGCCACGGTAGCAGTTTGATGATCCAGCTTACCGACCAAATCAAGCACATGCTGAAGGCGGAACTCTGGCTCTACATCATTCAATTTGCACGTCCCTGCCAGACTATAGCGAGAGCAATATTTGAGCTCCCACATCAACATCGCCAACACGATTCGCTGATGGCTCCATTTAACCAGAGCCTCCATATCGGAAGGTTATTCCACAGGTGACGCCGAGTGTTTCCGGTGAAACGGCGGGCAATGGTGGTTACGTCACTACCCTGTATACGTATACCTCTGTCAGCTGAAAATACCCACCTCTCTGTCAACAGAGAAGTACAGTGGTTGACTACCGTTAAATAATCGAAGCAAAGCATGATGTATCACGGCGATGACCAGTGACCACGAGGTGCTGCTCAACTCTGCATAGGTACCGGTGCAGTTGTAAAAAGCAGCGGCGATCATTTGTGACTTCGTGTTTTACCTGCGAGTTGATGAAGCCGTTTCGTTAAATGTCAGATTCAGTGACCTGTAGCCTGCGCTACCTGAGAAAGATGATGACTTGTAATGTTTCTTCTGCCTGACAAAATAGATGCTTGCATTGACATGGTATTATCCTGTTGGTTTATCACATGACATGCTTGTAACTCATTGATTTTTTATTTTTAACATCTGAATTTACCCTACGTTTTTACTACGTTTTTGTTTTGTTTTTTATTTAACTTTAAATCAATTATTAGTCATTATTTCTATTGTTTTTTTACGGTTTTAATACGTAAGATAATCAAAATCAATCACAGCAATTGGTGAAAAAATGAACGAAGACAGGAAGGGTTACGCTGAAGAAAGCCGCGCATGGGAAAAAGAGCGTGTCGAAAAAGAGTACATCAGGCTAGATAAGCAATTTTCAGAAAAGCACTCGTGGTTAAAAAACAAGCTAAAATGGCTAAATAAAGAACCCCGGGCAGCATTTTTTTATTTTTTTTATCTGGCTCTATATGGCGAAAACACCATAGATAAGTGCGCTCAAAAGGTAGCTAAAAGCTTTGTTGATCCATTTTCAGCAGAGGCACTCGGTACAGTTAAATTTGACCTGACCATAAGTGAAAAACCATCAGTCCATCAGGGGGATGGGGTGGCCTCATTAGGAGTGATGACATCGGACTTCAATCTTGATGTTCCCGAAAATAAACCAGACGCAGAGACATCAGAACCACAAAACAGCTTGTTGTTGTTAGCCTCCGATAAGCAAGAAACTCTGGAGGGTGATTTAGATGAACTTATCAGGATACTTCAACCTTCTACGTTAAAAAATAAACCCGCCAATGGTGTTTTCTTCCCAAACTTTGTTGCACATGTAAAGGGTGTCGAAAATATTATTAGATTCGTTACAAATACATTTTTATATTTAGATGCAAAGAATATCGCCAGTTTGACAACAAAAATAAATGATGCATGGTCTAAAGTTTACGCAGATTTTCCAGAAGTTTTTTCATGGATGGACATTAAAAATGAGGAGCAATGTGTGTGGGTATGGGAAACAATGAAAAACAAAGGTGTTTCGCCCCCACTTAATCCTCTTAATAATTACCAGCGTTGGTATTTTATCTGCGCAACTTTTGATTTCTGGAATGGCTGGACGAATGCGCAGCTTGAAGAGTTGAAGAGGAGTCGTAAAAAAGTAAGTCAGCAATTTCTTGTGTTAACGGAGTCACCTACTGCTCCCCAGAAACACAAAGCAGTATTGATGGATGAGCTTGAAAAAGCCTGGGGTCAGCAACTTCGAAGGAAGAAATCTAAAACTGGCGTCGATGCTTTAAAATTACCTACTAAATCAAAAAAACAGCTTTTCAAATTGTCGAATCATTATGGTGTATCGGAAACGGAAATTATGGTGAATCTTCTTGAGCATAAATATTCTGAAATTATAAAGAGTGATAAAGGTTGAAATTTTAGATGCACACATGTTTCATGGGTGTTGTATTTATTTTAACTAAATAACGCCCTCTCATTCCAAATAATCTCAGACAGATATTATCGGCATGACCATCCCCCTAAACCCACGAGAATTGCTGTGTTCCTCGCGGGTTTTCTTTTATCTGTCAGAGGTGACTTCATGAATGAACACGATGGCCTGCAGGGTGTCACGCAGTCTGTTGCTACGCTACCCGATACAGTCAGAAAACACATTCTGGCGCATATCAGCAAGCTGATAAATTACGAGCCGGTGATTGGTGTGATGGGTAAAACCGGAGCGGGTAAATCATCGTTGTGTAATGCGCTGTTTGCCGGAGAAATGTCCCCGGTCAGTGATGTGTCGGCCTGTACCCGTGAGCCCCTGCGCTGCCGGTTGCAAGTCGGGCGGCACAGCATGGTGCTAATAGACCTGCCGGGTGTCGGTGAAAGTGAGGTCCGCGACCGGGAATATCGGGCGCTGTACCGGCGTCAGTTGCCGCAACTGGACCTGGTGTTGTGGGTGATTAAAGCCGATGACCGGGCGTTGTCGGTGGATGAGCGTTTTTACCGCGAGGTTATTGGCACTCACCGGCATAAGGTATTGTTTGTGGTAAACCAGGTCGACAAGCTGGAGCCCTGCCAGCAATGGAATGCTACCAGCGGCTCTCCATCCTCTCACCAGAAAATCAATCTCAGTCTCAAGCTCAGTGATATCCGCCAGTTATTTACACCATCACATCCGTTACGCGCCGTGTCAGCACGAACGGGATGGGGGCTCGGGTCACTGGTGGAAACAATGATGCGCAGCCTGCCAGCCCGTGCCAGTAGCCCGCTTAGCGCTCAGCTGCATGATAAGTTGCGCAGCGAGCCTGTAAAGTCGCAGGCCCGGGACCGTTTTGGTGAAGCTGCAGGTGAGGTTGTTGATGCAGTTGCTTCGCTGCCTTTTGTGCCGGAGCCGGTGAAATCGCTTATTCTCAGTGTGCGCGATATGGTAGTGAGCACGGTTCGCGCCGTCTGGGATTTCTTCTTCTGAGAGTTTAACCCTTTTCTGTTCCAGTACTTCCAGAGCCCTGTCGCCACTGTGCGACAGGGCTTTCTTTTATCTGTTTTCTGAATCAACAAGGAGTCTGCTTATGACCCGTCTGGCTTCGCGCTTTGGCGCAGCAAACCTTATTCGTCGTGATCGTCCGCTAACCCGTGAAGAGCTGTATCGCGTGGTACCCAGTGTGTTCAGTGAGGACAAACACGAGTCACGTAGTGAAAAATACACCTACATACCCACCATATCCCTGCTGGACAGTCTGCAGCGCGAAGGCTTTCAGCCCTTCTTTGCCTGCCAGACCCGAGTGCGTGACCCAGGGCGTCGTGAGCATACAAAGCATATGCTGCGCCTGCGTCGGGAGGGGCAAATTATCGGCAAACAGGTGCCGGAAATTATTCTGCTCAACTCCCATGATGGCACCAGCTCGTATCAGATGTTGCCGGGATTATTCCGTGCGGTATGTCAGAACGGCCTCGTCTGCGGTGAGTCGTTTGGCGAGGTACGGGTGCCGCACAAAGGAGATGTGGTGAGTCAGGTGATTGAGGGGGCTTATGAAGTACTGGGGATCTTTGACCGTGTGGAAGAAAAACGTGATGCCATGCAGTCGCTGATGCTGCCCCCGCCGGCACAACAGGCTCTGGCACAGGCTGCACTGACGTACCGCTTCGGTGAGGACCACCAGCCGGTGACAGCACCTCAGATACTCTCCCCACGCCGCTGGCAGGATGAGAGCAATGATCTGTGGACCACATACCAGCGTATTCAGGAGAACCTGATTAAGGGCGGGCTCAGTGGACGGAGTGCGAAAGGCGGACGAACGCATACCCGTGCGGTGCGCGGTATTGACGGTGATGTGAAGCTCAACCGGGCTCTCTGGGTGATGGCGGAAGCGATGCTGAGTGGGTTTCAGTCCTGAGCTTGTTATCAATATGTTAGGAAGGGACACTCCTTGTCCGTTTTACCTCCATTGGATTGAGTGTTTTATCACCGCATTCCACGGAGTACCGCGTCGGGCCTGCCTCCGGTGGCAGATAAAAAATAGTTCATTCCATGTCCATACCCTGTCCGCCCCCCTCTTTAGAATCATTTCATATTCAGTCAGTTAATTATTACGGAGATCCGAGATGACACAGGCAGAGCGCCGTCATGACCGGCTGGCTGTCAGGCTGTCACTGATAATCAGCCGCCTGGTTGCCGGTGAAACGCTGAACATGGCGCGGCTGGCTGCAGAGTTTGGTGTGTCAGTCCGTACCCTGCGACGGGATTTTCGCGAACGGCTCATGTACCTCGACCTTGAGTATCGACGGGGGCAATGTCGCCTGCGCAGCACCGGCGGGGGCGTACAGGGCGAGCTGGATGCGCTGACCTTTGCTCACCGGTCCGGACTGGCCGATATCTTTCCGGGGCTGGACCGGCGTCTGGCGGGCATGCTGCTCACAGCAGGAGGGATGCCCTGTCTGGTGTGGCAGCCACCACAGTCTGTGTCACCCGCCATCTCACTGGTGTTCTACCGTCTCGTCAGTGCCATTACCGCCTGCCAGCGGGTACTGTTGCTGGCTGAGGGAGAGCGCTGTGACGGACTGGCCCCGTACCGCCTGATATCACTCGACGGCTGCTGGTACCTCACCGGTGAACTTAACGGGCATATCACCGTGCATCCTCTGACGGCCATTCATGCAGTAACGGTCCTCAATACCACTTTTATCCCGAAAAAACGTCTCAGCCAGCTAACCACACAGGCGGGCTTTATCCGGGCTCTTCCGCACTTCAGTTTCATCCATGAAGTTTTGTCACAGGTTGCTGATAACGGGGAATCGGGATGGACTTCATTTTAATAACCTCTGTTAAGAAGGAAAAGCTATGACCTGGCATTACGAAAAAAATGGCATACGTCACGACAATGTGACCGAAGACGACATCACTGGCCTGATTGTGCGCGGTGAACTGACGGCAACCACGCTGGTGTGGCGACAGGGTATGACGGATTGGCAACCGGTCTCCGCCACCCCGCTGGCTTCGGCGCTGCTCCACAGCACCACACCACCAGCACTGCCGGGGAGCCGCATTCCGGGCGGAGTGGTATGGACGCTGGCATTTGCGCCTTTTATTGGTTATGCGCTCGAGCTTTGGACGGCAGGGCTGAACGGGATGGCGTTTGAGGAAGCGTATGAGGCCGTCTCGGGTGGGCAGTACTGGTTTATCACGCTGTTGCTCAATATCGCTCTAGGGTATCTCGATGAACGCCGTCTGCGTAAGGCCGGAGTGGATACCACCACGTTCGGCAAACTGGCCTGGCTGGTACCGTTCTATCTGTGGCGGCGGGCGAAAACCCTCGGTCAGAAACCGGCTTACTTCTGGGTATGGCTGGCAATGCTGGTTCTGGCCGTTATGGCCTGAATCCTGCTCAGACAACAACATGCCTATATGATGCAATAAAAGGATATCACGATGAAAAAAAGACTCACTACTCTGGCTGTCACAGGGCTCCTGCTGCTCACGACCAGCGCACATGCCTACGATGTCACCGGTCGTCTCACCAACTGGTACGACATGAAGAAAAGCGGCTGGACCTCTGCGAATGGCTATGATGATGTGAAAATGCTCAATGCGCTTGGGTTGAAGGCTGACATCATTGGTTATTATCCGTGGACGAATACATTTTTGCTGCGCCAGGCCTATAACACCCCTCTGTATCTAGCTGACAAAAAAACAAAAACCGTCCGTTACCTGAACCTGAAAACGGCTAGCGGATATGCTTCTGATCTTGATGTGGTGTACCAGGGTGAGGATAACGGTAAAGGGTGTTACTTCAGTATCGTCGATACACAGGTGCAGCTTGAGATGGTTAATAAAAAGGCGGAGCCCCGTGTATTGATGGTGCTGCCTGAAAGCTGCACAAATAAACAACAACTGGCTGCCATTAAGGCCAGGCAGACAGAAAAGGATCGCCAACTGCAACAGTGGGCCTCTCAGCAAAGCCTAAAAGAACTGTGCCGCCGTACCGGTAACTGCTGAGCATCTGATTAAAGACGTTTTAAATCACACCAGATGCCCTGCAAATATATCGGGTGTCATCTGGCACCCATTAATTCAGGAAGAATGCCATGTTAAGTATTATCACTTCAGCCATATCCGCCCTCATTCTGTTGCTCGCCACCTTCAGTGCCAGTGCCGCTCAGCTTCCGGCAAACCTGATGGATAAAGACAATCCCGGCCAGGAGTACTGGTGCCAGGGAAACGACATCAACACCTCCATGTGCTCACTGACCGGTGTCAGCGACGACCATAAATTTGCCCTGATTCAGGACCTGCCGGGCCCGGCCTGTGAAGACTTAAGCTTCGGGGTTATCGACCTGGTGCACCAGACCGGTGTCAACATTCCTTACGACGGTGGTGACTGCAAGGGCGATGTGCAGGCCGGGTTTGTGCGCGGCACGAAAGATAATGCCCTGTATGTGAAGATTGTCCGGGGCAGCAAAACCTTACGGCTGTATAAGGTGCAAACCGGTTACTGACAATCCCCCTACACATGCAAACTCCCACAGCCCCTGACGCATCTGCGTCAGGGGCTTTTGTTTTTAAGGTACATCGAATGCCTGAATCTCACATGCTGCCACCGGGACCTTTTACCCGACAGCAGGCCGAAGCAGTTACCCGCCGGTATCGCAACATCGGCATTGAAGACGACCAGGGTAGTCACTTCCGCCTGGTGGTTCGCGACGCCGAAGGCCGGATGGTCTGGCGGGCATGGAACTTTGAACCGGATGCCGGTGAAGGGCTTAACCGTTATATCCGCAGGTCAGGTATCCGCACTGACATTTTCACCCGCTGACCCCGAATCATTTACCACCAATATTTAACCTTCCTGAACCCACTTTATTACCCCATGCGCCAGCCATCGTCGCTGGCATTTTTTATTAATGGAGATATACCCATGACTACAGCGACACAAAACAACCTCGCATCTGCTAACGAATCCGAATTTGAACTGACCGTAACGCAGCTACCTGACGAACAGCGTATCTGCTTCTGGCCGCAGCACTTTGGCACCATTCCACAATGGACAACGCTGGAACCGCATATTTTCGCCTGGATGGGCCGCTTCTGTGCGGATTACAGCGGTGGTATCTGGTCCTTTTACACCCTCAGCAATGGCGGCGCGTTTATGGCCCCTGATGCTGACAGTGACGATAAATGGCATCTGTTCAACAGCATGAACGGCAATGGTGCAGATATGAGTGCAGACGCTGCCGGTATCGCGGTCTGCCTGATTGAATACAGCCACCATGCCTGCCGTACAGAGTGTGACGCAATGACCGCGCACTATTACCGCCTGCGGGACTACGCCCTGCAGCATCCAGAAGCCCACGCCATTCTGCGCATCATTGACTGACCGGAGGAACAACGAATGAAACAGCTTTCCTTTTTACCCGGCGAGATGACGCCACAGGACCGGCATCTCATTCAGCGGGCGCTGAGGATTCTTGACCGGCATCTGCATGAGCCCGGGGTGGCCTTCACCTCCACTCACGCCGTCCGGGAGTGGCTGCGACTGCATATGGCCGCGCTTGAGCGGGAAGAGTTCCGGGTATTGTATCTGGACAACCAGAATCAACTGATTGCCCATGAGACGCTCTTTACCGGCACGATTAACCGCACCGAGGTGCATCCCCGGGAAGTAGTCAAACGTGCACTGCACTTCAATGCGGCGGCGGTGATACTGGCGCATAACCATCCTTCCGGCGAGACGACGCCCAGCCTAGCCGACAAAACCCTCACGCAGCGGCTGGTGCAGGTACTTCAGCTGGTGGATATCCGTGTCCCTGACCACCTGATTGTCGGCGGCAGGCAAATTTATTCGTTCGCTGAACACGGTCTGCTGTGAGGTATGACATGAAAATTATCAGTAAACGCCGGGCAATGACGATATACCGCCAGCATCCGGCCTCACGCATTTTTCGATACTGCAGTGGAAAATATCAGTGGCACGGTAGCGTCTGCCATTACACCGGCAGGGACGTGCCGGATATCTCAGGTGTCCTGGCGGTATACGCCGAACGTCGCCAGGACCGCAACGGGCCGTATGCCTGCCTGATGAGTATTACCCTGAACTGACAATAACGGAGGTTATCAATGAGCAACATCACATGGGGCCTGCAGCGGGATATTACGCCACGCCTGGGAGCCCGTCTGGTACAGGAGGGGAACCGGCTGCATTATTTAGCTGACCGGGCCAGCATCACCGGCCAGTTCAGTGACGCAGAATGCCGGAAGCTGGATGTGGCATTTCCGTACTTTATCCGCCAGATGGAATCCATGCTGACTACCGGTGAACTGAATCCTCGCCACACCCACTGCGTCACTCTGTACCGCAACGGTTTCACCTGCGAAGCCGATACCCTTGGCAGTTGCGGCTACGTATATATCGCCATTTATCCCACTCAGCGCTAATAACTTCCACGAGAGCAAACATGAAATCTCAACCTGCAACAACTCAGCGGGCGGCGAAGCCCTGCCTGTCACCCGTGGATGTCTGGCAAATGTTACTGACACGTCTGCTGGAACAGCACTATGGTCTCACCCTCAACGACACACCATTCAGTGAGGAACGTGTTATACAGGAACATATCGATGCCGGTATCACGCTGGCTGATGCCATTAACTTTCTAGTGGAAAAGTACGAACTGGTTCGTATCGATCGCAGAGGGTTTAGCTGGCAAGAACAAACGCCATATCTCACGATTATTGATATCATGAGGGCCCGCCGGGATCTGGGTTTATTAAATCGTAATTAGTCTGATACTAACGGTGTCGCTGCTTTCGAGTATGCCTGCCATTTGCTATCATCTCGCTTCCTGCTGATTTATCGACAAAGGTAATTACTTGAATTCAAAGCCTCTGTGCTTTGGGGGTATCTTTGGGGGTATAAGTTAAGATATAACTTGAAAACTCTATGTTTTTCAAGTTATTGATTGGCTTGTTCTAATCCCTTCGCCCGCTCCAAAACTCTCTCCCTGTAGTTATTCTTTATAAATGTTAAATAGCGACACCGAAATCCGGTGGCAGTGTGCTGTTACCTTCACCCAGATTACGTTGTAGCAATACCGTGTCGAGCCATAGTCCATGTTTGAAGCCAATGTTTTTCAGTGTGCCGATTTCCGTAAATCCGGCCTGCTGATGGACTTTTAACGATCCCTGATTATTGCTGTCGCCGACGATGGCAATCAGTTGCCGATAGCCCTGTGCTTCAGCCCAGCCGATCACATGACGCAGTAAAGCTTTTCCTACACCCTGACGCTGAGCCGTTGGAGCAATATAAATCGAATCCTCAAGGGTATAGCGGTAGGCATAACGCTCGCGATAGCGGGTGAGGTAGCAATACCCGATGACCTTATCTTCCTGTAGCGCGACGACCCACGGCAGCCCGAGGCTGCGGATTTTTTCCAGATGAGCAAACATCTGGTGAGCATCCGGCGGGTCGGTTTCAAAGCTGCCGGTACCGTGAAGAACATGATGTGCATAGATATCGCGTATGGCGGGGATGTGCTTTTCTTCTGCGTTAACGATTTTCATTGACCGGCTCCCATTGGCGTCTTTGCCCAGATTACCTGAAAGACTGAGGGGAAGGTAAGTGCAAAAAATTATGCTTCGATCAGTTGCTTGCAATGCTAATAGGCTTGCATATTGTAAGGTGAAATAATTGATTGTGGTTGATGTTGTCAATAATACGCAAGGTTGGTAAATACATTAACGCGTAGAGTAATACACAATTATTCGTGCACGTCTTCGCGCGTGTATCCAAATACCAATTATGGTAGGTTTCGAAAAATGGAGAAGAAAGTCATTTGATTTCAATGTGTTGTTTCTGTATCTAATTCTTCTTGCGCCTGTACCCTTATTTTCATTTTATTGGCCCTGTCTGAGCCCTAAAAATTAAGTTATATTTTGTTGTTAGCAGAGAGCCTATTATCAGATTTTTCTCTATTCACCTCTCAAAATAGTTACCATGCAAACAGTTGCGCGGTGTAGCTATGCTAACCAGCAATAGTCAGCATCGTCACATGATGTCACCGGGCAAACTTTGTTTAAATCCAGAATTCAATCCCAAGAGTATTAGGATTATTTAGTCTAAAATACTTTTTTGACTAAGACTTTTCTTATTACGTAGCCACGAACTACATGGAGTGATAAAATTCCCGAGTTTATGCCTCCTGCTCAACGATTAGAGGACGCGGTGCGGGTAGTCAATAAGACGAAAGAATTAATTGCTTTATAACCCTATTACGAAATAAGCGGCAGTGCATCTTACATGGTCGGCAATCGTCAGGGATTGACCTTAACTTATTGAAAACGCTTATTTTTACTGTGATGTAAGATATAAGGGCAGATATGTTCAGTATGCGTCGACATGCCAACTTCATTAAACGTTTTAAGTCTGTAAGCTGTTTATTTACGGCCAGCATTCTTTTCCCTATGCAAATCTCTGCTGCGGTATCAGATTATGATGCTTTGGTTATTGAAGCGCGGGGGGGGAATAGTGCGCCGCTATTGCGCTACCTTGAGGATCAGGGAAAGAAAAGTGCGCTAACGCCAAACCAGGTTGCCGACTGGCTGCAAGTTTCCAGTTGGGTTGAGAACAACGATAAAACAACAATTGAAATCTGGCAGCGGTATCGTGGGCAGATTGATGTGCCTGCACGGGGAAAAGTCGCCGCAGCGCGTGCGTATCGTAACCAGAAAAACTGGAATGATTCATTGGCGGTGTGGGAAAGCGTTTTACAGGAAGAACCTGATAACGTGGATGTACGCACCGGCTGGATAATGACGCTGGCAGATGCGCGCTACAATCAGCAAGCCCTTACCGAAGCGAATAAATGGGCTCAGGCACATCCGGGCGCAGATTCCGACGCATTGCTTGCCTATGTATATCATTCTCAGGGGAAAAATTGGGATGCACTGTTGGTTGCCAGCCAGGCGGATGACGTCGATCCTGGCAACAAAAATGCAAAATCCACGCTGCTGTCTGCGCTGTCAGCGAACCGTGTTTCCGGACCTGCCTTAAATATGTCGGAGGTTGTTCCCACGGCTGATCCGGTGAAGCGCCGCCTTGAGCTTGATGCGGCGGCTGAAATGGTCCGATCCTCTTATACCTCCGCACGTAATGAAGAAGAACGTTTTATCGTAGCGGATAAAGCGCTGGCCCGTTATGACCAGTTGCTGGCGGCCTGGAAGGATGAACCGTCCGCGCAGAATGATGTTCGTCGGGCGAGAATTGACCGTATGGGTGCCCTGTTGGTGCGTAAACGTACTGCCGAAGTGATCGAGGAATATGAGTCCCTTTCCGCAAGCGGCGAAGTACCAAACTACGCAAAACGTTGGGTGGCATCAGCATGGTTAAGCGAGCGTCAGCCGGAAAAAACCGAAGCGATGTTGGCGAGCATCTACTACCCGAATGGACCTATCCCGGTGACGCCGCTCAGTCCAGAGGATCAACAAGATCTGTTCTACGCACACATTGATAATGAAAACTTCGATGCTGCTAAAAAACAAGTCGATGATTTGATCAAAGAGAGTCCGTATCTGCGGCGTATCTATGGCTCGCCAACGCCGCAGCCTAACGATAACTGGCTGCTCGGACAGTCGCTGCTGACGCAATATCATATCGCTGCCAATGAACTGCCAGAGGCAGAAAAGCTCGCAGAGCATCTGGCACGAACAGGCTCCGGTAACCAGGGACTGCGCATTTCCTATGCCTCTGTGCTTGAAGCGCGTGGATTGCCGCATGCGGCGGAGAAAGAGCTTAAGCTGGCGGAAGTGATTGAGCCAAGCAACCTGGAGCTGGAGCGTCAGCAGGCTTACGTTGCGCTGGATCTCCAGGAATGGAAGCAGGCCGATGAACTGACGGATGACGTTATTGCCCGTAGCCCGGATGATGAAGCGACGCTGCGCCTCGCGCGTATTCGTGATGTCCACAAAATGTCGGAAGTGCGCATTAGCGGCACGCAGGGGATCTCGTCCGATAGCCCGGTCAGCGGTAAGAATGACTTCAACATCAACACGGCTATTTACAGTCCGCCGATTAATGACAACTGGCGACTGTTTACTGGATTCAACTTCGCTACCGGTGAATTTGAGGAAGGGAAGGGCATCAGCCGCGATCTGGCGGCGGGTGCAGAATGGACTTCCCGTGATTACTGGGCGGAAATGGAAGTGTCTGGCCGAAATTATGGCGATGGTCAGAAGATTGGTGGGCGTCTATCCGGCTGGCATGACTTCAATGACAACTGGCGCGTAGGCGGTTCGGCCGAGCGCTTGTCGCGTAATACGCCATTGCGCGCGCTGCGTAGCGGTGTGTATGCCAACGGCGGCGATATGTTCGTTCGCTGGTATCAAAACGAACGACGTGAATATCAACTGTCGTTTGCTGCATCACATTTCTCAGACGGTAACGATCGCATCGAATACGGGCTCAGCGGAAAAGAGCGCATCTGGACCACGCCTCGCTTCACGCTGGACTTTACGCCGGGCATTGGCGGGAGCACCAACACCAAAGAGAATGTGCCGTATTACAACCCGAAGAGTGATTTTTCGGTTGTCCCTGGCCTGAGCGCTGAGCAGGTTCTTTACCGCCACTATGATACCGTCTGGACGCAGCAAGGTCTGGCAGGCGTAGGTGGCTACTGGCAGCAAGGTGAAGATGCAGGCGCTATCGTCCAGGTAGGATACGGACAACGACTTAAATGGAACAACGTCGTAGATGGCGGGGTGATGCTGATTTGGGATAAACGCCCCTATGACGGTAAACGTGAGCGGAATATCTCCCTCGCTTTCGATTTAAATGTCAGGTTTTAAGGATTGTTCATGCTGAAAAGATGCCTGTGGCTTAGCGCATTAATCGCTGGCTGGTTGATGATTACCGCGTGCAGCAGCGCGCACAATACTACGCCTCGCTATGTTCCTCCCGGGGAGAGAACACCGCTGACGGCGGATCATCAGTGGCCGAAAAATAGTTTCCTGGTACTGGGTTATCACGATGTTGAAGATGGTGCTGCCGACCAGCGTTACCTCTCTGTGCGTACCAGCGCGTTGAGCGACCAAATGGCCTGGCTGCGTGATAATGGCTATCAGCCGATCAGCGTGCAGCAAATTCTGGATGCCCATGACGGTAAAATTGTACTGCCGGAAAAAGCGGTATTACTCACCTTTGACGACGGGTATAGCAGTTTTTATACCCGCGTCTGGCCATTGCTGAAAGCCTACAACTGGCCTGCGCTCTGGGCGCCAGTAGGCAGCTGGGTTGATGCGCCAGCCAACAAAAAAGTCGATTTTGGCGGCTTAATGACAGCGCGAGATAAATTCGCCACCTGGAAAATGGTCGAAGAAATGGGGAAATCGCCGTTGGTGGAAGTCGGTGCGCACACCTGGAACTCGCACTTTGGTGCTGAGGCCAATCCGCAGGGGAGTAAAGAGCCAGCTGTAGCGAACCGCCTGTATGATAAGAAAACCGGCACTTACGAAACGGACGAACAGTACACGCGACGTATAAACACGGATATTTCTCTGATCACTAACAAGATCAAATCGGTGACCGGGAAATCGCCGCGCGCGTGGGTATGGCCGTACGGCGCAGCCAACGGCACGACGTTAAACCTGGCCAAAGAGCATGGCTATAAGATGGCCTTTACGCTTAATGAAGGGTTGGCGAATGCCGCGTTTCTCGATGATATTCCGCGCGTGCTGATCTCTGATAACCCATCCCTTAAGCGCTTTGCCAGTCAGGTCGCTCAGGTCCGTGAGCCACAGACGATGCGCGTGATGCATGTCGATCTGGATTACGTGTATGACAAGGACCCTGCTCAGCAGAAGCGAAATATCGATAAGCTGATCCAGCGCGTTTATGACATGCGTATTTCTCATGTCTTCCTGCAGGCGTATGCCGACCCTAAAGGTGACGGGAATATTCGTGAGGTCTATTTCCCCAACCGCTGGCTGCCGATGCGTGCCGATCTCTTTAACTATATCTCCTGGCAATTACAAACGCGGGCAGGGGTGACGGTATATGCCTGGATGCCGGTTCTGGCTTTCGATCTCGACGCTTCTATTCCACGCGTAACCGCATGGGATCCGAAAACGGGACGTACTGCTATCAATCACGAGAACTATGTCCGCCTTTCACCCTGGAGCAACGAAGCGCGTCAGCGCATCACTGAAATCTATGAAGACCTGGCGAAACACGCCAGCTTCAAAGGAATCTTGTTCCACGACGATGCTTTCCTGACGGACTTTGAAGACGCGTCACCGGAGGCGTTAGCCGCTTACCGCGCCGCAGGGCTTCCGGGAAGTATTGAGCAAATCCGTAGCAACCCTCAGACCTTTGAGCGCTGGACGCGCCTGAAAAGTAAGATGCTGATCGACTTCACCAAACAGCTGACCCAGTCTGTGCGTAATATTCGCGGTCCACAGGTGCAAACTGCGCGCAATATTTACGCCATGCCGGTACTGGAGCCTGAAAGTGAAGCCTGGTTTGCACAAAACCTGAATGATTTCCTCAATACCTATGACTGGACGGCGCCGATGGCGATGCCATTCATGGAACAGATCCCGGCCAATGATGCCAACGCATGGCTTGACCGACTGGTGAATGCCGTTGCACAAACCCCTGGAGCGCTGGATAAAACCGTGTTTGAACTGCAGGCACGAGACTGGCGTAAATCCGGGGATCAGGCTGAAATCAGCGGAAAACAAATAGCCGAATGGATGCGCCAGCTGAAATTAAGCGGTGCAGGTAACTACGGCTATTACCCGGATGATTTCATCAGCGACAAACCTGAGATGTCAGAGATTCGCTCGACGTTCTCCTCATACTGGTATCCGCAAAAATGACCGATCGCATTATTGCTTTCCTGATACTTTGCCTGATGTTCAGCCTGCCGTTTGGCGTGGCTGTCATCTTTACAGGTGAAGTGATGTTGAACTTCGTCTTCTTCTGGCCTTTGTTCATGTCTGCTTTGTGGATAAGCGGCGGAGTCTATTTCTGGTTTTACCGTGAACGTCACTGGAAATGGGGAGATGACACGCCACCCCCGACCCTGCCGGGGAATCCACTGGTTTCCATTCTGATCCCCTGTTTTAACGAAGGGATCAACGCGCGTGAAACCATTGAGGCCGCACTGGCACAGCGATATAAGAATATCGAAGTGATTGCCATCAACGATGGTTCAACGGATGACACTCACGACGTGTTGGAACAACTGGCAGTGGAATACCCGAGCCTGCGGGTGATTCATCTGGCTGAAAATCAGGGTAAAGCGCTGGCGCTCAAGACCGGTGCGGCCGCGGCGCGTAGCGATTACCTGGTGTGCATTGATGGCGATGCGTTACTGGATCGTGATGCCGTTGCTTATATTGTGGCTCCGCTGATCCAGTTCCCGCGTGTGGGTGCGGTGACGGGGAACCCGCGTATTCGAACCCGCTCTACGTTAATCGGTCGTGTGCAGGTCGGTGAGTTCTCTTCCATTATCGGCTTAATTAAGCGTACTCAGCGAGTCTATGGGCAGATCTTTACCGTTTCAGGCGTCGTTGCGGCGTTTCGTCGTCGCGCGCTGGCCGAGGTCGGTTACTGGAGCCCGGACATGATCACTGAAGATATCGATATCAGTTGGAAGCTGCAATTGCGCCACTGGTCGGTATTCTTTGAGCCGCGCGCACTGTGTTGGATCCTGATGCCTGAAACGTTAAAAGGGCTGTGGAAGCAGCGTTTGCGCTGGGCGCAGGGTGGTGCAGAGGTGTTTATCGTTAACATGCGTCGTCTGTGGTCGTGGGAGTTCCGTCGCATGTGGCCGCTGTTTCTTGAGTTTTGTTTTTCTACCGCCTGGTCGTTTGCCTATGCGATCAGTATCGTGCTGTTCCTGTTAGGGCTGATGATCCCGATGCCGGACTCGCTGTATGTGCAGCATCTGTTCCCGCCAGCCTTTACCGGACTTATCCTCGGCGTGGTGTGCTTGCTGCAGTTTGCGGTGAGCCTGATGATTGAACGACGTTATGAAAAAGGCATTGGCGCTTCGTTGTTCTGGATTATCTGGTTCCCGGTGGTGTACTGGATGCTAAGCCTGTTCACCACGCTGGTCGCGTTCCCGAAAGTGATGCTCAAACGCAAACGCGGCAGAGCGCGTTGGGTGAGTCCTGACCGTGGAATTGGGATGATCGAATCGTGAATCAGCCACTGATCTTTACGGAGCGGCGTCTGCTGCCTCGCATTATCGATGTGTTGTTGACGCTCATCGCCTGGGTTGGTTTCTTATACCTGATCTATAAAGGGTTGATCACGGCCCTGGCGCATTCACCGTATATGGGGGTGCGACCCTTTTTCACCACGCTGGATACGGTCACGTTTTATATCCTTGTCGCCCTGGTCAACGGCCTGGTGCTAATTGGCTGGGCGAAGTACAACCAGTTTCGTTTTCGGGTGGAACGCCGCAGTCGCAGACCCGGGCTGGAAGACCATGAGCTGGCAGAAAGTTTGCGTATTACCCGGGAGCTGGTTACGGAACTGAACAAGGCGAGGGTGCTGACGGTCCACCATCATGAGAATGGCGAAATCAGTCATATCGATGTGGACAGGGATATTGCCGATAACCGCCTCCCGCCGCCAACGCCTGCGATGCTGGAGTATTTGCCACCAGAGCAGCAGCCGTCGTTGCAGAACAGGCCCGAGTGATATTTCTGCTTTCAGCAGCTTCCTTCAGCCTCGCATAGGTCTATGATTAGACCCAGACAATAAAAAAATGTGAGGCAATGTCGTGGATAAGGAACTACTGGATGCAGGTTACCGGGCCTATACCGGCGAGAAGATTGACGTCTATTTCAACACGGCGATATGTCAGCATTCGGGCAATTGCGTGCGGGGAAGCGCGAAACTGTTTAACCTGAAACGTAAACCGTGGATCATTCCGGATGAAGTGAATGTCGAGACGGTCATCAAGGTCATCGATACCTGTCCGAGCGGTGCGCTGAAATATCGCCAGAAATGAGTGAGGGGACCATGGAAATTCTTGCAGGCCACAACAAGTTTTATGTCAATGATGCTGAGGGCAACCAGGTTGCCGAGATAGTATTTGTGCCGACGGGCGAGCATCTGAGCATCATTGAACATACCGATGTCGACCCCAGCCTGAAAGGTCAGGGCGTCGGCAAACAGCTGGTGGCGAAAGTGGTAGAGAAGATGCGCGCTGAAAACCGCAAAGTTATTCCGCTGTGCCCGTTTGCCAAACATGAATTTGATAAAACCCGCGAGTACGACGATATCCGCGCCTGATCATCTTATGTGTACCGGAAGGTATAACAGCCATCCGGTTCATCACTCCCGATGCAGCAGATCCTGATAAATCCCCGTCAGTATCCCTTGTGGCCCAAACTCTTTTTTAATCCACTGAGTTACACGACCGGTTGCCGAATGCTGGGTGGCCAACAGCATTCGTGAATCCTGACGCGGGTTGTGGATCTGCCGCGTCACCAGCAACGACTTTTCCATCGCCTCGCGCACCATGTAGTCCGGCAGAAAACCGATGCCTTCACCCAGGATCTGGCACTGGCACTTGGTATTAAAATCGGGAACCAGAATCGACTCCTGTCCGTGTAACAGCCAGCCGACCTTCTTGTTGATGGTGTGTGCGGTGTCTTCCACCATGATGTTCGGGTACAGGCGTAACTGGCTCTCAGAAATGGGTTCCGGCATAAAGGCGAGGGGATGATCCGGGGCAATCGCAAACGACCAACGGATCGCGCCGATCTCGGTGTAATCAATTCCGCCGCCGTCCAGTAACGTATCGGGTGCGCCAATGGCGATATTAGCCAGGTTGTTGATGATCGAATCCCAGACGCCGTTATACACCTCGGTGGTGACGGTTATCTGGCAGGTTGGAAACTGTTTCTTGAGTACCTGCAGCAGCCGCGCTGTATGTTGAGGGGTATACAACAGCTGGTTAATGCAGATGCGTACCCGGGCTTCAATGCCCTGAGCGATGGTATCAATGCTGCGCTTGATGGCGTGGAAATCGTTGAGCAGGTCGGTCGCCTTGCGAAACAGGTAGCGCCCGGACTCGGTCAGTTCAATGCTGCGAGTACTGCGGGTAAACAGCACCACGTCGAGACCCATTTCCATGCGCTTAATGGTGTAACTAATTGCCGATGTGGTTAAGCCAAGCTCTTCAGCCGCCTTGCTAAAGCTGCTGTAGCGGGCAGCCATCGTAAACGCCAGTAGGTTTTCCTCGGTAAATATTGAATTCATCTTTCTCCCCTCCGGCGACAATGCGCATCCGCAACACGATGATTGTTGAATGTATTTGTAATCCTTATACAGAGCAATCAGTTTTGAACAAAATTTAACACTAGTTTTACATTTGATTTGAAGGCAATCACACTTCTGTATTTTAATTGCAGGCCGCTATCCGTGCAGCATACCGCCTGATTCACCGGACTACTGATTAGTGGCTAAAAGGGCCCCAGCCATAAGGGAAAGATTGCACTACAGCACGTTTTGTTCTCATTGTTAAAATTGATTCAATAATCGATGCGCTAACGATGAATGAAATTTAAGCGGATGTTATTCTCTGCACTCTGTTGCTATTCTCAGGTTATCGGATATTTAAAAAGTCTAAAAAACTGCAGGAGAGCGATTATGTCAGAGAAAGAACTCATTACTGAATTTCTGCTGGCGGCAGAACAGGGCAATGCCGATGGATTAAAATCCTGTCTGGCAAAAAATGTGGATATTAATGCCACTAACCGCCAGGGGCGTACTGCCATTATTATTGCCAGCCTGAATAAACATTATGACTGTGTTTCTTTATTGATTGCTGAGGGTGCCGATATTAATAAACAAGATCAAACTTGTTTTAACCCCTTCCTGATTAGCTGCCTGACGAATGATTTAACGCTGTTGCGTACGGTATTACCGGCTAACCCAGACCTTAATTGTCTGAGCCGTTTTGGCGGAGTCGGTATTACTCCAGCCAGCGAAAAAGGCCATGTCGAAATCGTGCGTGAGCTGCTGCTGCGTACCGATATCAATGTCAACCACACTAATTTTGTTGGCTGGACGCCGCTCCTGGAAGCCATCGTACTTAATGACGGTGGCGCGAAGCAGCAGGAGATCGTTAAGCTGCTGCTCGACCATGGCGCAAACCCGCACATGACGGATAAATACGGTAAAACCCCGCTGGAACTGGCGCGAGAGAAAGGGTACCACGAAATTGCCGAGCTGCTGATTGCGGCCGGAGCCTGACACAGGAGCGCCATTATCGCTACGCCATCACGGCGATGCGTACGGGCGCTAACCGCAGACAGCGCGTTTCTCGCTTTCCGGGGAACGGGGCGGGTTGAACAGGTTTTTTCCCACGCGGTAAACCTGTTGATACCTGAACAGCAGCGGCTGCTGACGTTATTGAGTGAAGATTGTGATAACGCGCCTAACAGCTGTCGGCTGGCGCTGACGCATTGTGAAGACCTGTTTCACCCCGGTGAGCTGGTCAATTTTAGCGGGTCGGGAATAGTTGTTGGCAATGATAAATGGATAGAAACCGCCGGTTGCCTGCTGTGGCGAATACCACGGTGGACATCTGATGCAGCAAGTCTTGCCGCAGTCGGCTGGCAGCATTGGGAAGAGGTTATCCGCCAACAGCTAAGAAACGACGACACATTATTTCTGTATCAGGGTGACAATCCGTTTTTTCAGGAAATCACCCGTCAATTACACAACCGCCGACAAACATTACTGACGGCGTTGCGTACAGGAGAAAATATCTCTACAGCGGTCAGCCATTTAATTGGTCTGGGGATTGGTCTGACGCCCTCATCGGATGATTATTTAGTGGGCCTAAGCACTATTCTATTTATTCCCGGACATCCGCTGAGGAAATATCGTGAAGATTTTTTAGCAGCCTTACAATGTGCCGGAAATAATACGACGCTACTCAGCAAAATAACATTAGAGGAAGCTTTTCATCAACGTTATCGGGAAAGCGTTGGACGGCTGCTCAACCATATTATTACTGAGCAACAACCCGTTTCTACACAATATATTACTGACATTAAAAATATTGGCTCAAGTTCTGGCTGCGACATGCTGTATGGCATGGCGGATGCCTGCGCCCTGAGCCACAGGTCCGGAGGGAATTATGTCGATCAGGATAGTTGTTAAAAAGAACACGTATTTTGATTCTGTCTCACTGATGTCTATCTCCACGCGCGCAAATAAGCTCGATGGTGTTGAGCAGGCGTTCGTGGCTATGGCGACAGAAATGAATAAGGGCGTGCTGAAGAATCTCGGCCTGCTCACGCCTGAGCTGGAAGAGGCGAAAAGTGGCGATCTGATGATTGTCATTAAAGGCGCGAGCGACGAAGCAAACGCGCAAACGCTGGTGGCGATTGACGATCTGTTTACGCATAAAGAGCAGGGTGGCCAGCACGAAGCGCGCTATGCCACGCTGGCCAGCGCGAAGAAGCACGTTCCCGACAGCAACCTGGCGGTGATCTCGGTCAACGGCCTGTTTGCCGCGCGTGAAGCGCGTCAGGCGCTGCAAAATAACCTCAACGTGATGTTGTTCTCTGACAACGTCTCTCTTGAAGACGAGCTGACGCTTAAGCAACTGGCGCACGAAAAAGGGCTGTTGATGATGGGGCCAGACTGCGGAACCGCCATCATTAACGGCGCGGCGCTGTGTTTTGGCAACGCAGTGCGTCGCGGCAACATCGGAATTATTGGTGCGTCCGGTACCGGTAGCCAGGAGCTGAGCGTACGCATTCACGAGTTTGGCGGCGGAATTTCCCAGCTTATTGGCACCGGTGGACGCGATCTGAGTGAGAAGATTGGCGGCCTGATGATGCTTGACGCGATTGGCATGCTGGAGGCCGATCCGCAAACTGAGATCATCGCGCTTATCTCCAAACCTCCTGCGCCAGCGGTGGCGCGCAAGGTGCTGGAACGTGCGCGCGCCTGTCATAAGCCCGTGGTGGTGTGTTTCCTCGGACGTGAAGCCGCGCCTGCGGATGAAAAAGGCCTGCAGTTTGCCCGCGGTACTAAAGAGGCGGCGTTGAAAGCGGTACTGCTGACTGGCGTGAAAAAAGAGAGCCTGGATCTGCATCCGCTCAACTGGCCGCTGATTGAAGAGGTTCGCGCCCGTCTGACCCCGCAACAAAAGTACATCCGTGGCTTGTTCTGCGGTGGCACGTTGTGCGATGAGGCGATGTTTGCTGCCATGGAAAAACATGCCGAAGTTTACAGCAACATTCATCCGGACCCGGCGTTCCGCCTGCAAGATCTCAACCGCAGCGTGGCGCATACCTTCCTCGATTTCGGTGATGACGATTTTACCAACGGTAAACCGCACCCGATGATCGATCCCACCAACCGCATTAGTCGTCTGTTGCAGGAAGCGCGCGATCCTGAAGTCGGCGTGATCGTGATGGACTTCGTCCTTGGTTTTGGATCGCATGAAGATCCGGTTGGCGTAATGCTCGACGCGATCGTTGAAGCCAAAGCGATCGCCGCCGCAGACGGTCGTCCGCTTGAGATCCTCGGCTATGTGCTGGGAACCGATCTTGATACGCCATCGCTGGAAAAACAGTGTCAGATGCTGACTGATGCTGGTGTTATCTGGGCGAGCAGTAGCACCAACACCGGATTGCTGGCGCGTGAATTTATCTGTAAAGGGGAGGAAGCCTGATGAGCCAGACACTGTTTAACCAGCCGCTGAATGTGATTAATGTCGGTATCGCGATGTTCAGCGATGACCTGAAAAAGCAGAACGTTCCCGTGACCCAGCTCGACTGGACGCCGCCGGGCCAGGGCAACATGCAGGTGGTTGCTGCACTGGACGAGATTGCCGATTCGCCGCTGGCAGACAAAATCGCTGCCGCTAACCAGCAGGCGCTGGAACGTATTATCCAGTCGCATCCGGTGCTGATTGGTTATGACCAGGCAATCAATGTCGTGCCGGGTATGACCCGTAACACCATCCTGCACGCCGGGCCGCCAATCCGCTGGGAAAAAATGTGCGGCGCAATGAAGGGTGCGGTCACCGGGGCGCTGGTGTTTGAGGGCCTGGCGAAAGATCTGGATGAAGCCGCCGAACTGGCCGCCTCGGGCGAAATTATCTTCTCTCCGTGCCACGAGCATGACTGCGTTGGCTCGATGGCGGGTGTGACGTCAGCATCCATGTTTATGCACATCGTTGAGAACAAAACCTACGGCAACCGCGCATATACCAATATGAGCGAGCAGATGGCGAAGATCCTGCGCATGGGGGCGAACGATCAAAGCGTTATCGATCGTCTGAACTGGATGCGTGATGTGCTGGGACCGATGCTGCGCGACGCCATGAAGCTGGCGGGCGAAATCGATCTGCGCCTGATGTTGGCGCAGGCGCTACACATGGGCGATGAGTGCCATAACCGTAACAACGCCGGGACGGCGCTGCTGATTCAGGCGCTGACGCCGTGGATTATTCAGACTGGCTATCCGGTTGAGCAGCAGCGTGAGGTGTTCGAGTTCGTCCTCAGTAGTGATTACTTCTCCGGACCGACCTGGATGGCGATGTGTAAAGCCGCAATGGACGCTGCACACGGCATTGAATACAGCACCGTGGTGACGACGATGGCGCGTAACGGCGTTGAGTTCGGTCTGCGCATTAGCGGCTTACCGGGCCAGTGGTTTACCGGTCCGGCGCAACAGGTGATTGGCCCGATGTTTGCGGGCTACAAGCCGGAAGATTCCGGACGTGATATTGGCGATAGCGCGATTACCGAAACCTACGGCATTGGCGGTTTCGCTATGGCGACGGCGCCGGCCATCGTAGCACTGGTGGGTGGTACGGTCGAAGAGGCCGTTGATTTCTCGCGCCAGATGCGTGAAATCACTCTCGGCGAAAACCCCAACGTTACCATTCCGCTGCTTGGTTTTATGGGCGTACCGACCGCTATCGATATTACGCGCGTGGGCAGCACCGGCATTCTGCCGGTGATCAACACCGCAATTGCGCACAAAGACGCGGGGATCGGCATGATCGGTGCCGGAATAGTCCACCCGCCGTTCGCCTGTTTTGAAAAGGCGATCCTCAACTGGCGCGACCGCTACTGCCAATAACAACAACCGGGGCTAACGCGGTTAGCCCCACAGTAGCGAAGCGAAAAACGTTGCTTACCTGCAGGGCTGGGCGATCTCCGCGATCGCAAACGATGCTTAACCTGTTAAGGATATTCCATGAACAGCATAAAACTAGAATGGAAACGTGGTGACTGGGCAGCTTACTTTGGGCTGATGACCAACAACCTGACTAACCTGCTGACAATGATGGGGCTGCTCATTTTTGTCGTCGGGATCCCTACTGAAATTGTCTATGGTCGCATTGCGCCTGCCTTTGGTCTGGCGGTGCTGGTGGCCAGCGTCTGCTACGCCTGGTTTGGCCTGCAGATGGCAAAACACACCGGGCGTAAAGACGTGACGGCGCTGCCGTCCGGACCGAGCGCACCGTCAATCTTTACCGTAACCTTCCTGGTACTGATGCCGGTTTATCAGCAAACCAAAGATGCCAACTTTGCTATCCAGATAGCCCTGGTGTGGTGCTTTGTCGAAGCGTTGATCCTGGTCGGCGGCTCCTTCCTGGGCGAGACCATCCGCAAGATGATTCCACGTACGGTACTGCTTTCTTGTCTGTCCGGCCTGGGACTGTTGCTGCTGGCGATGAACCCGATGCTGCAGGCATTCGAAGCGCCGACCGTCTCTTTCATCGTCCTGTTGCTGATCTTCATTAACTGGTTCGGTAAGAAGCCGATTTTTGCCCGTATTCCTACCGGTTTGCTGCTGCTGATTGCCGGTACGGCCCTGGCGTGGATCTCCGGTTTACAAAGCCCGGAAGCCATTAAAGCGTCGATGTCTTCTTTTGGCTTCAACCCGCCGGAAATTCATGTCGACAGCTTCTTGCAAGGTTTGCCGCATGCACTGCCGTATCTGGCTTCTGCGGTTCCTCTGGGTCTGGCGAACTACATTTTCGACCTTGAGAACATTGAAAGTGCGCACGCGGCGGGGGATGAGTACAACACCCGTAAGGTGATGATGGCGAACGGCTTTGCCTCCATGCTCGGCTGCATGCTGGGCAACCCGTTCCCGGTGACCGTGTATGTTGGGCATGCGGGCTGGAAAGCGATGGGCGCCAGTATCGGCTATACCCTCGCTTCAGGCATCACCATGTTCCTGGTACCGCTGTTTGGCCTGGGCGCGTTTATGCTCGCCATTATTCCGATGACTGCGATAGTGCCGATTCTGGTGTTTATCGGCGTGGTGACCGCCAACCAGGTGGTGCGAGAAACGCCCAAAGTCGAGGTTCTCGTTATCTTCATCTGCCTGTTCCCGTGGATCGCTAACTGGGCATTGACCATCGTTAACAGCGTGATGGGCGCCGCCGGAACATCCGCGGGGAAACTGGGTAGCGACTTATTGCACAGCAAAGGTGTCTATTACGACGGACTGGTGCATCTGGGAAGCGGCGCGCCGCTGGCCAGCATGCTGTGGGGCTGCGTCGCTATCTTCGCCATTATGAATAAGCCGCTGCGCGGGGCGATTGCCGCAGCCTTTGGGGCACTGTTATCGCTGTTTGGCGTGATCCACTCCCCGGCAGTTGGCTTTGCTGAGGGCAGCTCGATGATGTTTGTTGTGGCCTACCTGATGATGAGCGGCATGTTTGTCCTCAAGCATGTTCTTGATAGCCGTGAAGCGGTGACTGCGCCTGAGCAGGAACCGACGAAAACGACCTGAATCGCCTGTAAGCGGAAGATAACACTATGAAAGAACTTGTGGTCGTTGCCATTGGCGGCAACAGCATTATCAAAGATAACGCCAGCCAGTCGATTGAGCACCAGGCTGAAGCGGTGAAAGCGGTAGCGGATACGGTGCTGGAGATGCTGGCATCGGACTACAACATTGTGCTGACGCACGGTAACGGGCCGCAGGTGGGGCTGGATCTGCGGCGGGCGGAAATCGCGCACGAGCGTGAAGGGTTGCCGCTTACCCCGCTGGCAAACTGCGTCGCCGATACGCAGGGGGGCATCGGCTATTTGATCCAACAGGCGCTGAACAACCGTCTGGCGCGGCGCGGCGAGCAGAAGGCAGTCACGGTGGTCACGCAGGTGGAGGTCGACAAAAACGATCCGGGCTTCGCTAATCCGACCAAGCCTATCGGGGCGTTCTTTAGCGCAGCGCAGCGCGATGAGTTGCTGCGGGTCAATCCGGGCTGGCGCTTTGTTGAGGATTCGGGGCGTGGCTACCGCCGGGTTGTGGCTTCCCCTGAACCAAAACGTATTGTTGAAGCAGAGGCGATCAAAACGCTGACCCAGCAGGGGTTTGTGGTGATTGGTGCGGGTGGCGGCGGCATCCCGGTAGTGCGTAGCGATCAGGGGGATTACCAGAGCGTGGACGCGGTGATTGATAAAGATCTCTCCACCGCGCTGCTGGCGCAAGAGATCCACGCCGACATTCTGGTGATCACCACCGGCGTCGAGCAGGTCTGTATTCATTTTGGCAAACCCAACCAGCAGGCGCTGGATACGGTGGATGTCGCAACGATGACCCGTTACATGCAGGAGGGACATTTCCCGCCGGGCAGCATGTTACCCAAGATTGTTGCCAGCCTGGCGTTTCTGGAGCGTGGCGGTAAACGAGTGATCATCACCACGCCGGAATGCCTGCCCGCCGCACTGCGCGGCGAAACGGGCACCCATATTGTCCATTCCTGAGAGGAGATGCGAATGAAGGAAAGTAACAGCCGCCGTGAATTTTTAAGCCAGAGCGGAAAAATGGTCACTGCTGCCGCACTGTTTGGCGCAGTCGCCCCGGTCGCGTATGCTGCTAGTCCTGTCGGGAACACCTGCGGGTCGAAGAGCACAATGACGATTAACGATAAGCACTATTACCTGGATAACGTCCTGCTGGAAGCGGGGTTTGATTACGAAAACTCAGTGGTGGTGCATACCCGTACCGCGCTGCAAACCGTTGAAATCCAGGACGGGAAAATTGTTGCGCTGCGCGAGAATAAGCAGCATCCGGATGCGACGCTGCCGCACTATGATGCGGGTGGAAAGCTGATGTTGCCCGCCATGCGCGACATGCATATCCATCTGGATAAAACCTTTTACGGCGGTCCCTGGCGTTCGCTGAACCGTCCTGCGGGCACCACCATTCAGGATATGATCCACCTGGAACAAAAGCTGCTGCCTGAACTCCAGCCTTATACGCAGGAGCGCGCGGAAAAGCTGATCGATCTGCTGCAATCTAAAGGCACCTCGATCGCCCGCAGCCACTGCAACATAGAACCGGTTTCCGGACTGAAAAACCTGGAAAACCTGCAGGCGGTGCTGGCGCGTCGCCAGCCGGGTTTTGCCTGTGAAATTGTGGCGTTTCCGCAGCATGGCCTGCTGTTATCAAAATCTGAACCGCTAATGCGTGAAGCGATGCAGGCGGGAGCGCATTATGTCGGCGGTCTGGACCCAACCAGCGTCGACGGCGCGATGGAAAAATCACTCGATACTATGTTCCAGATTGCGCTGGATTACGATAAAGGCGTAGATATCCACCTGCATGAAACCAGTCCGGCGGGCGTGGCGGCGGTGAATTACATGGTAGAAACGGTGGAGAAAACGCCGCAGTTAAAGGGCAAACTGACCATCAGCCACGCGTTTGCGCTGTCTACGCTGAACGAACAGCAGGTGGATGAACTCGCAACCCGCATGGCGGCGCAGCAGATTACCATTGCCTCGACGGTGCCGATTGGCACGATGCACATGCCGCTCAAGCAGCTGCGCGATAAAGGCGTGGAAGTGATTACCGGAACTGACAGCGTTATTGACCACTGGTCGCCGTACGGGCTGGGCGATATGCTGGAAAAGGCAAATCTGTACGCGCAGCTCTATATTCGCCCGAATGAACTTAACCTGTCGCGGGCGCTGTTCCTCGCTACCGGTGATGTGCTGCCGCTTAACGATAAAGGTGAGCGCGTCTGGCCGAAAGCGCAGGATGAAGCCAGCTTTGTGCTGGTGGATGCCTCATGCTCAGCGGAAGCGGTCGCGCGAATCTCCCCACGCACTGCGACCTTCCATAAAGGGCAACTGGTGTGGGGGAATGTCGCAAGCTAGCCTGGTTCTACGCGCAGCGGCTATCGCTGCTGCGCTCCCATATATTAACCGACGATCCCCATATAGCCGTGAATCCCCATATATACGCCGACCATTGCAATGAGCACGCTGGAAAAATAGGGCGCTTTGCGTGCCAGCGTGTTAAATCCGCTCCATCGTTTGGCTGCCTGCTGCACGCTGATTGCCGCACCCACGCCCACTGTTACTAGCGTTAGCGCCAGCCCGAGGCTAAAGCACAGCACCATGGTGGCGCCCAGCGTGAAGGCTTTGAGCTGGATGCATATCAGCAGTACCGTAATGGCAGCTGGGCACGGGATCAGCCCGCCGGTCAGACCGAACAGTAATATTTGGCCGTTGGTGACCTCTTTGCCCGCAAAGCGGCGCTGAATATCGGTGGCATGCGCCCGTTCGTGGGCATCCTGATATTCTTTTGAGCCTTCGGTGAGTCCGGCCAGTGCGGCACGGTCGTGATTATGCTCGTGTTCGTGATGATGATGATGGTGATGATCGTCATCGTGGTCATGATGATGGTGGTGATGGTCGTCATGATCATGGTGGTGGTGATGCCCGTGATCGTGGTCGTGATGCGTCTGGGCCAGCCAGTTCTGCTCTCCCTGCCAGGTGCGCCAGAACATCCAGAATGCGGTCCCGAGAATAATTATCGCCGAGACAAATTGCAGCCAGGGCTCAACGGCCTGGGCGGTAAACGCTTTGCTGATATACATCCCGCCGAGCGCAATCAGCCATACTACGGCGGTATGCGACAGCGTTGCTGCCAGCCCCAGCATCACCGCCTGTTTGATGGTCCCCTTAATAGCAATAATAAAGGCCGCCATCATCGTCTTGGAATGCCCTGGTTCCAGACCGTGTAACACACCTAATAGAATCGCGCTGGGAATGAAAAACCAGGCGTTGCCTTGCTGAAGAAGCGTAGAAAACTCACCCATGAGAATGATTCTTAGTTGTTTAATTTCGCCTGATTCTACTCCCCCCCAGTATCAAATACTACCCCCCAGTAGAATGTCGATGGTATTGTCCCTTCAGCCAGACGTTAAAAAGGTAAAGTTATGTCACATACGATCCGCGACAAACAAAAGCTGAAAGCCCGAACCAGCAAGATTCAGGGGCAGGTAGCGGCGTTGAAAACCATGCTGGATGAACCGCATGAATGCGCGGCGGTATTGCAGCAAATAGCGGCGATCCGTGGGGCGGTAAATGGATTAATGCGCGAAGTGATTAAAGGTCATCTGACCGAGCACATTGTGCATCAGGGCGATGAAATTAAGCGCGAAGAAGATTTGGATGTGATTCTGAAAGTACTGGATTCGTACATCAAATAAGCCAGTTTAACGGCTCATCCACGTGATGGAATGAGCCGTTAAGCAACACGTTCTAGCCAAAAAACATCACAGATACGCACAGCAGACCGACAATCAGGGTGATCAGGTTACCCACTGAACGGTATGGCTTCAGCGCCGGGATCAGATAGGTAGACAATGTCGGCATGATAAACAAAATCATGGCAATCAGCGGCCCACTAATCGCGTAAATCATTGAAATAGCATTAGGATTGATGCAGCAGATGATAAACGTGATGCTTGAGACCAACATAATGGACAGAGCGCGGTTAAAGGCCCGGCTTTTCTTCACACCCACCTGATGCAACGATGTTTTTACTACCTCCGTTGCCCCTTCAATCACGCCAAAGTAGGTGCCAAGGAACGATTTTGACATCGCTACGACGGCAACGATGATCCCGGAAATCGACAGCCATGCCGGTGCGTTAGGCATCATCGACAGCGCGGAAAGAATGGTCACGCCTTCATTTTTTGCATCCTCGATATAGTTTGTCGGAATCGAAAGCAAACAGCTGAAAACGAAAAACAGCACGCTCAGGCAGATGATGACGTAGGCTACCTTCATGATTTTTTTGCATTTACCCATGGCCTGCTCGCCATATTTCTCACGTCGATCAATGGCGAACGTGGAGATAATTGGCGTATGGCTAAAAGCGAAAACCATCACGGGAATAGATATCCAAACCTGATGAAGCGTGTGCTGATCGACAGACATCTGGCCGGTGAGTAACGTTGGCTGCCAGCTTCCGGTCAGGTAGAGCGAAAGAAATAAAAAATACGCGATGAGCGGGAACACCAGAAAGCCCATCACCCGGATGGTGGCTTGTCGACCCATCAGAAAAATTAAATTCAGCACCAGTACCACGCCCAGACTGACCAGCATACGCACGCGAAGATCTATCTCGATATGTTTTGCCAGCTGTTCGGTGAGTGAATTGGTTATCGCCACGGCGTAGATCAGCACCACCACAAAGAAGGCAATAAAATAGAGGGTGGTGATCAGGCTGCCAATCTTCTTGCCGTAGTAGTGGGTAACCGCGCCAGTGATCCCTTCACCAGCCGACGTTTTTGAAGACAGGATAAACTGGCACAGCGCCTTGTGCGGCCAGTAGGTTAAAGGCCAGGCGACGAGAGCGGTGATAAACAGTACCACCGCACCTGCAGAACCCAGCTGTATGGGGAGGAAGAGGGTTCCTGCGCCGACGGCAGTCCCATATAGTGCGAAGCTCCAGAGAGTCTCTTCTTTTGACCAAAATTTCGACATTATTTGAACGTATCAACTATAAAATAAACAAAAAGAAGCGCAATTTACCACAAATGGCAGGGGCTGGGGGAGGTGTGAACAAGCGGGCGAGTGAATGGATGAATAGCCGGAACCGAGAAAATTCCGACTATTGTTTGAATAATCAGGCAGTAACGCGCTGCTGGCGGCGCTTCATAACACGCTCGCGTAACGTGTCATAAGCCCAGTTATAGAACATGGTATACGGCAGGAAGAACAGGAAGAAACCTATTTCCAGCGTGAATGCCTGAAGCAGGCTGACGTTCAGCACATACGCCACGATGCTCACCCCGATCACAATAAAACCGCTCTCAAAACCTAAGGCGTGAAATGCTCGCACTTTCGCCGTACGTTTTACCAGGTGCGACGGCCACAGACGGTCAAACAGGGCGTTATAAATGATATTCCAGATCATCGCTGTAGTGGCGAGAAGAATTGTCAGTCCGCCCATTTCCAGCACCGAGCGCTGCATCAACCATGCGGTGGTTGGTGCGAGAACAGCGGTGGCAATGCCTTCAAAGCAGACGGCATGAAAAATACGCTCTACTAACGAGCGGCGTTGGACTGTATCGTGTTGCATAACCTAAAACCTTCTTTGATGCCCGGATAACGGAATGGTGGCAATTTTATCGTTTAATGTGATATCTAAAAGATAGTATCCATCGATAAAGTAGATAGTTCATGCGTTACTCTCCTGAAGCGTTAACGGCATTTGTAGAGACCGTTTCCTGCGGCTCATTTTCTGCTGCGGCTCGTCGGCTGCGTAAAAGCCAGTCCACCATCAGTACGGCCATTGCGCATCTGGAAGCCGACCTTGGTTTTGCGCTGTTTGACCGTTCATCACGCCAGCCAACGCTGACCGAAGAAGGTAAGCGGGTGCTGGGTTATGTGCAGGCGATTCTGACGGCCAGCGAACGACTGGATGAAGCGGCGATCTCGTTGTCGGGTGAAACTGAGGCGCGTCTGACCTTCGTGTTGTCAGACACGCTGCATCCGGATGTGCTGGAAGAGTTGATGGTGCAGTTTGATCGCAAGTTTCCCCATACCGAGTTTGAATGTCTGATTGGCGAAGACGAGGACGTGATCGATCTGCTGCAAAAAGGACGTGCTCAGGTGGGGTTGATCGAAGCGCGGGAGGATTACCCGACCGATATGGGCGTCACGCGCTTGCCGATGCAAACCTGGATGGGATTATATGTTGCGGCATCGCATCCGTTGGCGGCTCAAGAAAAACTGCAGTGGGAGCAGCTACACACCTGGCGCGAGCTGCGTTTGAATACCTATCTGGAAAGCGGGACTAACGTGGCGCGCGGTCCCGTCTGGTCGGCTCCTAACTACCTGTTATTGCTAAGTATGGCTGTTCAGGGATTCGGCTGGTGCGCGCTCCCGTGTGCGCTGGTGGAGGAGTTTGCGGCAGAAAAACCATTGGTTCAATTAAAGCTGCCCGGCTGGCCAAAGGCTATCTCTATCGATCTGTTGTGGAATAAGAAATCACCGCCTGGCGTGGCGGGAAGTTGGCTGCGCGACCATTTACAGCAGAGTGGCGTTCAGATGACCAATAAATGATACGAATTTCCTTTGTGATAAAAATCACCGTTTTTAAACAACCTTGATAACTCTTTTTAACAATCATCTACTATTGCGGTGTTATTTTGCGCTGAGGTGGTGATGAAAGAGGTTGTGATAGTCGGGGCGTTACGGACACCGATTGGCTGCTTCCAGGGGACGCTGGCGCGCCACTCTGCCGTTGAATTAGGCAGCATGGTGGTCAGGGCTTTACTGGAACGCACGGGCGTGGACGTTCATGCTGTGGATGAAGTGATCCTCGGTCAGGTGCTTACCGCAGGTGCCGGGCAGAATCCGGCGCGTCAGTCCGCCATCAATGGTGGGCTACCCAATACCGTTTCCGCCATCACCATTAACGATGTCTGCGGTTCGGGCCTGAAAGCGCTGCATCTGGCGACCCAGGCTATCCAGTGCGGCGAAGCCGACATTGTGATTGCGGGCGGGCAAGAGAATATGAGCCGTGCCCCGCATGTCCTTACCGATAGCCGCACCGGCGCACAGCTGGGGAACAGCCAACTGGTCGACAGCCTGGTACATGACGGTCTGTGGGATGCATTCAACGATTATCACATGGGCGTTACCGCGGAAAACCTGGCGCGAGAATACGGCATTAGCCGCGAATTACAGGATGCCTACGCGCTGCACTCGCAGCACAAAGCGCGGATGGCAATTGATGCTGGACGCTTTAAAGATGAAATCGTGCCGGTGGTAACACAGCGTAATGGGCAATCATTGGTGGTGGATACCGACGAGCAGCCGCGTACCGATGCCAGCGCCGAAGGGCTGGCGCGTCTGGATCCTACCTTTGACAGGCTCGGTTCGGTAACGGCAGGTAACGCGTCATCCATCAATGACGGCGCCGCTGCGGTGATGATGATGAGCGAGGCCAAGGCGCAAGAATTGAACTTACCGGTACTGGCCCGTATTCGCGCCTTTGCCAGCGTTGGGGTCGACCCTGCGCTCATGGGGATTGCGCCAGTGTATGCGACGCGCCGCTGCCTTGAGCGTGTGGGCTGGCAACTGGCTGATGTTGATCTTATCGAAGCTAACGAAGCCTTCGCCGCGCAGGCATTATCCGTTGGGAAAATGCTGGAGTGGGATGAACGGCGGGTGAATGTGAACGGCGGAGCCATTGCGCTCGGTCATCCGATTGGCGCATCTGGCTGCCGAATTCTGGTTTCGCTGGTGCATGAAATGGTGAAACGCCGGGCGCACAAAGGACTGGCAACGCTGTGTATCGGCGGCGGTCAGGGGGTGGCGCTCGCTATCGAACGAGATTAACGATCTTACATTTACCGTCTTAAACGCCTTTCTAAGTGTTTTCCCTGCGCCTGTAAAAAAGCCCTCCAACAGGAGGGCAAGGCCAGTTACAGAAACATACACTCTAAACACAGTCAACTTATCAAAACATTGTTTCATTTCATGTGATTAACTGCGCACTTTGTTAGAAAAGGTGTCTTTTCGACTGATCATCGCGGCTGAATTTTCCATTTTTTATCCCCGCCCCTAATGAATAAATAAATTTATCGTATTGTTATTCAATCATTTTATTAAGGTCCATTTCGCTATTCATACGCGCTAGCGTGATCGCACTTACACTTTTGATAATAAGATGCGGAAAAAGTGAAACATCGTTTTATTTATAATTGAAAACACATTCAGGGAGGAATATCATGAGTGCATAAGATAAAACGGAACAGCGTTTTGCTATTCGTTTAAGCATTCACGGTCAATTTATCACTGGAGGTAAATGTGGACGTAAGACAAAGCATCCATAGTGCGCACGCGAAAACCCTGGACACTCAGGGGCTGCGTAATGAGTTTTTGGTCGAAGAAGTGTTTGTCGCAGATGAATACACCATGGTCTACAGCCACATCGACCGCATCATTGTTGGCGGCATTATGCCAGTAGCCAAAACCGTCTCTGTGGGTGGCGAAGTCGGCAAACAGCTGGGCGTAACCTATTTCCTCGAACGTCGTGAGCTGGGTGTGATCAATATCGGCGGCCCGGGCACGATTACCGTTGACGGCCAGTGCTATGAAATTGGCCATCGCGACGCGCTGTACGTCGGAAAAGGGGCAAAAGAAGTGGTATTCGCCAGTATTGATACGACAAAACCGGCGAAGTTTTACTACAACTGCGCGCCGGCCCACACGACTTACCCAACTAAGAAAGTCACGCCTGCAGACGTTGCGCCAGTGACGCTGGGCGATAACCTCACCAGTAACCGTCGTACCATCAACAAATACTTTGTGCCGGATGTTCTGGAAACCTGCCAGTTGAGCATGGGTCTGACTGAACTGGCACCGGGTAACCTGTGGAACACCATGCCGTGTCATACCCATGAACGTCGTATGGAAGTCTATTTCTACTTCAATATGGAAGAAGATACCTGCGTCTTCCACATGATGGGGCAGCCTCAGGAAACGCGTCATATTGTGATGCACAACGAGCAGGCGGTGATTTCTCCAAGCTGGTCTATTCACTCCGGTGTCGGCACAAAAGCGTATACGTTCATTTGGGGCATGGTAGGCGAAAACCAGGTCTTTGATGATATGGACCATGTTGCAGTAAAAGATCTGCGCTAGTTGCGGGCGACAGCCGTGCCTGCTGCGGCGGGCATTATAAAAAATTAAGGATTTACAATGATTTTGAATGCATTCTCTCTTGAAGGTAAAGTCGCCGTTGTGACCGGTTGTGACACCGGTTTGGGTCAGGGTATGGCGCTGGGCCTGGCGGAAGCGGGCTGCGATATCGTCGGTATCAACATTGTTGAACCGACAGAAACCATCGAACGTGTGACCGCACTGGGCCGCCGTTTTTTAAGCCTGACCGCCGATCTGCGTCAAATCGACGGTATTCCGGCGCTGCTGGAGCGCGCAGTGGCAGAATTCGGCCATATCGATATTCTGGTCAACAACGCGGGTCTTATCCGTCGTGACGATGCGATCGATTTCAGCGAAAAAGACTGGGATGACGTGATGAACCTGAACATTAAGAGCGTGTTCTTTATGTCTCAGGCTGCGGCGAAGCACTTTATCGCCCAGGGTAACGGCGGCAAAATTATCAACATCGCCTCTATGCTTTCCTTCCAGGGCGGGATCCGCGTGCCGTCTTACACCGCGTCTAAAAGCGGCGTAATGGGTGTTACCCGTCTGATGGCGAACGAGTGGGCAAAACATAACATCAACGTCAACGCGATTGCACCGGGTTACATGGCGACGAATAACACTCAACAGCTGCGTGCTGATGAGCAGCGTAGCGCAGAAATCCTTGATCGTATTCCGGCGGGGCGTTGGGGTCTGCCGAGCGACCTGATGGGGCCTGTCGTGTTCCTGGCGTCCAGCGCATCTGACTATATCAACGGCTATACCGTTGCGGTAGACGGCGGCTGGCTGGCGCGTTAATTGCTTTCCAGAGTCAACAAACCCTGCTAAATGGCAGGGTTTTTTTTACTTTTGAATCATTAAAATCCATATTGTGGTTATAAATTATTCCATATTAAATTTCATGTGTATCAATTTATTATTTTTAATATTCTTTAATATCAATAAATTAAATTTAATTGAGTGATTGTCGGTAAATTTTAAAATTGGAATATCCATCACATAACGATGTGGTGTAGCTATTTAATCCATGTTTTTGCCGTTTCCCGCCTGACGCTTCCTGCAAGGGATGCCTTACTTTCAATGGCATGGTTACTCTGTATCTGGCAGGAAAAAATGGTCTCAATAAATAATGATGCTGCTTTAGCGCCGCGCCCAGTGCGCGATACGCGACGTATGAATATGTTTGTTTCTATCTCTGCGGCTGTCGCAGGGTTGTTATTCGGCCTGGACATTGGTGTGATTGCCGGGGCGTTGCCTTTCATCACCGATCACTTTGTGTTGACCAGCCGCCTGCAGGAGTGGGTGGTCAGCAGCATGATGCTGGGCGCGGCAATTGGTGCGCTGTTTAACGGTTGGCTGTCATTCCGCCTGGGACGTAAATACAGTCTGATGGCGGGGGCGATCCTTTTCGTCGTCGGATCTCTGGGCTCGGCGTTTGCCTCCAGCGTAGAAATGCTCATTTTTGCCCGCGTGGTACTGGGCGTTGCGGTGGGGATCGCCTCATACACCGCACCGCTCTATCTCTCTGAAATGGCAAGCGAAAACGTGCGTGGCAAGATGATCAGTATGTATCAGCTGATGGTGACGTTGGGCATCGTTCTGGCCTTTTTGTCTGATACCGCGTTCAGCTACAGCGGTAACTGGCGCGCTATGCTGGGCGTGCTGGCGCTTCCGGCTGTATTGCTGATTATTCTGGTTGTGTTCCTGCCCAACAGCCCGCGCTGGCTGGCGGAAAAAGGTCGCCACATTGAAGCTGAAGAAGTATTGCGCATGCTGCGCGATACGTCAGAAAAGGCCCGCGATGAGCTGAACGAAATCCGTGAAAGCTTGAAGCTGAAGCAGGGTGGTTGGGCGCTGTTTAAAATTAACCGTAACGTGCGCCGCGCAGTTTTTCTTGGGATGTTACTGCAGGCGATGCAGCAGTTCACCGGGATGAACATCATCATGTATTACGCGCCGCGCATTTTCAAAATGGCGGGTTTTACCACCACAGAGCAGCAGATGATTGCCACGCTGGTGGTTGGCTTAACGTTTATGTTCGCTACCTTTATTGCCGTCTTCACGGTCGACAAAGCAGGACGTAAACCGGCGCTGAAAATTGGTTTCAGCGTAATGGCCATCGGGACGCTGGTGCTCGGATATTGCCTGATGCAGTTTGATAACGGCACGGCTTCCAGTGGACTATCCTGGCTGTCAGTTGGCATGACGATGATGTGTATTGCAGGCTATGCGATGAGCGCCGCGCCGGTGGTGTGGATCCTGTGTTCGGAAATTCAGCCGCTGAAATGCCGTGATTTTGGTATTACCTGCTCCACCACCACCAACTGGGTGTCGAACATGATCATTGGTGCAACGTTCCTGACGCTGCTCGATAGCATTGGCGCGGCTGGTACGTTCTGGCTATATACTGCGCTGAACGTCGTGTTTATCGGTATTACGTTCTGGCTGATTCCAGAAACCAAAAATGTCACGCTTGAGCATATCGAACGTAAGCTGATGGCAGGTGAGAAGTTAAGAGATATTGGCGTGTAAGTGAGCAGGGAGCCCGATAGAACAACTGATTATCGGGCTCTCATTACTACTTATTTCAGTGTGGAGCCGCCTGCCTTGCGAGGAGATCCTTAGCAGACAGCCCGGTTATCTTTAGTATAATTTCATGGCTAATACCATTCGCTAACATCATCTGGGCAATGCGTAACGCTTCTTGTTGTTTGGCTTCTTGTTGCAACACTTCCGCAATAGTCATCAGACTTTCCTTTTGCTGTGGTACCCGCTGAGCGACTTCACGGATAAATTTATCTACGTGAGGCGTATTTCCAAACTGCATCATGTAATTAAATAGCGTTTTGAGCTGGCTGTCATTAGCGTATCCCGTAGCCAGCAGCGAGACCAGTTGTTCCACTAATCCCATTAAATCACGCTTGCGGATATGTTTTTGCATCAATTCCAGCAGTGCTATACGGCGATGTTGCATAATTTCGTCATCGGGTATTACGGTGATATCTACCAGCGGAAATGTTGCTGAGTATAGCTGTCGTGCCACTATGGGGTCGTCAAACTCATCCAGCCAGCAGAGTGAAAAGGGGTAGGGGCTGAGTGCGCCATGATAAAACAGCATCGGTATCACCAAAGGTAATGTTTTATGGCCAGCATCCAGATGGCGTTGCATTGCGGCCATTGCATAGCGCATTAGCCGAAATGCCATGTGAGCGTCTGGCGAACTCTGATGCTCGATAACAACATAGATATACCCATCGCCTTCATTTGTTTTTAATGACCACAGTACGTCGGAGTAGCTGGCTCGCAGGCTATCCTCAATAAAACTGCCTGATTCCAGTTTTAGTGTTTGCAGATCACATAGCTCCCGCAAGGTTGATGGAAGATAGATATCCAGAAAATCTCTTGCGGTATCAGGATGGTACAAGAACTGTTTGAAGACTGCGTCATGTGGAGTGGATGTTGTCATTTTTGTCATGGCGATCCGTCACCGTTAATTAAGATAACGTGACTGTAATCGCCCACATGGCGAGACGCATCGGGTGATTAATGCTTATGCGAATTGGTATCGAAGGAAAATGCCCCACATTGTAACGTATTCATTTTTAGGGAACTGAGTACGCATTTTAGCGTGTTCTCAAACCGGTCAGTAGCACGGCTTGAGAACAACGAAATTACCCGTGTAGAAAATCTTCGCGTATGGGCGTAAAGGTATCCAGCAGCGTTCCCGGTTTTAAACAGACGCAGCCATGCATAATGTTGGGTTGTTTATACAGGGTATCGCCCGCCCTAACGACATGCTTTTCTTCGCCGATGGTAAATTCAAACTCACCGGACAACACGTAAGTCAGCTGCTCGTGCGGATGATTGTGCATCGGGCCTATCGCGCCTTGCTCAAAGTTCACCTCAACCGCCATCATGTTACCGTCGTGAGCAAGAATGCGCCGGGTAACGCCATTGCCCAGATCGTCAAGCGTGGTCTCTTTATGAAAAATAAACATCCGGCCTTCCTGTAATTAATTAAAACAATGTTTCATTGAACCTATATCAGAAAATTAAAAAAAGAAATGCACGCCAACATATGTGGAAAGTTGATCACATCTTTGGTTCACTGGAGAGACAACAACGAGTCAGGGGAAATGATGAAAACGATCGGTCTGTTAGGCGGTATGAGCTGGGAATCTACTATTCCTTATTATCGACTCATTAATGAAGGGGTAAAACAGCGTCTGGGTGGCCTGCATTCTGCGCAGATTCTGTTGCACAGCGTGGATTTTCACGAGATTGAGTTGTGCCAGAGTCGCGGTGAGTGGGATAAAGCAGGCGATATTCTGGCGCAGGCGGCGCTGGGGTTACAGCAGGCGGGTGCGGAAGGGATTGTGCTGTGTACCAACACCATGCACAAGGTTGCTGAGGCGATTGAAAGCGCCTGTGATGTGCCGTTCCTGCATATTGCCGACGCGACGGGGCGGGCGATACAAAAGCAGCAGATGAGCAACGTGGCGCTACTGGGTACGCGCTACACCATGGAACAGGATTTTTACCGCGGTCGTTTACAGACTGAATTTGGCATTAGCACGCTGATTCCTGAAGCTGATGACCGTCAGAAAATAAACCAGATTATTTTCGATGAGCTGTGTCTCGGTGAGTTCAGTGAGGCTTCCCGCGATTATTACCTGGGCGTCATCGACCAACTGGCGAAACAGGGGGCGCAAGGGGTGATATTTGGCTGTACTGAGATTGGTCTGCTGGTTCCCGCCGAGCTAAGCCCACTACCGGTTTTCGACACCGCGGCAATCCATGCGCAAGATGCGGTGGCATTTATGCTTTCGGTTGTGGATGCAAAATAGCCTCCAGCGGGTCAATAAGACTTGGTAGATGGTCCTGCAGATGCGCCGTAAAAGCATCAACCAGCGCCGAGGCGGGGCGATGAAGTGGGTGAATCAGGCTGACCGTAAAGGGTACCGAAATACTGAAGCGGCGGATGACGACCCCGCTACTGGCGTAATCCAGCGCGGTCAGTGGGTTTACCACCGAGATCCCCACGCCTGCCCGCACCATTGCACAAATTGAAGCGGCGCTATGGGTTTCAATCACCATACGGCGCTTCACCTGGTGCTCATTAAACAGGGTATCCAGTAGCTGACGGTAACTGTCGGTCCGTGACAGGCTGATGTAGTTTTCTCCCTGAAAATCCTGCGGCGTTAACACCGCTTTCTTAGTCAGCGGATGCCCCTGGGGCAGCACGCACACTTCATCCAGCGCCAGCAATTCGGTGCGTTTCGTTCCGGCAGGCGTATGCAGCGTTTCCGTTAACCCCAGATCGTGGCGCTGCGCCGACAGCCACTCTTCCAGCAGCGGTGACTCCTGCGGCACTATCTGAATATTGACCTGTGGATAGCGTGCGAGGAATGGCTGCAGCAGTGGTGGTAAAAAAGACTGTGAGAATACCGGCAGGCAAACAATCGACAATTCGCCCTGGCGAAACTCGCGCAGGCTTTCGGCGGCGCTCACAATTCTGTCCAGGCCGTACCACGAACGTTGCACCTCTTCAAACAGACGTAACCCTTGCACGGTTGGGTGCAGCCGGCCACGCGAGCGTTCAAACAGCGTTAATCCCAGTACTTTCTCGAATCGGGCCAGTTCCCGACTGACGGTGGGCTGCGAGGTGTGGAGCATGCGCGCGGCTTCCGTCAGATTGCCTGCCGTCATGATGGCGTGGAAAATTTCGATGTGTCGCAGGTTAACGGCGGGCATGGGCAATCCTCGAATGAACCAATCCATATCATTTTTGCATAGACTCACGATAAAACGATATTTTTTATTCTTTTCGGGCTGTGGCGTAATCATAAAAAAGCCAATACCGGAGCACACCATGCCACGCCCACTCAACAACACAGACACTGACCTGACCGCCGACAACCTGCTGCGCCTGCCTGCCGAATTCGGCTGCCCGGTGTGGGTCTATGATGCGCAGATTATTCGCGCCCAGATTGCCAAACTGAGTCAGTTTGACGTGGTGCGTTTTGCCCAGAAAGCATGTTCGAATATTCATATTTTGCGCCTGATGCGCGAGCAGGGCGTGAAGGTTGATTCCGTCTCGCTTGGCGAAATTGAACGTGCGCTAGCGGCAGGTTTTGTTCCGGGGAAAGATGAAATCGTCTTTACCGCCGATATGATTGATGAAGCGACGCTTGCGCGGGTGCGTGAATTGCGCATTCCGGTAAATGCCGGGTCGGTGGATATGCTGGAACAACTGGGTCAGGTCTCGCCGGGCCATCGCGTGTGGCTACGCGTAAACCCTGGCTTTGGGCATGGACACAGTCAGAAAACCAATACTGGCGGCGAGAACAGCAAGCACGGGATCTGGTATAGCGATCTTCCCGCGGCGCTGGAGGTGATTCAGCGCTACAAGCTGAAGCTGGTGGGGATTCATATGCATATTGGTTCTGGTGTGGACTACGCGCATCTGGAGCAGGTGTGCGGTGCGATGGTGCGCCAGGTGGTTGAATTTGATCAGGATCTGGAGGCGATCTCCGCGGGCGGCGGTTTATCAATTCCGTATCGCGAAGGTGAAGAGGCGATCGATACCGATCACTACTTTGGATTGTGGAACGCTGCGCGTGAGCAGATTGCTAAACACTTGGGGCATCCGGTCGCGCTTGAGATAGAGCCGGGTCGTTTTCTGGTCGCGGAAGCCGGCGTGCTGGTAGCACAGGTACGCAGCGTAAAAGAGATGGGCAGCCGTCACTTTGTGCTGATCGATGCGGGCTTCAACGATCTGATGCGCCCGGCGATGTACGGCAGCTATCACCATATCTCCGCGCTGGCTGGGGATGGTCGCTCTCTGGAACACACCCCGCAACGGGAAACCGTGGTGGCCGGGCCGCTGTGCGAATCGGGCGACGTGTTTACCCAGCAGGAGGGCGGAAATGTGGAAACCCGTCTGTTGCCTGCGGTGGTGCCGGGTGATTATCTGGTCTTGCATGATACCGGGGCGTACGGCGCGTCAATGTCGTCAAACTACAATAGCCGTCCTCTGCTGCCGGAGGTTTTGTTCGATAACGGCGTGGCGCGGCTGATTCGCCGTCGCCAGACCATTGATGAGCTGTTAGCGCTGGAATTAATCTGATTACAGCGTTGTGAAATGCCGGATAAGCGTAGCGCCATCCGGCCTATGAAATTAACTGTGGGGCCTGTTGGCCGGATAAGGCGCTTGTGCCGCCATCCGGCATTTAATTACTTAAAGTACGGCCCGAGCGTTACTGAGTCACGTAGTACCAGTTTGCCGGTAAACGGTGGGATTGGCTCCACGCTCTCGCCGTTGGCCAGCCGGATAGCCTGGTCGATTGCCGTGGTTATCATGGTATCAATCGGCAGATAAACGGTAGACAGCCCCGGCTCCAGCCATTTGGCGCTGGGTGCATCATCAAAACCAAACAGTGAGACGTCCGTTGGGATCCTCAGCCCGGCCTGATGTAACGCTTTTGATGCGCCTAATGCCATGTCATCGTTACAGGCGAACAGTGCGCTGAATTTAACCCCTTCCTCCAGCAGTTCACGACAGGCTTCATAGCCTCGCGTCATCGTGGAGTCGCCGTATTTGACCTTGTCGGGATCCCAGGGAATACCGTTTTTTTCCAGCGCTTTACGATACCCCATCAGGCGGGATTTACCGGTCGGGGTATGGCCTGGCACAGTGATACAAGCAATATCGCTATGGCCCTGGGAGATAAGATAATTGACCGCCTGATAGGCCGCGTCTTCCTGTTCAAAGAAAATCGCGCGATCGCGGGCCTGGCTGACATCACGGTTGATGACCAGCAAGGGCATAGCGATGCTGTTCATAAGCGACATTATCTCTTTTTCACTCATATAGCGGGTATAGAGAATAATGGCGTCGCACTGCCTGTCCGCCAGCATTTGCACGGCTTCTTGCTCACGTTCTGGTGTGTCGTGTCCGTCGGTGACGATCAACTGCTTGCCGTGAGATTCCGTCTGGCGTGAAGCCTGTTGCAGCAGCCGGCCAAAGTAGAATCCATCAAATGTAGAAACCACCAGACCAATACTGTTGCTGGTGCGGTTTGCCAAAGATCGCGCTAAAAAATTAGGCCGATAATCAAGTGCCTGCATGGCCTTAAACACTTTCTGGCGCGTGCTCTCTTTTACCTGACCCGTGCCATTCAGTACGCGCGAAACGGTCGCTTTTGAGACGCCTGCGTGTCGTGAAACGTCCAACATCGTAGTCATAACGCTATCCTGGTTAATCGTTTGACGATGAATTCCCCGGCTCTGTCAGCGTTGAAACGGAATGGCGACGCACCAGAGTTGGGTTAAAAACGTGGGTAATTTCAGGCACGGGGCGCTTCTCCGCCAGCGCGAGCGCCAGTTCGGCAGCCTGGGTTGCCATCGTCACGATCGGATAGCGCACCGTGGTCAGACGCGGGCGCACGTAGCGGGAAACCAGCACATCATCAAAACCAATCAGCGAGATTTCTCCCGGTACATCAATGCCGTTATCATTTAATACGCCCATGGCACCAGCCGCCATTGAGTCGTTGTAGCAGGCTACCGCAGTGAAGTTTTTGCCACGACCAAGTAACTCGGTCATCGCCTGTTCACCGCCGCTTTCATCCGGTTCACCAAACGTTACCAGGCGATCGCTGACCGGTATATTGCTCTCTGCCAGCGCGTCGTAATAGCCTTGCAGACGATCTTCCGCATCTGAAATTGTGTGATTGGAGCACAGATAGCCAATGCGTGTATGGCCCTGTTGAATGAGGTGCCGGGTCGCGAGCCATGCGCCGAAACGGTCATCAAGGGCAACGCAGCGTTGTTCGAATCCTGGCAGAATTCGGTTAATTAATACCATGCCGGGGATTTGCTTCATTAGTGATGCCAGCTCAGCATCCGGGATGATTTTTGCGTGGACAACAAGGGCTGCGCAGCGGTGGCGAATGAGCTGTTCAATCGCCTGTCGTTCCTTCTGTTCGTTATGGTAGCCGTTGCCAATCAGCAAAAAATTACCGGTGTTATAGGCCACCTGCTCGACAGCTTTAACCATTGCCCCAAAGAATGGATCGGACACATCACCAACTACCAGACCGATGGTCTCTGTGGATTGTTGTGCCAGCGCACGCGCGTTGGCGTTGGGGTGGTAGCTGAGTGATTCCATTGCACTCGTTACAGCCAGGCGCGATGCTTCGCTGGCTTTAGGGGAATCATTAATCACTCGAGAAACGGTGGCGACTGATACACCTGCTAGTCGGGCTACATCCTTTATGGTCGCCATGATAGTACCTGTTGTGGGTAAACGCTTACATTCCGTCAGTGTTACGGAAAATGGCTGGCTGTTCAAGCAGATTGCCCGTCAGAACGTCGCAAATGTGAGCGCACACGAGCGAAGTAAGACAGAAAATAGAAAATGCTAATTTTTGCTTACACTTTGCGATGTGCTGTTGCGATTGTTCGCTAGTGAGGGAACTGAGCAGATTGCTAGAGTTGAGATCCCAGAGGTATTGATAGGTGAAATCAACTTTCGGGTTGATCACTAGAATTACACCAGCCTGCGCAGATGCGCAGGTTTTTTTTTACCTTCAGCCTATCTGTAACAGTAACCGATAATTTACACAACTCGTTGCATTTGGGTTCATTCCTTTGCGTTTTCGCACTGGCGTATCTGGCTGCTGACGACCACAATCAAGATCCCAGAGGTATTGATTGGTGAGATTATTCGGTACGCACTTCGTACCTGTCTCTTGCACCAACCTGCGCGGATGCGCAGGTTTTTTTTCGGATTGTATTTAACAGTTACCTGTCGCGCCTATTCCCCAACTCGTATACTCTCCCACCATTGATGTTTATATAATTAATGGCACAGGGAGTTGAGATGCTATTTGGCTTTTTTCGTAATCTGTTTCGCGTGCTTTTCCGCGTTCGCGTCACGGGCGATGTCAGCGCGCTACAGGGAGAACGCGTTCTAATCACTCCCAACCATGTCTCATTTATAGACGGCATCCTGTTGGCGCTCTTTTTACCGATTCGTCCCGTCTTCGCTGTTTACACCTCGATCAGCCAGCAATGGTATATGCGCTGGCTAACCCCGCTGATTGATTTCGTTCCGTTAGATCCAACCAAACCGATGTCGATTAAACATCTGGTTCGTCTGGTCGAACAGGGCCGTCCGGTGGTTATCTTCCCGGAAGGGCGTATTTCGACCACCGGCTCGTTAATGAAAATCTATGACGGTGCCGGGTTTGTCGCCGCTAAGTCGGGAGCGACGGTCGTACCTGTACGCATTGAGGGCGCAGAGCTTTCCCGCTTTAGCCGCCTGAAAGGTTTGGTTAAACAGCGATTCTTCCCGCGCATCCGCTTACACATCCTACCGCCGACACAACTGCCGATGCCGGAAGCACCGCGAGCTCGCGATCGCCGTAAAATCGCCGGAGAGATGCTGCATCAAATTATGATGGAAGCACGCATGGCGGTTCGTCCGCGTGAGACGCTCTACGAGTCGCTGCTGGCGGCGAAATACCGTTTTGGCGCAGGCAAAAACTGCATTGAAGATATTAATTTCACTCCGGACAGCTACCGTAAACTGCTGACGAAAACGCTGTTTGTCGCGCGTATTCTGGAAAAATACAGCACCGAGGGTGAAAGAATCGGCCTGATGCTGCCAAATGCGGGAATCAGCGCGGCGGTCATTTTTGGCGCCATTGCGCGTCGACGCATTCCAGCCATGATGAACTACACCGCGGGTGTGAAAGGATTAACCAGCGCCATTACTGCGTCTGAAATAAAGACGATCTTCACATCCCGACAGTTTCTCGATAAAGGCAAACTCTGGCATTTACCGGAACAGCTCACCCAGGTGCGTTGGGTGTATCTGGAAGACTTGAAAGCTGATGTGACCTTTAGCGATAAGCTGTGGATTTTCTCACATCTGCTGGCACCGCATCTGGCGCAGGTGAAGCAGCAGCCGGAAGACGCTGCGGTGATCCTCTTTACCTCCGGTTCAGAAGGCCATCCGAAAGGCGTGGTTCACAGTCATAAAAGCATTCTGGCGAACGTTGAGCAGATTAAAACGATTGCCGATTTCACCGCCGATGACCGCTTTATGTCGGCGCTGCCGCTGTTCCACTCCTTTGGGCTAACGGTGGGATTATTCACGCCGCTACTGACTGGCGCAGAAGTGTTTCTTTATCCCAGCCCGCTGCATTACCGCATTGTGCCAGAGCTGGTATACGACCGGAACTGCACCGTGTTGTTTGGTACGTCAACGTTCCTAGGCAACTACGCGCGTTTCGCGCATCCATACGATTTCCATCGCCTGCGCTATGTGGTTGCGGGAGCGGAAAAACTGCAGGACAGCACAAAGCAACTGTGGCAGGAGAAATTTGGCCTGCGTGTCCTTGAGGGCTATGGGGTGACGGAATGTGCGCCGGTTGTGTCGATTAACGTACCGATGGCGGCAAAATCGGGAACGGTAGGGCGCATCTTGCCTGGTATGGATGCTCGACTGTTGGCCGTTCCGGGAATTGAGGACGGTGGGCGTTTACAGCTGAAAGGCCCTAATATTATGAGCGGCTATTTGCGCGTCGAAAAACCTGGGGTGCTGGAAGTGCCGACGGCAGAGAATGCGCAAGGTGAGATTGAGCGCGGCTGGTATGATACCGGAGACATCGTGCGCTTTGATGAAAATGGCTTTGTACAGATTCAGGGGCGCGCCAAACGTTTTGCTAAAATTGCCGGAGAGATGGTGTCGCTGGAAATGGTTGAGCAACTGGCGCTGGCGGTATCAGCAGACAAAATGCACGCCACTGCGATCAAGAGTGATGCCAGCAAAGGTGAGGCGCTGGTGCTGTTTACCACTGATAGCGAACTCACGCGTGAAAAACTCCAGCAGTATGCGCGGGCACACGGCGTACCTGAACTCGCCGTACCGCGTGATATACGCCACCTGAAGCAACTCCCATTACTCGGCAGCGGTAAGCCGGATTTTGTTACGCTGAAAAGCTGGGTCGATGAGCCGGAAAAACAACATGAGTGAGTCAGTGCACACTAACACGTCAATCTGGTCCAAAGGGATGATGTCCGTTATCGCCGCGCAGTTTCTGTCAGCGTTTGGCGATAACGCGTTGCTGTTTGCTACGCTGGCGTTGCTGAAGGAGCAATTTTATCCGGACTGGAGCCAGCCTATCCTGCAAATGGTGTTTGTGGGTGCTTACATTCTGTTTGCGCCGTTTGTTGGACAGGTGGCGGATAGCTTTGCCAAAGGCAGAGTGATGATGTTCGCGAACTCCCTGAAACTGCTGGGTGCGGCAAGTATTTGCTTCGGCATTAATCCGTTTCTCGGGTATACGCTAGTGGGGATTGGCGCGGCGGCGTATTCACCGGCCAAGTATGGCATTCTCGGTGAACTGACCACCGGCGACAAACTGGTGAAAGCCAACGGCCTGATGGAAGCTTCCACCATTGCCGCGATTCTGCTCGGTTCTGTCGCCGGCGGCGTTCTGGCCGACTGGCACGTGATTGCCGCGCTTTCTGCCTGTGCGCTGGCCTATGCTGGCGCAGTGGTCGCTAACCTGTATATCCCGAAACTGGCCGCGGCTCGCCCTGGCCAGTCCTGGCATCTGGGGAAAATGACGCGCAGTTTCTTCTGTGCCGCCTCCTCGCTGTGGCGCAACGGTGAAACACGCTTCTCGTTGGTGGGAACCAGCCTTTTCTGGGGCGCGGGCGTTACGCTGCGTTTTCTGCTGGTACTGTGGGTTCCGGTGGCGCTCGGCATCACCGATAACGCCACGCCGACCTATCTCAATGCCATGGTAGCGATCGGGATTGTCGTCGGCGCGGGGGCGGCTGCGAAGCTGGTGACGCTGGAAACCGTGTCGCGTTGTATGCCTGCGGGGATCCTGATTGGCGTCGTGGTGCTGATTTTTTCTCTTCAACATTCGCTGCTTCCGGCCTACGCATTGCTGATGCTTATCGGCGTGTGTGGTGGGTTCTTTGTGGTGCCGCTGAATGCGTTGCTGCAGGAACGGGGTAAGAAAAGCGTCGGCGCAGGTAATGCGATTGCGGTGCAAAACCTGGGTGAAAACAGCGCGATGCTGTTGATGTTGGGTATTTACTCACTGGCGGTGCTGGTGGGGATTCCGGCGGTAGCGATTGGTATTGGGTTCGGTGCGCTGTTTGCGCTGGCGATTGCGGCGCTGTGGATTTGGCAGCGCCGCCATTAGTCTGTTATATGCTGTTGCAACCAGGCCTACAGGGAACGCTGTCTGTAGGCCTGATAAGCGCAGCGCCATCAGGCGCTAACTGTTAAGGTGCAGGATAGGTATACACCTGATGCACCGCTTCAATCTCTGCCAGCACTTCCTCGCTCAACTCCAGATGCAGACTTTCAACGTTGGTTTTTAGCTGCTCCATGGTCGTGGCGCCCAGCAAAGTGCTGGCGACAAACGGCTGACGACGCACGAATGCCAGCGCCATTTGCGCAGGATCCAGATTATGGCGTTTCGCGATATCCACATAGGCCGCAACGGCTTTCTGCGTCTGCTCGCCGCTGTAGCGCGTGAAACGGCTAAACAGCGTATTGCGTGCACCGGCAGGTTTCGCGCCGTTCAGGTATTTCCCGGTTAATGTACCGAAGCCCAGGCAAGAGTAGGCCAGCAGCTCAACGCCTTCATACTGGCTCACTTCTGCCAGTCCAACCTCAAAGCTGCGGTTCAGCAGGCTGTAGGGGTTCTGGATGGTGGCGATGCGTGGCAGATCGTGTTTGTCCGCCAGGTGCAGATAGCGCATCACGCCAAAAGCGGTTTCATTAGAAACGCCGATGTAGCGAATTTTCCCGGCGCGCTGAAACTCTGCCAATGCGTCCAGCGTATCCAGCAGGGAAACGACCGGCGCGGAGTCTGTCCAGCTGTAGCCTAACTTACCAAAGCAGTTGGTCGGGCGCTGCGGCCAGTGAACCTGATACAGATCCAGGTAATCGGTTTGCAGTCTTTTCAGGCTGTCGTGCAGCGCTTCACGGATATTTTTACGATCCAGCGCCTGATTCGGGCGGATGCCGCTGTCGTTGTTGCGTGATGGTCCGCTGACCTTAGAAGCGACGATCAGCTTTTCGCGGCTGCCGTGTTTGGCGAGCCAGTTACCTACGTAGGTTTCGGTGAGACCCTGGGTTTCAGGACGCGGCGGTACCGGATACATCTCGGCAACGTCGATCAAATTAATGCCCTGTGCTACGGCATAATCGAGCTGTGCATGTGCGTCGGCTTCGCTGTTTTGTTCACCAAACGTCATTGTGCCCAGCCCCAGTGTACTGACTTCCAGCGAGCTGTGGGGTATACGGTGATATTGCATAGCCGTTTCCTTTTTATAATCACGACATAAGGATTATAAAAATGGCTGAGGGAAGCGAAAAAGGGAAGTAAAATTGTTAAGGCCAGCGCGCTGCTGACCTCAACCATCAGCGTTCAATGATTTGGGACACATCATCGCGGTTAATCTGCATCGCATTGCCCTGCTGGTCGTGATAGCTCACCAGACCGGTATCATCGTCAATTTCTGGTTTTCCATCGGTCAGGATCATTCGACCATCTTTTGTCGCCATTACATAATCGCTGCTGCATCCGGAAACGGCAAAAGCCAGTCCTACGGCGGAAATCAAAACTGCCCATTTTTTCATCTGCTTATCCTCACATGGCCTGCGTCTGACAATAGTTTAGTAATAACGCGAAGTTGTGCAGGGTGAAAGCAGTAAAATCTTAAACTGTGAGAAGGGGTAGGTGTGGTGGGCATTCGCTCCCCTTGCAGGGAGCGATGGATTTCATCAGAGCGGATTTTTTTTATTACGCCACAGGTTCAGGGTCTCTACCGCGATAGAGAAGAACATGGCGAAATAGATATATCCTTTCGGAACGTGGACGTCGAAACTTTCCAGAATCAGCGTAAAACCGACCAGAATCAGGAACGAGAGCGCCAGCATTTTTACTGAAGGGTGGCGATCGACAAACTCACCAATTGGGCGAGCAGCAAACATCATCACGCCTACGGCAATCACTACTGCCGCCATCATGATAAACAGATGGTCAGACAGGCCAACCGCAGTAATTACGGAATCCAGGCTGAAGATAATGTCTAACAACATGATCTGCACAATTGCGCCCAGGAAAGAAGATACGCGGGTTTTCAGCCCCTCTTCCTCACCTTCAATGGATTCGTGGATCTCCTTACTGGCTTTCCAGATCAGGAACAATCCCCCCAGCAGAAGGATCAGGTCGCGTGCTGATATCGCCTCGCCAAACAACTCGAATAGCGGGTTTGTCAGTCGCGTTACCCAGGCGATAGAAGCCAGCAGTGCCAGACGCATGATCATCGCCGCCGCCAGCCCAATACGTCGGGCATGATTGCGTTGCGCTGTCGGGAGTTTGGCTACAACCAGAGAAAGGAAAATAATATTGTCGATCCCAAGAACGATCTCCAGCAGCGTCAGCGTACCGAGCGCAAGCCAAGCGTTAGGATCGGTTATCCATGCAAATAACATCGAACAAAGTCCTGCCAAAAAAAAGAAGCGGTAATTATAGGCCCGTAACGCGGCGGGTGAAAGGCCGGGCCGTGCCTATTGCGCCTGGAACAAGAAATGTCGCTCAAGCAATGCGCGGGTGAAGTTCTTTTTCAGGTAAAAGCCGCGTGGCAGGGTCAGGATGGGCTCGCCGTTGGCGCCAATGGCCTCGGTAAGCGCGCGGGCGTTGGCGGCTTTAGGACGCAGTTGCAGTACTTCCCCATGGCGAGCGGTGATGCGTTCGACATGACCTAACACAATCATGTCCATTAATTCTTCCCAGTCCAGACGCAATTGCTGGTCCTCTTCTTCATTCGGGCTCCACAGCAGGGGAGAGCCGACGCGGCGCTCAGCCAGCGGGATGCTGCGTTCGCCTTCTACCGGGATCCACAGAACGCGTTTGAGTTTGTGCCGTACATGGCTGGTTTCCCAGGTGACGCCGGTATTGCCGGTTAACGGTGCCACGCACACAAAGGTGGTTTCCAGCGGTCTGCCAAGACTGTCCACAGGGATCGTTTTCAGCTCCACGCCCAGCGCCGCAAAATCCTGCTCTGGTTTACTGCCCGCGCTGGCACCGAGCCAGATTTCCAGTAGCACGCCAATCCAGCCTTTATCGCGCTTAAGATCCTTCGGCGTAACGATTCCCGCCATTGCCGCTAATTCTCCCAACGCGTAGCCCGAAAGCTGTCGTGCCTGGCTCAGCAACTGGGCTTCAGATTCAGGGGGAGAAAGCAACGGACGGAGTTCTGGCATCGGGTTAACCCTTAGGTGAAAAAATGAGCAATGATTTTATACCGTGTGGACAGAGTTTATCTTTTTCCACATGCTTTATTCAATTATATGATTTATATTGGTTTTTAGATTCACGTTCGCAGAGTTGCGCAACAGCGAAGCGGGTTTTCCAATTCTGGTCACTGACAATGAACAGGATCTTACACCATGTTATCCACAGAAAGATGGGATAACTGTGAAAAACACCCACTACTGTTTCAATTTACAGCCTTGACGTGCGACGAAAATCGAATTTTCACACAAATTGTGCCTAACTTATTGGCATAATCTGTGGATAAAACCAACGCTGGTCGATCTTTCATCAGCGTGAAGATCGTATGCGTGATGTACATCACGTTTCTGTGTGTTTATCTGCGTGGATCAGTTTTAACTTTATGAATGTATAAGACTATTTTTTATATGTGACAAATGTCTTATTCGGACTGTTCTGGGTTTTCCCATAGTAATTCCGTACTTCTTCACAACTATATCCACAGAAAAGGTGAATAAAATCGCCTTGCTTGCCCTTCTTCTGTTTATAACTCGGCCTTTAACTGTGAGTTATTCAATTGTTATTAGAATATCGCACCCTTAACAGAGTGGTTTACCGCCCCTCAGGAGTGTGAAACAATCGTTTGTATATAAGGTTTATGTTGAGGTAGTCCGGTGATTGATGACGATGGCTACCGCCCGAATGTAGGGATAGTAATTTGTAACCGCCAGGGGCAGGTCATGTGGGCCCGGCGATTTGGTCAGCACTCCTGGCAATTTCCACAAGGTGGGATCAACGCAGGAGAGACAGCAGAGCAGGCGATGTACCGGGAACTCTTTGAAGAAGTGGGTCTCAGTCGTAAAGATGTACGGATCCTTGCTTCTACTCGTAACTGGTTGCGTTACAAGTTACCGAAACGTTTGGTGCGTTGGGACACGAAGCCGGTTTGTATCGGCCAGAAACAAAAGTGGTTTCTTCTGCAATTGGTCAGCAGCGATGCTGAAATCAATATGCAAACCAGCAGTACACCTGAGTTCGACGGCTGGCGCTGGGTGAGTTACTGGTATCCGGTTCGACAGGTGGTGTCATTTAAACGCGATGTCTATCGCAGGGTGATGAAAGAATTCGCAAGTGTTGTCATGGCGCTTCAGGAGAGCACTCCTAAGCCGCAAAGCACACCTGCGTACAGACGTAAAAGAGGTTAAGCTACGCAAATTATGCTCACCCGCCTGCGCGAAATAGTCGAAAAGGTGGCCAGTGCTCCGCGTCTGAATGAAGCGCTGAATATACTGGTTACCGACATCTGTCTTGCGATGGATACTGAGGTCTGTTCGGTTTATCTGGCCGATCACGATCGACGTTGTTATTACCTCATGGCGACCCGGGGACTGAAAAAACCGCGTGGTCGCACTGTCGCACTCGCGTTTGATGAAGGTATCGTTGGCCTGGTTGGCAGGCTGGCGGAACCTATCAACCTCGCCGATGCGCAAAAACATCCCAGCTTTAAATACATTCCTTCGGTAAAAGAAGAGCGTTTTCGTGCATTCTTAGGCGTACCGATCATTCAGCGTCGCCAGCTTTTAGGTGTGCTGGTGGTGCAGCAGCGTGAACTGCGTCAGTACGATGAAAGTGAAGAGTCTTTCCTCGTCACGCTCGCTACGCAAATGGCGGCCATACTTTCGCAGTCGCAGCTAAACGCGCTGTTCGGTCAATACCGGCAAACGCGCATCCGTGCATTGCCTGCCGCCCCCGGCGTGGCAATAGCTGAAGGCTGGCAGGATGCGACGCTGCCGCTGATGGAGCAGGTCTATCAGGCTTCAACGCTGGATCCGGTGCTTGAGCGCGAGCGACTGACCGGTGCGTTGGAAGAGGCGGCGAACGAATTCCGCCGCTACAGCAAGCGTTTTACCGCTGGGGCGCAGAAAGAAACGGCGGCGATCTTTGATCTTTACTCGCACTTGCTTTCCGATACCCGTCTGCGCCGCGAGCTGTTTGCGGAAGTGGATAACGGTTCAGTGGCCGAGTGGGCGGTTAAAACGATCATTGAAAAGTTTGCCGAACAATTTGCCGCGCTGAGCGATAACTACCTCAAAGAGCGGGCCGGAGATTTACGCGCGCTCGGCCAGCGTCTGCTGTTCCACCTTGACGACTCTATCCAGGGGCCGAATGCCTGGCCGGAACGTTTCGTACTGGTGGCGGATGAACTTTCGGCGACCACGCTGGCGGAGCTTCCTCAGGACCGGTTAGTCGGCGTGGTTGTCCGGGACGGCGCAGCCAACTCTCATGCGGCAATTATGGTTCGTGCGCTGGGTATCCCTACCGTTATGGGGGCCGATATCCAGCCGTCGGTGCTGCATCGCCGCACGCTGGTGGTGGACGGTTATCGCGGTGAACTGCTGGTCGATCCGGAACCGGTATTGATTCAGGAATACCAGCGTCTTATCAGTGAAGAAATTGAGCTGAGCCGTCTGGCGGAAGACGACGTCAACCAGCCAGCACAGTTGAAAAGCGGCGAGCGCGTGAAGGTGATGCTCAATGCGGGTCTCAGCCCGGAACATGAAGAAAAGCTGGGTAGCAGGATCGACGGTATTGGCCTGTATCGCACCGAAATCCCGTTCATGCTGCAAAGCGGTTTTCCTTCGGAAGAAGAACAGGTTGCGCAGTATCAGGGCATGCTGCAAATGTTTAACGACAAGCCGGTGACCCTACGTACTCTGGATGTCGGTGCCGATAAACAGCTGCCCTACATGCCGATCAGTGAAGAGAACCCGTGCCTTGGCTGGCGAGGGATCCGCATAACGCTCGATCAACCAGAGATCTTTTTGATCCAGGTTCGCGCCATGCTGCGTGCCAACGCGGCAACCGGTAACCTCAGCATTTTGCTGCCGATGGTAACCAGCATTGATGAAGTGGACGAAGCGCGACGTTTGATTGAACGCGCCGGACGCGAAGTGGAGGAGATGATCGGTTACGAGATCCCGAAACCGCGCATTGGCATCATGCTGGAAGTTCCGTCGATGGTGTTCATGCTGCCGCATCTGACAAACCGGATTGACTTTATCTCGGTCGGAACCAACGATCTCACCCAGTACATTCTGGCTGTCGATCGTAACAATACCCGGGTAGCCAGCATTTATGACAGCCTGCATCCGGGGATGTTACGCGCGCTGGCGATGATTGCGCAGGAAGCCGAAAGAAGCGGCATCGATTTGCGCTTGTGCGGTGAAATGGCGGGCGACCCGATGTGCGTGGCTATTCTGATCGGCCTGGGTTTTCGCCATTTGTCGATGAACGGTCGTTCGGTGGCTCGCGTTAAATATCTGCTGCGCCACATCGATTTTGATGAGGCGCAAACGCTGGCGCAGCGCAGCCTGGAAGCGCAGATGGCGGCAGAAGTACGCCATCAAGTGGCGGCCTTTATGGAGCGCCGGGGTATGGGCGGTCTGATTCGCGGGGGGCTTTAAATCAGCCCCTCGCTGAGGGGCTGATTTTAATTGGAAATATTAATTGGGGCACTGTCGAAGCGAATATTTGACTTAACGCCTAAAAAGTTCATATAGGTTGGTGTGATAGCGGTCAAATCAATACTATGGCCATCAGGAATGGAAGCATGTAATTTCTGCCACTTGCCTTCCTTTAATTGAGATGCAATCAAAAAGCTGTCAAATATTTCAGGTGAATTTCCATCGCCATGAAAGGTACTATTACGCGCACCACCATGATCGGCTGTAATAAGAACTAACCAATCTTCATCCTGAATTTTTTTTCTGCTCTTAAGTGCCGTCATTATTTTATTAATTTCTGTATCAGAGTTTTTCAAAGCTTCCATATATGCTGGCGTATTAATGCCATAACCATGACAGTGACCAGCATCATCAACGCCAACGAGATGAACAAAAATAAAATCTGAATTACTCGTCGGTAAGTCGCTAATAACTTTATCCACAATCGGTGCATCGTAATCGTCTTTCACAGTGAAACGATGGGTAAAATAGCGGCCAAATGCCTGGTCTACGGGTTGCCATGCGATGTAACTTGATGTTTCTATTCCTGCTTTTTTCATATCAAGCATAACAGGTGGCGTCAGATTAGCTTGATAGCCTTTAAAATCGCTATCAACAGCATTAATATCATCCAGGTCGTTATTCCAGATCCCATGACGAAGAGGTTCTACCCCAGTTAACAAACTGGTCCAGTTTGCTGCTGACCAGGTATTATGCTTTTCATTACTCCCTAAAACTGAAGTGATATTGTATGTAATAAATCCATTTTGGGATAAGGCTGTGTATTCCGGCAATATATTATGTTGTAGTCCCCACGCAACAGCTCGAGGAGCCGTACCATCCATGCCAATGACAAGTACTTTTTTTTGTGCTGCGACAGAAGATAATGTTAATAAAAGTAAGGCTGTTGTAACAATGGCTTTTTTCATGAGGAAATATTCTTTTCAAAATTGAGTGTGGGAGAAAGTATATGATTATTATTAATCTTATTTTGTGATGAAAATAATGTTTCTTTTTTAGTAATTCTAAAAGAGATATGTAGTTCTAATTACATGTGGGATTTTTTAAAGAGAAATAAAACGTTCTGTTTCTCCGGATATATACATATTTTTTACATATTCCCGACATCACCTCATCTTTGATTGTGCTATCATTCGCACCTTTGGAGCGTCTGAATTATGCAGGCGCGCTTATCAATTGCTGTCTGACTTCAGCGAAATAACAAGAACTTGTGGTGACAGATGACCAGTAGCTATCTGCATTTTCCGGATTTCGATCCGGTCATTTTCTCAATCGGACCCGTCGCGCTTCACTGGTACGGCTTAATGTATTTGGTGGGGTTTATTTTTGCGATGTGGCTGGCGACGCGCCGCGCGAATCGCCCGGGCAGTGGCTGGACCAAAAATGAAGTAGAAAATTTACTGTATGCGGGCTTTCTCGGGGTTTTCCTCGGTGGGCGTATTGGTTACGTACTGTTCTATAACTTCGAGTTATTCCTCTATAATCCCCTGTATCTGTTCCGCGTCTGGGACGGCGGTATGTCCTTCCACGGTGGACTTATCGGTGTGATCCTGGTGATGATTATCTTCGCCAAACGCACCAAACGTTCGTTCTTCCAGGTTTCTGATTTCATTGCCCCGCTGATTCCGTTTGGTCTGGGTGCAGGGCGTCTGGGTAACTTTATCAATGGTGAGCTGTGGGGACGCGTTGACCCGAACTTCAAGTACGCCATGCTGTTCCCGGGCTCCCGTACCGAAGATATTTTACTGCTGCAAACTAACCCGCAATGGCAGTCTATTTTTGATACCTACGGCTCGCTGCCGCGCCACGCCTCACAGCTTTATGAGATGGCGCTCGAGGGTGTTGTGCTGTTTATCATTCTCAACCTGTACATTCGTAAGCCGCGCCCGATGGGCTCGGTATCCGGTCTGTTCCTGATTGGCTATGGCGCGTTTCGTATTATCGTTGAATTCTTCCGCCAACCGGATGCGCAGTTTACCGGCACCTGGGTACAGTACATCAGCATGGGACAGATCCTCTCAATCCCGATGATTGTCGCAGGCATTATTATGATGGTTTGGGCGTATCGCCGCAGCCCACAGCAACACGTTTCCTGAGGAACCATGAAACAGTATTTAGAACTGATGCAAAAAGTGCTGGATGAAGGCACACAGAAAAACGACCGTACCGGAACCGGAACGCTTTCCATTTTTGGTCATCAGATGCGTTTTAACCTGCAGGAAGGGTTCCCGCTGGTTACGACGAAACGCTGCCATTTACGCTCGATCATTCATGAGCTGCTGTGGTTTTTGCAGGGCGACACTAACGTTGCCTATCTGCATGAAAACAACGTCTCAATCTGGGACGAATGGGCGGATGAAAACGGTAATTTAGGCCCGGTTTATGGTAAACAGTGGCGCGCGTGGCCTACGCCAGATGGTCGCCATATTGACCAGATCACCACCGTGTTAAACCAGCTCAAAAATGACCCGGACTCTCGTCGCATCATCGTTTCCGCATGGAACGTCGGAGAGCTGGATAAAATGGCGCTGGCACCGTGCCATGCGTTCTTCCAGTTTTACGTCGCGGATGGCAAGCTCTCCTGTCAGCTGTATCAGCGTTCGTGCGATGTGTTCCTCGGCCTGCCGTTTAACATTGCCAGCTACGCTTTGCTGGTACACATGATGGCGCAGCAGTGTGATCTGGAAGTGGGTGATTTTGTCTGGACCGGTGGCGACACGCACTTGTACAGCAATCATATGGATCAAACGCATCTGCAGCTTAGCCGTGAACCTCGCGCGTTGCCGAAACTGGTTATTAAACGTAAGCCTGAATCCATCTTTGACTATCGCTTCGAAGACTTCGAAATTGAAGGCTACGATCCGCACCCGGGTATTAAAGCGCCGGTGGCTATCTAACCAGCTTCATGCTGACACAACCGACGCCCGTGAGCGTCGGTTTTTTTTGTCTAAAATCACGTTATTCGGCGAACATTCCTGAAATAGTGCAACGGTCTGCAACGTGACGAATATTTCCCGTAGCTCGCCGTAGAAACCGAATTTCCCGCTCGTTATTCATTTTCCTCGCGCCATACTGGCGACATGAAAAAACAACAAGGTTACACGCTTCTCGAAACCCTGATTGCGATGCTGATCGTCGCGGCGCTTGGTGCATCTGGGCTGTATGGTTGGCAGCGCTGGCAGCAGCAACAGCGGCTGTGGCAGACCGCCTGCCAGGTGCGGGACTATCTGCTGCAACTGCGTGAAGATGCTAACTGGCGCAATCGTGATCACGTCATCAACGTGCTCCGCGAAGGGGAGACATGGTGTCTGGCAAGCTCAGCGACATCACAAGCTTCGTGTCAGCCTGTTTCACCGTTGATATTTGCGCCACTCTGGGCTGATGTCGAAATGGCAGATATCACGCCTTCACTGGCTTTTTTTGGACTGCGCAATACGGCATGGGCCGGACATATACGCCTGAAAAATGCGGCAGGGGAATGGCGCGTGGTGGTGTCTGGCTGGGGGCGAATCAGGCTTTGTGAGCGCGATGAGGCCAGATTATGTCAGTAAACGAACGGGGATTTTCACTGCTGGAGGTGCTCATTGCCATGGCGATTAGCAGTATTTTATTACTTAGCTCAGCACGATTTTTACCGGCGCTACAGCGAGAGATTCTGCGTAACACGCGCCAGTTAGCGCTGGAAGATGAAATATGGCAGCGGGCCTACACCGTGGCGAAGCATCTTCAACGGGCGGGGTATTGCCGGGGAAACTGTGTCGGAGAGGGACTGGTGATATCGGCTAAGGGGGACTGTGTCATTGCACGCTGGGATGCCAACGGCAACGGCGTTTGGGAGAGCAGTTCCGCGAAAGAGGCTGATGCTATCGGGTTTCGTGTACAGGACAAGGTATTGGAAACCCTGCGTGGAGCCACCGGATGCACTGGAAAAGGATGGGAGAAAATGACCGATCAGGCTACCATCCAGATTGAGGCATTCCAGGTTGAACGGCTGAATTTCAGCGGATATTCCCCGCTTCTTACGCTGCGTTTGCGTGGAGTGAGCAATGACGAACCACAAAAAGTTGTTGAAGCGGTCTACAGCGTTACGGGATTCAACCTGTGAACCGTGAGCGAGGCGTATCCTCTCTGGCAATGGTCCTGTTGCTGCTGGTGCTCGGTAGTCTGCTGCTGGAAGGCGTTAGCAGACAGGAGGCTAGTTTTGCTGCGCGTGTGGTCACACAAAGTCAGGCGCTGCAGCGTCAGGCGGTAGTGCAATCCGCGATGGAATGGGGGCGTATACAACCCTGGCGCTTACAACCCGTCGTACAGTGTCGGCGCGTTCCCACGCAGAATGCCGCGGTTTGCCTGCGCCTGCTTACCAATAATTTCGTGCTGCTAATCGCCCACTATGAAGGAGTATTTTTATGGCGTCAGGGGGCGGTTATTGATGGCAACATAGAATTCTCGGCGCATGGCTGGAGCGATTTTTGTCCGATTAAGGAGCAGACGTTATGCCAGATCCCCTGAACAGTCAGCGTGGCTTTAGTCTGCCGGAAGTTATGCTGGCAATGGTACTGATGATCATGATTGTGACCGCGTTGTCAGGATACCAGCGGGTGCTAATGAACAGCTTTATTATCAGAAACCAGTATCAACAACTCTGGCGTCACGCCTGGCAGCAAAGCCAGCTGTACCAGTTTTCATCGCCTGTGAACTGGCAGGTTAACCGAATGCAGACAACGAGAGCGGGATGTGTCAGCATCAACGTCATAATTTCTTCACCCCTCGGCAGGCAGGGTCAGATGACGCGTCTGCATTGCCCGAATCGTCAGTAGTCAGGAGTCGCTATGTTAAGGGTCTACCACTCCAACCGTCTGGATGTGCTGGAAGCGTTAATGGAGTTTATCGTTGAGCGCGAGCGGCTGGACGACCCCTTTGAGCCTGAGATGATCCTGGTTCAAAGTACCGGTATGGCGCAGTGGTTACAAATGACTCTTGCACAGAAGTTTAGTATTGCCGCCAATATCGATTTTCCGCTGCCCGCGAGTTTTATCTGGGATATGTTTGTGCGTGTGCTGCCGGATATCCCGAAAGAAAGCGCGTTCAGCAAACAGAGTATGAGCTGGAAGTTGATGACGCTGTTGCCGAAATTACTGGATGGTGATGACTTTGCATTGCTGCGCCACTATCTGACGGACGACACCGATAAACGTAAGCTTTTTCAGCTTTCCTCGCGCGCGGCTGACCTTTTCGACCAGTATTTAGTCTACCGCCCTGACTGGTTGACCCAGTGGGAAGCGGGGCGACTGGTTGAGGGACTCGGCGAGTCTCAGGCCTGGCAGGCACCGTTGTGGAAAGCGCTGGTGGAATACACCGCGGAGTTGGGCCAGCCGCGTTGGCATCGTGCCAATTTATACCAACGATTTATTCAGATGTTGGAAAACGCGTCCGAGTGCCCGCAGGGACTACCTTCTCGCGTCTTTATTTGCGGCATTTCGGCGCTGCCGCCGGTTTATTTGCAGGCACTGCAAGCGCTGGGTAAGCACATCGATATTCATCTGCTGTTTACCAACCCTTGTCGCTACTACTGGGGAGATATTAAAGATCCTGCCTGGCTGGCGAAGCTGATGGCGCGTCAGCGTCGGCACAGCTTTGAAGAACGGCACCTGCCGCTGTTTCGTGATAACCAGAAAGCCGAAGGATTATTTAACAGCGATGGCGAACAGGATGTGAGCAACCCGATGCTGGCCTCGTGGGGCAAGCTGGGGCGTGATTACATTTATTTGCTTTCGGAGCTGGAAAATAGTCAGGAACTGGATGCGTTTGTCGACATTACGCCTGACAACCTTTTGCATAATATTCAATCAGATATTCTGGAACTCGAAAGTCATGCCGTGGCGGGCGTCACGCTGGAAGAATATTCCCGTAGTGACAATAAACGCCGGCTTGATCTGAACGATACCAGCGTGACTTTCCATGTCTGCCATAGCCCACAGCGCGAGGTGGAAATTCTGCATGACCGGCTGTTGGCGATGCTGGAAGCGGACCCAACGCTGACGCCGCGCGATATTATCGTGATGGTGGCGGACATCGACAGCTACAGCCCATTCATTCAGTCGGTCTTTGGCAGTGCACCAGCCGAGCGTTACTTACCTTATGCGATTTCCGACCGTCGGGCACGCCAGTCTCATCCCGTCTTACAGGCTTTTATTAGTCTGCTGTCTCTACCGGATAGCCGTTTTGTCTCAGAGGATGTCCTGGCGTTACTGGATGTCCCCGTGCTGGCGGCGCGTTTCAACATTGATGAAGAAGGGTTGCGCTATCTTCGCTTATGGGTCAATGAATCCGGGATTCGTTGGGGAATTGACGACGATAACGTGCGTGAACTAGAACTTCCGCCTACAGGTCAGCATACCTGGCAATTTGGTTTAACGCGTATGCTGCTCGGCTACGCGATGGAAAGTGCGCAGGGCGAGTGGCAATCGGTATTGCCTTACGATGAGTCCAGCGGTTTGATTGCCGAGCTGGTAGGGCATCTGGCCTCGTTGCTGATGCAGCTTAATCTCTGGCGTAGAGGCTTAGCGCAGGAACGACCGCTGGAAGAGTGGCTACCTGTTTGTCGGGAAATGCTTAATGATTTCTTCCTGCCGGACGCGGATACCGAAGCGGCGATGACGCTGATTGAACAGCAGTGGCAGGCTATTATCACCGAAGGTTTAGGGGCCGAGTACGGCGATGCTATACCGCTCTCTCTGTTACGTGATGAGCTGGCCCAGCGCCTTGATCAGGAACGCATCAGCCAGCGCTTCCTGGCGGGTCCCGTTAACATTTGTACGCTGATGCCGATGCGCTCCATTCCGTTCAAAGTGGTGTGCCTGCTGGGTATGAACGATGGGGTTTATCCACGCCAGCTTGCGCCGCTGGGCTTTGATTTAATGAGTCAAAAACCGATGCGGGGCGATCGCAGCCGTCGTGATGATGACCGCTATCTGTTCCTCGAAGCATTGATTTCGGCACAGCAGACGCTCTACATCAGCTACATTGGCCGCTCTATCCAGGATAACAGCGAGCGCTTCCCGTCGGTGCTGGTGCAAGAACTGATGGACTACATCGGGCAAAGCCATTATCTGCCGGGTGACGAATTGTTGACCTGCGATCAAAGCGAGGCAAGGGTAAAAGCGCACATTACCCGTTTGCATACCCGTATGCCCTTTGATGCACAAAACTATTTGCCGGGCGAACAGCAAAGCTATGCCCGGGAATGGCTGCCTGCGGCGAGTCTGTCAGGAAAAGCGCACACGGATTTTGTGCAGCCTCTTCCTTTTGAAATGCCAGAAACACTGACTCTGGAAACGCTGCAGCGATTTTGGGCTCACCCGGTGCGGGCCTTTTTCCAGATGCGTCTGAGGGTCAACTTCCGCTCTGAAGAGAGTGAGATCCCGGACACGGAGCCTTTCACCCTTGAAGGATTAACCCGCTATCAGCTTAATCAACAATTGCTTAATACACTGGTTGAAGAGAACGACGCTGAACGACTGTTTCGTCGTTTTCGTGCGGCGGGCGCGCTACCCTATGGGCCATTTGGCGAAATTCTGTGGGATACGCAGCGTCAGGAGATGCAGACGCTGGCTGAACGCATTATCGCCTGTCGTCAGCCTTGTCAGAGCATGGAAATCGATCTTACCTGTAACGGCGTGCAAATCACCGGTTGGTTGCCGCAGGTGCAAGAGGACGGTTTGTTGCGCTGGCGCCCATCTTTGATCAGCATTGCGCAGGGCGTGCAACTTTGGCTGGAACATCTTGTCTATTGTGCGAGTGGCGGTACGGGAGAGAGCCGATTATTCCTGCGTAAAGACGGGGAATGGCGTTTTCCACCACTGGAAGCAGAGCAGGCGTTGCTGTATCTGTCGCAACTCATTGAGGGGTATCGGGAAGGCATGTCGTCACCATTGCTGGTATTGCCCGAAAGCGGCGGTGCATGGATAAAAACCTGTTATGACGCCGCAAATGATGCCATGTTAGATGACGATGCAACGTTGCAAAAAGCGCGCAGTAAGTTTCTGCAAGCCTATGAAGGCAACATGATAGTACGTGGCGAAGGTGATGATATCTGGTATCAGCGTCTTTGGCGTCAACTGGATGCTGATACGCTGGAGACTATTGTTTTACAGTCTCAACGCTACCTGTTACCGATTTTTCGCTTCAATCAGTCATGATGGCTGTATAAAAATTGCGCAATTCGGTGGCTTCCACTATGATGCGCATTCTGTCACGGACTGATTCTTACAAAGAGAAGATGCTGGCTCGTTCAGCACATAGTCTTGCCCTGTTCAGACCATGTATTTATGCGTGGTTTGTAGTGAACAGGTGAATACGTTAATGATGAGGTTTGTGAATGCCCCGCAGCACCTGGTTCAGCGCATTACTGTTGTTCGTCGCCCTTTGGGTTCCCGTAAGTCAGGCAGATACCGGTTGGCAGCCTTTAGCTGAAACCATCCGTAAAAGCGATAAAGACACCCGTCAGTATCAGGCCGTGCGCCTTGATAACGGCATGGTTGTGCTGCTGGTATCCGATCCTCAGGCCGTGAAATCCCTTTCTGCACTGGTAGTCCCCGTGGGCTCGCTGGAAGATCCGGACGATCATCAGGGGCTGGCGCACTATCTCGAACACATGTGCCTGATGGGCTCGAAAAAATACCCGCAGCCGGACAGCCTGGCTGAATTTCTGAAAATGCACGGCGGTAGCCACAATGCCAGCACTGCGCCTTATCGTACGGCCTTCTATCTTGAAGTCGAAAATGACGCGTTGGTGGGGGCGGTGGATCGCCTGGCGGATGCTATTGCCGATCCATTATTGGATAAAAAATATGCCGACCGTGAGCGTAACGCGGTTAACTCCGAGCTGACGCTGGCGCGTACCCGAGACGGGATGCGTATGGCTCAGGTGAGCGCTGAGACTATCAACCCGGCGCACCCTGGCTCGCGTTTCTCTGGTGGGAATCTAGAGACATTAAGCGACAAACCGGGCAACCCGGTGGTACAGGCGTTACAAAAATTTCATGAAAAGTACTACTCCGCGAACCTGATGAAGGCGGTGATTTATAGCAATAAACCGCTGCCAGAGCTGGCGCGGATAGCGGCTGACACCTTTGGGCGCGTGCCGAACAGAAATATCGAAAAGCCTGAAATTACCGTACCGGTCGTCACTGACGCGCAAAAGGGCATCATCATCCACTATGTTCCGGCAATGCCGCGTAAAGTATTGCGTGTCGAGTTTCGTATCGATAACAACAGCGCGCAGTTCCGCAGTAAAACCGATGAACTGGTGACCTACCTGATTGGCAATCGTAGCCCGGGCACGTTGTCTGACTGGCTGCAAAAGCAGGGCCTGGTTGAAGGTATTCGCGCAGACTCCGATCCGGTGGTCAACGGGAACAGCGGCGTGTTAGCCATTTCCGCGACGTTAACCGACAAGGGGCTGGCGAATCGCGATGAAGTTGTCGCGGCAATCTTTAGCTACCTCAATTTGTTACGCGAGAAAGGCGTCGATAAACGCTATTTTGACGAGCTGGCGCATGTGCTGGATCTCGATTTCCGTTATCCCTCCATCACCCGTGATATGGACTACGTGGAATGGCTGGCTGATACCATGATCCGCGTTCCTGTCGAGCATACGCTGGATGCGGTGAATATTGCTGACCAGTACGATGCGAAAGCTGTTGAGCAACGTCTGGCAATGATGACGCCGCAGAATGCGCGTATCTGGTATATCAGCGCGAAAGAGCCGCATAATAAAACCGCTTATTTTGTCGATGCGCCTTACCAGGTGGATAAAATCAGCGACAAAACCTTTGCCGACTGGCAGCAAAAAGCACAGGGCATTGCGCTGTCGTTACCGGAGGTGAACCCCTACATTCCGGATGATTTCACGCTGATTAAGACGGATAAAAAATACGCTCATCCGGAGCTGATTGTTGATGAGCCGGATTTACGCGTGGTGTATGCCCCGAGCCAGTATTTTGCCAGCGAGCCGAAGGCTGACGTCAGCGTGATCCTGCGTAACCCGAAAGCCATGGACAGCGCCCGCAACCAGGTCTTATTCGCACTTAACGATTACCTGGCGGGGATTGCGCTCGATCAGTTAAGTAACCAGGCATCGGTAGGTGGAATTGGTTTCTCTACCAACGCTAACAATGGGTTGATGCTTAACGCCAACGGCTACACCCAACGTTTGCCGCAGCTTTTTCAGGCGCTGCTGAGCGGCTATTTCAGCTATACCTCAACGGATGAACAACTGGAACAGGCGAAATCCTGGTATGCCCAGATGATGGATTCCGCAGAAAAGGGTAAAGCCTACGATCAGGCTATTATGCCGGTGCAGATGCTTTCTCAGGTGCCTTATTTTTCACGTGATGAGCGCCGTCAGCTGCTGCCTTCCATCACCCTGAAAGAGGTGATGACCTACCGCGACGCCTTAAAAACCGGTGCGCGACCTGAATTCCTGGTCATTGGCAATATGAGCGAAGCTCAGACAACGAGCATGGCGCGGGATATCCAAAAACAGCTTGGTGCGAACGGGTCACAGTGGTGTCGCAACAAAGATGTGGTGGTGGACAAGAAGCAGTCCGTCATCTTTGAAAAAGCAGGCAGCAGCACGGATTCAGCACTGGCGGCGGTATTTGTGCCAACCGGATACGATGAATACACCAGTTCAGCCTACAGCGCCATGTTGGGGCAGATTGTTCAGCCGTGGTTCTACAATCAGTTGCGTACTGAAGAACAGTTAGGCTACGCCGTATTTGCTTTCCCGATGAGCGTTGGCCGTCAGTGGGGAATGGGGTTCCTGCTGCAAAGCAGTGATAAGCAGCCGTCTTACCTCTGGGAGCGTTATAAAGCGTTCTTCCCGACGGCGGAAGCGAAGCTGCGGGCGATGAAACCTGAAGAGTTCGCGCAAATTCAGCAGGCGATTATTGCGCAAATGCTGCAGGCGCCGCAAACGCTGGGGGCAGAAGCCTCACAGTTAAGCAAAGATTTTGATCGGGGCAATATGCGCTTCGATTCACGTGATAAAATAGTGGCTCAGATTAAACTGCTGACGCCGCAAAAACTTGCCGACTTCTTCCATCAGGCGGTGGTTGAGCCGCAAGGCATGGCGATATTGTCACAGGTTTCCGGCAGTCAGAACGGGAAAGCAGAATATGTGCACCCAGAAGGCTGGAAAGTGTGGCAGACCGTCAGCGCGTTGCAGCAAACCTTACCCCTGATGAGTGATAAGAATGAATGATGCCGCTGAGTCCCTTGATCCACTGCGTTTGCCCCTGACGGGCGAGCGCCTGATTGAAGCCTCTGCGGGCACCGGTAAAACCTTTACCATCGCCGCCCTGTATTTACGTTTACTGCTTGGACTGGGCGGCTCTGCCGCCTTTCCTCGTCCTCTGACCGTCGAAGAACTGCTGGTGGTCACCTTCACCGAGGCGGCTACCGAAGAGTTGCGCGGTCGAATTCGTAGCAACATTCATGAACTGCGAATTGCCTGCCTGCGTGAAACCACCGACAACCCGCTATATGCCCGTTTGTTAGATGAAATTGCCGATAAAAAACAGGCCGCTCAGTGGCTGTTATTGGCTGAAAGACAGATGGATGAAGCGGCGGTGTTTACCATCCACGGTTTTTGTCAGCGTATGCTCAGCCTTAACGCCTTTGAGTCTGGCATGCTGTTCGAACAGCAACTGATAGAAGATGAATCGCTGCTGCGCTATCAGGCCTGCGCGGACTTCTGGCGTCGGCACTGCTACCCGCTGCCCCGCGACATTGCGCAGGTGGTTTTTGAAACGTGGAAAGGACCGCAGGCGCTGCTGAGAGATATCGATCGCTATCTACAGGGGGAAGCGCCGGTTATCAAGGCCCCACCGTCTGATGACGAAACGCTAGCCTCCCGGCATGAACAAATTCTCGCACGCATTAACCAGATCAAGCAGCAATGGCGTGATTCTGTTGATGAGCTGGATGGCCTGCTGGAAGCCTCCGGGATCGACCGGCGTAAATTTAATCGCGCTAACCAGGGTAAGTGGATCGAAAAGATCAGCGCATGGGCGCAGGAAGAAACCCAAAGCTATCAGCTGCCTGATGCGCTGGAGAAATTCTCCCAGCGCTTTTTAGAAGAGCGAACCAAAGCGGGCGGGATAACGCCTCAGCACCCGCTTTTCGTCGCTATTGATGAACTGCTTAGCGAACCGTTAACCCTGCGCGATCTGGTGATCACCCGGGCGCTGGCGGAGATCCGCGCGGCGGTTGCCGAGGAGAAACGCCGCCGCGGCGAGCTGGGTTTTGACGATATGCTCAGCCGTCTTGATGCGGCGTTGCGCAGTGAAAGCGGCGATGCGCTGGCGACGGCTATTCGTACCCGTTTTCCGGTTGCCATGATCGATGAATTTCAGGATACCGATCCGCAGCAGTACCGTATTTTTCGCCGGATCTGGCAGCATCAGCCGGATACCGCACTTTTGCTGATTGGCGATCCAAAACAGGCGATTTACGCGTTTCGCGGCGCGGATATCTTCACCTATATGAAGGCGCGCAGCGAAGTCAGCGCACACTATACGCTTGATACCAACTGGCGTTCGGCCCCCGGCATGGTCAATAGCGTGAATACGCTTTTCAGCCAGATGGACGACGCCTTTATGTTCCGCGAAATCCCCTTCAGCCCGGTAAAATTCGCAGAAAAAAACCAGTCGCTTCAGTTTGTTATACACGGTGAAACGCAGCCCGCTATGAGAATGTGGCTGATGGAAGGGGAAAGCTGTGGCGTAGGCGACTATCAGAACTACATGGCGCAGGTGTGCGCCACGCAAATTCGCGACTGGCTTAAGGCCGGGCATTCTGGCGCTGCGCAACTGGTCAGTGGTAAAACATCCAGTCCGGTACGCGCGTCGGACATCAGCGTATTGGTCCGTAGCCGCCAGGAAGCGGCGCTGGTCCGTGATGCGCTGACCCAACTGGCCATTCCCTCCGTCTACCTCTCTAACCGTGACAGCGTGTTTGAAACGCTGGAGGCGCAGGAGTTGCTGTGGGTGCTGCAGGCGGTGATGACACCGGAACGTGAGAACACGTTGCGTAGCGCGCTGGCGACCTCGATGATGGGGCTGAATGCGCAGGATCTTGAAGCGTTAAATAACGACGAAAATGCCTGGGATGCGGTAGTCGAAGAGTTCGATGGTTATCGTCAGATCTGGCATAAACGCGGCGTGATGCCGATGCTGCGCGCGCTGATGGCTGCCCGCCAGATTGCGGAGAACCTGCTGGCGACGGCGGGGGGCGAACGTCGACTGACTGACATTTTACATATCAGCGAACTGTTGCAGGAAGCGGGCTCGCAGCTGGAAAGCGAGCATGCGCTGGTGCGCTGGTTGTCCCAGCATATTCTTGAACCCGACAGCAATGCGTCCAGTCAGCAGCTCAGGCTCGAAAGCGACAAGCATTTGGTTAAAATCGTCACCATCCATAAATCGAAAGGGCTGGAATATCCGCTGGTCTGGCTGCCATTTATCACCAATTTCCGCGTCCAGGATCAGGCTTTCTACCACGATCGCAGCTCCTTTGAAGCGGTGCTGGATCTCAGCGATGCCGAGGAGAGCGTTGAGCTGGCAGAAGCGGAACGTCTGGCGGAAGACCTGCGTTTGCTGTATGTCGCGCTAACCCGTTCGGTATGGCACTGCAGCCTTGGCGTTGCGCCGTTGGTACGACGTCGGGGCGATAAAAAAGGGGATACCGATGTGCATCAGAGCGCCCTTGGTCGCCTGTTGCAAAAAGGTGAGCCGATGGATGCCGCGGGTCTGCGTGGCGCGATTGAAGCGCTTTGCAGCAACGATATTGCTTGCCAGACTCCCGTGCAGCCTGACGGCGAACCCTGGCAGGTTGCGCAGTCTGTTAGCAGTGAACTGAGTGCAAAAATACTGCAGCGTACGCCCGGCGATAGCTGGCGCGTGACCAGTTATTCCGGTCTGCAACAGCGTGGACATGGTATCGCGCAGGATCTGATCCCACGACTGGATATCGATGCCGCAGGCGTCGGTGAGGTTATTGAAGAATCAGGACTCACACCGCATCAGTTCCCGCGCGGCGCTTCGCCGGGTACGTTCTTGCATAGCCTGTTTGAAAACCTCGATTTTACGCAACCGGCGGATCCGCATTGGGTCGAGGAGCAACTGGCGTTGGGCGGTTATGACGCGCACTGGACGCCGGTTTTGGCCGAATGGCTGGACGCCATTTTGCAGGCGCCTCTCAACGAGACGGGCGTGAGTTTGAGCCAGCTTTCCGCGCGAGAAAAACAGGTGGAGATGGAGTTTTATCTGCCGATTTCGCAACCGCTGATGGCCAGCCAACTTGATGCGTTGATTCGCCAGTACGATCCGCTCTCGGCGGGGTGTCCTGCGTTGGACTTTATGCAGGTGCGTGGCATGCTAAAAGGCTTTATTGACCTGGTATTCCGCCACCAGGGGCGCTATTACCTGCTCGATTACAAATCGAACTGGCTGGGTGAAGACAGCTCCGCCTATACGCAGCAGGCGATGGCCTCTGCCATGCAGGCGCATCGCTACGACCTGCAGTATCAACTTTATACCCTGGCGCTGCATCGCTACTTGCGCCATCGCATTGCTGATTACGATTATGAACGCCATTTTGGCGGCGTTATCTATCTCTTCCTGCGTGGCGTTGACCGTGAAAATCCGCAGCAGGGAATTTATGCGACCCGACCTGACGGTGAGTTGATCGCTTTGATGGACGAGTTGTTTGCCGGTGTGCCGCTGGAGGAGATGTCATGACAATCCAGAAACGATTACTGGAAGCCGTTGAGCAAAAGCAGCTCCGCCCTCTGGATGCCCAGTTCGCGCTGGCGGTTGCCGGAAGTGACAACCCTGCCGTTGCGCTGGCAGCGGCGTTGCTCAGCCGTGAAGCAGGAGAAGGGCACGTCTGCTTACCGCTTTCGCGTCTATCCCGAAGTGAGGACGCCCATCCTCTGTTAAGCGCCTGGCTCGCTGAAGCGGGAGAGCCCGAAGACTGGGCGGAATGCCTGCTGGCCTCCGGGGCGGTAAGCCGTGGCGAGCAGCCCACACCGCTGGTGCTGTACGGCGATCGCCTGTATCTGAACCGGATGTGGCATAACGAACGCGCGGTGGCGCGCTTTTTCGGTGAAGTTAACTACGCCATTGAGGTGGATGAACAACGGCTGACCCACACGCTGGCAGCGCTGTTTCCGCCCGTTGAAGGCGTTAACTGGCAAAAAGTGGCCGCTGCTGTCGCGCTCACCCGTCGTATATCGGTGATCTCCGGTGGGCCGGGGACCGGAAAAACGACAACGGTAGCGAGGCTTCTGGCGGCGTTGATTCAGATGGCGGACGGTGAACGCTGTCGTATTCGTCTGGCGGCGCCAACGGGAAAAGCGGCAGCACGTCTGACTGCCTCGTTGGGCGCGGCGCTGCGAGAACTGCCGCTGACCGATGAGCAAAAGAAGCGCATTCCCGATGATGCCAGTACGTTGCACCGCTTATTGGGCGCTCAGCCTGGTAGCCAACGCCTGCGGCATCATGCGGGAAACCCGCTGCATCTGGACGTGCTGGTAGTGGATGAAGCCTCGATGATCGATTTGCCGATGATGTCGCGCCTTATCGATGCGCTGCCGCCACACGGGCGGGTGATTTTTCTTGGCGATCGCGACCAGCTTGCTTCCGTTGAAGCGGGGGCGGTGCTGGGGGATATCTGTGCTTTCGTTGGCGACGGCTTTACCCCGGAGCGTGCCCGCCAGCTTAGTCGCCTGACCGAAAGCGCTATTCCGGCTGGTTCGGGAACTCAGGCGGCTGCTCTGCGCGACAGTTTGTGCCTGCTGCAAAAGAGCTACCGTTTCGGTAGCGATTCCGGAATCGGTCAGTTGGCTGCGGCGATTAATCGTGGTGACAAAGCCGCGATAAAAACGGTCTTCCAGCAGGGATTTGGCGACATCGAAAAACGCGCTCTGCACAGCAGCGAAGATTACGCTGCGATGCTGGAGGAAGCGCTGGCGGGTTATGGTCACTATCTGGATTTACTGCGCGAGCGCGCCGAGCCGGATGTTGTCATTCAGGCCTTCAATGAGTATCAGCTATTGTGTGCCCTGCGGGAAGGTCCGTTTGGCGTGGGTGGTTTGAATGAACGCATTGAGCAGGTGATGGCGCAAAAACGCAAAATTCACCGTTCGACGCATAGCCGCTGGTATGAGGGAAGGCCAGTGATGATCGCGCGCAATGACAGTTCGCTGGGATTATTTAACGGTGATATTGGCATTGCCCTGGATCGTGGGCAGGGTCTGAGGGTGTGGTTTGCGCTGCCGGACGGTTCTATCAAATCGGTCCAGCCCAGCCGTTTGCCTGAACATGAAACCACCTGGGCAATGACGGTGCACAAATCGCAGGGATCTGAGTTTGACCACGCGGCGTTGATTTTACCCAACCAGCATTCACCTGTGGTGACTCGCGAGCTGGTCTATACCGCCGTTACCCGCGCGCGCCGTCGTTTGTCGCTGTATGCCGATGAACGGATATTGAGTGGCGCCATTACCACCCGAACTGAACGCCGCAGCGGATTGTCGGCGCTGTTTAATCAATAACATTTGCTGGCCGGATAAGGCAGTTATGCCGCATCCGGCAACCACTCCTATGCCAAATCCGCCATCAGCACTTTTGACCGCCGCTGATAGTTGTACATCTCTTTTTTGCTTTCCGGCAGCAGGTCGATATCTACCGGCGTGAAGCCGCGCTCCTGGAACCAGTGGATGCTGCGCGTGGTTAACACAAACAGCTTGCTCAACCCCATTTGCCGGGCCTGCGCGGCGATCCGTTCCAGCAACACTTCCCCGCGCGACGAGCTACGGTAGTCCGGATGTACCGCTACGCACGCCATTTCGCCAATTCTCTCTTCCGGAAAAGGGTACAGGGCGGCACAGGCAATAGTCAGGTTATCACGCTGAATAATCGTGAATTTGTCGATCTCCATTTCCAACTGCTCGCGCGAGCGGCGGACCAGAATACCTTGCTGTTCCAGCGGGCGGATAAGCTCCAGAATCCCACCGATATCGTTAATGGTAGCGCGACGGATCTGCTCGGCGCTTTCCATTACAATCTGCGTCCCGATGCCGTCGCGGGAGAACAGTTCCTGCAGCAATGCACCATCTTCCTGATAGCTGATCAGATGGCAGCGGCGTACGCCACTGCGACAGGCTTTCACTGCTCCGCGCAGGAAACGCACCGTACCGGAGCTGTAATCGCCTTTCTCTTCCTGCAACTCAACGCGAGCCTGAGCTTCGTTAGGAAACAACTCGGAAATAATATCGCCATCATCGTTGGTGACACCCTGAGACGAGCAAAAACCGATCATTTTCTCTGCCTTCAGTTTGATAGCCAACTGCGTGGCGACCTCTTCTGACGTCAGATTAAAGCTCTCACCAGTGACGGAAACGGCGACTGGGCCCATCAGCACAATCGCGCCGCTATCTAACTGGCGGTGAATGGCATCTTCATCGATGCGACGAATACGCCCGCTATGGCAGTAATCTACGCCGTCATCAACGCCCAGCGGCTGGGAGATAATAAAATTACCGCTGACTACATTGATGTGTGCACCCTGCAATGGCGTATTATTCAGGCTCATCGACAGGCGGGCGGTAATATCAAGCTGAAGTAGCCCCGCAGCCTGTTTGACCAGCTCCAGCGTTTTCGCATCGGTGACGCGCGTGTTTTTGTGGTACACCGGCTCATGATGATGCGCCGCAAGATTGGCATCAATCTGCGGTCGTGCGCCATAGACCACGACCAGGCGGATGCCGAGGCTATGAAGAAGACCAATGTCATTGACGATACTGGAAAAGTTTTCATGCTCTATGGCTTCGCCGCCCAGCATAATGACAAACGTTTTTCCCCGATGGGTATTGATATAGGGAACAGAATGGCGGAATCCCTGTACCAGTTCGGTTCTACGCTCCTTCACCACGGCACACCCTCATTGCATGATTATTCGTAATTTGTGTATTTTTATTCTGTTTTTGCGCTGTGCGCAAGTGTAATTTTTACCCATGCCGAAGATTTTTCTCAGTAATGCCGTGAATATAAAAAGAATGTTTACCCTTTTATAGATGACAGATTATGCGTCATTCGCTAAAGTTTCCGGTCAATTCGGACGTTTTACGTATTACCTCTAAAAAGATTTCTTTTGCTCGGGAGAAGCATGTCGGGATCCAATTCAGCAATCAGTCGCCGCCGTTTATTGAAAGGTGCGGGTGCTATGTGGCTTTTGAGCGTCAGCCAGGTGGGTCTGGCAGCCGTGAGTCAGGTCGTTGCCGTACGTATCTGGCCTGCGTCCAGCTACACTCGCGTCACGGTAGAATCTAACCGTCTGCTGAAATACAAACAGTTTGCCCTGAGTAATCCTGAGCGTGTGGTTGTGGATATTGAAGACGTTAATTTGAACTCGGTGCTCAAGGGCATTGGGACGCAGATTCGTCCTGACGATCCGTATATTAAGTCGGCGCGCGTTGGCCAGTTTGATCCAAAGACCGTGCGGATGGTGTTCGAGCTGAAACAGAATGTGAAGCCGCAACTTTTTGCGCTGGCTCCGGTGGCAGGCTTTAAAGAACGCCTGGTGATGGATCTCTATCCCGCGAATGCCCAGGACGTTCAGGACCCGCTTCTGGCATTGTTGGAAGATTACAACAAGGGCGATCTGGATAAACAGGTGCCACCTGCACAAAGTGGCCCGCAGCCGGGTAAAGCGGGGCGCGACCGTGCCATTGTCATTATGTTGGATCCAGGCCACGGCGGAGAAGACTCCGGTGCGGTGGGGAAATACAAGACGCGTGAAAAGGATGTGGTGCTGCAGATTGCCCGCCGCCTGCGGGCCCTCATAGAGAAAGAGGGCAACATGAAGGTCTTTATGACACGAAATGAAGATATCTTCATTCCGCTTAAAGTCCGCGTGGCGAAAGCGCAGAAGCAGCGTGCAGACCTGTTTGTCTCTATTCACGCCGATGCCTTTACCAGTCGACAACCCAGCGGTTCTTCAGTGTTTGCGCTCTCGACCAAAGGCGCGACCAGTACCGCAGCGAAATATCTGGCGCAGACCCAGAACGCCTCGGATCTCATTGGTGGCGTCAGTAAGAGCGGTGACCGTTACGTCGACCACACCATGTTCGACATGGTGCAGTCGCTGACCATCGCCGACAGCCTGAAGTTTGGTAAAGCGGTATTGAATAAGCTTGGTAAAATCAACAATCTGCATAAGAACCAGGTTGAACAGGCCGGGTTTGCGGTACTAAAAGCGCCGGATATCCCGTCCATTCTGGTCGAAACGGCATTTATCAGTAACGTTGAGGAAGAGCGCAAACTCAAAACGGCGACCTTCCAGCAGGAAGTTGCAGAGTCGATTCTGGCTGGGATTAAAGCCTATTTTGCCGATGGGGCGACGCTGGCGAGAAGGGGATAACAAAAAAGCGCTGAAAAGCGCTTTTTTTACGGACCGCAGATACAAAAAAACACCCGTCAGGGTGTTTAATGTGTTGGTTGCGGGGGCCGGATTTGAACCGACGACCTTCGGGTTATGAGCCCGACGAGCTACCAGGCTGCTCCACCCCGCGT